>Ga0335081_10005015_pt1 | contig 20931 bp, 19 predicted proteins | sample Lox_Sample_35_FD_206713 | JGI IMG/M metagenome (GOLD analysis project Ga0335081, IMG submission 206713) | Soil microbial communities from Loxahatchee National Wildlife Refuge, Florida, United States - Lox_Sample_3.5 | ecosystem: Environmental > Terrestrial > Soil > Wetlands | place: USA... | reverse complement strand
AGAGATAGAGAGGCATCGACGGCATCGGCTCGGTGATGACGAGCTCGCCGACCTCGCCGACGAGCGGCCGCCCGTCCTCGCTCCACGCCTCGACCTTCGCGCCGAGAGCGCGCGCCTGCAGCTCGCCACGGTAGACCGGGAGGGTGGGGACGCCGCCGACGAACGCGGTGCAGACGTCGGTGCCGCCCGAGGTCGAGAAGAGCCAGACGTCCTCGCCGAGGCGCTCGCGCACCCAGTCGAACCCCTCCGGCGCGAGCGGCGAGCCGGTCGAGCCGACACTGTGGAGCCGCGAGAGATCGCGGCCGGAGCGCGGCTCCAGCCCGTCCTTCAGGCAGGCGGAGATGTAGCCGGCGCTCGTCCCGAAGCACGTGATGCCGGCGGCGTCGGCGAGGTCCCAGAGCGTGCCGAGATCGGGGTGGGCCGGACTCCCGTCGAAGAGGACGATCGACGCCTCCGAGAGCAGGCCGCCGACGAGGAAGTTCCACATCATCCAGCCGGTCGTCGTGAACCAGAAGAGACGGTCGTCCCGGCGCGCGTCGAGGTGGAGACGCATCTTCTTCAGGTGCTCGAGCAGGATCCCGCCCTGCCCGTGCACGATCGCCTTCGGCAGCCCGGTCGTCCCCGAGCTGTAGAGAACCCAGAGCGGGTGGTCGAACGGGAGCTGCGCCGGCTCGAGCTCCGCCGGCGGGAGCTCCCAGCCGCCGCCGGCCAGGTAGGGGAGGACGAACGTCCGCTCGACGGTCGGCAGCTCGCGCTGCAGCTCCGCGACGGCCGCGCGCCGGTCGAAGTCCTTGCCGCCGTAGCGGTAGCCGTCGACGGCGAGGAGCGCCTTCGGCTCGATCTGGGCGAAACGGTCGACGACGCTGCGGACGCCGAACTCGGGCGCGCAGCTCGACCAGGTCGCACCGATGCTCGCGCAGCCGAGGAAGGCGGCGACCGTCTCGGGCACGTTCGGGAGGTAGGCCGCGACCCGGTCTCCCGCCTCGACGCCTGCCTCGCGCAGGGCCGCCGCGACCGCCCCGGCGCGCGCCCGGAGCTCGCCCCAGGTCCATTCGCCCAGCGGTCGCAGCTCGGAGGCGTGCCGGATCGCGATGTCGCCGGCGTCGCGGCCGCGGAAGACGTGCTCGGCGTAGCTGAGGCGGGCGCCCGGGAACCACTCCGCGCCCGGCATCTCTCGCCGGCCGAGGACGCGCTCGTACGGCTCGCTCGCCGCAACGTCGAAGAAGTTCCAGATCGCGCCCCAGAACGCCTCGAGGTCGTCGACCGACCACCGCCAGAGGCCGGCGTAGTCCGCGAGCTCGAGGCCGTGGCGTTCGTTCACCCACTCCCGGAAGCGCGTGATCGTGGCGCCGGCGACCCGCTCGGAGCTCGGCTCCCAGACAACCGGCGGCGCGGGCATGCGGCGATCGTACTGAGGCTCGGCGGCGGGCGGTCCCGGCGGCGGGCGGCGGTTCGCCCGCCTGCTCGAAGTCGTACTTTCCCGCGACCACGTTCCGCACTTTCCGAAACCCAGGCGAGAGGTGGCGGAGTAAGGTGCGGCAATGGCCAACGAGACGCTCACGATCCGCTACAACCACGATGGCGCAGAGGTCGAGGTGCCGGTCACCGACGGCACGATCCACGCCACCGACCTCCGTCAGCTGGGCCTCATGTCCTACGACCCGGCCTTCCTCAACACCGCCTCGACGCGCAGCTCGATCACGTACATCGACGGCGACGCGGGGATCCTCCGCTACCGCGGCTACCCGATCGAGCAGCTCGCCGAGGAGGCGAGCTTCCTCGAGACGGCGTGGCTCCTCTTCGAAGGCGAGCTACCGACCGAGGCCGAGCTGCGCGCCTGGGAGGAGGAAGTGCGGACGCACACCTACGTCCACACGAACGTGACGCGCTTCCTCGACGGCTTCCGCCACGACGCGCACCCGATGGGGATGCTGCTCGGGACGGTCGCGGCCCTCTCGACCTTCTATCCCGACGCGAAGGAGATCGGCGATGCCGAGAGCCGGCGGTTGCAGCGGCTCCGGCTGATCGCGAAGTTCCCGACGATCGCCGCCTGGATCTTCCGCCACACGCACGGGCTGCCGTACGTCTATCCGCGAAACGACCTCGACTACATCGGCAACTTCGTCAACATGACGTTCGAGATCGGCGGGCGCCACGAGCCGAACCCGGTGCTCCAGCGCGCGCTCGAGATCCTCCTCATCCTGCACGCCGACCACGAGCAGAACTGCTCGACGAACGCGGTGCGCGGCGTCGGCTCCTCGCAGGTCGACCCGTTCTCGGCGGTGTCGGCGGGGGTGGCTGCGCTCTACGGGCCGCTGCACGGCGGCGCGAACGAGCAGGTCTTGAGGATGCTCGACGAGATCGGCGACGTGAAGAACGTCCCCGCCTTCATCGAGGGCGTGAAAAATCGCGAGCGCCTGCTGATGGGCTTCGGCCACCGCGTCTACAAGAACTACGACCCGCGGGCGAAGCTGATCAAGCGCGTCGCGGACGACGTCTTCTCCCAGACGGGGATCGACCCGAAGCTCGAGATCGCGCTCGAGCTGGAGCGGATTGCGCTCGAGGACGACTACTTCGTCTCGCGCAAGCTCTACCCGAACGTCGACTTCTACTCCGGGATCATCTACCGGGCGATGGGCTATCCGACCGACTACTTCACGGTGCTGTTCGCGCTCGGCCGGCTCCCCGGTTGGCTCGCGCAGTGGGAGGAGATGCTCTCGGATCCCGAGCAGAAGATCGCGCGGCCCCGGCAGATCTACACGGGCTACGACGAGCGGGCCTACGTACCGCTCGCGAAGCGCGGCTAGCGGCGAAGCTCGGCGGCGAGAGCGTCGAGCGCCGGCTGCAGGTGCTCGGGACGGCGCGGGCCGATCACGACCGCGACCCGCGGGTCGGCGAGGAGCCATGCGATCGCCTCGGTGGCGGGATCTCCGCGGCGCTCGAGCTCCTCGAGCAGGTCGTAGACGCGGTCGGCGCGCAGGTGCTCGTACGGCTCGGGGCGCAGCGTCATGCGCGAGCCCTCCGGCGGCGGCGCGCCGCGCCGGTACTTGCCGGTGAGCCAGCCGCCGGCGAGCGGGCTGAAGGCCTGGAAGGCGAGCCCGTGCTCCGCGCAGAGCGGCAGCACCTCCCGTTCCGCCTCCCGGTCGAGCAGCGAGTACGAGTTCTGGACGGCAGCGAAGGAGCCCGCCGCGACCGCCTCGCGCAGCTCCGCGCCGTCGACGTTGCTCAGCCCGTACGCAACGATCTTCCCCGCCGCGACGAGCTCCTCGAAGACGCCGGCCACCTCTGCGACCGGCACGTCCGGATCCCACGCGTGCGCCAGGTAGAGGTCGACGCGCTCGATGCCCAGCCGGCGCAGGCTGGAGTCGATCTGGCGCCGGACACGGACCGGCGCAAGCCCGTGATCCGCGCCCTCGTCCATCGGATTGAACGTCTTCGTGGTGATGCGAAGCCCTTCGGGACGGCGCGAACGGATCCACTCGCCGATGAACGTCTCGCTGCGTCCGCCGCCGTAGGCGTCGGCGGTGTCGAACCAGGTCAGCCCGGCCGCCCAGGCGGCATCCATCAGCTCGAACGCCTGCTCGAGCGTTTCTCCCAGGCCGAAGAAGGCGGGCGCCGAGCCGACCCCGCCGAAGCCGCCGCAGCCGAGGATGAGCCGGGGGTAGGCTCGCTCCATGGCGGCGACCGTACTCGACGTGGAGGCCGTGCGGGCGCGCTACTCCTCTCTCCGCGACGGCGGCTTCGTGTTTCTCGACGCGCCCGGCGGCTCGCAGGTGCCCGACGAGGTCGGCGACGCGATCGCACGCGCACTGCGCGAGGCGAGCGCGAACCTCGGCGCGCCGTACGAGACCGGCCGGCGCGTCGAGGCGATCCTCGAGCGGGCGCGCGCCGACGCCGGCCGCTTCCTCAACTGCTCGGCCGACGACGTGATCTTCGGGGCGAACATGACGACGCTCGACTTCGCCCTGACGCGGACGGCGTCGCGGGACTGGCGCGAAGGCGACCGCATCCTCGTCTCCCGCCTCGATCACGACGGCGGCGTGGCGCCCTGGGTCGAGCTCGCGGAGGATCGCGGCTTCGAGGTCGACTGGGTCGACGTCGGCGAGGACCTCCGCCTCGATCTCGCCGATCTCGAGCGGAAGCTCGACGAGCGCGTCCGCGTCGTCGCCTGCGTCGCCGCGTCGAATGCGGTCGGGACGATCGCCGACGTCCCGCGGGTGGCCGAGCTCGCCCACGCCGCCGGCGCGCTGTGCTGGGTCGACGCCGTCCACTACGCTGCGCACGAGCCGGTCGACGTCCAGGCGCTCGGCGTCGACGTCCTCCTCTGCTCGCCGTACAAGTTCTGCGGGCCGCACCTCGGCCTCGCCTATGGAAGGCACGACCTGCTCGAGTCTTGGCGCGCGTACAAGGCGCGGCCGGCCGGCTCGACGCCCGTCGGGCGCAAGTTCGAGACCGGCACCGCACCGTACGAGCTGCTCGCGGGCTTCTCGGCGACGGTCGCGTACCTCGATTCGCTCGGCGGGATGGCCGTGCTGCGCGAGTACGAGCGGACGCTCGGCGCACGCTTCCTCGAGACGCTGCCCGAGCGTGTGACCGTGTACGGCCTGCCGACGATGGAGGGTCGCGTCCCGACGTTCCTCGTCAACGTCGAGGGGGTCGAGGCGGCGGACGTCGCGACGACCATGGCGGAGCGGGGCTACGGCGTCTGGGCGCACGACAGCTGGTACTCGCTCGGCCTGCGCGAGAAGCTCCCGTACCCGCGCGACGCCGTGCGAGTCGGCTTCATCCACTACAACACGGTGGAGGAAGTCGACGGTTTCCTGCGCGAGCTCGCCGCGCTCTAGCGCGTAGTATCGAACAGATGTTCGTGCTCCACGCGGACGCGGACGCGTTCTTCGCGTCGGTCGAGCAGCGGGACGACCCGCGGCTCCGCGGCCGGCCGGTGATCGTCGGCGGCGGCGTCGTGCTGGCCGCGAGCTACGAGGCGAAGGCGTTCGGCGTTCGCACGGCGATGGGCGGACGGCAGGCGCTTCGCCTCTGCCCCGAGGCGGTGGTCGTCCGGCCGCGCTTCGCGGCGTACACCGAGGCGAGCCGTGCGCTGTTCGCCGTCTTCGAGGACGCCTCGCCCGTCGTCGAGGGACTGTCGATCGACGAGGCCTTCCTCGACGTGCGCGGGATGGAGCACATCGCAGGCACCCCGGTCGAGATCGCCGTTCGCCTCCGCGGCGCGGTGCGCGAGCGCGTCGGGCTCCCCGTCACCGTGGGCGTCGCGCGGACGAAGTTCCTCGCGAAGGTCGCGAGCGGCGTCGCAAAGCCCGACGGCCTGCTCGCCGTGCCCGCCGACCGCGAGCTCGAGTTCCTGCACCCGCTGCCGGTCGAGTGCGTCTGGGGTGTCGGCCCGGCAACGGCCCGGCGCCTGCAGGCGTGGAACGTGCGGACGGTCGGCGAGCTGGCCGCCCTCTCGGAGTCGACGCTCGTGGCGCTGCTCGGCCGGGCGGCCGGGCGCCACCTGAACGCACTCGCGCACAACCGCGACTTCCGGCGGGTGGAGCCTGGCCGCAGGCGGGGCTCGATCGGCTCGCAGCGCGCGCTCGGCCGCGGGCGCCACTCGGCCCAGACGATCGACGCGACGCTCGTCGCCATCGTCGACCGGATCGCGCGGCGCCTGCGGGCGGCGCGGCGCATCGGCCGGACGGTCGTGCTTCGTCTCCGCTTCGGCGACTTCGAACGGGCGACACGCTCCCACACGCTGCCGTTCGCGACCGCGAACACGCAGGCGATCCTCCTGACGGCGCGTGCGCTCCTCGCGACGGCGATGCCCCTGATCGAGCGTCGCGGCGTCACGCTCGTCGGTTGCTCGGTCGCGATGCTGGAGGACGAGCGGCCGCGCCAGCTCCTGCTGGGGCCGGACGAAGCGCTCGACGCCGCCGTCGACGCGATCCGCGACCGGTTCGGCAGCGCCGCGATCACCCGCGCCGTCCTGCTCGGGCGAGACAGCGGCTTCTCTATGCCGCTGCTGCCGGACTGATGATCTCCGCGTAGACGCCGGCGTCGATGTTCCCGCCGGAGACGATGCAGGCGCAGCGGTCGCCGCGGCGCAGCGCAGCGGCCAGCGCGAGCGCGCCTGCGCCCTCCGCGACGACCTTCGCCCGCGCGGCGAGCAGGCGTACCGCCTCGGCGACGTCCTCGAGCGGGACGGCGACGGCCTCGTCGACGAGCTCCTGCGCTCGCTCCCACATGCCGGGCAGCAGGCCGCGGCCGCCCGCGCCGTCGACCCACGACGGCCGGAAGTCGACCTCCCGCGGCTCGCCCGCGGCGAGCGACGCCGCGAGCGGCGCGGCCGTCTCCGGCTCCGCCGTCACCACTCGCACAGCGGGCCCCAGGGCCTTCAGCGCGCTCGCGATCCCGGCCGTCAGGCCGCCGCCTCCCCACGGAATCACGACCGTGTCGAAGTCCGGCGCGTCCTCGGCGAGCTCGAGTCCGATCGTCCCGTTGCCGGCCATCACCGTCTCGTCGGCGACCGGGTGGACGAAGAAGCCGGGCACGCCCGCGCGCCCGCGCTCGACCATGGCCCGCCACCACTCCTCGTGCGGCACGAGAACGACCTCCGCGCCGAGCTCCCGAATTCGTTCGATCTTCGCCAGCGGAGCGCCCTCGGGCGCGATCGCACGCGCGGGCACGCCCGCCTCGCGCGCCGCCCAGGCGACTCCCTGCGCCATGTTCCCGGCGCTCGCGGTGACGACTCCGTCCGCGAGCTCCGGCGCCGACGCCGCCCGCACCGCCGACAGCGCGCCGCGCAGCTTGAAGGAGCCGAGCGGCTGCAGGCACTCGAGCTTGAGCAGGATCCGTTCGTCGAACGGGACGAGCGGCGTGCGGACGACGTCGTCGCCGAGCCGCTCGCGCGCCCGGCGGATTTCCTCGAGCGCGATCATCGACCGGCACTCATCGACCGGTAGCAGCTACCGTCACGGAAGCTTGACGCTGGCGGGGAACGGCGTCGCGCGAGGGAAAAGGCGCGGCCTGGTTGCGCCGAATCCGCTCCCCGTGCACCGGCACACCTTCGTACAGGTAGCTGCTACCGGCCGTCAGTCGCTCTCTTTGGCGAGCTCCGTGAGGTCCGTCCGGACCGACCAGAGCTCCGGGTACATCTTGTGCTTGATCAGCCCCGCGAGGAGCTCGACCGGGGTGCCCTGCGTCCCGACGACGTCCTCCCCGATCACGCGGCCGACCATCTTCACGTGCCGGAAGCGCCAGACACCGACCTGCTCGTCCCAGTCGACCAACGCCTCGGCGAGCTGGTAGAGGTCCTCGTGCTCACGTCCCTGCGTGTACACGTCGAGCAGCGTGAGGCCGCGCTCGCGCCGTAGCGCGTCGAAGGCCGAGAGCAGCCCCGGCGAGACGCGCCGGATCTCGCGGAATCCGGGCGAGTCGAAGCCGGAGCCGTGGCCGAGCACGCGGCGCACCTCCTGGTACTCCCACGGCGAGATCAACTCGAGGTGCTCGAGGAAGGAGACGACGTAGCGCATGGCGCGATTCGCCCGGTAGACGAGCCGCAGCGCCGCCGCGAGGTCGCGCGCCTCGATCAGCCGCGTCGCCTCCTCGACCTCCATCCACGCGTGCTTCAGCCACAGCTCCGACGACTGATGCACGGTCTGGAAGAGGAGCTCGTCGCGGTGCGCCCACTCGTGCGGCGCTTTCTGGAGCGAGAGCAGCTCGTCCGTGCGGAGGTAGCGCTCGTAGTCGCTCTCCCCCCGCCCGCCCAGGATCGGCTGGAAGTCCTCCTCGTCGGCGTGCGGAGCGCCTTGCTCGCTCTCGCCGCCGGCGAAGCCTGCAGCTCCGCTCCCGGACGGCTCCGGCTGCGTCGAGCCCGCGCCGCTCACCAGATCCGCATCTCCAGCCCGGCGAGCGGGATGCCGCCGTCCTCGGTCACGAGCCACGTGTCCTGCATGTAGAGGCATTCTCGACCATCGGCCGAGATCGCGTGCGGATGCAGCGAGAAGACCATTCCTGCCGCGAGCTCGGTCTCGACTCCCTCGCCGAGCCGCGGGTGCTCGATCATCGTCATCCCGATCGAGTGGCCGGTGACATGGCCGAGGTGGTAGCCGCGCGCCGTGAAGCCGGCGGAGACCGCACGGTGGACGTCGTGCGCGGCGGCTCCCGGCCGCAGCGCCGCCCGCGCGACCTCGTAGTACTCGACGTACGCCTCGAGCATCCGCTCCACCTCCGCGCTCGGCGTCCCGAGCGCGCGCGAGACCTCGACCCAGTGCCCGCCCGGGCCGGCGATCTCGAGCGAGGGGATCGTGAGGTCGCCGAGGATCGTGTCCGCGCGCGCGATCGCGAACTCCGCGCCCACGAGCACCATATTCATCGTCAGCCGCCCGCAGCCGCGCTCGACGAAGAGCCGCTCGGCCGGGGCGAGCGCCTCCGCCGCGTTCCGGCCCGGCGCCCACGCCTCGCGAAAGGCGTGGAAGCCGGCGGTGTTGATCTCGACGCTCTCACGCACCGAGTCGAGCTCCGCCTCCGACTTGACGGCGCGCGCGAGGTCGAACTGCTCGTCCCACGGCACGAGCTCGACCCTGCCGTCGAGCGCCGCCCTGTCGCGCACCGTCAGCACGTAGTCGAGCCCGTAGACGCCGACCCGCCGCCCGCGTAGCCGCTCGGCGAGCCATTCGCCCGGCCGATCGGGGAACACCTGCTCGGCGATCTGGGAGTCGCCGTGCTCGCCCACGTAGCGGGCCTCGGCCGGGAAGACGATCGTCGGCTCGCCGTCGCGCGGGACGAGGACGTACGCGTAGCGGTGGACGATCTGGAAGCCGGAGAGGTACGTCACCGCCCCCTCGAAGCCCGTGTACTCCGAGCCGCACACGAGCGCGGCGTCGAGCCCGTCCCGCTCGAGTGCCTCGCGCACGCGCGCGTGCCGCTGCGTCAGCTCTGCGTCCACGCCGCCTCCACGCCCTTCACGAGCGCCCAGATCGCCTCGTTGAGCGGCGCCGGCACGCCGAGCTCGCGGCCGAAGCGCACGATGCCGCCGTTGAGGAAGTCGATCTCCGTCGGCCGCCGCGCCTCGACGTCCTGGAGCATCGAGGCCTTGTGGTCGTACGCGACCTCCGGCTTCGCCGCGTGGTCGATCAGGTCCTCGGGATCGGCGTCGAGGACGATTCCGTGGGCCGCCGCGACGGCCTTCCCCTCGCCGACGAGGCCGGAGACGAGCGCGCGCAGGTCGGGCCGCTCGCAGACGCGCCCGTGCGTGAGGCCGGTGAGCGCGCCGATCGGGTTCGTCGACGCGTTGAAGATCACCTTGCGCCACTGGGGGCCGCGCGCGTCCTCGACCGCCGCCGCCGGCATCCCGGCGCGCGTGCACGCGTCCGCGAGCCGTTCGACCTCGACGAGCGGCGTTCGCGCGTCGTACGGGCCGAACGTCGTCTCGCCCTTCACGTCCCATTGCACGTGGCCCGGTTCGAGGAGCTTCCCGGCGGGGAAGGTCGTGCCGCGGATCACCCGCTCGACATGCCGCGCGAGCGTCTCCTCGTTGCCGAGTCCGTTCTGCACGGTCGCGACGCAGCCGTCCGCGAAGGCATGGGCGGTGGCGGCGATCGCCGGCTCCGTGTGCATCGCCTTCGTCGCGACGATCCCGAAGTCGCAAGACGGCAGCTCGGCCGCGTCGCTCGTCGCGCGGGGATGGCCGACGACGTCGCCGCCGCCCGAGAGGCGGAGGCCGTCGCGGCGGATCGCGGCCACGTGGAGCTCGTTCAGGTCGAAGGCCCAGGCCTCGACGTCCTCGAGCAGCGAGAGGTTCGCCGCGAACAGCGAGCCGACCGCGCCGCAGCCAACCACGCAGATCCTCATTCCGAGTAGCTCGCCTCCCGCGCCTTCACGAGCCGGTAGACCGCCGTCTGCAGCGGGGTCGGCACGCCGAGCCGCCGCGCCTCGCGAACGAGCGAGCCGTTGATCGACTCGAGCTCCGTCGGCCGGCGCGCCTCGACGTCCTCGAGCATCGACGGGAAGTGGCGGTGGCCGCGTCGGGTGGCGAGGACGTTCATCTCCCACGGATCGTCGTGCAAGTCGATGCCCGCTGCAGCGGCAACCGCCTTGCCCTCGTCGACGAGATCGCGGACGAGATGGCCGAGGTCGGAGGGGCGCTCGGTCTCGGCGAAGTGGAAGTCGTGCGACAGCCCGGTCAGCGCGGCGACCCCGTTCACGGTCGCGTTGAAGACGAGCTTCGACCACTGCGCCGGTCGCAGGTCGCGAAACGCCTCCGCCTTCAACCCGGCGGACTCGAGCAGCTCCGCGACGCGGCGTGCGTCCGCCTCGGTCGTCTCGCGGTAGGGGCCGATCCAGGTCGCCGTGTCGAGCACGTACTCGACATGGGCGTCGCCGTGGCGCGTCCCGCTCATGAACGTGACGGCGGAGAGAAGCGGCCACGAGCCGTGGGCGGCCACGACCTCCTCGGCGCCCAGCCCGTTCTGGATCGTCATCACCGTCGCGCCGGCCAGCCGCCCTTCGAGCCGCGCCGCGAGCGGCTCGAGGTCGGTGCCCTTGCACGCGAGGATGACGAGCTCGGCCTCGGGCAGCGCAGCGGGATCGTCCGTCGCGTCGAGCTCCGCGGTGAGGTCGGCGCGGCCGGAGACGCGCAGCCCCTGTTCACGAAGGGCGGCCGCGTGCTCGCCGCGCCGCGTCAGCACCGTCACCTCCGCGACGCGGGCGAGGTGCGCGGCGAGGAGCGACCCGATCGCTCCCGCACCCGCGACGACGATGCGCGTCACAGGTACCCTCCGCCGCCATGGCCGTCGGGCGCATCGCCCTGCTCCTGCTCACCGGAGCCTCCGCCCTTGCCTTCGGGCTGGGATCGGCGGCAGCCGATTCGATGCCGCGAGTCGTGCTGCGGCCGAGCGTCGTCCATCTCTTCAAGCCGACGTCGATCGCCGTCACCGGAGTCTCTGCGCATTCGGTCGAGGCGCGCTTCAGCGGCGCGACCGACGCAGCGGGGCTGGCGTACGAGTGGACTCCCTATCGCTGGCATCGGCTGCGGAAGTCGAGCGGAGCCTGGCGTGGCGCGTTGCCTGCCCCGGCCCTGCCCGGCATCTACGAGCTCCAGCTGCGGCTCGACGGCGCCCACGCCGTCCTGCAATCGCAGAAGTGGCTCCTGCGCGTCTTCCTGCGCGGGACGCTCGACTTCCGGTCGTTTGCGACCCCTCTCGCGGTCGTTCGCGACTTCGTCGGACGCCTCCCCGGCCACGAGGTCCTGGTCGCCGTGAGGCGCTTCCCACCGGCCGCGTTCGACCACCGCGACGCCCGGCTGCATCGGATCTTCGTCGTCGCCTATGCGCCGCGCGGTCACACGCGCCTCCGCTCGCGACTCGGGATGTTCGTCACCGCCGTCCGCGACGGCTTCAACGGCCGCTGGCGCCTGCTGGACGCGACGGTCTCGCCGTACGGCTGAGCTGAGCCTCGACCCGTTCAATCCGCGCCGACCGCTGCTCCCTGCGTCTCGCGCCGGATCGCCGGGATCACGTGCTCGGCGAAGAGCTCCTGCGCCTTGATCGCCTTCCAGTGCTCGACGCCTCCCGGGTTCGTCGTGATCGCGATCTCGGTCAGCCCTTCGCAGACCTCGATCGTCTCGCGGATCCGCTCGATCACGTCGTCCGGGGTGCCGACCCAGACGATGTCGCCGGCGATCATCTCGTCGTACGGCGTCGCCGCGAGCTTCTCCATGATCCCCGCGGCGTAGAAGCCGTAGCCGGCGGCGTTGAGCGCGTCCACCGGAGGCACGGGATGCTCCGTCAGCGGCGAGGCGTTCCCCTCGAGGAAGCCGCGCATGTGCCGCTCCGCCTCGCGCTTCGCGAGGTCCGCGTCGTCGTCGATGTAGCAGGCGTGGATCCAGACGATGTCGGGGGTGGTCCCGTACTCCGCGCACTTCGCGCGGTAGAGGTCGAGCTGCTCCTTCAGGGCGGCGTACGGCAGCAGCGGCGGGACGGCGACGGCCCAGCCGTGCTTCGCGGCGAGGTCGTACGTCCGGTCGGAGGTGCCGCCCAGGACGACCCGGAACTCGTGGCCGCTGAACGGGATCACCTGGCTGTCGTCGACGTTCCAGTACTCGCCGTGGAAGCTGACGACATCGGAGTGCAGCGCCTCGATGAAGAGGTCGAGCGACTCCTCGTAGCGCGGCCGCGACGTCTCGTCGAGCGGCATCCCGGCGGGGAGCGGAATCCAGCCGTGCCCGCGCCCGACGCCGAACTCGTAGCGCCCGCCGGTGAGGAGCGAGAACTCGTGGATCATCGCGGCGAGGACGAGCGGGTTGTGGTAGGGGAGGATGTGGAGCATCGTCCGGAACTTGATGCTGCGCGTCCGGGCCGCGGCCATCCCGAAGAGCCCGAAGACGTTCGCCGACGCCGAGAACTTCGGGAAGAACAGGTGCTCGATCGCGGCGTAGGCGTCGTAGCCGAGCCGGTCGGCGTTCTCGATCTGCTCGAGCACCTCGCCGTAGAGCCGGTCGTACGGCTTTCCGGGCCAGCTTTGCAGCTCGCTGTAGATGCTGAACCTCATGTGGGAGCCCTCGCTTTCTGGAGGTCGGCCGCGGCGCGCCGCCGTGGCAGGGACAGCTCGCGGCCGCCGGTGAGGCCGCTCGGGCGCAGGATGAGGACGAGCGCCATCAGCACGCCGACCACGATCTCCGCCGTTCCGGACGGGACCGTCAGCTGCCAGCCGAAGACGTCGACGCCGTTCTCCGCCGCGGAGAGGAAGGAGTCGAGCCCGCTCACCGCGAGCGCGCCGACCACGGCGCCGAGCAGGCTTCCCGAGCCGCCGACGACGAGCATCGCGAGCGTGACGAACGTGAGGTCGAGGTAGAGGCCGCTCGACGTCACCGGCTGCAGGTGGACGTAGAGGCCGCCCGCGAGCCCCGCGAGGCCGCCCGAGAGCCCGAACGCGACGAGCCGCTGCCGATAGACGGAGATGCCCGCCGCAGCCGCGGCCGCCGGATCCTCCCGTGTCGCCCGCAGCATCCGCCCGAAGCGGCTGCCCTGGTAGAGGAACGCGGCGCCGATGCAGATCAGCACGCCGATCGTCGCCTGCCAGATCCCGGTCGTCGACGGCACCGACTGGAAGGCGTTCTCCCCCGGCCCGAGCGCCTGGTCGTAATTGAGCACGTTGTTCACGATCTCGAGCACGCCGAAGGTCGCGATCCCGGCCGCGAGCCCGGAGAGGCGCATCAGCGGCAGGCCCACCGCCAGCGCCGCCACGAGCCCGACGCCGGCACCGAGCGCGAGCGACGCGGCGTTGCCGACGTTCGTCGTGAGGAGGAAGTGCGACAGCCCGGGCATGACGATCGTCTTCTGGCTCTCGGTCACCGTCAGGACGCCGGCCGTCCAGGCGCCGAGCGCGACGAAGCTGACGTGCCCGAACGAGAGGACGCCCGAATTCCCGATGAACACGTAGAGCGCGACGACGATCGCCACCTTGACGAGCGTGTCGAGGAAGTACGCCTGGAGATAGCTCGAGACCTCGAGGCCGAGCAGCGCCGTCGCGAGCACGAGCAGCGCCGGAGCGGCGAGCTCCGCGAGCTTCCTGGCGGCGACGCTCATACGCGCTGCACCGCCCCGGCGCCGCGCGTGAACAGGCCGTTCGGCCGGACGAGCAGGACGACGATCACCGCCGCGAACAGGAAGGAGGGCAGGTACTGGCTCTGGTTCGACGGCAGCACGCCGCCGAGGATCCCGCTCGCGAAGCCGATCGCGAAGCCGCCGAGCGTGGCGGGAACCGGCCGGTTGAGACCGCCGAGGACGACGCCGGCGAGCACGTAGATCGTGTCCTGCAGGCCGAACGTGGGCGTGACGGTGATCTCCGTGACCGAGAGCACCACCGCCGCCACCGCGGCGAACGCACCTGAGACCAGCACGGCCCCGCCGATCACCCGATTGGCGCGGACGCCGAGGAGGCGCGCCGTCCGGAAGTCCATCGCGGCCGCGCGCATGTGCAACCCGAGCGACGTCCGCGTGAGCAGAAGCTGGAGAAGCGCGAGGCAGCCGGCCGCGGTGGCGACGGAGATCACGGCGATCTTCTTGATCTCGACGCCGCCGATGTCCCAGGGCGCGTTGAGGAGGGCGAGCGAGCCCGCACTCTTCCCGAGCGGCCCGAACGCGAGCAGCGCGACGTTCTGGAGCAGGAACGCGATCGCGAAGGTCGCGACGAGCATCACCGCCGGCGAGTGCGTGCGCAGCGGCCGGAAGACGAGCAGGTCCAGCAGCACGGAGAGCGCGAGCACGACGCCGAAGCAGAAGACGATGGAGAGCCAGTTCGGGAGCCCCCACTGGGCGCCGAAGGCGAGCGCGAAGGCGCCGGCCATGATCAGCTGCCCGTAGGCGAAGTTGACGAGGCGAAGCACGCCGAAGATGAGCCCGATCCCGACTGCCATCAGCGCGTAGACGCCGCCGAGCGCGAGGCCGTTCGCGAACGTGGGCCAGGTCAGGTTGAGGAAGGCAAGCGTCATGCGAGATACGCCGCCACGAGCCGTTCGGTGTCACCCGCGTCCTGCGGACCGAGCGTGAGGCGCAGCTCGCCGTTCGCAAGGATGTACGAGCGGTCGGCGAGCGCGACCGTCCGCTGCGCCCGCTGCTCGACGAGGAGCACGGCGAGGCCCGACTCGCGGATCCGCGCGAGCGCCTCGAAGACCACGTCCACCACCTTGGGCGCGAGCCCGAGCGACGGCTCGTCGAGCAGGAGCACGTCCGGCTCGGCGACGAGGGCCCGGGCGATCGCGAGTTGCTGCTGCTGCCCGCCGGAGAGCGCGCCCGCGTGACGCCTCCGGAAGTCCTGGAGCACCGGGAAGAGCTCGTAGGCGCGCGCGAGGCGGGAGCCGTCCTCCCGCGAGCGGCGGGCCGCGAGGCCGAGGCGGAGGTTCTCCTCGACCGTGAGCTCGCCGAAGATGCGGCGCCCCTCGGGCACGAGCGCGACGCCGCCGCGCGCGACATCCTCCGGCCGCCGGCCGGCGAGCGAGCGGCCGTCGAGCTTGACTTCGCCGGCCGCGACGGGAGCCGTGCCCATGATCGCGTGCAGCGTCGAGGACTTGCCCGCGCCGTTCGGCCCGATCAGGCCGACGATCTCCCCCGAGCGCACCTCGAGCGACAGTCCGCGCACCGCGTCGACCGCTCCGTAGCGAACGAAGAGGCGCTCGACGGCGAGCGCGGTCACTCGGCCTCCGCGGCCGCGCTCTCACCGAGGTAGGCGGCGGCGACGCCGAGGTCGGCGCGGATCTCCTGCGGCGTTCCCTCGGCGAGCGTCGTCCCCTGGTCGAGCACGTGGATCCGCTCGCAGACCTCGAGGACGAGGGCGATGTTGTGATCGACGAGGAGAACGCCGGCGCCCCGGTCCCGCACCGTGCTGATCGCCTCCGCGAAGCGCGGCACCTCCGCCTCGGACAGCCCGGCCGCCGGCTCGTCCATGAGCACGAAGCGCGGATCGGTGGCGAGCGCCCTCGCGACGCCGAGCCGCCGCTCGTCTCCGTGTGAGAGCGAGGAGGCAGGCTGGTCGGCGTACGCGGCGAGGTCGAGCAGCTCGAGCAGCTCACGCCCTCGACTCGCCGCCTCGCGCGCCGAGGCGCCGACGCCGAGCGCCGACACCTCGACGTTCTCACGCACAGAGAGGCCGCCGAAGGCGTGGCTGTGCTGGAACGTCCGCGCGAGACCGCGGCGGCCCCGCCGGTACGCCGGCCAGCGCGTCACGTCCCGCTCCTCGAGTAGCACCCGGCCTCGCGTCGGGCGGTCGAACCCGCTGAGGAGGTTGACGAGCGTCGACTTCCCCGCCCCGTTCGGGCCGATCAGGCCCACCACCTCGCCCTGCCGCAGCTCGAGCGAGACGCCGCTGAGCGCCTCGACTCCCGCGAACGAGCGGGAGACGGAGGAGGCCCGGAGCGATCCTCCGGGCTTCTCCTCCGTCTCGACCTGCGAGACAGCCGCCAAGCCCTACGAGTCCGGGCTGTTGGGAACGACCTTGGCGGTGATCGTGCCCTTCTCGATGGGCACGTTGTTGTTGATCTCGATCACGCGGTACTCCCGGCCGAAGACGGAATGGAGCTTCGCCGAGAAGCTGACGTTGCCCGAGATCGTCGGCACCTTGTGGAACTTCTGCATCACCGCGGCGAGCTTCGAGCCGACGAGCGAGCCATGCGCCCGCTCGATCGCGATGACGAGCCCGTCGATCGCGGCCGGGCCGGTGACGAAGCCGCCGGTCGTCGCCTTGACCTCCTTGGCGAGCTTGTTCACGGCCGGATTCGGATCGTGGCCGAACGCGTTCGCGTAGGTGACGAACCAGTAGTTCGTGACCTTCGGACTCTGTGGCAGCCAGTACGTGCCGTCGCCGGCCCACGAGTTGAGGATGGGCGTGTTGTCGCCCGCCGTCCGCAGGTCGGTGATGAACGGGACCTGGGCGCCGTACGAGCCCGATGTCACCGTGACGATCACGTCGGCCTTGTGCTGCTCGATCGCGCTGGCCGCATTGTTGAAGTTCGTCGAGCCCGACTGGAGCGCCGGATCCTGGTACGTCGTCTCGTACTCGATCGTGCCGCCGAGCTGGGTGAAGCGGGCCTTGAAGGCGGTGACGACGGCCTTGAAGTAGACGATCGTCGTGTCCTTCGCCAGGTCCGCCGTCTTCCAGCCCTTGTCCCACGCCAGCTGGGCCATCGCCGAGCCTTCGTCCTGCGCGACGTTGCCGAAACTGAAGGCGAGCTTGCCCGCCTTGCCGAAGCCCTTCGGCCCCATCTGGTCGGTGCCGATGCACGGCGCGATCGTCAGCAGGTGGTGCTTGAGGGACTCCTGCACGACCGGCGTCGCGAGGTTGACGTCGCACGTCGTGAAGATGACGTTCGCGCCTTCCCCGATCAACTTGTCCGCGCACGTCTTGGACGTGGTCACGGCGTCGCCCTGTGTCTTGCAGGTCTTGATCACGAGCTGCCGACCCATCACGCCGCCCTTGGCGTTGATCTGCTTCTTGCGGATCTCGGCCGCCGCGAGGGCCGGTCCGTCGAACGGCGCCATCGGGCCCTTGTTGTCGTACGCCCAGCCGATGACGATCGGCTTCTTCGCGGCCTGCGCGTGTGTGTGCGCGGTCGCGGTCGCTGCGAGGACGAGCGCCGCAGCGGCCACGATGAGGAGCGCCCAGCGCGCCCGCTTCCTTCCCGTCATGTCTCTCCTCTCTGGCCTGCGGCCGACGCCGCGACCCTCCGTTTCGACCAGCACTCGGCAAAGGCGTCCCGTCCGCGGCGCGCGAGCTCGGCGGCGTCGAGATCCCAGAGCGAGTCGGGATACGCGCTGCCGAAGGCGCCGTTGTCGGAGAAGATCTCGAGGTCGTAGAAGCCGTCCCAGCCGGCGGCGTCGAGCGCGCCGAGGATCGCGGGGAGGTCGGCGACGCCGTCACCGGGAAGGACGCGGTCCGCCCAGCCGCGGGTCGGCTCGCGCCAGTCGCAGACGTGGACTCCCGCGATCAGGCCGGCGTGGCGCCCGATCTCCTCGAGGAGCTCGGGTGTGTTCCAGAGATGCCAGACGTCGAACTGGATGCCGACCGCCTCCGAGCCGACCTCCTCGACGAAGGCGGCGGCGTCGCCGAGCGTGTTCAGGATCGACCAGCTCTCGATCCCCTCCCGCTGGAACGGCTCGAGGGCGAGCCGCAGCCCGAGCCGCTCGGCCTCGCGCGCGACCTCGCGCACGCCGCGGACGGCCGCCTCGCGATCGCCGGGGCCGGTGAAGCAGAGCACCGCCGCAGGCGCGAACGGCGCGAGCGTCTCGAGCGAGCGGAGCAGCGCGTCGACGCGCTCGCGCACCGTTTCGGGGCCAGGCAGCAGCGGGAGCGGATGGATCGACGGGACGGCGGGAACGGCAGTCGCCGAGCCGAGCCCGCTCGCACGGAGCTCGTCGCGCGAGCTCTCGCCGAGCTTCACCTCCCAGATGCCGATCGCGTCGACACCGGCGGCCGCATATGCGCGCACGTCGTCAGCGAAGCTCGCGGTGAGGGTGCTCACCTGCGAGATCGAGAACGCCGGCAGCTGCTGCCCATCCCTCGACACGCGTGGAGAGTGATCGTTTCACGCGTTTGACATCTGATCAAGTGTGGTTCACGCTCGATCCTCGTGGAGTCCTCGACGCTGCCGCAGAGCGGAGGGGCGGTTCGGCACCGCACGATGGCCGAGGCCGCCCTCGAGCGTCTGCGCGAGGCGATCATCCTCGGCGAGCTGACGCCGGGAACGCCGCTCCGGCTCGAGGACCTCGCCCGCTCGCTCGGGATGAGCATCTCGCCGATCCGCGAGGCGGTGCGCCAGCTCGAGGCGCTCGGGCTCGCCGAGCACGTCCCGCACCACGGCGCGAAGGTGACCGGCCTCGACGTCGAGGAGCTGCGCGAGCTCTTCTCGGTGCGACTCGCGCTCGAGACGCTCGCGCTCCGCCGGGCCGCGCAGGTCTTCGAGCCGGCGAACGGCGAGTCGGCGCGAGCGCAGCTCGAGGCCTTCGACAGCGCCCGGAGCAGCGGCGACGTGCGCGCGGCGGTGCGAGCCCATACAGCGTTCCACTTCGAGCTCTACGGCGCGGCGCGCTCGCAATGGCTGTTGCGCCTGATCCGGCCGGCATGGGACAGCTGCGAGCGCTACCGGCCCGTGCTGCTCGGCGAGAAGGGCGAGCTCCAGGCGCGTCACCGGCAGCTCGACGAGGAGCTGCTCGGCGCCTGCGCCAGGCACGACGCGGAGCGGGCCGCGGCCGCGTTCCGCGACCACCTCGAGCTGGCGACGAGCATCTTCTCCGTCGAGCTCGCCGGCCGCTCGATCTTCGCCTTCTGAGCGCCCGCAAGGGACATGACCGGGGTCAGACCCCGTACATGTCCGAACGAGCTAGAGCCGCCCGAGCAGGCCGCGCGCCCGCGCGACCGCGCGCTGCGAGAGAGGCGGCTCCAGCAGCTTCTGCGCCACGAGCGCCCCCGACCCGCCGCCGAGACCGGGGCCGGGCCACGTGCTCGCGCCGATCTGCCACAGCCGCTCGACCGGCGTTGTGTGCCCGGGGCTGCGCGGGAAGGGCCGCCAGAGGAAGTTCTGGTCGAGAGCGAGGGCGCCGCCGTAGGGGTCGCCGTGCCGGAGGTTGACGTTCGCCCGCTCGAGGTCGTGCGGTCCGAGCGCGACCCGCTTCAGGATCGACGACTCGAGATTCGGGATGTGCCGTGCGAGCCGCCCCTGGATCCGGTCGGCGTAGCGCTCCCGCAGCTCGTCGGTCCACTCGCCGCCGCCGCTGTCGAGCTCGCCGGCGGCGTCGCCCTTCACCCGCCACGGCAGCTCCTGCAGCTGGATCCAGAGGATCCCCTTGCCGTCCGGCGCGCGGGACGGGTCGATCGTGAGCGGCTGGCCGACCACGATCGTCGCCTCCGCCGGCAGCAGCCCGCGGTCGGCCTCGTTGACGGCTCGCGAGACCCCGTCGAGCCCCGGCGTCGCGTGCACGATTGCCGTGCCGGCGAGGCGCTCGTCGCCGTCCCAGCGCGGCGGCTCGGAGAGCGCGTAGTGAATCTGCATCTCCGCGCGCCCGTAGCGGAACCGGCGCGCGCCCTCGGCGACCGGCGCCGGAACGTCCGCGTCCGCGAGCAGCCGCTCGTACAGCTGGGTCGGCGTCACGCTCGCGACGACCGCCCGCTCGGCCTCGACCGTCTCGCCGTCGGTGAGGCGGACGCCGGTCGCGCGCCCGTTGTGGACGAGGACGCGCTCGACGTCGCGGTCGGTCTCGCACGTGCCGCCGTGGTCCCGGATCAGCTGCACGAGCGCCTCGGCGAGCTTCGCGCCGCCGCCGCGCGGAATCGGCAGCCCGCCCTCCTGCAGCGCGACCGCGATCACCTGCGTCATGAAGCCGGACGTCGCCTGGTCGGGGCCGAGCCCCGTGTGCAGCACCCACGGCGCGAGCACGCCGTGCGTGCGCCCGGCGGCGAACGTCGTCTCGAGCCAGTCGCGGCTCGACTGCAGCACCTCGCCGAGGAAGGCGGCGGCGCCGGCGCGGCCGAGCCGCCGCACCGCCTTCGCCGCGAGTGCGAGCCCCGCCGGCGACCAGAGCTCGGTGCCGAGGACTCCGAACGCGAGGTCGGCGTTGGCGAGAAAGCGCTCGAGCTCGGCCTTCCACTCGGGCCCCAGCTCCTCGGCGTTCGCCGCCGCGGTCCGGAGCAGGAACGCAGCGCTGCCGTCGGGGAAGGCCGTCCCGGTCGGCAGGTCGGTGTTGAGGTACTCGAGCCCTCGCCGCGCCAGCTCGTCGCCGAGGGCCGCGTGGGCCGCCCCGCCCACCCAGAGCGGATGCCAGGCGCTGTAGACGTCGTGGTGGAAGCCCGGCTCGGTCAGCTCTTCCGTCTTGATCGCGCCGCCGAGCCAGGCGTTCCGTTCGAGCACGCAGACACGCCAGCCGCCGCGGGCGAGCAGCGCCCCGCACGCGAGCGAGTTGACGCCGCTCCCGACGACGACGGCGTCGAAGCCGTCGCCCTCAGCCACCCGCGAGCTCCCGGAACTCGTCGTCGGTGACGAGGTCGCGCTTGCGGGCCCCGAGCTCCTTCACGCGCGCCAGCAGCTCGGCGCGCCGCTCCTCGGGGACGTCGAGCCCGAGCTCCTCCGCCTTGATCCGGACCGAGTCGAGCCCGCTCTTCTTGCCGAGGACGATGCCGCGCTCGGCGCCGACGAGCTCGGACGAGTACGGCTCGATCGAGGGCGGGTCGTGGAACTGCGCCGCCACGGCCCCCGACTCGCGGCGGAAGAGCGTCTCGCCGGTGAGCGGCTTCCACGGCGGGAGCGTGTAGCCCGACAGCTCCCGGACGCGCGCCGCGACCTCGCGGATCCGGTCGAGCCGCAGCCGCGACTCGACGCCGTAGAGCGCGCGCAGCGCGAGCGCGATCTCGCCGAGGTCGGCGTTGCCGGCGCGCTCGCCCATCCCGTTGATC
>Ga0335081_10005013_pt1 | contig 20932 bp, 11 predicted proteins | sample Lox_Sample_35_FD_206713 | JGI IMG/M metagenome (GOLD analysis project Ga0335081, IMG submission 206713) | Soil microbial communities from Loxahatchee National Wildlife Refuge, Florida, United States - Lox_Sample_3.5 | ecosystem: Environmental > Terrestrial > Soil > Wetlands | place: USA... | reverse complement strand
GGCCGCACGTCCGGCGTGTCGCGATAGGCTTCGACGGCGCGATTGTCGATGGTGCCTTCGCCGTATTGCGCGCGCACCGCGGCGTGCAGCGCCTCGTCGCGGGTCGGTAGCTGCACGGCATCGAGCAATTCGGCCTTGCCGGCGCGCACCGCGTCGGCGGCAAAGCGCGCCGGCGGCTCCATGGCGACGAGCGAGAGGAGCTGAAACAGATGATTCGGCACCATGTCGCGTAGCGCGCCGGTTGCGTCATAATAGTTGCCGCGGCGGCCCACGGTGAGCGCCTCGGCGACGGTAATCTGCACGTGGTCGATGTGATCGCGATTCCAGATCGGCTCGAACAGGCCGTTGGCGAAACGCAAGACCAGGATGTTCTGCACCGTCTCCTTGCCGAGATAGTGGTCGATGCGGAAAATCTGATCCTCTTTGAGGATGCCGAGCAGTTTCCGGTTGAGCGCGCGCGCCGACGCGAGATCGGTGCCGAACGGCTTTTCGATGATGATGCGGCGCCAGGCGCCGTTGTCCTCGCGGGCAAGCCCCGACTCGCCGAGCTGGCAACCGATCGGCGCAAACGCCACCGGCGGCGTCGCTAGATAAAACAGTCGATTGCCGTGGGTGGCGCGCTCATGTTCGAGGCGCGCGAGCTCGCGTCCGATCTTGTCGTAAGTGCGCGAATCTTCCGGCTCGCCCTGCACGTAGGCGACGCCGGCGAGGAGTTTTTTGACCACGGCGGCGTCGACCTTGCGGGTGGCGAATTTCGGCAGGCTCTTTTCGAGATCCGCGCGGAAGGCGTCGCTCGACGATTCGCGGCGGGCGACGCCGATCAGCGCGAAGGCGTCCGGCAGGAGCCCGGCGGCCGCGAGATTGTAGAGCGCCGGCACCAGGAGCCGATGCGTCAGGTCGCCCGAGGCGCCGAAAATCACAAGGCAGCACGGATCGGCCGGCCGCGCGGTCGCGGTTTTTGTCATGACGACGAGACTTTCGGCGCGGCCTTGGGTTCGACGTGGGCGCCGAAGCCTTTGCGCATGGCGGAGAGGATTTTCTCGGCAAAGGTATGGCTCTGCCGCGACCGGAACCGGGTGTAGAGCGCCGCCGACAGCACATCGGCCGGCACCGCCTCCTCGATCGCCGCCATGACGGTCCAGCGGCCTTCGCCGGAATCCTCGACCACGCCTTCGAACTCTTCGAGCGCGTCGTCGGCGGTGAGCGCGCTCGCGGTGAGGTCGAGCAGCCACGAGCTGATGACGCTGCCGCGCCGCCAGACTTCGGCGATGTCGGCGAGATCGAGATCGAACCGCTCGTCGGCGGCGAGCGTGTCCTTGCCGGCGTTTTTCAGAATGTCGAAGCCCTCGGCGTAGGCCTGCATCAGACCGTATTCGATGCCGTTGTGCACCATCTTGACGAAGTGGCCGGCGCCGTTCGGGCCGGCATGGATGTAGCCGCGCTCGGCGCGCGGATCGCGGCCGTCGCGCTTGGGCGTGCGCGGCACGTTGCCGAGGCCTGGCGCAAGCGCGGCGAAGATCGGATCGAGGCGCCTAATGATCTCGGGATCGCCTCCGATCATCATGCAGTAGCCGCGGTCGAGCCCCCATACGCCACCGCTGGTGCCGACGTCGACGTGATGGATGTTGCGCGCTTTGAGCATCTTGGCGCGGCGGATGTCGTCGCGCCAGAACGTGTTGCCGCCGTCGAGCACCGTATCGCCGGCCGCGAGCGATTTCCCGAGCTGGTCGATCACATCCTCGGTGATCTTGCCGGCCGGCAGCATGACCCATACCGCCCGCGGGGGCTTGAGCTTTTGCACCAGCGCGTCGAGGCCGTCGGCGCCCTTGGCACCGTCATGCGCGAGTGCCGCGACCGCCTTGGCATCGTGGTCGTAGACCACGACCTCGTGACTGTTTCTGATGAGCCTTCGTGAAATATTGCCGCCCATGCGGCCGAGACCGATCACGCCGATCTGCATTATCAACTCCGTTTGGTCCAATGACCTTGCCGCCGAACGTTTGGCAATCTGCAATTCAGAGGCGCGCACGATCTTATCCGGAACGAAGCCGAATTTCCGCACCACATCGTCGATGTGGCCGCCTGACGGCTGCGCAGAGGGGCGGTGGCTTCGGCGCGCATGGGAGCGCTCGTGGGCAAGGCAATGGGGCCGCCCGACAGCCAACGTTTGAAGTCCTTCAGCCGTTCCACGCTGCCGCCGCGCGGGAGGCGTCATCGCGCATAAATCGGAACAAGTGTCCGAAGTGGCGCGTTTTGCGTGGTGTCAAAACCGACAAGGGAGCCGGATATGGGTGCAATGAAGTGCTGCCTGCATGGTGTGGCGGGTATTCTGCTGGCCGCAGGAGGCGTGACCGCGGCCGAGGCGCAAACGGTAATCGCGCCCGAAGTGGTCGAACAGCCCGCCGCAGCGGCGGTGGTACCGTCCGCGACCGTGCTTGCCCAACCCACGCCGATTGAAACGACCCGGCAGGTCACGACGACGTATCGCACGTCGGACCGTGGCAGGGTGCTCCGGCGCACGGTGGTGACGACACGTACCGGCCCGATCGTGGCGCCGCGTACCGTCACCGAGCAGGTCGTCGCAGCGCCTGTGCCGACGGTAGTGCCTGCGCCCGCTTACGTGACCTCACCATACCCCGTTCAGGGCTATACGACGGTCGCGCCGGTGATCGATCAGGTCGGGCCGCCAGCCGCGGTCGTCGCGCCAGTCGCGCCCGCGAGGGCCTATCGCTATGTATATTTGGACGATCGCACGCTGGTGGTCGATCCGGTGACGAACGTCGTGCTCGCCACATACTGGCGGTGACAGCCGGGCGGCGTGCATCAACGGCAAGTCCACGGCGGCGGCCAAAGCGCCTGCCGTCGCCGTGCGTCTGACGCGCGGGACGGAAGCGATTTCGAGCCAGGTCGATCTCCAGCCAAAACGATCTCTCGCCATGTCGATCGATGATGCAGCGCCAATCGCTTCTGTCGATCCGATCGTCGAAACGCCGTTCTATATTGCCGCCACCGGCCCGGCGAGCCGGCTGCGGCGGACGCTCAAATGCGACGACACGTTCATCGTTCTCGACAGCCACGGCGACATCGGCGCGTCGGTCGGCGGACCGGACGGGCTGTTTCATCAAGACACCCGCTTTCTCTCGCAGCTCGAGCTGAAACTGGACGGCGAGCAACTCCTGCTGCTCGGCTCGAATTTGCGCGACGACAACACCCTCTATGCCGTCGATCTAACCAATCCCAATATTCATTCCGGCCGTCAGCTCGTCCTGCAGCAGGACACCCTGCATATCTTGCGGACGTTCTTTTTGTGGGGGGGAACGGCGTACCAGCGCCTCGCCGTACGAAACTTCGGCGACCGCAACGTCGAGGTTCGGCTCGACATTCGGTTCGACAGCGACTTTGCCGATTTGTTCGAAGTGCGGGGAATGCGCCGGCCCCGCCGCGGCGTGGCATCGCGCGACATTGCCGGCTCAGACCGGGTGCTGCTGCGCTACGAGGGGCTCGACGGGAAACATCGGTGCACGACGCTGACGTTCGATCCGCCGCCGGCGAAGCTTGCGGAGGACGCTGCCACCTATCGTCTGCAATTGGCGCCGGGCGAAGCGAAGCCGATATTCCTCGCGGTGGGTTGCGACCGTGGCGCTACGGCGCCGATGTCGTTTTTGCGGGGGCTCGCCGAAGCGCGCCGGGCCCAGCGGTCGGCAACGCGCGGCGCCACGACCGTCGAGACCTCGAACCAGATTTTCAACGAGATCCTGTGTCGCTCGGCGGCCGATCTTTCGATGCTCATGACCAATACGCCGCAGGGGCGTTACCCCTATGCGGGGATTCCCTGGTACTCGACCACGTTTGGCCGCGACGGCCTGATCACGGCGCTGCAGATGCTGTGGTGGAAACCGGACGTCGCGCGCGCGGTGTTGCACCGGCTGGCGGCTTACCAGGCGAAGACCTTCGAGCCGCAGTCGGACGCCGAGCCGGGAAAAATCCTCCATGAGATGCGTTGCGGCGAAATGGCGGAGCTCGGCGAGGTGCCGTTCGGGCTTTATTACGGCAGTGTCGATGCGACGCCGCTGTTCGTGTGGCTCGCTGGCCTCTATGCCGAGCGCACGGGTGACGACGACACGATCGAGCAGCTTTGGCCCGCGGTCGAAGCGGCGTTGCGCTGGATCGACGGATCGGGCGATCCGGATGGCGACGGCTTTGTCGAATACCGCAGCGCCAGCGAACGGGGCCTGTCCAATCAGGGCTGGAAGGATTCGCACGATGCGATCTTCCATGCCGACGGCCGCCTCGCCCAAGGTCCGGTCGCGCTCGCCGAGGTGCAAGGCTATGTGTTCGCGGCCAAGCGCGCGGCCGCACGCTGTGCGCGCCGGCTCGGGCATCGCGAGCGCGCCGATCAGCTCGATCGCGCGGCGGAGCGGCTTGCCGCAAAATTCGAAGCCCGTTTCTGGTGTCCCGAGCTTGGCACCTATGCGATGGCGCTCGACGGCGCCAAAGAGCCGTGCCGGGTGCGCTCGTCCAATGCCGGACAAACCTTGTTTACCGGCATCGCGCGTCCGGATCGCGCCGCCGAAGTGGCGAAGGGTTTGCTCGACCCCAGATTCTTCTCCGGTTGGGGCATCCGCACCATCGCCAGGGGCGAAGCGCGCTTTAACCCGATGTCCTATCACAACGGCTCGATCTGGCCCCACGACAATGCGTTGATTGCTTACGGCTTTGCCCGTCTTGGCCTGATGAACGGCGTGACGCGGCTGTTCGGCGCGCTGTTCGAGGCTGCTACCTACATGGATTTGCGGCGGCTACCCGAACTGTTCTGCGGCTTTCAATTCCAGCGCGGCTATGGCCCGACCCTCTATCCGGTCGCGTGCTCGCCGCAGGCGTGGGCGAGCGCAACCCCGTTTTCCCTGCTCGAAGCGTCGTTGGGATTGGAATTCGATCCGCGCGGCGGCGAGATTCGGTTGCGGAACCCGGTGCTGCCGGACTTTCTCGATGAAGTGACGCTGCGCCAATTGCGGCTCGGATCGGCAACCGTCGACCTCAAGATACGCCGCCACAAGCAGTCGGTTTCCCTCGACATCCTGCGCACCAGCGGCCGGGTGCGGATTTCCGTCGTGCTGTCGTCCTGAAGCGGGTTCCGCCATGGAACCGCAACGCCGCTCCGCCGATTGACTTGAGGAATTGAGCCGCGAAGTGGAACTCGCATGTCAAACCGTTCGGGCGCGCTGGCGCTGCTGGCGCTGGCAATAGTCTCCGCCGCGGTACCGTTGTGGGCGCAAGACGGCGCTGCGCCCGCGCCAGCCGGGCCGCCGGCCGATCACGGAACGGCCGTGCCCAGCGCCCCGGCGGCGGTGACCATCCTCAACAGCCACGAAGTGGAAGGAATTCTCGGCCGCGACGTCCGCAGCGCCGCTGACGAGAACATGGGGCGCATCGTCGACGTGCTGGTGGATCGAAGCGGGCAGGTGGTGGCGGCCATCATCGATTTCGGCGGATTCCTCGGCGTCGGCAGCCGCAAGATCGCCGTCGACTGGAACGCGCTGCACTTTCCGCCGCCTGCCGACAAGGCGCATCGCATCGCGCTCGAATTGACCCGCGATCAGGTCAAGGCTGCGCCGGAATACCAGGACGGAAAGCCCGTGGTCGTGCTCGGCGCCATGGGCAAGCTCGAGCCGTTGCCGTCGGATTGACCGCCAGACCGGAGAAATATCCTGTCGATGGAAAATCCACGCCGTCGCTGCGATCCTCCGGGTTCGCTCGGCCCGGAGAGCCAAGGTTCACAAACGCCGGCTCCTCGCCGCGACGTGGGTGAGCCGCAGGCGGCGCCGTCGGCGCGGAGCTTGCGCGGTCTCGACTGGTTCATCTTCTTCGTCGCCGACGTTCAAACCGGATTCGGCCCGTTCGTTTCGGTCTATCTCACCGCACAGCACTGGACGCAGGTCGACATCGGGTTGGCGCTGTCGGTGACGTCGCTGGTCGCGCTGTTCGGACAAATGCCGGGTGGCGCCCTGGTCGACGCCGCCAAATCGGAGCGGACGGTCGCCGCAATAGCAATCGCGGTGATCGCGCTCAGCGCGCTCGGCTTTGCGGCAGCGCCGGTCTTTCCCATCGTGTTGCTGGCCGCAGTGCTGCACGCGGCCGCGAGCTGCGTGCTGGGGCCGGCCATTGTCGCCATCAGCCTCGGCCTGGTCGGCCACGCGAAAATCGGCGAACGGCTCGGCCGCAATGCCCGCTTCGCGTCGATCGGCAATGGCCTGGCAGCCGCGGCCATGGGGGCGTGCGGCTATTTTCTCTCCGCGCGTGCCGTGTTCTTCGTCACCGCTTTGCTTCTAGTGCCGGCGCTGCTGGCGCTGCGCACCATCACGGCCCACGAGATCGATGCCGAACGCGCGCACGGCGGTCTACTGAAGGCCGGCGGTGCTGCCATGAGCAACCGGCCGCCGACGAGGGTGACCGATCTGCTGCGCCAGCGACCGCTCTTGATCCTGTGCGGCTGCGTATTACTGTTTCACATGGCGAACTCCGCCATGCTGCCGCTTGTCGGCAGCGCCGTGACCATGCGCTCGGCCCAATGGGCGACGATCCTGATCGCGGCTTGCATCGTGGTGCCGCAAATCGTGGTCGCGGTCTGTTCGCCGTGGGTCGGCCGGCAGGCGCAGCGGTGGGGCCGCCGGCCGTTGCTGATCGCGGGCTTTGCGGCGCTGCCGGTTCGCGGCATTCTGTTCGCCACCGTGCACGACCCCGCCCTCCTGGTCGCGGTGCAGCTCCTCGATGGCATCACCGCGTCGGCTTTGGGCGTGCTGGTACCGCTCGTTGTCGCCGATCTGACCCGCGGCACCGGACATTTCAATCTCGGCCAGGGGATTGTCGGCACGACGACCGGCATCGGCGCGTCCTTGAGCACGGCCTTTGCCGGCTTTGTTGCCGATCGCTTCGGTAGCGCGTCGGCCTTCTTCGAATTGTCCGCTGTCGCCATCGTCGGCTTGACGATGGTCGTGGCCTTCTTGCCGGAGACGAAGCGCGAGCTCGCGGAGGAGCCTTAAAGCTCTAAAGCGGCGGCGACTCATGGGCGGCCACCAGCCGCAGATGCGGCATGGCGCCATCCATTTGCTGCCGATAAACGGCAAGATAATCCTTGGCCATGCGGCGCGCCGTAAAGCGTTGCTCGAAGCGCTGGCGGATCTCGCGTCGGGATAGATGGTCCAGCCGATCCACGGCCCCGATGGCGCCGCGCTCGTCCTCGACGATAAAGCCGGTTACGCCGTCCTCCACCACCTCGGGGACCGAGCCCCGGTTGAACGCAATGACCGGCGTTCCGCAGGCCATCGCCTCGATCATCACCAGGCCGAAGGGTTCGGGCCAGTCGATCGGGACAAGAAGCGCGACCGCGCCGCTGAGAAACGCCGACTTCTCGCGGTCCGTGATTTCGCCGATGTAGTCGACGTCGGATGAATCGAGCAACGGCGCGACGCGATCCTTGAAATAGTCCTCGTCGACCTTGTCCACTTTGGCCGCGATCTTCAGCGGAACGCCGCAATGCCGCGCGATGCGGATGGCGCGTTCGATGCCCTTCTCCGGCGCGATGCGGCCGAGAAATCCGAAATAGGCCGGCTTGACCGGTTGCGGGGTGAGCAGGGCTTCGGGCAGGCCGTGATGAATCGTCCGCAGCCAGTGCGCCTGCGGCAGCGGCCGGCGCTGCGCATCGGAGATCGAAACCACCGGCACGGTCGCGAACGTGTCGAATAGAGGCTGGTGTTCCGGCAGGTCGAGCCGGCCGTGCAGGGTGGTGACGAAGGGCGTCGCCTGCCGGGCAAACAGCGAGAACGGGTAGTAATCGAGATGAAAGTGCAGCAGGTCGAAGTCGGTCGCCCGCTGACGCACGCGCTCGAGCATCATCATGTGCAGCGCGTTTGGATCCCGCACCGAACCGTCGAGCCGCAACGCGCGCGGCCACGCCGCTTCGAGCCGCGCCGAGGTGACCGAGTCGCCGCTGGCAAACAGCGTGACGTCGTGGCCCAGCGCAACCAGTTCTTCGGTCAGCCAATGTACGACGCGTTCCGTACCACCGTAGAACTTCGGCGGGATGGCTTCGGTAAGCGGAGCAATCTGCGCGATGCGCATGAAGGACGTCTCCTGTTCGCTGCGATATCCGGCGGCCGCCCGTGGGGAACTCAAACCGCTTTGACAACGAACAGCGCGGCGAAATTGCTAGTTTTCTGCGTAATTATTTTTTGTTCACGAAATGGAACCTTTCGGCTGGTGCCGAGTCGTCGAAAACGGAGGCTAACAGCATCGGTTGTCGGCCGGCTCTTGCTTTCTGCCTTTCTGCCACGGCGAGGGCCGTCACCTTTCCAACATCAAAACGGCCGAGAGCGGCCAAGGTCATGAAATGCCGCGAGCGCGGGCCATGCGGGAGGATCCATTCGAGGCCGGTCAGCCGCCGGCAAATCGTCGCAGAACGAGAGCCGGTTCGGACCGGAGAAAAAACCGAATGGACGAACTGTGCGCCTACGCCCATCGCCCTCTCGCTTTCGTCTACCGGTATCTGCGGTTGCGGGCCGGCTTCCACAGCCTGATCGTCGCCGCCGTGCTGGCGGCGGTCGGCTGCTCGGTCGGCACCCAATACGGTGTCAAATCCTTGGTCGATGCGCTGTCGGGCGGGACGCGTTCCGTCGGCATCTGGGCTGCGTTCCTGCTGCTGGTCGCGCTGATCGCCGGCGATAATCTGCTGTGGCGACTGGCAAGCTGGATGGCGAACTTCACCTTCGTCGCCGTCACCGGCGATCTTCGCCGCGATCTGTTTCATCACCTGACAGGTCATTCGCCCCATTATTTTGCCGACCGCATGCCGGGAATGCTGACGAGCCGCATAACCGCCACGTCGAACGCCGTGTTCATGATGGAGAACATGTTCGTGTGGAACGTGCTGCCACCTTGCGTGGCGACGGTCGCGGCGATCGCGTTCGTGATGACGGTCAGCCTGCCGATGGCAGCCTGCCTCGCAGTCGTCGCCGGCATCATGGTCACGCTCATGTTCCGCGTGGCCGCTGCCGGACAGCCGCTGCATCACGACTACGCCAGCAAGACGGCGGCCGTCGACGGCGAGCTGGTCGACGTCATCACCAACATGCCGCTGGTGCGGGCGTTCTGCGGATCGGCTCGCGAGCGCCGCCGCTTCGAGGCCACCGTCGACCGCGAAATGACGGCGCGCCGCCGCAGTCTGCGTTATCTCGAGAGACTGCGGATCGCGCACGCCGTCATCACCGTCATCTTGACGCTCGGCTTGCTCGCCTGGGCGCTGCTGCTGTGGCAGCGGGGCAGCATCACCACGGGCGAGGTGGTTCTGGCCTGTACATTGAGCCTGTCCATTCTCCACGCCACGCGCGATCTTGCCGTTGCCCTCGTCGACGTCACGCAGCATCTGGCCCGGCTGTCGGAGGCGCTTATCACGCTGCTGGTGCCGCATGAGCTGCGCGACCGGCCGAACGCCGCTCCGCTGATAAAGCGTGGCGTGGGCGTCGCCTTCGAGGGTGTGAGCTTTTGCTATCCGGATGGCCGCAAGGTCTTCGAGCAGCTCGACCTGCGGCTGCTGGCAGGACAGCGGGTCGGCCTGATCGGCCATTCGGGTGCCGGAAAATCGACGCTGCTTCAGCTGCTGCAGCGTTTCTACGACCCGCAGCACGGGCGCATCCTGATCGACAATCAGGACATCGCGGCGGTGACGCAGGAAAGCCTGCGTGCGGCCATCGGCGTCGTGCCGCAGGATGTTTCGCTGTTCCAGCGCTCGGTCATGGAGAACATCCGCTACGGCCGGCCCGATGCCGCCGACGAGGATGTGTTCGCGGCCGCGACTGCGGCGCGGTCGCTCGATTTCATCGCCACGCTGCCGGACGGCATCGATACCCTGGTCGGCGAACGCGGCATCAAGCTATCGGGCGGGCAGCGTCAGCGTATCGCGATCGCCCGCGCTTTCCTCAAAGATGCGCCGCTCCTGCTGCTCGATGAAGCCACCTCATCGCTCGACAGCGAATCCGAGGTGGCTATTCGCGAGGCGCTCGACCGGCTGATGCGCGGACGCACCGTCATCGCCATCGCGCACCGGCTTTCGACGGTGCGCGATTTCGACCGCATCATCGTGTTGCGCGCCGGCCAGATCGTTCAGGACGGCGCGCCCGATCAACTGATGCGCCGCGACGGCATCTATCGCTGGCTGGTTCAGCAGGAGATCGGTCGGCTCAGCAGTTGCGCCGCTTGAACGCCGACGCTTTTCTGCCGCAACAGCGTGTAATTCCTGTGGGGTGGAGGGACGCATGGCCTAAGAGCGCCGAAAGTTCCCGGCTCCGCTCAAGCCGTTTGTCGCTTGTGCAGCAAGGACATGGCGCCGCCGTGGAACTTTTTTTGGCCGAGCCGATTGATTTCACGTTGAGTTGATTGGCCGGTGCGGTTACTGCCGCGCCGACGGGCACGTCTCTCGAAACAAATCCATCCGAATTTTCAGGTCCATGATGCATACCAATGTGGCGCACCATTTACCTTCCAAAGAGCTTCAGCCACCCATGCGAGGAGACCTCGGATCGATCGCGCTGCTACTCGACGTCGACGGCACGATCGTGGATACCGCGGCGACGCCGGGCGGCGTGGTCGTGCCCGATTCTCTGCGTGCCTCGCTCGAGGAATTGCACACGAGCTGCGACGGTGCGCTGGCCCTGGTCAGCGGCCGGCTGATCCGCGATCTCGACGGATTGTTTGCGCCGTTGCGACTGCCCGCGATCGGTGCCCATGGCGCCGAAATGCGACTGCCCGGCAAACCGGCCGCGCTTGCGCAAGGTGCCGACCTCGGCAGCGCTTTTCGCGATCAAGTGGCCGCCGTCGTGTCCGCGACCGACCCGCGCATCATCTTGGAGGACAAAGGATCGTCGCTCGCCGTGCATTACCGCTTGGCGCCCCAAATGGAGCTGACGCTCAAGACCAAGATTGAGGCGATCGTTGCCCGGCTTGCGGTCCGCGACGTCGAATTGATGCACGGCAAGGCGGTGATCGACATCAAGTCGACCCATTTCAGCAAGGGAGCAGCGGTGCGCAAGCTGATGAAGCACCCGCCCTTTCTCGATCGCCGGCCGGTCTTCGTCGGCGACGACACGACGGACGAATCGGTGTTCGCGCTGCTCCCGGCGCTCGGCGGCCTCGGCTATTCGGTGGGACGGTTCATAGCAGGCGCGAACGGTACGTTCGGCGCGCCGCAGGACGTTCGCCATTGGCTGGCCAGTCTCTGCGGTCGCGAATGAAGTGGTCGCCTATGAACGATTTTGGGCTCGATCTTGCAGTCATCGGCAACGGTCGCACGGCGGCGCTGGTTGAGCCGTCGTCGCGCCTGGTCTGGTGGTGCTTCCCGCGCTTCGACGGCGATCCGGTGTTTTGCCGGCTGCTGGCGGGCGACGAGGAAAAGGGGTTCTGCGATGTCGTACTCGACGGCATGGCGGACTTCTCGTCCGATTATGAGCGCAACACGGCCGTCGTCTCGACCATCTTGACCGACGACAAAGGTGCGTCGGTCAAGATCACCGATTTCGCGCCGCGCTTTCGCGCCTACGATCGCATTTTCCGTCCGCCGCAGCTTGTTCGCATGATCGAGCCGCTCGCGGGCATGCCGCGGATCACGATCCGGTTTCGGCCGACCAACCAGTACGGCGCGCCGATGCCGTTCCGGTCGATCGGCAGCAATCACATCACCTACCGCGGCTCCGACCTCGTAATCAGGCTGACGACCAGCGTGCCGTTATCCTATATCGATCGCGAGGCGCCGTTTGTGCTGACTCGGCCGATGTATCTGGTGATGGGGCCGGACGAGCCGTTTCCGGCCGAGCTGTCGACCACCTGCCGCGAATTTGCCGATCGCACCCGGGACTATTGGACCGAATGGGTGCGGCGGCTGTCGATCGCCTACGACTGGCAGGATGCGATCATCCGCGCCGCCATCACGCTCAAGCTCAGCAATTTCGAAGAGACTGGCGCGATCATCGCAGCGCAGACCACGTCGATCCCCGAGGCGCCCAATTCGGGGCGCACCTGGGACTATCGCTTTTGCTGGTTGCGCGACGCCTATTTCGTCGTCAGCGCGCTCAATCGATTGGGCGCCACGCAGACCATGGAGGATTTCATCTCGTTCATCCTTGGTATCGCGTCGCAGGAAGTCGTGCTGCCGGTCTACAGCGTGGTGCCGAGCGACGGCATGGACGAAGTGATTGCAGAGAATTTGCAAGGATATTACGGCGACGGTCCGGTTCGTATCGGCAACGCCGCGGCCGCGCTTCCGCAACACGACACCTTCGGCAGCATCATCCTGGCGGCGACACCGATGTTCTTTGATCGGCGCTTGCCGCAGCAGGGCGGCGCCGACCTGTTCCATCTGTTGGAGCGGCTCGGCGGCTTGGCCAAGCGCATGGCATTCGAGCCCGATGCCGGCATCTGGGAATACCGCGGTCGCGCCCGGGTCCACACCCATTCGACGTCAATGTGCTGGGCGGGATGCAGCCGGCTGGCCGCCATCGCCAAGCATCTTGGCCTGCATGAACGCGCCACCCAATGGACCGCGGCCGCCGAAGCCATCCGATCGCGGCTGATCGAGGAGGCTTGGAGCGAAAAGCGGGGCGCCTTCACGGCCGCCATAGGGGTGGACGACCTCGATGCCAGTGTTCTGCTTTTGCCGGAAATCGGCCTGGTGGACGTCACCGACCCCCGGTTCGTCCGGACCGTCGAGGCCATCGAACGTGAACTTTTACGCGGCAAAGGCGTTATGCGTTATGCCGGCGAGGATGACTTCGGCCTACCGGAATCCGAATTCCTGATCTGTCGGTTCTGGCTGATCGACGTGTGGTGGAAACTCGACCGTCGCGAGGAAGCCATCGACATGTTTACCGACGCCCTGCGCTATCGGAACCGCTATGGGCTGCTGGCGGAGGATATCCATCTGCAAAGCGGCCGATTGTGCGGAAATTTTCCTCAAACTTACTCAATGGCCGGACTGATCTTGACGGCGATGCGCCTGTCACGGAGTTGGGAGGATCGGTATTGGCACGACTAGTGGTGGTCTCCAATCGCGTCTCGGTCCCCGCCGGTGAAGGCGCCAAACGTGCGGGTGGATTGGAGGTAGCGTTACGGCCCGCGTTGCAACGCAACGGCGGCGTCTGGTTCGGTTGGAGCGGCAAGGTCGCCGCTCCAGGCGCACTGGAGACGCGGTCCGTCAAAGAGAAGAACGTCGACTACGTCGTCTCCGATCTGTCGGAAGAAGACTATAACGAATACTACAATGGGTTCGCCAATCGCGTGCTGTGGCCGATCCTGCATTACCGGCTCGATTTTGCCGAGTTCGCGCGCCGGGATCTCGGCGGCTATTTCAGGGTCAACGAGCACTTCGCCGATGAGCTCGAAAAGATCCTCCTGGAAGACGATATCGTCTGGATTCACGACTACCACCTGATCCCGCTCGGAGCCGCGCTGCGGCGTCGTGGTTTTGCCAACCGCATCGGCTTCTTCCTGCATGTGCCGTGCCCGCCGCCGGAGATTCTGACGTCGCTGCCAAACCACGACCGGCTGTTTCCGCTCTTGCTGGAGCACGACGTCGTCGGCTTTCAGACCGAAAACGATGTTGGAAATTTCCTTCGCTACATCCTTTCCGAGTGTAATCCTGCCGGCAAAATGCGGGTGTTCGAGACGAACGGCCGCCAGATCACGCTGAGCATGAATGGGCGGCCGTGTCGCATTGGCAGCTTCCCGGTCGGCATCGAGCCGCGGGCGTTCCAACGCCTGGCGCGTCGTAACGTTCGATCGCCCATGGTGAAGGAGCTGACGGCCAGCCTCGGCGGCCGGCTTCTGGTGATCGGCGTCGACCGGCTCGACTATTCCAAGGGCCTGATCCAGCGTCTCGATGCGTTCGACAGCTTCCTCGCCAATCACAGCGATTGGATCGGCAAGGTCACATATTTGCAGATCGCGCCGAAGGGCCGCTCGGAAATCGCCGAATACGCCGAACTGGAGGGTGCCGCCAGCGCCGCGGCCGGCCGCATCAACGGCAAGTACGGCGAGGTGTCGTGGACGCCGATCCGCTACGTCAACCGGGTCTATAGCCGCTCGGCGCTGGCCGGCCTTTATCGCACCGCGCGCGTCGGCCTGGTGACGCCGCTGCGCGACGGCATGAATTTGGTGGCGAAGGAATATGTCGCCGCGCAAGATCCGAACGATCCAGGGGTCCTGATCCTGTCGCGGTTTGCCGGCGCGGCGACGGATTTCCGCCGCGCGCTTCTGGTCAACCCCTACGATGCCGAGTCGGTTGCCGCGGCGATCGCGCAGGCGCTGAGCATGCCGATCGAGGAACGGCGCGCCCGCCATCAGGCGCTGTTGGCGGTGGTCTCCAATTACGACATCGATCGGTGGCAGCGTGAGTTTCTGGCGGCGCTACGGGGCAGTAGCGGAGGCGCCCATGAACACGCCGCGGTGCCGGCGATGGCGACTTCGCAGTCGGGAACGCCGGTGACCCTGCCTCCTCCCGGAATCGACGCATTGGCGTCGTCGCACAGCTGAGCGAGCGGGTGGCCGCAGCATTGCCGCCACAGGGGTTATGTCTCGTTGATTATTTGCTCGCTGATCTGGCGATCGCAGGTTTTCGCCCCCGGGCAAACAGCCTTTGCAGCACTTCCTGCTCGACCGGCTTTTGCAGCACCGGAACGTCGGAGAACCGCCGGTCGACGCCGTCAGCCTCGTAGCCGGTCACGAAGATGAACGGCACGCGCCGCTTCACCAGGATATCGGCGACCGGATAAACCAGCTCGTCGCCCAGATTGATATCCAGGATCGCCGTGTCGAAGTCGCCGCTTCGCGCGGCGTCCAGCGCCTCCGCCATCGTGCAAACCGGGCCGACGATCTGGAAGCCGCAATCGCTCAAGGTGTCTTGGATCATCATGCCGACCAGCGCCTCGTCCTCGACCAGCAGCACGCGGGGCGTATCGACATGATGCAAGGCGATGACGGCCTCGTCGGCGTCGCTGCCATTGGTGTCGCGGCCGCGGCCGGAAGGCGCGGCGCCCTTGCGCAACGCGAGCAACAGGTCGCAGCGCAGTCCCTTCGGGTTCCAGTCGAAATTGACCTTGCCGCCGAGCTGCTGCTCGATGCTGGCGTGGATGACTTTCAAGCCGAAGCTGCGCGTCGCCGGCGCGTGCACCGGCGGCCCGCCATTTTCGGCCCAGTGCAGTCTCAAGATATCGGCCTGCACTTGCCAGCTCAGGCGGACCTTGCCTTTGATCGACGACAGCGCGCCGTGCTTGGCCGCATTGGTGGCGAGCTCGTGCAGGGCCAGCGCGATACCCTGCGCGGTCTGCGGCGACAGCGACACGTTCGGTCCGTCGATCTCGACTTTCTGTGCGCTGCGGTACGGCGCGAACTCCTCGACCACCAGGGTGCCGAGATCGGCGCCGTGCCAGCGCGAATTCGACAATAGCGTATGCGCGAGTGCGAGCGAATTGATGCGGCCTTCGACGGTGCTGACGTATTCGTTGACGTCTTTCGCCCGTGTCAGCCGGATGATCGACTGGATGATGGCGAGCGCGTTGCGGGCGCGATGGTCGACCTCGCGCGCCAGCAACGCTTGGCGGTCTTCCGCCTCCTTGCGGTCGGTGACGTCGATGGTGACGCCACTGACGCGCGTCACCTTGCCGGCGGCGTCCACGGTTGCGGCGATGGTGCCGGTGCACCAGCGTATTTCGCCGTTGGGACGGCAGACACGGAACTCGATGCGCTGCGAACGTTCGCCCTGGACCATGCGCTGGACGACTTGGCGCAGCGGCTCCCAGTCGTCGGGATGGATGAGCTTGCGGATGCCGTCGACGGCGACCTCGAAGCTTTCCGGCTGGACGCCGAAAATGCGGTACTGGCCTTCGTCCCAGACCCATTGATCGGTCGCCATGTCGAATTCCCACGAGCCCATCTGGCCCGCCGCGAGCGCGAGGCTGCGCCCCTCTTCGCTCTGCAGGAGCCGCTGGTTCGAAGCCTCCAGCTCCGCGGTGCGCTCGGCGACATGCCGTTCCAGCGTGGTGTTCAATTGCTCGAGCTCGCGGGTCTTGCGGTAAAGCTCGACGAAGATCTTGACCTTGGCGCGCAGCACTTCGGGAATAACCGGCACCGGCACGTAGTCGACCGCTCCCATGGCGTAACCGCGCAGCCGGTCGACGTCGGTGAGGTGGATTGCCGAGATGAAGATAATGGCGGTTTCCTTGAATCGCGGATGCTCGCGCAGCATCGCCGCCAGCTGGAAGCCGTCGAGCTCCGGCATGCAGACGTCGATCAGGATGACGGCGACGTCGTTCTTGAGCAGGAACTGCAGGGCTTCGCGCGCCGAGGACGCCTTGACCAGGTTTTCGTTGAGCTCATGGAGAATGACGTCGTAGGCGAGCAGCTTGTCGGGCTGATCGTCGACCAGGAGGACGTTGACCTTGTCGTCCATGGTTTTGGTGTCCATGGTTTTGGTATCCATGGCCGCGTCCCTAGCGATGCAGCCACATCCGCAGGGCGGATAGGAGCTGCTCGGTGTTGACGGGCTTGGCGAGGTAGTCCGAGGCGCCGGCCTCCAGGCACTTCTCGCGGTCGCCTTTCATCGCTTTGGCGGTGAGCGCGATGATCGGCAGCCGGCGATAGGCGCGGTTCTCGCGAATCTTCGCCATGGTCTGATAGCCATCCATTTCCGGCATCATGATGTCCATCAGCACGATGGCGAGCGACGGCGTCTGCTCCAGCAGCGCAATCGCTTCGTTGCCGGTTGTGGCGGTCAGCACCTTCATGCCGCGCCGCTCCAGCACGCTCGACAGCGCGAAGATGTTGCGGGCGTCGTCGTCCACCAGCAGCACGGTGCGCCCGACCAGATCCTCGTCGGACGAATTGAGCCGCTCCAGCATCTGCCGCTTTTCCGGCGGCAGGTCGGTTATGACGCGGTGCAGGAACAGCGCGGTCTCGTCGAGCAGGCGTTCGGGCGATTCGACGCCCTTGACCACGATGCTGCGCGCCATGGTGTGCAGCCGCGCGTCCTCCTCGGCGGACAGCTCGCGGCCGGTGAACACCACGACCGGAACGTCGCACAGCGCGGCATCCTCGCGCATGTGCTCCAGCACTTCGAAACCCGACATGTCGGGCAGCCGCAGATCGAGCACCACGCAGTCGCACGGCTCGTCGCGCAGGATGGTCAGGGCTTCCTCGCCGGCCCCGGCATTGACGATCTCGATGTCGTCGTGGCCGAGCAGTTCGCGGATGCTCAACTGCTCGGCCTTGTTGTCCTCGACGACCAGGAGCCGCCTGCGGCGCGGTTGGGCGAAATCCTTGATCCGCGACAGCGCATCGGCGATGTCCTCGCGCGTCGTGCTCTTGGTCACGAACGAGAATGCGCCGCGCGCCAGTCCATGCTGGCGATCCTCGTCCAGCGTGACGATCTGCACCGGGATGTGCCGCGTCAGCGAGTTCTGCTTGAGCTGGCTGAGCACGTTCCAGCCCAGCATGTCGGGCAGGAAAATGTCGAGCGACACCGCGGTCGGTTGATACTGCTTGGCCAGGTTGATCGCGTCGTCGCCACGCATCGCCAGCAGCGCCTTGAAGCCGTTGTCGCGCGCGAGGTCGATCAGAATGCGCGCATAGTGCGGATCGTCCTCGACGATGAGAAGGATGGGGTCGCCCGGCTGGATCTCCAGCCGATCGTCGGGGATCGGCTCGACGGCGCGCTCGGCCACGATGTGGAGCCCGGCAAGCTGGGCCGGCGGCGGCGCAGTCGCTGCCGCGACCATGGCCTGCGCCGGCGTCGACGGGCCGGCATATTTGATGGGCAGATAGAGCGTGAACGTCGAGCCTTGGCCCGGTGCGCTGCGCAGATGAATTTCGCCGCCGAGCAGATTCGCGAGCTCGCGGCTGATGGCGAGGCCCAAGCCCGTGCCGCCGTATTTGCGGCTGGTGGACGCGTCGGCCTGCTGGAATGCCTCGAAGATGATCTTCTGCTTTTCCAGCGGAATGCCGATCCCGGTATCGGAGACTTCGAACGCGACGACCGCGGACGCCTGGCTCAGCACCGGATGATCGGCGCTCCAGCCGCCGATCGCCGCGGTGACATTGAGCCGTACGCCGCCGGTGCCGGTGAACTTGAAGGCGTTGGACAGCAGGTTCTTGAGCACCTGCTGCAGGCGCTTGGCGTCGGTGGTGATGCTGCGGCCGAGATTGGGATCGGCGTGGGCCTCGAACGACAGTTGCCGCCGCTCCGCTTCGTGGCGGAACGGCCGCGCCATCATGTCGAGCAGGTTGGTGAAGTAGATCTCCTCGGCGTCGACGGTGACGGTGCCGGACTCGATCTTCGACAGGTCGAGAATGTCGCTGATGAGGTTGAGCAGGTCAGTGCCGGCGCCGTGAATGGTGCGGGCGAACTCGACCTGCTTGGCCGAAAGATTGCCTTCCGGATTGTCGGTGAGCTGCTGGCCGAGGATCAGGATCGAGTTGAGCGGCGTGCGCAACTCGTGCGACATGTTGGCCAGGAACTCCGACTTGTACTTCGAGGTCAGCGCCAGCTCGGTGGCTTTCTCCTCCAGCGCGCGGCGGGCCTGCTCGATTTCCTGGTTCTTGCGTTCGACCTCGACGTTGCGTTCAGCGAGTTGCTGCGCCTTCTGCTCGAGCTGGTCGTTGGTCTGCTGCAACTCTTTCTGCTGCGCCTGCAATTCGCCGGCGAGCTGTTGCGACTGCTTGAGCAGACCTTCGGTCTGCATGGTCGCCTCGATGGAGTTGAGCACGATGCCGATCGAAGTGGTGAGCTGCTCGAGGAACATGATCTGCAGCGTGGTGAACTCGTGCACCGTAGCAAGCTCGATCACCGCCTTGACCTGGTTCTCGAACAGCACCGGCAGCACGATATTGTTGCGCGGCGTGAGCTTGAGCAGGGCCGAGGAGATCGGTGCAATTCCTTCCGGCAAGTCGGTGATCAGCATGCGCCGCTTTTCGACGGCGCACTGACCGATCAGGCCCTGGCCGGGCCGCAGCGACGGGAGATGTCCGTTGCCGACGTCGTCGGCATAGGCTGAAAGCAGATTGAGGTGGGAGTCCTCGTCCTCGCCTTCCATCTGATAGATGACGCCCTGCTGGGCGTTGACCAGCGGGGTGAGCTCCGACAGCAGCAGGCGGCCGACCGTGGTCAGGTCGCGCTGGCCCTGCAGCATGTTGGTGAACTTGGCGAGGTTCGTCTTCAGCCAGTCCTGCTCGGTGTTGCGGTCGGTGGTGAGCCGCAGGTTGTCGATCATGGTGTTGATGTTGTCTTTCAGCTCGGCGACTTCGCCGCGCGCATCCACCTGAATCGAGCGCGTCAGGTCGCCCTTGGTCACCGCGGTCGCCACTTCGGCGATGGCGCGGACCTGCGTCGTGAGGTTCGCCGCCAGGAGGTTGACGTTGCCGGTCAAGTCCTTCCACGTGCCGGCGGCGCCGGGCACGTTGGCCTGGCCGCCGAGGCGGCCTTCGACGCCGACTTCGCGCGCCACCGTCGTCACCTGATCGGCGAAGGTGGCGAGCGTGTCGGTCATGTTGTTGATGGTCTCGGCGAGCGCCGCAACCTCGCCCTTGGATTTCACGGCAAGGTTCTGCTTGAGGTCGCCGTTGGCGACGGCGGTCACCACCTTGACGATGCCGCGCACCTGCTCGGTCAGGTTGGCGGCCATGACGTTGACGGTGTCGGTCAGATCCTTCCAGGTGCCGGCGACGCCGGGCACTTGCGCCTGGCCGCCGAGCAGGCCTTCGGTGCCGACTTCGCGGGCGACGCGGGTCACTTCGGAAGCGAACGCGTTGAGCTGGTCCACCATGGTGTTGATGGTGTTCTTCAGCTCCAGAATCTCGCCTTTGACGTCGACGGTGATCTTGCGGCTCAAATCGCCGCGCGCCACGGCGGTGGTCACCTCGGCGATGTTGCGGACCTGCGTGGTAAGGTTGGCGGCCAGCAGGTTGACGTTGTCGGTGAGGTCCTTCCAGGTGCCGGCGACGCCGGGCACCACGGCCTGGCCGCCGAGCCGGCCGTCCGCACCCACCTCGCGCGCCACGCGCGTGACTTCGGCGGCGAACGAGCGCAGCTGCTCGACCATGGTGTTGAGCGTGTCTTTGAGCAGCAGCATCTCGCCGCGCACGTCGACGGTGATCTTCTTCGACAGGTCGCCGCCGGCAATGGCGGTGGCCACCTCGGCGATGTTGCGCACCTGGGCGGTCAAGTTCGACGCCATGAAGTTGACGTTGTCGGTGAGGTCCTTCCAGGTGCCGGCGACGCCGGGCACCTGGGCCTGGCCGCCGAGCTTGCCTTCGGTGCCGACCTCGCGGGCGACGCGGGTGACTTCCGAGGCGAAGGCGTTGAGCTGATCCGCCATGGTGTTGATGGTGTTCTTCAGCTCCAAAATTTCGCCGCGCACGTCGACCGTGATCTTGCGGCTCAAATCGCCGCGCGCCACGGCGGTGGTGACCTCGGCGATATTGCGGACCTGCGCGGTGAGGTTGCCGGCCATCGAGTTGACCGAGTCGGTCAAATCCTTCCAGGTGCCGGCGACGCCCGGCACGTTGGCCTGGCCGCCGAGCTTGCCTTCGGTGCCGACCTCGCGCGCCACGCGCGTCACCTCGCCGGCGAAGCGGTTGAGCTGATCCACCATCGTGTTCAGCGTTTCCTTGAGCTGCAGGATTTCGCCGCGCACGTCGACGGTGATCTTGCGGGAAAGGTCGCCGCCGGCGATGGCGGTCGCCACCTCGGCGATGTTGCGCACCTGGGCGGTCAGATTGCCGGCCATCGAGTTGACGCTGTCGGTCAGGTCCTTCCAGGTGCCGCCGACGCCGGGCACCTGCGCCTGGCCGCCGAGCTTGCCTTCGGTGCCGACTTCGCGGGCGACGCGCGTCACCTCGG
>Ga0335081_10005011_pt1 | contig 20935 bp, 21 predicted proteins | sample Lox_Sample_35_FD_206713 | JGI IMG/M metagenome (GOLD analysis project Ga0335081, IMG submission 206713) | Soil microbial communities from Loxahatchee National Wildlife Refuge, Florida, United States - Lox_Sample_3.5 | ecosystem: Environmental > Terrestrial > Soil > Wetlands | place: USA... | reverse complement strand
CCGGAAACCAGGCGTCGATCAGGCCTACCGCCTGAGCGCCGAACCCGATCACGTAGTCGTCGTCAAGGAAGCGCACACGCTCGGCCTCGGGCCGGGGCACGTAACAGGTGAGCACCTGCGGCCGCTTGGCCTCGCGGTTCTCGCGGTTCACCACCCAGTCGGCCACGTTAAAATCCACAATGATGCTGGGCGCCGGGATCTCGGTGTCGTAGGAACCGTTGTAGATCACCTCGCGCAGGCAGACGTTCACCACCAGGTAAGGCGCGTAGCGCATGGCGTTCATGGCGGCGAGCTGCGCCGCCGGCAGACCGGCCACGATGTGCTTGCCGATCTGCTTCGGGCAGGCCACAATGGCCGCGCGCGCCCGCACCGCGACCGGCTCACCGTCCACCACGTAGCCCACTTCGACGCCCTCGCCCGCATTTGCCACGTGAACCACGGCGGCGTTCTTCAGAACACGGCCGCGCCCCGCCTTGTCGAGCGCATCTTCGAGCGCCATCGAGATCCGGCCCAGGCCCCCGGGCCAGGTGTAGCGCCCGGAGTCCATGCCGCCGCCCCAGGCCACAGACTCGACACCGATCAGCGCCGAGGTGTTCCCGGCGTCCGCGCCCCAGTTGTTGGGACCGAAGTTGTCGTACCACAACTTCACTTCCGGGGCGTACGGCTTGAGGACCTCGGCGAACGACACGTTGTCGAGCTTCTCCGCCTCGCGCTCCGTGTTGATGGCCAGCATATCTTTGCGGAACTTCGCGAAGCTCTTCTTCACGCTCTCCGGCCAGGGCGCATCCTGATAACCACCTTCCCAGAAGCGTTCCACCAGCTTGCCGCCGATGATGGCATTGTCGACGCTCTTGATGGGGTCGATCGTCATGCCGAGCTCGCGGCAGAATTCGCGGAGCGCCGGGCCCTCGGCGTAAGCCGAGCCCGTGGCGTACCACTGGCCCTGCCACTCCTCGCTGAGGGCGTCGCCGCCGAGGCGCGGCTCCTTCTCGAGCAGCAGAAAGTTGGTGTCGCGCAACCGGTAGGCGGCCATCAGACCGCTCGGCCCGCCGCCGACGATCGCCACTTCGTATTCGGCCGAGGGCTTGGGCAGCACGAACCGGCGGCCGTCCCGCACTTGGTGGCAAACGGTGTTGGACTCGCTCTCAAGCTGGGTTTTCGGGCCGGCGCCTCCGGGCGCGCCCGCCCGCGAACCGCTCCTCCGCGCCAACCCTTCGGGGATTGCGCACGCCGAGGCCATGGCCCCGCTGACGATGTATTTTATGGCTTCGCGCCGCGTGGTCTTGCCCTTGCTAGTGGACATGAGCTGTTTTCCCAGTGCCGCCGCGGGATGCCCGGGCAGGATGGTTCGTCCGATGGAGGCGGAAGACGTCGCCGGCCTCCGCCCTTACCGGCTCTCCTCGGCGGAAAGGTTCACGCCACGGCCGCTCTCAACGCCGACGCGCCGCGCCGCAATCTCTCCGAGAAACGGGATGGGATAGTACTCGTTATAATAGGCCCGCTTCATCAGGAATACCGAGTAAAGCGTGAAGGCCGTCATCCACAGGACCCAGTAAATCGGCCGGTGAAGGCCGAGCAGCGGCCCTCCCACCATACCCAGGTATGCGACAACACCGAGCAGCGTGGCCTGCCAGGCGTGAAAGCGGACGAAACGGTCGTGCCGGTAAGCCGGAAGCAGAAGAAATGTGATGCCGGTGAGGAAACTGAGCGCGTAAGTGAGCAGCGCCGGCAGGCTGGGAAAGCTGGTGGGCGCGCCGTAATGCCCTTGCGCCCGCAACGCCCAGTAGATACCACCCACGCGGCGGGCTTCAACCAAGCGGCGATCATATTCGCTGCGGCTCTTGGGGTCCTTCAGCACTTCGTAAGCGGCGTTGATCTCCCGCAGCTTGCGGGTGGCCAGTTGATATTGCTTGCTGCCGTGCGGAAAGCGGTCGGGATGCCAGATGCTGGCCAGAACGTGATAGGACTCCTTGATCCTTTGCGCGGGTGCGTTGGCGGGCACCTCAAGGACGTCGTAATAAGTTAGGGACGGTGACACGCGCGAACTCCCTCCCCCTTCGCCGCACCGAAGCCGAGGCTGCCGTCCCGGCGGTTTCTTGCGCCAGCCTGCGAGCCTCGCCCCTATCGGTATCACAAAGCGCAGGCGGAAGACAACCAAAGTCCACTCACTGTCAGCTTTGGGCCTACTGGAAGGCCCGGCTGACATCGAATGAATGAAAACCGGTCATCCTGACATAAACCAAGTCAGCTCAGTCATTTAACCCCAATAATTCGTTTCGTCAAAATCTGCTTATCTCGCTGAAAACAAGACAGATGCACGTGCCAATTCGTTTTTCCCAGTGCGCTGCCCTCAGAACTCTTGTAACCTGCACGCCTACAGCGACTTGAGGCCACAGGACGAAAGTTTCCGGCCCGGCCCGCGCCCCAGTGCGCGCGAGCCTCGCGTGCTGCGGCAAGACCCCGTCTGGACCCGGATGTAACCGTTACATGGACGCGGACGAATGAATGCTGAAAATCGCGTGGTAAAATCTTTTGATTCAACAAGTTATACCTGATCATTCGTTTCCCAAAATTCCCTGCATGTTGCTGAAAATAAGCCGATTAGCCGTGCCGGTTCGTTTCTCTCACTCTTTGCCCGCCACCAACGCCGACCTTCCCCTCCGGGAACCCGCCAGATGCGGCTGCCCGAAGGGCTACTTCTACCATATTTTTACTCACGTGTCAACAACTATTTAACACCGAACCGCCGGCCTCAGCGCACTCGAATTACCGGATGCGTCTTGGCGACAACCTCGCCGATCTCGGCCGCCCTGATCTCCGCTCCCGTTAGCGCCGCCAGGAGCCCCGAAGCGTCGCCGGGGCCGACCGAGAACAACAAGCCCCCGGCGGTTTGAGGATCGAACAGCAGATTGCGCACATCTTCAGGGACAGCATCCCCAAACTCTACGCAGCCGCCGATGAACTCGAGATTGCGCTTAAGCCCGCCCGGCAGGAAGCCCTGGCGGGCGCAGTCGAGCGCACCAGGCAGAAACTCGATGCGCGAAGAATCGATCCGCAGGCTGACCCCGCTCCCCATCGCCATCTCGCGCGCGTGGGCGAGCAGGCCGAACCCGGTGATGTCGGTGGCGGCGTGAATCTCAAATCCTTGCGCAATCTCGCTCGTGCGGCGATTCAGGGTGGTCATGGACTCGGTGGCGGCGGCCACGACCGGCGCACTGGCCATCCCTTCCTTGAGCGCGGTTGAGATGACGCCGGTCCCGAGCCGTTTGGTGAGGATCAAGCGATCCCCCGCGCGCGCGGTGGCGTTGGCCCAAACGCGCGCCGGGTGCACCAGGCCGGTCACCGCGTAACCGAACTTGATCTCGTCGTCTCCGATGGAATGGCCGCCGATCACGGCGCAGCCGGCCTCCTGCATCTTCGCCAACCCGCCTTGCAGGATGCGCTCCAGCACGTCCACGTCGCGGCCCGTGTTGGGGAAGCCCACGATGGAAAGCGCCGAGATGGGGCGCCCGCCCATGGCGTAGACGTCGCCCAGGGCGTTGGTGGCCGCCACCTGGCCGAAGGTGTAAGGATCGTCCACGATGGGGGTGAAAAAGTCCACCGTCTGCACCAAGGCGAGGTCGGGCGCGAGTTGATACACGCCCGCGTCGTCGGCGGTGTCGAAGCCGATCAGAACGTGCGGGTCGGATTGTCTCGGCAGGCTGCGCAGCACGGAGTCCAAAATCCTTGGACTCAACTTGGCCGCTCAACCCGCCGCTTTCACCGTGGCGGTGAGGCGTTTGCGCTCGTCCATAACGGTTTTGATTATAGGCCTTGTCCGGAGGCTTCACCACAGAGGCACGGAGCAGCCGAAAAATCAGGAAAGCTGGATGATGAAAGCCGGAACACGAAGATGAACGCCGACTCATGCAGCGGCCATCACGCTTGCCACAACCAGCGTGCTATATCCACGTGCCGGGCGAGGACGCGGTCAGCCTGAAACCCCCAAGCCAGCGTCTGCGCCAGCGTCCAAAGTCGAGCCCGTTCGCGATCGAGACCGAGGCCGCCTGCCAGCCGATCGAGCCGGTTTACCACGCCTTCGCGACTATGGCCGAACTCGCGGGCCCGAACTATCGGCGCTAGGGTGAATTCTCGTTCACCGGCGAGAGGTTTCGGATCGATGACAAGCCACGGCTCGCGCCGGCTTCGTAGTACGTTCTGCCCGTGCAGGTCCTGATGGATGAGGATCTGCTCGCCCTGAGTCCCCCGCAGGCGATCGAGAGCCTCCAGGGCAGCTTCGAGCAGTTCCTTCTCAAAGGGGCGTTTTGCGCGTTCCCACGATACCGGCAATTGCTCGGCCCAGCCGCCGCACTCCTGGCGAAGAGACTGGAAGGGTTTGCCGGCGTTGATCCAGAGCCCGGGCAACAGTTCCATCAGTACTTCGAGGGCTTCGTCAGCGTCGATCGCGGAGAGTGGGTCGCCCGGCTCACACCTTTCCATTAACAACGCGTGACGCGCCGGGTCGTGGGCGAAAAGCCGGACCGCGCCGTGACCGTTCCAACTCCGCAACGCCGCCGCCTCGTGTTCTGACTCCGAGTGAGGGAACTGGACCTTCAGCACGGCGGGCGACCCGCTGGCGAGCATGACGGGAAAGACGATGGAGACGCTAGAGCCGTTGTACGGCGGCTCAAGCTGCAGCGACCATTGATCAGCGCACGCCTTAACGGAGGCGGGAAGCTGGCGCAACCACTCGCGGCCGCCGGCAAATTCCTTCAGCCACCCAAGTGAGCGCGGAATTTCGAAAATCGCGTCCCTCATGGCGCTGCGACGGTTTGACTCTCGCGCCGGACTCCCGGCCGCCAGCGTGCGCTGGCCACTTGTCACTCGTCACTTGTCACTCGTCACTTGCCACTCGCCACTCGCCACTGTGTTTAAAGCCGGTTGATCACGCTCGCCAGGTAGCCGGCTCCGAAGCCGTTGTCGATGTTGACCACGGCCACGTTGGGGGCGCAACTGTTCATCATGCCGAGCAGCGCCGCCAGGCCGCGGAAGCTGGCGCCGTAGCCTACGCTGGTGGGCACGGCGATCACCGGCGCGGCCACCAGGCCCCCCACCACGCTCGGCAAGGCACCCTCCATCCCCGCCGCCACAATCACCACCCGGGCGCGCTTCAAGCTCTTGCTCTGGCCGAGCAGCCGGTGCAGCCCGGCCACGCCCACGTCGTAGAGGGCTTCCACGCGATTGCCCATCACCTCGGCCGTCACTTGCGCCTCCTCGGCCACCGGGATATCCGAAGTTCCGGCCGTGATCACCAGGATCAGGCCCCTGCCGCGCTCCTTGCGCTCGAGGCGCACCTCGATGGCGCCCGAGAGGGGATGGAAGGTGGCTCGCCGGTGGAGCCCGCGGACGCGGTCGAACATTTCGGCGTCGGCGCGGGTGATCAGGATGTTGTGGCCGTGGCGCAACATGGACCGCACGAGGCCTTCCACCTGCGCGGGCGTCTTGCCACGCCCCAGGATCACTTCCGGCATCCCCTGGCGCAATTGGCGGTGGTGGTCGATGCGCGCGTAACCCAGGTTCTCGTAGGGCATATCGCGCAGACGCTCCAGGGCCTCGTCCACGCCCAGGCGTCCGCGCCGCACGTTACGCAACAGTTTCGCGATGGATTCGGTGGTCATGAATAACGGGTTCATCGCGGCAGATCTCAGCCGCGGCGCACCCTAAGCCGCACCGTGCAGAAGGAGGCCGGTGAACTTCAATCGCCAAAAATCCCGATCGAGAGTAAACAGCGCCGCCCCGTAGTCAAGGGCCAAGGCCGCGATTACGGCGTCGACCGTGGTCAGGGTTATGCCTCGCCGTCGCGCCTCGCGAAAAATGGCCGCGGCAGCCTCATAAGTTGCCAGCCCGCGTGGCTCAAGAACGCGCCAGCGGCCCAGAATGCCCGTCACGGGAGAAATCTCACGCCTGAGACCCTGCAAGACTTCCGCCACAATCAACCCCGTCACCGCGAGAGGCGCGCCTACCCTGATGAGGCGCTCCAGTTCATCCCCGGCCGCACTTTGCGCGGAGTTGAGAAAGTCGACCCAGACGGAAGTGTCCACCAGAATCACACGCGATTCCTGCGCATGGCCTTGAGGTCTCCCTGCCAGATCCCGCTGCCGCGGAAGGGCAGAATGGCCTTGCGCGCCTCACTCTCCACCAGAACCTCGAGCGCACGGTGCACAATCTCGCGCTTGGTGCGCAGGCGAGTGAGCCGGCGCGCCCGTGAGAGCAGGCGGTCGTCGATGTTGATGTTCGTTCGCATACACTTATTATACACCATAAAGGTGTACGCGGCGGAACAGGCCCGAATGCACCCAAACGCTTCAAAGTTCTGCGATCCGCGGCAGCGAGCGCCGCTTCCTTGACTTCGCAAGCGGCCAGCACCTAACATCGAGCCCGATGGCGCGCCTCAAAGTGCAAAGCACCTCCAACCCGGGTAAGAGCCTCGTGCTCGCCGTCACCGGCGCCAGCGGCGCCATTTTCGCGCGCCGCGCCTTGCAGATGCTGGAGGCCGACGCCCGCGTGGCCCGGATTCACCTGGTGATCTCGGGTAGCGGTCTTAAGGTGCTGCGCGAGGAACTGGATCTCGACGTTTCGAAATCCGCCGGCATCCCCGCGCTCCTGGCCGGGCGCCCTGCGCCAAAAACAGTTTACCTGCTCGACTCGGACGTGGGCGCCTCCATCGCCAGCGGTTCTTATTCGGTTGACGGGATGCTGGTGATTCCCTGCACCACGGGCTGCCTGGCACAGATTGCGAACGGCATTTCATCCACCTTGATCGAGCGCGCGGCCGACGTCTGCCTGAAAGAAGGGCGAAAGCTCATCCTGGCTATTCGCGACACCCCTTTCAGCCGCGTCCACCTCGAAAACATGCTCAGGGCGCAGCAGGCAGGCGCCGGCATCTTCCCCATCATCCCGTCGTTTTATCACCACCCTCAGACCCTCGACGATTTGGTCACCCAATTCTGCTGCCGGGCGCTGGTGCACCTGGGATTGGAGCAGGCGGAACAGTTTCGGTGGCAGGGGAAAGAAACGTCCTGAGCCGGGGCAACGCAACCGCGCTCCCCCCGCTCTGATTGGAGTGGGAGTATCGGTGGACATGTGCGGGGTAGCTAGGGAAGGGGGTCTCTATGACGAAGGTGCTTTCGGCGGCGGTGATGGTGCTCGGACTCGGGATTACAGCGGCGGGCTTCGGTCAATCGGGGAAGGGAGCGTCGAACACGGGCGGCAACCATGGGCCTGCGGCGCACCGTGCCGTGGTCTTCGTTATGCCAAACGCTCTCATGACTTCCGAGGCGGGCAACAGCTCCCAGGTGGTGGTGGACTCGGCGCACAATGGCAGAGAGCCGCAGATCGCCAAGGTGTATCAGGAGCTGCAGCACAACAAGAAATGCCAGGATTTCTCTGAGAACATGATTAAGGACAACGCGGACTATTTCCTGCTGCTCCAACACGGCGGCGGGCGCGGAAATCGTTGGGCGCTCTCGAGCAGAAACGGTAATGTGATTGCCTCGGGCGAGTCGTTCACCCTGGGAGGGGCCGTGGGTGACGCCTGTTCGGCCATGGCAAAGGATTGGAAGTCGCTGGGGCCGGCGGCGCAATAGATCGGACAACCTGGCAGATCGGCAGCGGTTTTTCCCGAGCCGCCGGAAAGCGACTGGCCTGAGCCGCTTCGTGAATTCTGCCAGGGAGGGATTGAGTCAGCCAATCCATGAAAACATGTATCAAGGGTCGGCCGCTTGGCTCCCGGTCATTGTCCTCGCTGTCGGCGGCCTGACGGACGCGCTCTACTTCACCTTCGCCTACTACGGGCGCATTCGGAAGGCGCGCTGGGTACCGGAGGTTTTGTGCGCGCGGGAGGGCTCGAGCTGCGTCACCGTGGTGCAGACGCCTTACGCACGCGTCTTCGGGGTGCCGAATTCCGTACTCGGGATACTTTACTACGTGGCGGTGATTGTTTGGGCGGCGGAGTATCCCGGGAGCGCCTTGGGCCAGGCGTTCTTCGCCATCTTCACCGACACCCTGATTGCGATGGCCGCCGACAGCGTGATGCTGGCCGGGTACCTGATCTACGCCCTGCGCCGCAAGCTCGGCGTCGATTGTCCCTTCTGCTACACCGCCCACGCCATCAACGCCGCCCTGCTCGTGCTGCTGATCGTCGCGCGCTGGTAACATAGTGGCATGGAGAAGAGCCTGCTCGGGCGGATTCGCACCACGCTCGAGATGATCAAGTTTGAGCACTCGGTGTTTGCCCTGCCTTTCGCGCTCACCGGCGCGGTGCTGGCGGTGCGCGGCTGGCCCTCCTGGCGGCAGGTGTTGTGGATTGTGGTCGCCATGGTGGGCGCGCGCAGCGCCGCCATGACGTTCAATCGCATTGCAGATCTGAAGATCGACGCCGCCAATCCCCGCACTCGCGCGCGTGCGCTGCCGGCGGGCCATCTGAGTCTGGGGTTCGCCGCCGGCTTCACGGTGATTTCATGCGGGTTGCTGGTGCTGGCGGCGTACGAACTGAACCCTCTCGCCTTCGAGCTCTCTCCCCTGGTCATCGCGCTGCTGCTGGGCTACTCCTACACCAAGCGCTTCACGTTTCTCTCCCACCTCGTGCTCGGAGCCTGCCTGGGCCTCGCGCCGGTGGCGGCCTGGATTGCGCTGCGCGGCAGTTTGAACCCCGCCGTGCTGTTGCTCGGCGCCGCCGTGATGTTTTGGGTGGCGGGCTTCGATTTGATCTACGCCTGTCAGGACGTGGAGTTCGATCAACGCGAGGGCCTGTTCTCGGTACCCGCGCGCTTTGGAATCGGGACGGCGCTTTGGGCCTCAGGCGTTTTGCACGTGACGATGTTGGGGCTGTTGGTGACGGTGGCGCGAATCGAGCATCTGGGCTGGATCGCCTTCGCGGGCCTGTTGCTGGTAGCTGCTCTGCTCGCCTACGAACACGGCCTCGTGCGGCCCTCCGATCTCTCCCGCCTCAACGCCGCCTTCTTCACGCTCAACGGATATATCAGCGTACTCTTCTTCGTCACCTGGGCCACGGACGTATTGATCCATTGAGTGATCGAGTGATTGGGTGAATGGGTCATCGGGTTCGCGCTGACCCGGACTCCCCAAGTTCGGAAACCGGGACTCGACGTTCGGAACTCCAGATTCACACGATTGACGTTCGCCGGAGCACAACGCTGAGGACGCGGGCGCAACGAATTCGCCCGATCACACAATCACCCGATCGCTCAATCGCCCAATCACTCAATTTTCTTACTGGATTCGCGCCGGGGCGGGAAGTTCGCGGAGGACGAGGGAGTCAAAAATGGCCAGCACTTCTTTGCGGTAGTTCAACATCCGGTCGACGGTAACTTTATACCAGGGATCGCCCGCCGCCATTCGCTGCCAGCGCGCCAACACCTTGGGCGACACGTCGATGTCTTCGCGGAGCTGCGCGAGCGGATAGCCGCGCAGGAACAGAGCGTAGAAGAACGCAGCTTCGTAACGGGGCTCGTTGAGGCTAACCTCGCCCGCTCCGTTGCCCGCTCCGAATGGAACCATTCCGGTGCTTGGACTCACGTCCATAAAGAACAATCCTAAACCCTCTGTCAAGCCCCCCCAGCCAATATTTATGCGGGTCCCAGGGGCATGAACCCGTAGCAATAACGCTGCCAAACTCGCGGGCTGGCCCAAAAGACCAAGCCGGGTGGGGTCGGCCGCGGACGCCAATCTCTAGCAATTGCCGCTCTACTTTAGATGTTCGAGCGCCGCGAAGGGCTCGGCCACCGGCGCCCTGGTGTGCGCCTCAGCCCATCAGGCTGAATAAGTTGCAAAGATTGCGCGGAGAGGGCGCGGCAGACTAGAATAGCTGTTTCGGACGTGCTCCGAATAAGGTCTCAGCATGCTGCCCGCAAATCTCCGCTTAAGTGACGCCGTCCTCGCCCCTGTGGCCGCAAAAGTGCTAGCCGGCGATCGGCTGAGCTTCGAGGACGGGGTTGCACTCTACAATTCGATTGACCTGCTGGCCCTCGGCTATCTGGCCAACCATGTGCGCGAGAAGTTGCATGGCAATGCCACCTATTTCAACGTCAACCGCCATCTCAACCCCACCAACGTTTGCGTAGCCAGTTGCAAACTGTGCGCCTTCGGGCGCAAGCCGGACGCGCCTGGAGCCTACACCATGGCGCTCGACGAAGCGTTCCGGCGGGCCGGGGAGGGATGGACGGAAGCGGTGACGGAGTTCCACATTGTGGGCGGGCTGCATCCCGACTTGCCCTTCGACTACTATCTCGACCTGCTGCGCGGCCTCAAGGAGCGTTTTCCGAGCGTCCATCTGAAGGCGTTTACCGCGGTCGAAATTGGGTATTATTCGCACATCACCAAGCTCTCGTTGGGTGAGATTCTGGAGAAATTGAAAGATGCCGGCCTCGGCTCGCTGCCGGGCGGAGGCGCGGAGATTTTCGCTCCGGCGGTGCGCCGCGTGATTTGCGATCACAAGATCGGCGCCTACACCTGGCTTAAGATTCACCGGCTGGCGCACGAGCTCGGCCTGCACTCAAACGCCACCATGCTTTACGGGCATATCGAGTCCGCCGCGGACCGCGTGGACCACCTGCTGCAATTGCGCGGCCTTCAGGACCAGACCCACGGCTTCCAAACTTTCATTCCGCTGGCGTTTCATCCCGCCAACACCGAGCTTGGCAAGATGGTGCCCCACGACGAGACCACGGGCTTCATGGATCTCAAAAACGTGGCCGTCTCGCGCCTCGTGCTCGACAACTTTCCGCACATCAAGGCTTACTGGATCATGATGACGCCGCGCGTGGCACAGGTGGCCTTGCGTTTCGGCGCCGACGATCTGGACGGCACGGTGGTGGAGGAAAAAATCTACCACGACGCCGGCGCCGGCACACCCCAGGTGATGACGCGCGAGGCCATCGTCCGCCTCATCCGCGACGCCGGGCGCGAGCCCATCGAGCGCGACACGCTCTATCGGCCTGTTACGCGCACCGAAACCACGGTCTCCGTCCAAGTCTGATGGCCTCGAACCCATCCCCTGCGCATCCGTGGCGCCCCACCACCGTCATCGACGCCCCTCGCCTCGCCGAGCGCCTCGGCATCGATCTGTTCCTCGCCAGCGAAACCTTTCAGCGCACCGGCAGTTTCAAATTTCGCGCTGCGTACCACGTGGCGTCTCACGTGCCGAACCCAGCGGTGATCGCGGCCTCCTCGGGCAACTTCGGCCAGGCCCTGGCCTGCGCATGTTCTCTCGTTGGGAAGTGGTCGATCATCGTCATGCCCGACACGAGCGCCCGTGTGAAGGTGGACGCGGTGCGCGAGTACGGAGGGCAGGTGGAGTTTGTGAACGTGCGCTCGACCAGCCGCGCCCAACGCGTAGAGGAGCTCGCCCGTGAGCATCCCGAGGCCTACATCGCCAGCGCCTACGACGACCCGCTGGTGATCGCGGGCAACAGCAGCCTGGGGGAGGAACTCGCGCGGCTTGACCGTTCCCTCGACCTGATTGTGGCACCGGTGGGCGGCGGCGGACTCACGTCCGGAATCGTCACCGGACTCCGACGCGCGGGCTCCGAGGCTAGAGTGTTCGGCGCCGAGCCCGCCCTGGCCAACGACGCTGCCCGCTCGTTGCGCGCCGGCCGCATCATCGCGAACGACGCCGAGCCTCAGACCCTCGCCGATGGCGCCCGCACGCTGAGCCTGGGCCGCCACAATTGGGAAATCCTCAAGAATGGCATCGCCGGGATCGTCGAGGTTCCCGAAGCGAACATCGTTCAGGCCGTGCGGCTGCTTTTCGAGCTCGCCAACGTCAAGGCTGAGCCCACGGGCGCGCTTTCGCTGGGCGCGCTTCTCGCCGAGCCCGATCGCTTTCGCGGATCGGCCGTCTGCTGCGTGATCAGCGGCGGCAACGTCGATCCCGCCGTCTACCAGCAATTGATCGTTCCCGGCCCGGGCGAATAGCCTTGCGGGCCTGGGGGATGCCAGCTACGCCGCCGTGACTGAGCGCCGCGGTTGAGCGCACGGGCTGCATTTGATATAATGGCTGGGTTAGTTGCGGGAACGTGCAAGCCTGAACCTGATCACCGCCTGACGGGGGACCAGCCGGTCGCCGGTTGGCCAGACGACCCACAACGCCATGTCCACCTTGCTCGTGCTCTCCAGCTTCGTAGCGCCAGCCAGCCCGTTGCTGCAGTACGTCCACCCTTTCAGGGACTCTATCAGCCGAACGCTTTTGACCGCGTCGTCCTCATCCCCTATTTCACCATCCTGATCATCCTTTCCATTTACGGCATTCATCGCTACACGCTTACTTACATTTACCTTCACAACAAAAAGAAGGCTCCGAAGCCCCCCCGGGGTCTCGAGGTCCTGCCGCGAGTCACCATCCAGTTGCCGATTTACAACGAGCGCTACGTGGTGGAGCGCCTCCTTGAGGCCATCACGCGCATCGACTACCCGCGCGAGCTGCTCGAAATCCAGTTGCTCGACGACTCCACGGACGAAACCACCTTCGTCGCCTCGCGCCTGGTGGGTGAGTACGCCCGCAACGGGTTTCCCGTCGCTTACCTCCACCGCGACAACCGCGAGGGATTCAAGGCGGGCGCGCTCGAAGCGGGTCTCGAGAAGGCCACCGGCGAATTCATCGCCATCTTCGACGCGGACTTCGTGCCTTCGCCCGACGTCATCCGGCGCATGCTGCCCTATTTCGCCGACCCGCAGGTGGGCGTGGTGCAGGGCCGCTGGACCTGGATCAATCGCGGGTACTCGGCGCTCACCGAGGTCGAAGCCATCGTGCTCGACGGCCATTTCGTGATCGAGCACGGAGGGCGCAACTTCTCGGGGCGCTTCTTCAACTTCAACGGCACGGCCGGCATGTGGCGCCGCACCGCCATCGAAGACGCGGGCGGCTGGCAGCACGACACCCTCACCGAAGACACCGACCTGAGCTACCGGGCGCAGCTCAAGGGCTGGAGGTTTGTCTACGACCCCACCATCGAGTGCCCCTCGGAGCTCCCGGTGGAGGTGAACGCCTTCAAGCAGCAGCAGGCACGCTGGGCCAAGGGCCTCACCCAGACCGCCCGCAAAATTCTGCCGAGCGTCTGGCGCAGCGATCAGCCCCTCAAGATCAAGCTGGAAGCCACCTTCCACCTCACCGCGAACTGCGCTTATCCGCTCATGGTGCTCTTTTCCCTCATCCTGTTGCCGGCCATGATCGTGCGCTTTTACCAGGGCTGGTTCCAAATGCTCTATATCGACCTTCCGCTTTTTCTGGCCTCCACCTGCTCGGTTTCCAGTTTTTACCTGGTGGCGCAGCGCGAGCTTTATCCGCAGGGCTGGAAGCGGAGCATCAAGTACGTTCCCTTCCTGATGGCCACCGGCATCGGCCTGTCGGTGATGAATGCCAAGGTGGTGCTCGAAGCGCTTTTCGGCGTGAAGTCCGAGTTCGTGCGCACGCCCAAGTATCGCGTGGAAGGCCGGGAAATCACCTGGGAGCGCAAGAAGTATTCCCGCAAGAGCGGCTGGATTCCCTGGGTCGAGCTGGGCCTGGCTTCCTACTTCCTCTTCACCACCGTCTACTCCTTCAGCGTGCAGGACTACCTCACCACACCCTTCCTCCTGCTGTTTTTCGGCGGCTATCTCTACATGGGCTCCCTTTCCTTGCTGCAGGCCCCGCTGCGGCGGCTGTGGAACGCCGTCCCGGCCCTCGTGCGTAATCGCAGCGTCTCCGCGGAAACGTAGGACGCCACCGTCATTCCAGCCGCAACTTTCTGGCTCGATTCGTGTTACCAGTGTAGGACGACTGGCCTGGCAGTCGGCCCCCGACAACAGGGAGGGCCTATGCGAAACATTATAGCGTGTGCGGCAGTGTGCCTGGTAATGGCCGGCGTGCCGGCCAACGGATTCGGGCAACAAATCGCGCCCAGCGGCGAGATCTTTGGTGGGTATTCCTTCGTTCAGGCTAATGGGAATACGGGGTTTAACGCGAACGGCTGGGAAGCGTCGCTGACCGGAAACTTCAACCGTTCTTTCGGCCTCGAAGCCGATTTGAGCAACCATTACAGCTCTCCGATCATGCCGCCTATACCGGCCGGCAGCGGTTCCACTGCCGGACCGCATACCAACGGCTTCTCGTACCTTTTCGGGCCGCACTTTACGTTCCGCGTGGCACCCAGGGTTAGTCCCTTCATTCACTTCCTCGTGGGCGGAACCCGGGGGACTTCGGACACGGAGCAGGTAACCGTGTGCGCCGCCCCCGTCAACAGCAACACCGTCTGCCCGGAGCAAGTGACCGAGTGCCCCGCCAACAATAACGTCATCTGCCCAACGTGCCCGCCCTGCGATCTCGCAAAACTGACGCAGGGCAGCCAACGTGAGACCACCTTCACCACCGCGTTCGGGGGCGGCCTCGATGTGAAGGCCGCACGCTTCGTCTGGATCCGGATAATTCAGGCGGACTACCTGCGTCAACCTTTCACCAACGACACTCAGAATAATCTGAGGCTTTCGTTCGGCGTGGTATTTCGCTTCGGGAGTTGAGTAGGTATCGCGCACAGGGACCTGACACTCGTCACGGGCGCCAAGTCGCACCCCGTGCGTTTGGGCGCCTCTGTGAGGGCCTCGCCTGGGATTCCCGCGTTCGCGGGAATGACTGCGGGACGGAACTCACCCAACTGAACCTCCGCCGAAGCGAAGCTCCACTTGACGGATTCTATGTTTCCGGTATAATCGAAATATGAAGCCCGTGAGAAAAACCGCTTCCGCCACCCGCTATGCCGAAATGTTCGCGGCCCTGGGCGCGGAGCCGCGCCTTCGCATTGTCCAGCTCCTCCTCACCGCGCATCCGCAGGGTTTGATCGCGGGCGACATTCAGGACGAGCTGGGCATTCCCGCCTCCACCCTTTCGCACCATCTCGACAAGCTCAAAAACGAGGAGCTCGTCCGCGTGCGGCGTGAGGGCACCTTCCTATGGTACGCGGCCAACACTGAGGCGCTCGAAGAGGTTATGAATTTTCTCTACGCAGAGTGCTGCACGCGCAACCGGGCGGTGGAGCCCGGCGCGCTGGTTTCGATCGGAGAGACGTCCAAAAACGGACCGGAAAGGAAATGCCGATGAACACGGAGAATATCAAGGAAGCGGTCAAGGAGAAATACGGCCAGGCGGCCCTGCATGTGGCCCGAGGCGGAGGCTCATGTTGCGGCGCCGGCAAAGCCCTGGCCGGCTGTGCGGACCCGATCACCTCCAGCCTGTACAACGCCGTCCAGGCGGGCGAAGTGCCGGAGACGGCCCTGCTGGCCTCGCTCGGCTGCGGCAATCCCACGGTGCTCGCCAACCTGAATCCCGGCGAAACGGTGCTGGACCTCGGCTCGGGCGGCGGCATCGACGTCCTCCTCTCGGCGAAGCGGGTCGGACCCACCGGCAAGGCTTACGGACTCGACATGACGGATGAAATGCTGGCGTTGGCCCGCCAGAACCGGCAAAAGGCCGGAACTGAGAACGTGGAATTTCTGAAGGGCGAAATCGAGAACATTCCCCTGCCCGAGAACTCCGTGGACGTGATCATCTCGAATTGCGTCATCAACCTTTCGGCCGACAAGGACCGCGTGCTGCGCGAGGCCTTTCGCGTGCTCAAGCCGGGCGGGCGCTTCGCGGTGTCGGACGTGGTGGTGCGCGGCGAGGTGCCGGCGGACGTCCGGCGCAGCGTCGAGCTCTGGGCGGGCTGCATCGCCGGGGCTCTCGAAGAAACAGAGTACCGCCTCAAGCTCGCCGCCGCCGGCTTCGAGGCCATCGCGATCGAACCCACCCGGGAGTACCACGTGGACGACGCCCGCCAGTTCCTCAGTGGGCAGGGGCTGGATGTGGACGCCCTCGCGCCGCTGGTGAACGGCAAATTCATCAGCGCCTTCGTGCGGGCGAAAAAGCCGGGCACATCGTGCTGCGGTCCCACATGCTGCGAGGGATCAACGCGCAGCTAGCGTCTCACCTCTCCCTGCCCGTCCCTCGAGGGCGGGCAACAACCTTGAAGCGTAACGGAAGCCGCGATGGGAGCCTCCGATGAATCAGCCTGAGACCGGCGCACCCGCCAAGCGACTCACCCCCTTCGAGCGCTACCTCAGCGTGTGGGTCGGCGTCTGCATGATCGTCGGCATCGGGCTCGGCAAGCTGGTCCCCGCCCTCACCGGCGCTCTGCGCGGCCTCGAATTCGGGCGCGGCAGCCAGATCAACGCGCCCATCGCGGTCCTCATCTGGCTGATGATCATCCCCATGATGATGAAGGTGGATTTCACTTCCGTCCGCCGGATGGGGCAGCGCCCCCGCGGCTTGCTGGTGACGCTGTTTGTCAACTGGCTCGTCAAGCCCTTCACGATGGCCCTGATCGCCTGGCTCTTCTTCCGGCACGTATTCGCGGGCTTGATCAGCGGCGCCGAGGCCGGCCAGTACATCGCCGGCTGCATCATTTTGGCGGCCGCACCCTGCACCGCCATGGTGTTCGTTTGGAGTCACCTGACGGATGGCGATCCGGCGTATACGCTGGTGCAGGTTTCTCTGAACGACCTTATCATGCTTTTTCTTTTCGCTCCGATCGTGAAGTTCCTGGTGGGCGGCGCGTCATCGCTCTCGGTGCCGTTCGCCGTGCTGCTGTATTCGGTAATCGCCTTTATCGTGATCCCCCTGACGGCCGGCGTTTTGCTGCGCCGGTGGTTCATTCGGCATCATGGCCAAGAGTGGTTCGAAAAGGAATTGCTGCCGCGCTTTGCGCCCGTCACCATCTCTGCGCTGCTCGCCACCCTGGTGCTCATCTTCGCCTTTCAGGCCGACAGCATCACGGGCAGGTTTTTCAACGTGATTCTCATTGCCGTTCCAATTCTCATCCAGGTTTTTTTCAACGCCTCGCTGGCTTACAGCCTGATGCACCTCTTCAAGGTCGAGTACCCGGTGGCGGCGCCTGGCGCGCTGATCGGCGCCAGCAACTTCTTTGAGCTCGCCGTCGCCACGGCCATCGCGCTGTTCGGGCCCGGCTCGGGCGCGGCCCTGGCCACGGTGGTCGGCGTGTTGATCGAAGTGCCGGCCATGCTGTCGGTCTGCTCGGTCTGCAACCGCACGCGGCACTGGTTTCCGGAAGGCGCGAGGCTCTCCGGGGAGCGCGGAGCGCCGCCGTCCGCGAGAACGATCACCGAGTGACCGTGAAAGCCGGGAGGCCCAAAAACGATGAAACCCAAAGTACTATTCCTTTGCACCGAGAACTCTTGCCGCAGTCAGATGGCCGAGGGCTTGCTGCGCCGAATGGCCGGAGACGAGTTTGACGTGTTCAGTGCCGGCGCCGTACCCACCAAGCTCAACCCTGCCGCGGTAGAGGCCATGCGGGAGGCCGGCATCGATATCTCCGCGCAGTATTCCAAACCCGTCACGCAGTTCGTGGGTGAGAGTTTCCGCTATGCGATCAGAGTCTGCGACCAAGCCAGGGAGACGTGCCCGGTTATTCCGGGCGCCATCCAGTACCTTGACTGGAGCTTCGAAGACCCTGCCAAGGCTGAGGGCACTCCGGCCGAACGCATGGCCGTGTTCCGGCGCGTGCGCGACGACATTCGCGGACATATCCTGGACTTGCTTGCCCGGCAGTCCTAAGGCGTCACGCCTCGCCCAGGGGCGCGCCGGAACCGAGGTAAGAGTCACTCGATGCGACAGGGCCTCGACAAGGATCGCCTCAAGAGCGTGTACGATGGCGTGGCCGGGCGCTATGACCGGCTGCACCGTGTGCTGACGCTGGGCTCAGACGAACGCGGCCGGATGATGGTGGTCGAAAACGCCGTGCGGCCCGGCGACCGCGTGCTCGACTGCGGTTCCGGGACGGGCAGCACTGCACTCCTCGCCGCTCGAAATTGCGGTCCGGCCGGCCGGGTGGTGCTGTTCGATCTGAGCGAGAACATGCTGGATGTCGCGCGAGGCAGGGCCGCAAGGGCAGGGCTTGCCGGACGCCTGGAGTTTCGATCCGGCGACATGGTTCACCTGCCTTTCGAGGACGCGAGTTTCGACTGCGTTCTTTCAACCTACAGCCTGTGCCCTGTATACGACCCCGTCCGCGGCGCCCTGGAAATGTATCGCGTGCTCCGGCCCGGCGGGCGCCTGGGTGCTGCCCATTCCACAGAGCCACCCAACCCTGCCGTGCGCTGGCTGGCGCAGCAAGTCGAGAACGTGGTTTGGCGCCTCCCTTCGATCTCGCTCGGCTGCCGGCCCGTCTTGGTGCTCCCTGCCCTCGAGCAGGCCGGTGCAAGAAGAGTGGTTCTGCATCGCCTTCTGGGCGTACCGCTTTGGCCGTTCCTGGTGTTCGTGATGGAGAAGCCCGCTGCATGAAACTCAGAATCCGGCCGCCTCCGCGCCTGGCAGCCGAAGCTGAAGTATGGCCGGCCGCTGCTGGTCGAGCGAAGGCTCGTGCTAACCTGCCGAGCGGCACATCGGTTCTCCGCGAGATCGCGGAGGGCCTGCTACACTCTAGCGGGAGTCCGCAGCCTATCAAGGCCGCGACATGGCTTTTTCACAGGGTAAGCCATTGAAAATATAGGCTAAAATAATGTGTCCCACGCGTTCCGTTTGTCCCCACAGGCGTCCCGAGCCGTGCTAGGCTGGCGTTGGCTCGCGTAATTCGTTTGCAGATCGAGGATCGGTGTGCACCAACGTTAGCGCGCGTCATGGTTCCCCGCTGCGGGAGGGCGGGATTTCAATTCCGTCGCCAGCGGCACGCTCCCTCACCCGTCCTTCGAACAGCCTCTCCCACGTGCACGCGGGGCGGGTTGGGGCGAGGGGAAGGCCTGTTCCATGCGGCGGTGCCCGTTTCGTACCTGGCGGTTGCGAAAACGACTGGAAGCGTCTACGAACAAAGCCGGAATGTTTATGAGAATAATGGACTTAAAAATATGTCTCGGAAAGTGGGAACGATGAAAACGGTCCGGCGCTGCGAACTGTACCGGGCTGGCTCTGCCCGGCCATCGGCCAGCCTGCGAATTCCCGCCCATGCGGGAAGGGTAAAGCCGGAATGTCCTTTGGAATCATGTGATTGTAAATTTTGGCCAATGCCGGAATCGGGCAGAGTGGGAATCGCATAACCTTCATGAAATCAATTTGTTATAAGAAACGCGCGCAAACGCCCGCTGGCGGCGGAAAGCCCGGCGACGTGGACAGGCCGTGCGGATTGGCAGGCCAAGCCTGAAAGACGGAGGCGTTTCATGGTCGAGCGAAAGCGCGTGCTGATTCTGTGCACCAGCAACTCGGCTCGCAGCCAAATGGCGGAAGGGCTGCTGCGGCACGACGCCGGAACGCCCTACGAGGTCTCGAGTGCCGGCACAAAGCCGACGCAGGTGCGGCCCGAGGCGATCGCCGTGATGCGCGAAATTGGCATCGACATCTCCGGCCACCACTCCAAATCGGTGGACGAGTTTCGAGGCCGGGCATTCGACTCCGTGATTACGGTGTGCGACAATGCCCGCGAGAGTTGTCCGGTCTTTTCGTCCGGGACCGAGCGCATCCATTGGAGCGTGCAAGATCCGGCCGCGGTCCAGGGTACGGAGGAGGTCCGGCTGGATGCCTTCCGAAGGATTCGGGACGATCTGCGGGCTCGCCTGCGGGACTTCGCAGCCCGGCGCCCGGCCGGCGCCCGCGCAATTGACACCTCCCCCTGAAGTTGTGTTAGGTTGCCCTCAGAGCCATCGGGCGGAACAGGTGGAGTCCAGGTATGTGGTTTAACAAAGCCCGAGCCCTTCAGGAAGCCGAGCGGTCGCTGACTCAAGGCAGGCTTTCTCAGGCTATTCAGCAGTACTCTGAGATCATCGAGAACGATCCGTCGGACCTCGCCCTCATCAACACCGCCGGCGACCTCTGCGTACGCGATAACAGCATCCCGGAAGCCCTGCAACTGTTCCGCAAATTGGCCGAGGCTTACACTCGCGAAGGCTTCGTGCTGCGCGCTATCGCCATCGACAAGAAGATCCTCAAGCTTGCGCCGCAGGACGTGGAGGCGATGTTGAAACTCGGCGAGCTCTACGCGGGCCAGGGGCTTGCCCGGGAGGCCCGCGATTTGTATGCCCAGGCCCTCACCCTCTGCCAGCAGCAGAACCTCGAGCAGCGCGCCATCGAAGTGATGCGCAAGATGGTGGCAAACGAGCCTACCAATGTAGCCCAATTGCTGCACCTGGCGGATTGTTGCCATGCCTTGGGACGGACCGGCGAGGCCCTGCGCGCCTATCTCGACGCCTCCGAGGCCGCCCTCGCCCAGGGTGCCATGGAGGGCGCCACGGCGGCATTCGGGCAGGCAGCGGCGCTGGACTCCACGGACGCCCGGGTGATTGAGGTTCGGCGCCGCCTGTTTCCGGAGGCCGAAGCTCCGGGCGAGCGGCCAACCGAGGGCGAAGCCGCAGTGGCCGCGGAAAGCGCGCCTACTCCGGAGGCGCCTGACCGCGGCGCGACCGGGGCGGACGCGGTCGACGTGCAAGCGCAGGGCGGCGAGATCGACCTCTCGGAGGAACTGGAAGCCTGGTCGGACGCTCAAGGCGCCCCGGGGGCGGCGGGGACTGCATTCGACTTCGAAGAGAGCTCGGCCGAGATCGATTTTTACCTCGATTACGCCATGGCCGACGAAGCGCGCAAAACGCTCGATCGCCTCGCCCAACAATTTCCGGGTGAAGCGCGCGTGGTGGACCTTCGCGCGCGGTACGAGGCACGAGTTTCCGGCGCGCCGGCGGCACCCGCGGCCAACCCGGTGCGCGATCTGGCGCACGACCTGGAATCGGGCTGGAGCGGCCCGCAGGCGGCGCCGGCGAAGGTGGCGCCGCCTGCCGCGCTGGACTTCGCGGCTTCGCTCAGCGCGATGCTCGAGGAAGCCGCCACCGAGGCCGGCCGTCCTCAGGCCGACGATGACCCCCAATCGCACTA
>Ga0335081_10005010_pt1 | contig 20936 bp, 16 predicted proteins | sample Lox_Sample_35_FD_206713 | JGI IMG/M metagenome (GOLD analysis project Ga0335081, IMG submission 206713) | Soil microbial communities from Loxahatchee National Wildlife Refuge, Florida, United States - Lox_Sample_3.5 | ecosystem: Environmental > Terrestrial > Soil > Wetlands | place: USA... | reverse complement strand
AGCCGGCTGTGCTCACCAACACTTATGGCAAGGGAACCATCACTTACATAGGCGCGATTTTTGACGACCAGCTCATGAAAGCGGCGGCAGAGTGGATGGTGAAAGCGAGCAGCGTCATTCCGGCCTTCTCTCCCGTCCCGGAAGGCGTGGAAGTGTCCGTGAGAAGCGGCACTGGAAAGCAAGTCGTTGTGCTAATCAATTTCGCCCCGGAAAGCCGCAAAGTTGAACTGGGCAAAAGGATGAAACTGCTGTTGAGTGAGCGCCAGGCGGAGTCGGTGGAGCTCAAGCCGTATGATGTCGAGATTGTTATAGTTGACTAGAATGTAAATATGAAAACACGCAGAAACTCTCTATCCATAAACGTCAGGCGGGCGACACAAAGCCTCGGCGGCCAGCCTATATCTCTCATAATCAATAGATTGCAAGCCCTGCAATGAGCTCCACGGAGAGAATCGCCAATCGCCGGAGCGGCCTCTTGCGGGTTCCTTGAAGCGGCGGCTCAGCCTCCCGCGTTCGCGTGATGGAGTGCGCTACGGCACTGCTGGCTGTGACGACGGGCATCGACCCGGAGTGCCGACCCCGTATAAAAGTATCAATTATCACAAGCCGTGCAGGTTCGTGTGTAGGTGACGGGGCTTTGGTTAATGGGCATGTCTTCCGAAGAGCGGTGTCGCTTCTCTTCTTCTCACCCCGAGAGCGCTAGCGAATAAGTCCAAGTTGTGCCCCTCTTCTTGTAAGCCGTCACGCACACGGGGACCTCTTCGCACACGGGATGTGAAAAGCTTCTCAGGAGGGTTTATGTCAAGAGTGAGCAATCGAAGGGCTCTTGTCTACTTAGGATTTCCAGTCTTAGCAATAACCATGAGTACGCTCATCGCTGTGCTACTGTTGCTGCAGCCCGCAGCCTACGCACAGTCCACGGCAACCGTAACGGCCACCGTGGTGGATCAATCCGGCGGCGTTATTGTGGGTGCCAAGGCCACATTGAAAAATGAGGCTACCCAAGACATTCGCGAAACGGTCAGCAACACCAGCGGATTGTTCACATTTGCGGCTGTCAGTCCCGGAAGATACTCATTAAAGGTTGAGTACGCCGGTTTCAAGAGTTGGGAGACCAGCGGCATTGCCGTACGCCCTGATGACAAGATTGGCTTGGGGGAAGTAAAGCTGCTCGTTGGCACGCCAACGGAGACTGTAACCGTTGAGGCCTCCGACCGCCCAATCCCCACCGAAACCGCGGACCGCAGCGCGATCATCACCTCAAAAGACATTTCCAACCTCGCCGTTGAGGGCCGGAGTGCCTCTGAGTTGCTCCGCGTCCTTCCCGGCGTGGCCATTACCGGCGGGACCAGCGGCAGGACCAATCAGGCTTCTTGGGACCCAACCGTTGCGGGCGTGGGTAGCTCGGTCGGCGCCTACACGGTGCAAGGGTCGCAACCGCAGGTAGGCGGTGTGGACATCGTTGACGATGGAGCGCATGTCATCGATCCGGGTTGCAACTGCTCGGCGACCGAAAACGTAAACATGGACATGATTCAGGAGCTAAAGATACAGACTTCAGCATTTGGCGCGGAAAATGCCCATGGCCCCGTCGTAGTGAACGCCGTAGGGAAATCCGGGTCCACTGAATTTCATGGAGAGTCTTTTTTCTATGCCCGTAACTCAGCCCTGAATGCCAATGACCATCTGAACACTCAACAACAGCTAGCCAAGCCCAGCGACAGGTATTACTACCCAGGAGGAAATATCGGCGGACCGGTCCGGATTCCCCATACGGATTTCAACCACAGCAACAAGCTCTTTTTCTGGTCGGGTTTCGAGTATTACGACCAGACGATTCCGGGAACCATTTTTTCCACAGTAGTTCCAACCAAGAAGATGCGGGGCGGCGATTTCAGCCAAGCCACCCTTGCCGCCAGTGGACTGTGCCCATCTGGCGCGGGGACCAACGCCCCCTTGCTCTTCTGCAATGTGCCGACCTATACCGCAAACGGTACGCCGATCGTGAATGGCCAGATCACTTCCGATTTGACCGACCCAGGCGGAACCGCTCTCATGAATTTTATCCCCATGCCCAACGTAGACCCAACCACGCATGGGGGCAACAACTTCGTGGAGGAGCTCGTTTCCGCCCGCAACAGCTTCCAGCTTCGGAACAAGGTGGACTACAACATTACGGAAAGAACCAGGCTCTCCGTCACTTATGACTACCAGAGAGCGTATAGCGACTGGCCCGTGAATCAATGGTGGGTACCTGGCGGATCAGTTCCCTATCCAACAGATGCGGTGGCGCACATGCCCGCCCATACGATTTCAGGTGACTTCCGCCACGACTTTAGTCCTACACTCACGAATGAATTTATCGCGGCATATTCGTTCTTCAACTCGCCTTACACACTGGTGGACCCATCGGCAGTCGCCCGCTCTACCCTTGCATACCCTTATAAGGGCCTATACAAGAATGGGATCCAACAGATGCCGGCCATGATCGACTGGGTCAACGGGGGTTATCCTCAAATCTATATGGAAGGCGGATTCGAAAACGGGTCCATCTATTCCAAGAAGCTGCTCCCGACCTTTTCGGACAACGTGATCAAGACAATCCAAAAACACACTCTGAAATTCGGCATTTATTGGGAGAGGACAACCAATAATCAAGTTGCCGTGGCGACCACCAACGGGCAACTGACATTCTATCCCTGGGCCTATGAGTACAGCGGCAAGCTCGGACCCATCAATGGCTGGGCTGGATGCAGCGGCTCTACGCCGGTTTGCTTCAACCCCGTAGCAGACATTCTAATGGGCATTCCGGATAGTTATGCTGAGACGAGCTCGGACCAGCCGACCAATATGAGTTACACCACCTTCTCTTGGTACGCCGCCGATTCCTGGAAGCTTACCAAGCGGCTGACTCTGGACTTTGGTCTGCGTCTGGACCATCTCGGCCCATGGCACGACAACACGGGACTGGGCTTCGCTATTTGGAACGCCAGTGCCGCCGCCATGCAATGGCACGCCACCAATTCGTCGATACCGAATTCCGGTGTCACGGTTCCGGCACTCTTCACTTCGCCGCGATTTGGTCTTGCCTATGACGTTTTCGGGACTGGCAAGACTGTGCTGCGTGGTGGTTGGGGAGCCTATCGCTTCCACGACGGCTATAACGACTACGTGGGCCCTCTCACCATGGGCCAGAATGTCAAGTCGGTGACGATAACCCCCTCGAATGTATATCCGCTTTCCCTGGCGAATGTTGACGCCTTCAACGCTAATTCTGCCGCTACCGCAGGGAACGTGAATGGCTTGGACCCCAAAGATCACCAGGAACCGCTGGTCTACAACTACAGTTTCACCATTTCCCAAAAAATGCCTTGGAAATCCGTTTTTGAAGTGGCCTATGTGGGGAACCAAAGCAAGGACCTCCTGCTGGAAAACGCTGGAGGGACTAACAACATGCAGAACATCAACTTGATCCCCATCGGGGGGATGTATAAGCCCGATCCAAATCCAAACAGCCCGAACTTCGGCCAGACGCCGACGATCAACACGATCGGGAATTTCAACGCACAGGACTACCGCCCCTTCCCGAACTACCAGGCGGTGAACGTGGTGCGTCACAGCTCCTACGCGAACTACAACGCTCTCCAGGTCACCTGGAACCGGCAGACGGGGCGCATCAGCTACGGCTTGAACTATACCTTCTCCAAGGCCCTGGGCCTCTATGGCGATTGGCGGGCAGGCATAGCACCCGACCCAACCAACTTCGCTCATGACTATGGGCCGCTGGCGATCGACCACACTCATATCGTCAACGCCAACTATCAGTTCGACTTTGGAAGCCCCGTCCATGGAGCAAATACCCTGGCTCGCGGGGTGGCCAACGGCTGGTTGTTCTCCGGCATCACATCGTTTTCGAGTGGTAGCCCAATAAACAGCTTCAACGCCAATCCCAACTTCGGCCTTGGTGGTACGATCGTAAATCCAGCAAGTCCATCAAGCACGATTGCATTGGACAGTACGCACATGCTGGGAACTCCTGACGTTTTCTTGGAGCCCGTTGTGCTCTGCAATCCGACAGCGAACCTGAAGGCCTACCAGTACTTTAATGGCACCTGCTTTGGGCCGCCTTCTCCGCCAACGGGGAGCACGTTCACAAATGGAACGTATGGCATACCATACATTCACGCACCCGCCTTCACGAACACGGATCTCTCAGTCTTCAAAACCTTCAGTATTACCGAGAGGCACAAACTACAGTTCCGTTTCTCCGCGTTCAACTTCCTGAACTACGGCAATCCTACTTTCTACGACAGCATCACCACAGGCGCAAACGCGCTGAAATTAAACTATCTGGCAAATACCAGCACCGGGAAGAATCAGTTGACGAACGCGAATTTCGGGTTCGCTGACTACTCCGTCGGCCGGCGCGTCATGGAGATGGCTCTGAAGTACACGTTCTAACAAACGTGAGGGGTTCTCGACACCCCGGCCGCGCAACGCACGAGAACTCCTCGGATTTTAGAATAGCGAGTTCGCCGTTGGTTGAGGAGAACAAAGACGGCGAAGCTGCTTTAAGAAAGTGGGGCGGGCTTCCGGGGCCGCCCCACATTTTTGGTTCGGACTCGAATACCTAGGAAGAATTGACAATCCAACTCCTGAAGAGGGTCACTATGCGACTTGATATCGCTCGCAGGGCCCCGCCTTTTTGTGTGACTTTGCTGCTGGCGTTCTTTCTTGCACCGGCGTTGTTCCTATTTTCCGTTGCCAGTCAGGAGAATCGCATCTCGGGCACCGTCAATGTCACCATCGACGTTTCGAAGGTTCACAGCTACGTGGCGCCGCGCGCCATGGGCATGCACGTTTCGGTCTACGACAACAGTCTGACTCATCCCCAATTGCACGAAATCCTGCGCGCTGCGGGAATCACCACGTTGCGGTATCCGGGCGGCGGGTATGCCGACATCTATCATTGGTCTACACACAAGCTGACCAAATGGCGTGGCACGGACCCACCCGAATTCGGCTACCTTGGGCCGAACACCGACGTTGGCCACTTCCTTCAACTGGTCGAAAGACTGCACGGCACGGCGATCTTCACCGTAAACTACGGCTCGAACCTGAACGGCACCGGCGGGGGTGAGCCAGCCGAAGCGGCCGTATGGGTGGCTTATACGAATGGCGATCCCGGGGATACAAAGGTCATCGGCAAAGATTCCGCAGGCAATGACTGGCAAACCGTGGGCTACTGGGCTTCGCTCCGCGCTGCCGCGCCGCTGCCCGCGGACGACGGCCGCAACTTCCTGCGCATTTCTCATCCCGCCCCCTTTCAGATTCTCTACTGGGAGATTGGCAACGAAGTCTTTGGCAACGGCTATTACGAAAAAGATGGGGAGGGTTACACGGAGGATTTGCACGCCCCCTACGCTAAAGACCCCAAGGAGAGCGCCAAGCTGCGCCGCAAAAACCGCGCCGCGCTCTCTCCGGAAACCTACGGGAAAAATGTCGTCGCATTCTCCCAAGCTATGAAGGCCGTGGACCCCGCGATAAAAATCGGCGCCGTCCTCAACACTCCGCCGATGGACAACTCCTGGGGCCCTGACTGGAATCCGGGAGTGCTCAAGGAATGCGGCCATTTCATCGATTTTGTGGTCATCCATTGGTACACGGGGAATTTGTTGCCGCCGGATTGGAAGATCCTCGACGACGCGAGCTATCTCTCTGCGCCGCAACGTGAATTACCGGACATGGTGAGCGCGCTGTTGGACCTGTTCCGCAAGTACTGCGGCGAGAACGCTTCCAAGATGCAACTCACCGTAACAGAACTGGGTGCGCGTCCCTTCGCGAAACGCAATGACCCTTCCATCGACGCCTTGTTCGCGGCCGATGCTTATTCTTCCCTGATGGAGGACGGAGCTGCCAACATCGACTGGCTTGAATTGCACAAGCCGAGCTTTCTTGACGAAAAAGAACAGAAGCCCGGCCCAGTCTACTTTGGCCTGCAGATGATTCACCGCCTCGCGCATATCAACGCCACGCTGGTGGACGCACGCAGCAGCAACAGCTTGCTCGCGGTTCATGCCGTATTGCGTGGGGACGGAAGCCTGGGCCTCATGTTCATCAACAAGGACCCGAAGGACGCCGCCAATGTGAAAGTGAAAATTTCGGGAGGATTGTTCTCTCGGAATGGAATGCGCTTTGACTTTGATCCGAGAAATCCTCCGGCCGGCTATGTGACTGCCGGGGGGCCCGCCGCGGGACTGGGTAATTCGTTTTCGCTTTCCGTCCCCGCGTACTCGATCACGGACGTCACTCTTCCGAAGGAGCCGTAAATCTTAGGCGGTCTGGCACGCGCTGATCCGCTACTGCAGTGTAGCGGCTTGCAATTCGTCAAGCCGCGTTCAGGGTGAGGTCTGAGGGGTTCTCGCGTCCGCCTGCGTCACCTGCATGGCTCTTTGAACTTGCGCTCGCGCTGTGCGCGCTTGCTCAGCGGAAGCGCCCGTCGGCTGCATCGCAAGGTAGGTGTTCAGATCTGCGAGCGCGGAAGGATAATCGCGCAGCCGCACGTGGATGTTCGTGAGAACTAGATAGACGTCAGGATCTCCGGAGTTGAGGTTGCGGGCGCGTACGGCGCTCCCCACCGCATCAGAAAAGCGCTTCTGCCCGTAAAGTGCGCGTGCCAATTCCCTGTTCCCGAGCCAGGATGCTTCCTGCAAGGCGAGGCCCTGACGAGCAATCAACTCTGCATCCGCAAAACGGCTTGTCGTGTTGAGCAATTCGGCGAGCAGGAAGAACGATTCCGCATATTTCCCCCCGGAAAGTTCAAGGGATTTATGCAGCGCGGCTTCGGCAGACTGAAAATCGCCTTCTCTGACATAAGCAATACCCAGTTGAGCGTACGCTTCGTAATAATCGGGGTATTCCTTAACCGCGCGCTCGAACTGCGTGATGCTCCCGTTCAAATCTCCCTTTTGCGTCAACAGCTTTAGCCCCTTGTTGAAGGCCTCCAGCGCCTTGCCCGGCACATGGAGTTGGTGCGCGTCCACGAGCGCTTCGGTAGACGAAGTCACCTCTGCCTTGGCTGCCCGGCGCGGAAAGATATTTACATGGGCTTCGTCTGATGCGCCACCGGAGCCATTCAATTGGTATACCGGCAGCCTGACCGGGACATACCCATTCACATCGACCACGACGGTGTAAGAACCGGGAGGCAATCCCGTGAACTGATACCGCCCCTCCTGGTCTGTCCTCGTAGCTGGCATGGCATCTTGCTGAGTGCTTCCCAGCAAGCGAACGAATACTCCGTTCATGGGCGTATTGCTCTGCTCATCTCGGACTTCGCCGCTTACAGACAGCTTCGCCGTCTGGCAGAAAGCCATAGCTGGGAAAAATACAAGCGAAAAGGTAAGGAATCGCCACGCGCGTCCTATGTGCATCCGTTGATCGTCCTCCCGGGGTTCATGCAATGTATCACGGAGCGAAACTAGTGCAAAAGCACTATACGCAGGTCTGTCGCGTATCAGTACGCGCCGACAAATTGTGTTATGAAGTCTTCATTCAAAGCGGCCTAGCAGCACAGAAAATAGGGGGCTAAGAAACGGCCGCGCAGCGTACAATTGCCGACGTGCTCCTCGAGCAACTAGGTTGTGCTCTCACTCTGGAGTTGGGAGGATACCGTGAATCGGCGAAGAGCGATTCAGATTGTAGCCGGGGCGATTCCAGCGCTCACTCAATCGAAAGCGCTTAAGAAATTTGCCGGAGGCAACGATCCTTCTATCACCGCTGGACCGTTTCAAGCCACACGAGAGTCGCTGAAGTCCTATCAGGTTCCATCCTGGTTTCGCGATGCGAAGTTTGGGATTTGGGCACACTGGGGACCTCAGTCCGCCGCAGAAGCCGGCGACTGGTATGCGCGCAACATGTATATGCAGGGCTCCGATCAATACAAATACCATGTGGAGCACTACGGCCACCCATCCAAATTCGGCTTCAAAGACGTCATCTCAACCTGGAAAGGTGAGGCTTTCGACCCGGACTATCTCGTTGGTCTTTACAAAAAGGCTGGCGCGAAATATTTCGTCAGCATGGGCGTCCATCATGACAATTTCGATTTATGGGATTCGAAACACACTCGATGGAACGCCGTGAAAATGGGGCCGAAACGCAACATCGTTCAGGCCTTCCGGCAAGCCGCAGAACGCCACAGCCTGCGTTTTGGAGTAAGCGACCACCTCTGGATCAGTTACAAATGGTTCGCCGTCAGCCACATGAGCGACAAACAAGGGCCCTTCGCAGGCATTTCTTATGACGGCACCGAACCGCAAAACTCTGATCTCTATCACTCCTACAGCGATCCAAAGCTGGTCACCGACAAGCTGGATTGGGATGAAAGCGGCATACCGGAAACCTGGAAAGAGCATTGGTTTCTGCGCGTGAAGGACCTGATTGACCAGTCACAGCCCGACTATCTTTATAGCGACGGGGCAATTCCCTTCCAAAACCATGGCCTGCGTCTCGCAGCGCATCTCTACAACAGCAGCGCAAAACGCCATGGCGGCCACACCGAAGCCGTGTACTTGAGCAAACGTGAAGAGGACTGCGCCGTTGGTACCTGCGTGCTGGATCACGAGCGCGGCGTGCTGGATACGATTTCGCCAAATCCCTGGCAGTCCGACACCTGCGTGGGCAACTGGCACTACGCTCGAGGGATTCCATATAAATCGCCGAAATTTGTCATCGACATGCTGGTGGACGTCGTCAGCCGCAACGGCAATCTGATGCTCAATTTCCCGCTGCCGAACAGCGGCATGCTGGACGAGCGAGAGCTGGCGATTCTATCGGAGATCACCGACTGGATGAAGGTCAATGGCGAAGCGATTTATGCCACTCGGCCCTGGAAGATTTCAGGCGTTGGTCCAGGTACACAAAAAGCAGCGACCACGAAAGAAACGAATTTCAACGAAGGAACGCGCCGGAACCTGACAGCAGAAGATGTGCGCTTCACCACCAAGGGTGACGCTCTCTACGCCTTCGTAATGGGATTGCCGGAGAAGCAAGTTCTGGTGGCTCCGCTCGCGAAGAATGGGAACTCGGGAATGGGCAAGATTGTGAATGTGGAACTTCTCGGGTATGCGGGAAAAGTCGACTGGTCGCAAGGTGATACCGGACTGAAGATTGCGGTACCCGAGAACAAGCCCTGCAGGCATGTGCTGGTCTTCAAAGTGCATGGTGCCGTTTAGCAAGTCTCTTATCGTTGGAACGATCATGAAAAGGTTCGCCTGGCTCTCAACTAGCCTCCTTTTGCTCTTTTCTGCGGTCTGCTGCGTTCGATCCGAACAAGCTGAAAGCCAACAAGCGCAGAAAATGTACCCTTTCCGGGATCCCGCTTTGCCCACCGAAGAGCGCGTCAACAACATCCTTTCATTAATGACCCTCGAAGAAAAAGTCGCGGCGCTCGGGACGGACCCCAGTGTGCCGCAGTTGGGGATCGTTGGTTCCGGCCACGTGGAGGGCCTTCACGGACTCGCTTTGGGTGGCCCCGGTGAATGGGGCCGCTACCGCGACTCTCTGGGAATTTCGCACAACGTGCCCGTACCGACCACGCAGTTCCCTCAAGAAGTGGGGTTGGGAGAAACGTGGGATCCAGACATCGTGCGACAGGCGGCAGCCATCGAAGGCTACGAAGCGCGCTACGCGTTTCAAAGCGATCGGTATCACCGCGGCGGCCTCGTCATTCGCGCCCCGAACGCCGATCTGGATCGAGATCCGCGCTGGGGACGAAGCGAGGAATCGTATGGAGAAGACCCCTTTTTCGACGGAACAATGGTGACTGCCTTCGTGAAAGGGCTTCAGGGTGACGATCCGAAGCATTGGCAAACCGCCGCGCTGCTCAAGCACTTTATGGCTAACAGCAACGAGAATGGTCGCGGCGGTTCTTCCTCTGATTTTGACGAACGTCTCATGCGCGAATATTACTCCGTTCCTTTTCGCATGGGCATTGTTGACGGGGGCGCCCGCGCCTACATGACCGCCTACAACGCATGGAACGGCATTCCGATGGCCACACATCCCATCCTGAAAAGCATGACCTTTAAAGATTGGGGATTCGACGGAATCATCTGTACTGACTCCGGCGCTCTGACCAACATGGTGACAGAACACAAATACTACAAATCGCTCGACCAGGCCGCCACAGGCGCGATTCACGCTGGCATCAATCAATTTCTGGACCGCTATCGCGAGCCGGTGGGCGACGCCTTGAAACACAAACTCGTCACCGAAGCCGAGATCAACGAGGATTTGAGAGGCGTATTCCGAGTGATGATTCGACTTGGCTTGCTGGATCCTCCGGAGATGGTTCCGTACACGAGCATCAAAGGAGGCGAGGAGCCCTGGAAGACGGAGAAGCACAAAGCGGCGGCACGGTTTGTAACCCAAAAGTCCATCGTGCTTCTAAAGAATGAGGGCCACCTCCTGCCCCTGAAAAAGGACGCGCTAAAATCCATCGCCGTCATCGGGCCTCACGCAAACGAAGTGCTTTTGGATTGGTACAGTGGCACGCCGCCGTATGTGATCACGCCCCTCGAAGGAATTAAGAACAAAGTGGGTCCCAGCGTGAACGTGCAGTACGCTGCCACTAATGAAAATGACGCGGCCGTCAAGCTCGCAAAGTCCTCTGGCGTGGCGATCGTCATCATTGGAAATCATCCCACGTGCGGCGCGGGTTGGAATCAATGTCCCACGCCGAGCGACGGCAAAGAAGCCATCGATCGAAAGTCCATCGTCCTCGAGCAAGAAGAGCTGGCAAAGCAGGTTTACGCGGCGAACCCGCATACCGTCGTCGTGTTGATCTCCAGTTTTCCGTTTGCCATCAACTGGACGAAGGCCAATGTGCCGGCGATTCTGCACATGACGCACAATAGCGAAGAGGAAGGCAACGCCCTGGCGGATGTTCTGTTTGGCGATTACAATCCGGGCGGGCATCTGGTCCACACGTGGCCGAAGTCCATGGATCAATTGCCACCGATGATGGATTACAACATCCGGCATGGCAGAACATATATGTACTTCAAGGGCGAGCCGCTGTATCCTTTCGGCTTCGGCTTGAGCTACACCACGTTCTCGTATTCGAATCTGCAAAGCAGCGGAGACCACTTGCGAGGGGAAAATCCCGTCACAATCAGTGTGGATGTGAAAAACACGGGCCAGCTCTCAGGCGAGGAAGTCGTCGAGTTGTACGTGAAGCATCTCGACTCGAAAGTGGAACGACCCATCGAAGAACTGAGGGGATTCAAACGAATCGCTGTCCAGCCAGGTCAGACGAAAACTGTGCAGTTTCCATTGAAAGCAGGGGACCTCGCTTATTGGGACGAAACCAATCATCGATTCGTTATGGAGAAGCAAAAGATCAGCGTCGTGGTAGGAAGCTCTTCCGCTGACGCCAAGTTGAACAAAACCTTGTCTGTCACTCCATAAGATGGCGTGCGCACTCAAATGCGCTCGGGGTGGCCGGCTGCTTAAGGAGAAAAGATGATCGTTTTGATGGCGCAAGCCGATCCGACCACACTCGTGCGTCTTTCCCCCGTAGATGTCGCCATCATCGTGTTTTATTTCGGGCTTGTGCTCGCCATTGGCATGTACTTGAGGCGCCGCGCCAACACTGGCGAGGATTTCTTCATGGCTGGACGCGAGATGACTGCTTGGATCGCGGGCCTCAGCTTCCTTTCGGCCAATCTTGGCTCCCTGGAACTGATGGGTTGGGCCGCCGCCTCCTACCAATATGGGATCCTAGCGGCGCACTGGTATTGGATTGGCGCGATCCCCGCGATGCTATTCCTTGGGCTCGTAATGATGCCGTTCTACTACATTTCCAAGACCCACTCCGTTCCTGGGTACCTGAAGCTTCGTTACGGAGAAGCCAGCCGCGCGCTCTCCGCGGTTTCCTTTGCTTTGATGACCGTGCTCATGAGCGGCATCAACATGTACTCGATGGCCCTCGTGTTGAAGGTCGTCCTTGGCTGGGACATTCACTTCAGCATTTGGGTCTCCTCGATTACGGTCGCAATCTACGTGGCACTTGGTGGCTTGCGTTCTGCTATTTTCAACGAGGTCCTGCAATTCATTCTAATTTGGGCTGGCGCTTTGCTGATTCCGATTCTTGGTCTAGTCGAGACTGGCGGCTGGAACAATCTTCGCTTACAAATCACGCGCAACGCTTCGGCGGAATATACGCATCTTTGGTCCACGCTGGGACATTTCAAAGACAATCCCATGGGAATTCATTGGACCGGCATCGTCTTCGGACTCGGCGCGATCATTTCTATGGGTTACTGGACCACCGACTTTCTCGTGGTCCAGCGCGTCCTTTCCGCAAAGGACCTGCGCGCGGCAAAAATGGCGCCCATCATCGGCGCAGCCTTCAAGATGCTCGTTCCGTTCATTGTCATTCTGCCCGGGCTGCTCGGGCTTGCGGTTCTTTCGGTGAAGCTCACCGGCGAAACCACCGCGGTTGCTACCGGCGGGCACAGTTACAACGAAGTGCTGCCGCTCATGCTGGCGCGCTACTGCGGTCCGGGTCTTCTCGGCCTGGGCATCACCGCGCTCATCGCCGGGTTTATGTCCGGCATGGCAGGAAACGTCAGCGCCTTCACTACGGTTTGGACCTACGACATCTACCGGGCTTTGATCAAGAAAGACAAATCCGACGCTCATTACGTAGCCATGGGTCGCTGGTCCACGGTGGTCGGCGTGGTCATCTCCATCGGGACGGCGTATCTGGTTATGCACTTCAAGAGCATCATGGATTACGTCCAGGCGCTCTTCAGCTTCTTCATCGCGCCGCTTTTCGGGACCGTGCTTCTTGGCATGCTATGGAAACGCGCCACATCTGCCGCGGGATTCTGGGGACTGCTTACCGGAACACTTTCCTCGATCGGCATGTGGGCCTGGGTGAAAGTCGACCCCTCCGCACTGCGCTACGTCGCGCTATCCCCCAACGCCCGCGACATGGCGGAAAACATGTACCGCGCTTTGTGGTCCTGCCTGCTCTGTTTCGTGGTGACCTTCCTTGTCAGTCTCATGACCAAGCCTAAGAGCGACGAGGAACTGAGCGGCCTCGTCTACGGCGTAACTGCAATTCCAAAGGAGAATTACGTCTCGTTCTGGCACCGGCCCTGGTTCTGGGCCACCGTGGTGGCCATTGGCTTTATCGCTTTGAACATTCTCTTCTGGTAGCGAAGGGGGGAACGCCGAACATGAAGCTGCATGAAGGTGGAATCTCCATTTGGTTCTTCATCGGACTGTCATTGCTCGTCAATGGAATTTTGATTTGCGGCGCCGGCGTTTGGGAGCTCATCCACCGGCCCGCGCCCGACAAGCAAGTCGTCCTCTTTCACTATCACGCAAATGTATGGTGGGGCGCGCTATTGTTCCTTCTTGGCCTGATTTATTGCGTCAAATATTTTCCGGACGACGTGACTGGGAGAGAACACTAGGGGCTTGGACAAAGCTGCTGAGGCGTACCCGAGGGTCCGATGAAAATATGCGGAAGAGGGCCCCGTTAGCGAATGATTTTATGGAGCGGCCTATCGGAATCGAACCGACACCTGAACCTTGGCAAGGTTCCGTACTACCACTATACTAAGGCCGCTCAGTGAACCTTCTTTTTATAACACGCCAGAGAGACAACGACAAGTTCGGTTACAGAGTCTTGGTGACAGGCAACCCAAGAGCGCCGCAGGACAGATTGACTAAGAAACCTGGGTAACCCGGGCAGTTTTTACCACGGGCGAGCGGCGCTGACGCTCGGCAAAACGCGTGGCTTTGTCTTTGTCGGTGTATACGCGACCAAACTTTTCGCCATCGGCGTAATAAACGCTCACTAGCCAATGATGATGTTTGCGGCGACGGTCTTTGCCGAACTCGGTCTTTTCTCTCTTCGTCCCATCTTTAGTCACGGTAGTTTTCCCGTCCTTGGAGGATCAGCAAGGCACTATCTCAGGGAAACGTAAGCCCCGCAAGTACCAATGCAGATAGTATCACGCTCCTTATTACAAGATAATTAGAAAAGGTAGAAACACGAACGCGCGAATGGGAAGACAGAGCCTCGGGGAGGACGTCGCTCGGCGCGGAAAGGCGCGGGGCACACAGACGGGTCCCGTGCCTTGACTGCGCGGGCAGTCTCATTTTTTGCGGCAAGGCAAAGAGTAATGAAACGGATGATCCCCCTTTTGGCATCAAAGAAGGGTATTCCTGGCGATCAAGACGTCTATGTGGGCAGGCCAATTTGGTTAGGAATGTGAGACAAATCGTTGCGGGTGATGAAACATTTTCCGATTTAATTCGTCTTTAGATGTGAGGAGCAGATAACCTAGATGTGGCGGAGAAAGACAATGACGATAACGCTCACGAAACAACCGCCCGTTGTGGAAGATCTGCGAAACCATTCGCAGGAGCAAATTACCGAATTGCGGCAACTCCTGACAGCGGGCGCTCCCTCGCGGCCCGATCCACGCCGTCCTGGTTTCTTTGAAGTGGAAGGGCTTACGAGCACTTATTACGTGTTCAAATATCCGACTGGTGGGAAGGTGCTGTTGCTTGCAGCCTGGGAGCGGGAACGCGACCCGGTTGCGGAACTGGTGGCCTGCACCTGTCCTGCGGCTTAATCCCGGTATCGATTTTCCTTGAGAAAAGCAGATAAGCACGGCGCCCCGGCCACTACCGGGGCGCTTTTTTAGTCCTCGTCGAGGTCCAAAGCAACGGAGTTGATGCAGTATCGCAGGCCCGTGGGCTTGGGGCCATCGTCAAAAACGTGACCCAGGTGAGCGTCACACTTGCTGCATTTCACTTCGACTCGCTGCATGCCATGACTGGAATCGCTCTCGGTTTCAATGGCGTCTTCGCTGGCCGGAGCAAAGAAACTGGGCCAGCCGGAGCCTGAGTGATACTTGGTGTCAGAACGAAATAAGGGCTGGCCACAACAGACGCACTTGTAGGTTCCAGGCGTTTCGGTGTCTTCGTACTCACCGATGAAGGGGGGCTCAGTCCCTTTCTGCCGGGTCACAAAGTACTGATTCGGCGTGAGTTGCTTGCGCCAGGCGGTATTGTCTTTGCGTATCTTTCCTTCCATAGGTCCTCTCAACCAGTACACGAACAGCAGGCCCGGGATGAGCCTCCATTAGATTCTCCACATTGACGAAAAGTTTCAACGACAACGTTCAGGTCAACACTCAGGGGGTATTGAGAAGAGGCTGCCATGACGAAGAAACACGGATCGGCTTCTCCGGCAAGAAAGGATACAAACCAGCGCGGCTAGCGGCGGAAAGCCGAATCAGTGCGATTCGAGGCAGACTTTACATCTTCGACTGCGGGCTGGAGTGAAAATACTAGAACTTCGTTCTTGCTGGCGAAGAGCTGGCATTTGACCAGGACCCGCTGGCCTTGATGACCCGTCAAGACATCGGGATTCGCGACTGTCCAAATCTCATTTTTCTCGGTGACGAGAGACTTGCCATCCAAGCTGATTTGGCCGGTAAGGAGTGTGGCTTTTCTGGCAAGCTTGGATTCGACTTGCTTCGTCTCAGCGGCCTTCGAGGAGTGTTGTGCCGAGGCGGCCAAGGGGAGCAACAAATAGGCCAAGGCAAGAAGAAGGATTGTCCTATTCTTCATACTGGACCTCCCAGAGATTTGTGATGTTCCCGATAGGCTAAGTCTATGTGCCCCGACCAACGGGTCAACCGGGAATTTTCTATGCAAAGCATCCAAAAACCAGCTAGGTCTTACGGCCGTGCTGACACGAATAAATTTTTCGCGTGAAATGGCAGGTTGACAGGCGGCACAATTTCCTTTAGTTTTGACCCTGAAAATGAACGGCACACAGACAGCTCGGGCGCATCGACATCATCATCACGGCCACATGCCGCGCCCGCTGAGGTGTGCATAGCGAATCGCTAAATAAAGCACTCTTCAGCCCGCTGGCGCGGCAAGCCCCAGCGGGATTTTTATTTGGGGGACGAGATTTCCGGAGGCAGCAAAGTGGAGATTGATTTTCAAAAAGACGGCGGGCTGGTGCCGGCAATTATTCAGGATGAGCGTACTGGCGAGGTGCTGATGCTGGGATTCATGAGCGCTGAATCGCTCGGGGAGACGCGACGATCCGGGGAAGTTGTGTTTTTCAGCCGGTCGCGCGGCAAATTGTGGAAGAAAGGCGAAACCAGCGGACACGTCCTGCGTGTCCGCGAAATTCGCGTGGATTGCGACGCCGATGCCCTGCTCGTGCGCGTCGACCCGATTGGTCCAGGGGTCTGCCACGAAGGCTATCGAAGTTGCTTTTTCCGGGCAGTGGATAGCAGTGGATCACCGAGAGTCATCGCCGAACGAACATTTTTGCCCGAAAAGGTCTACGGACAAGAGAAGTCGAGATGAGCCGGCTAAAGCTGGGGATACCGAAAGGCAGTTTGCAGGATGCCACGATTGATTTGTTCGCGCGGGCCGGCTGGAAAATTACGCTCAGCTCCCGGAGTTATGTTCCGACGATTGACGATGCGGAGGTTGAATGCCTGCTCGTGCGAGCGCAAGAGATGGCGCGGTACGTCGAATCCGGCGCACTGGACGCGGGAATCACCGGACACGATTGGGTAATCGAAACCGGAGCCGCGGTGGAAGAATTGTCGGAGCTCGTTTATGCCAAGCAGCGGCTGGCGCGCGTACGTTGGGTGCTGGCTGTGCCGGAGGATTCCGCAATCCGCGAAGCGCGCGACCTGGCGGGCAAAGTTATCGCGACAGAAGTGGTCCGCATCACGGAGAGCTATCTCGCAAAACATGGTGTGAAGGCGCGCGTAGAATTTTCCTGGGGAGCTACGGAAGTGAAAGTGCCGCAACTCGCGGACGCGATTGTGGAAGTAACCGAGACTGGCTCCTCGCTGCGGGCGAATCGCTTGCGCATTGTGGATACGGTGCTGGAATCGGCGACGGTTTTTATCATGAATCGTGCAGCGGCGGGCGATTCCTGGAAACGGGAAAAAGCTGAGAATTTGATTCTGATGCTGCAAGGGGCAATCGCTGCGGCCAGCAAAGTGGGGCTGTTGCTCAACGTGCATCGCGATGATTTGGCGGGCGTGCTGGGGGTCTTGCCCGCTTTGAAGAAGCCGACTATTTCCGCTCTGAGCGATCCGGAGTGGGTGGCCATCAACACGATTGTGGAAGAAGCGGTGGTTCGCCAGATTTTGCCGAAGCTCAAGGCTGCGAGAGCACAGGGAATCGTCGAATATCCTTTGAACAAGATTGTGATCTGATGCGAATACTGAAGCTCACGCCGCGAACGGAGAAATGGCTGCTATCCCGCCGCGCACAGCAAGGTGCGGAGGCGTACGACGTGGCAAGTGAGATTGTTGCAGATGTTCGCCGCCGAGGCGATGCGGCTTTATTCGCCTGGACGAAACGGCTCGACGAAGTGGACCTCGCAAAAAGCGGAGTCTGGATTTCGCAAAAGGAAATTCGCGATGCAGAAAGACAAGTCAGCAAGGAATTCGCAAACACCATCCAGAAAGCGGCGGCAAATGTTCGAATTGTCGCAGAAAAACAGCTTCCGCGTCCCTGGAGTCTTGAGACCACATCGGGCGTGAAGATTGCACAAATTGTCCGCCCCATCGAAACGATCGGATGCTACATACCGGGCGGGCGATTCTCGCTGGTCTCAACGCTGGTGATGACGGTTGTTCCTGCACAGGTTGCCGGCGTTCCGCGCACCGTTGCGGTTTGTCCAAAGCCGAATCCGGAACTGCTCACGGCAGCGAGAGCCATTGGCATCGAAAAGATCGCACGGATCGGAGGAGCGCAGGCGATAGCCGCGCTCGCTTACGGCACCAGAAGTGTTCCGCAAGTGGACAAGATTCTTGGGCCGGGGAACAAATATGTAACCGCCGCCAAACAAATAGTCAGCAGTGAGTGCGCGATTGATTTACCGGCAGGGCCGACGGAAGCTATCGTTTTCGCCGAGAAAGGTAATCCGCGGTGGATTGCCGCCGACCTTCTGGCACAAGCAGAGCACGCGGAAGATGCGGCCAGCTTTTTTGTGACGACTTCGCGCAGCCTCGCGCGGGAAGTGCAGCGTGAAATTCATTGGCAGCTTGAGGAATTGCCACTCAGCATCGCACGAGTTTCTACGGAGACTTCTGGAGCGATCTTGCTCGCGAATTCGCAGGACCAGGCCTGTGCATTCATCAACCGGTTTGCCCCGGAACACCTCAGTCTCCCTGAGAACGCAACCAAATTCCTCCAAAAGATCGAGGCGGCGGGCACCATTTTTCTTGGCCCCTGGGGCGCGCAGCCACTTGGCGATTATGCGACCGGGAGCAATCACGTATTGCCCACGGGAGGCTGGGCGCGCAGGCGTGGCGGTCTTTCCACCGCTGACTTCGTGAAATGCATCAGCGCGCAGACGATCACGCGCAACGGGTTCTCTCGCCTCGCCGATACCGTGGAAACTCTGGCAGAAGCCGAGGGATTGCTGGCACATCGCAACGCCGTGAGGGTTCGCCGATGAAAATTGAATTGCCCGTGCGAAAGGCGATTCAGAATCGTCACACCTACGAAGCGCCCGCGGAGGGGCGATCGGACAAGGTGCGGCTCGATTTCAACGAAAACACAGCGGGATGCTCGCCGGTAGTTCGGCGAGCACTGGCAAAACTTACTCTGAAGCAAATCGCAATGTACCCCGAGTACAAGGCGCCTACGAAGCGGCTTGCTCGATATTTCCGTGTGCGGCCGGAAGAATTGTTGCTCACCAACGGAGGAGATGATGCTCTACGGGTGTTCTTCGACACGTTTGTCGAGCCCGACGCGAGCATCGTGATTTGTGAGCCGACTTTTCCAATGTACCGCTACTACGCAGAGATCGCCGGCGCCAAAATTCACGCTCTTCGGTATGGCAGCGCGATGCAGTTCCCCCTCGAAGAAGCCCTTGCAACGCTGGGGAACAAGCCGCGGCTTTTGTTTATCGCCAACCCGAACAATCCAACCGGAACGCTCATCCGCGAAAAAGAATTGCGGCGCATCTTGCAAGCCGCGGCCCACACCGTCGTGGTGATGGACGAGGCGTATGCCGAGTTTTCAGACTTCACCGCTGTGCCCTGGATTCGCAAATATCCGCAACTATTCGTCGCGCGCACGTTTTCTAAAGTGGCTGGGTTGGCGGCGTTGCGGCTCGGGGCGGTAATCGGCTGCGACAAATCGCTGGCGCTCGTGCGCCGGGCGATGCCGCCCTTTCCCGTAAACCTCGCGGCGCTGGTTGCTGCGGAAGCAGCAGCGAACGACGGTGCTACGATGCGCTGTTACGTGAGCGAAGTGAGGCGATTGCGCAAATGGCTGTCAGTAGAGCTACAGAAAATGGGCGTGAAAACATTTCCGAGCGCAGGCAATTTTCTTCTGGCGAATTTTGGAGCAACTGGCCCCACACTGTTTCGCCAACTGGAAAAGCGAGGCATTCTTCTCCGCGACCGCGGCAAAGACATGGGTCCTGGCTTCGTGCGAATCACCATCGGAACCGCTGCCGAAATGCAGATGCTCCTTAAGGCCATTCGCAACGAATGGAGGAAGGCGTCCTGAGAATTCGCGCTGAGAAAAAACTATGCCCCGCGCAGCCACAATCCGTCGAAAGACCAACGAAACGGACATCCGCATCAAGTTGAATCTAGACGGAAAAGGGAGAGCGCGCATTTCCACCGGAATCCGCTTCCTGGACCACATGCTGGAACTCGTAGCACGGCTCGGTGCTTTTGATTTGGAAATCAACGCGCGTGGCGACCTGGACGTGGATCAGCACCATACGGTCGAAGACTTGGGAATCACGCTCGGCGAAGCCGTGCAGAAAGCCCTCGGCTCGAAGCGAGGCATTTTGCGCGCGGGTTATTTCCTCATGCCAATGGACGAAACTCTTGCCGCGGCGGCAATCGACCTTGGGGGAAGGCCCCATTGTGTGGTAAAGGCAAAGATTCCAACGCAGCGGGTCGGCGATTTCCAGGTGGAATTGTTGGAGGATTTCTTCCAGGGCTTTGCGCAAAGCGCGAAAGCCAATGTGCATCTTCGCGCACTGTATGGTCGCTCGTCCCATCATCAAGTCGAGGCCATCTTCAAAGCCTTCGCCCGCGCGCTGCGCTTTGCTGTTTCTCGGGACAAGCGCCTCCGTGCAGTCTTGCCTAGCACCAAAGGCCTCCTATGAAAGTGACCATCCTCGACTACGGCGCCGGCAACGTGCCCTCGGTCGAACGCGCCTTCCAGCGCCTCGGCGCGGAGTCGTTGCGCACGGATTCCGCGGCGGCGATCTCCCAGGCAGCAGCCCTATTGCTTCCCGGTGTCGGACATTATTCCGCTCTGGTTCGTGCGCTCGACGAAAAGCAACTTCGCGCACCGTTGATCGACGCCATCCACCGTGGCGTGCCTTTCCTGGGCATCTGCCTGGGCCTGCAAGTTCTGTTCAAGTCAAGCGAAGAAGCGGGACAACTGCAAGGACTGAACTTCCTGCCCGGCATCGTTTCTGCCTTACCGTCAAACGTGAAACTCCCGCACATGGGCTGGAACCAGCTCAAACGAAAATGTGATTCTTTTTTGCTGTCAGGGATTCCCGATGAAGTGTATTTTTATTTTGCGCACTCCTTCGCCGCCATTGAGGCCAACGGTACGGCCGTCGCAACTTGCTCTTACGGGGCGGAGTTTGCCGCCGTCATCGAGCAGAGGAACATCTGCGCGGTGCAATTTCACCCAGAAAAAAGCGGCGACGCCGGCGCCCGCGTGCTGGAGAATTTTCTCAGGATGGCGGCATGAGCCTGGCGCACCGCATTATCCCCTGCCTCGACACCGACGGCGCGCGTGTGGTCAAAGGAGTGAATTTTGCGGGGTTGCGCGACGCAGGCGATCCAGTGGCGCTGGCGGCGCGATACAACGCC
>Ga0335081_10005009_pt1 | contig 20939 bp, 13 predicted proteins | sample Lox_Sample_35_FD_206713 | JGI IMG/M metagenome (GOLD analysis project Ga0335081, IMG submission 206713) | Soil microbial communities from Loxahatchee National Wildlife Refuge, Florida, United States - Lox_Sample_3.5 | ecosystem: Environmental > Terrestrial > Soil > Wetlands | place: USA... | reverse complement strand
CCTCAGTTCCCTGATCACTTTCGGCCCGCAACCCAACAAGGCGATCGTGGGCCGCAACGCTTTCGCCCACGAGGCCGGCATCCACCAGGACGGCTATCTCAAGGAAAAGACCACCTACGAAATCATCGATCCGCGCTCCGTGGGCGTTCCCGAAGGCCGGCTGGTGCTGGGCAAACACAGCGGCCGCCATGCCCTCAGCCAGCGCGCCAAGGAACTCGGCTTCGATCTCACCCGTGAGGAATTGGACGACCTGTACCACCGCTTTACCGCGGTCGCGGATCACCGCAAGAAAGGGCTGATGGATGAGGAAATCGCCGCGCTGATCCGTCAGGGCGAGAAGGCCCTGCGGGTCGCCGCCGATTAGCGCACTAAACTGAAGCATGGATCTCCGTGTTCTCGTTCTGCCGGGCGACGGCATTGGCGCCGAAGTAACCCGCGAAGGGGTGCGCGTGCTGCGCCGGGTGGCCGCGAAATGGCATCACGATCTCCATTTAACTAAGGGTTTGCTCGGCGGCGTGGCCATTCACAGAAGCGGAACGCCATTCCCCGAGGAGACCGCCCAACTGGCGGCCGCGGCCGACGCTACTCTGATGGGCGCGGTCGGCCTGCCGGAATTCGACAATGCGCCGCCCGAGCAGCGGCCCGAGAAAGGATTACTCAAGATTCGCCAGGCACTGGGCGTTTATGCCAATCTTCGCCCGGTGCGGGCGTACGCGTCGCAACTGGATTCTTCACCACTGAAGAATCACCTGGTGGAAGGCGCCGACATGATCATCGTCCGCGAACTGACGGGCGGGATCTATTACGGAACTCCGCGCGGCATTACCGGCAACGGTGCGGAGATGCGGGCGGTCAATACCATGACCTACACGCGCGCGGAAATCGAGCGCGTTTCCCGCATGGCCTTCCACCTTGCGCGCGCCCGCCGCCAGAAAGTCACCTCGGTCGACAAGTCCAACGTGCTCGAAAATTCGCAGCTCTGGCGGCGCGTGGTCACCGAGGTGGCCACCGAATATCCGGACGTCGCCCTCGATCACCTTCTGGTCGACAACTGCGCTATGCAACTGATCCTGAACCCGCGCCGCTTCGACATCGTACTCACCGAAAACATGTTCGGCGATATCCTTAGCGACGAAGGCGCCGTGCTGGCTGGTTCGATCGGAATGTTGCCGTCCGCTTCCATCGGCGACCGCCGCCCATCGGGCGCGTGGGTGGGCCTGTACGAGCCGGTGCACGGCTCCGCTCCCGACATCGCCGGCCAGAACAAAGCCAACCCGCTGGGCGCCATCGGCTCCGTAGCGGCCATGCTCGCCTACAGTTTCGGTTTGAAAGAGGAAGCCGCAGCCGTCGAATCCGCCATCGAAAAAGTGCTCGCAAGCGGCCGCGTCACCGCGGATCTCAAGCCCTCCGGCGCTCCGGCCACGACCGAAGAAGTGGGAGAATCAGTTTGTGCTGCTGTGTAGGCACAGGCTTTAGCTTGTGCAGTGTGTGCAAGGTTTCCTTATGTCTCGCACCATCATCCAAAAACTCTGGGATTCCCACATAGTCCACGAACAGCCCGGCGTCCCGACCCTGCTGTTCATCGACCTTCACCTGGTTCACGAAGTCACTTCCCCGCAGGCCTTCCAGGGCCTGCGCGAGCGCGGTCTGAAAGTCCGCCGACCCGACCTCACCATCGCCACCGCCGATCACAGCATCCCCACCACCGACCGCTCTCTCCCGATTCTCGACGAAATCGCTGCTAAACAGCTCGCTCAGCTCGAAACCAACTGCGCCGAATTCGGCATCCGCTGTCTCGGCATCCACAGCGACCGCCAGGGCATCGTTCACGTAATCGGTCCCGAGCTTGGACTCACCCAGCCGGGCATGACCGTAGTTTGCGGTGACAGCCACACCGCCACTCACGGCGCGTTCGGCGCCCTAGCCTTCGGTATCGGCACCAGCGAGGTCGAGCACGTGCTCGCCACGCAATGTTTGCTGCAGCGGAAGTCCAAAACCTTTGAGGTGCGTGTTGACGGCGCGTTAAAGCCTGGCGTCTCAGCCAAGGACATCATCCTGGCGCTGATCGCCCGCATCGGTGTAGGCGGCGGCACCGGCAGCATCTTCGAGTACACCGGCAGCGCCATCCGTTCGCTCACCATGGAGGAGCGCATGACCGTGTGCAATATGTCCATCGAAGGCGGCGCGCGCGCCGGCATGGTCGCGCCCGACGACACCACGTTCCAATACCTCAGCGCGCGCCCGCATGCGCCCAAGGGCGCCGCATGGGACGCTGCTTTGGCACGTTGGAAACAGCTTCCCACCGATGACGGCGCCGCATACGACCGTACGGTCACCGTCGACGCGGACGCGCTTGAGCCGATGATCACCTACGGCACCAATCCCGGCATGGGCGTACCCATCGGCGCGCCGCTTCCCGACCCCGCGCAAGTGGCCGACCCCATGGCCCGCGATTCCATCGCCAAGGCCCTATGCTATATGGGCCTCGAAGGCGGCAAGCCCCTCATCGGTCATCCCGTCGACGTGGTTTTCATCGGGAGCTGCACCAACTCGCGCATCTCCGACCTGCGCAGCGCGGCCGCGCTCCTCAGAGGCCGCAGAGTAAGTCCCAAGGTGCGCGTGATGGTTGTCCCCGGTTCCCAGGAAGTGAAGCGCCAGGCCATAGCCGAGGGTCTCCCCGAAATTTTCCGCGCCGCCGGCTGCGAGTGGCGCGAGCCCGGCTGCTCCATGTGCATCGGCATGAATGGCGACCAGCTCGCCCATGGCCAATACAGCGTCTCCACCAGCAACCGCAATTTCGAAGGCCGGCAGGGCCCCGGTGGCCGCACCTTCCTGGCCAGCCCCCTGACCGCCGCTGCCAGCGCCATCACCGGCGTGGTCACCGACGTGAGGACACTGCTATGAAGCCGTTCACCAGTTTCGAAAGCCGCATCGTTCCGCTGCCCATCAACAACGTCGATACCGATCAGATCATCCCCGCGCGGTTCCTGAAGACCACGTCCAAGCAGGGTCTCGACCGGCAACTTTTCAACGACTGGCGCTACGACGCCCAAGGCAACCCCAAGCCCGATTTCATCCTCAACCAGCCGCGTGCGCAAGGCGCCCAGGTTCTGCTGGCCGGCGACAATTTCGGCTGCGGCAGCTCGCGCGAGCACGCGCCATGGGCGCTAACGCAGTTCGGTTTCCGGGCCGTCATCAGCACTTCCTTCGCCGACATCTTCAAACAGAATTCGCTCAAGAACTCGCTGCTTCCCATCGTTGTCCCGGCCGACGTGCATGCCGAGCTGTTCGCCGCAACAGCCAATCCTTCCGCGATAGTCAAAATCGACCTGGCAACCCAAACCCTCACCGCGCCAAGCGGACGCCAGGTTGAATTCCCGGTCGACGGCTTTTCCAAGCACTGCCTCCTGGAGGGCGTCGACGAGCTCGGCTACATCCTGAGCCACGCGGCCGCCATCGCCGCCTTCGAAGCTCAGCATCCCGCATCCATCAACACGCTGGCCTGACGAAGGCAAACTCTCGCTCGCGCCCATTCGAAGCCACAAGACAATATTGAGCCGCGGATGAACGCAGATGAACACGGATCAGAATTTTGGTTTCCTCTGCGTCGATCAGTGTTTATCTGCGGCTCGCTTCAACCGGCGCGCCCCCGTTACCAGCCGCGTTTCCTGTGTTTTCCCTCCGCGTCTCCGCGCCTAAGGGTGAATCCATTTGGCTCCGCTTTTCGATACACTGAACAACCGGAGGTTCGTGATGAAGTCTCACTTCCTTTGCCTGCTTCTTTGCGCCGCCCCGGTTGCGTTCGGCGCGTCGGGTACCGTGCACCTGCTGCAGAAGCCCGCCATGAACAAGACGACCATCGTCTTCTCCTATGCGGGCGATCTCTGGACCGTCAGCCGCAACGGCGGTGTCGCGACGCGGCTCACCGCAGGCGCCGGCTCCGAAAGCGCGGCCAATTTCTCTCCGGACGGCAACACCATTGCGTTCTCGGGTGAGTACGACGGCAATATGGATGTGTTTGCCGTGCCGGCCACCGGCGGCGTCCCGAGACGGGTCACCTATCACCCGGACGCGGACCGCGTCGTAGGCTGGACTCCCGACGGCAAGAGCATCCTGTTCCGTTCCAACCGCGAAAGCTATTCGCGGTACACCCAGCTCTTCACGGTGTCGCCGGAAGGAGGCTTGCCGGAAGTGCTGCCGCTGCCGATGGCGTACGCTGGCTCCTATTCGCCCGACATGAAGCGCATGGCCTACCAGCCGCTCGATGGCGGCCAGTTCGCCACCGATACCAACAACTTCGTCTCCTGGAAACGGTATCGCGGCGGCCGCGCCAGCTACATCTGGATCGTCGATTTCGCTGACCTCAAGACCGAAAAACTCCCGCGCACGACCTCCAACGATTTCGCGCCCATGTGGATCGGTAACAAAGTCTATTTCCTCTCCGACCGCAACGGCCCCGTGACCCTGTTCAGCTACGATCCGCAAAGCAAGAAGGTCGACGAACTGATCAAGAACAACTGGAAAGACATGGAATACGCCACCGCCGGCCCCGGCGGCGTCATCTACGAGCAGTTTGGTCAGATCCACATCTACGACATCGCCAGCCAGAAGGAGCACCAGGTTCCCATCGACATCGCGGCCGACCTCACCGAGGTGCGCCCTCACTTCCAGAACGTCTCGCGCGAGATCCGCGACGCCAAGATCTCCTCGACCGGCGTGCGCGCCGTTTTTGAAGCCCACGGCGAAATCCTCTCAGTCCCCGCGGATAAGGGCGACATCCGCAACCTGACCAACACCGCCGGCGTGATGGAGCGCTCTCCCGTCTGGTCGCCGGACGGTAAGTCGATCGCTTACTTTTCCGATGAATCCGGCGAGTACGCCCTGCACATCAAGCCGCAGACCGGCGAGGGTGAGACGCGCAAGATCGCTCTGGCGGGCAACTCCGCGTACTATTCGAACCCGAAATGGTCCCCGGACAGCAAGCACGTCGCGTTCAATGACAACCAACTTCATCTTTGGGATGTTGACGTCGCCGCCGGCAAGGTGACCAAAGTCGATACCGACTACATCAGCGAAGGCGGCATGGACTTCGCCTGGTCGGGCGATTCCAAGTGGATCGCGTACGCCAAGTCTCTGCCAAATCGCTTGCGCGCGATTGAAATCTATTCTCTCGATAGCGGGCAGAGCAAGCAGGTGACCGACGGCATGAGCGACGCGCGCCATCCCGCTTTCGATCGCGATGGCCAATACCTGTACTTCACCGCCAGCACCAACTACGGCCCCACGCAAAGCGGGCTCGACATGACCAGCGACGAGCACGAAGTCACTCGCAGCGTCTACCTGATCGTCCTGCCGAACAACGTGGCCTCGCCGCTGGCGCCGGAAAGCGACGAGGAAAGAGGCGCCGATGCTGCCACGCCATCCGAAGGCGGAAGCGGCGCTCCCAGCGGAGGCGGCGGTGGTGGACGCGGAGGCCGTGGCGGTGGAGGAGGAGCGGCAGCAGCCGCGAACACACCGCCCAAGCCGGTGCACATCGATTTCGAGAAGATCCAGCAGCGAATTATCGCCCTGCCTCTTCCTGCCCGCTCGTATTCATCCGTGACTGCCGGCCGCGCCGGTTTCTTCTACGTGATGGAAAGCGCCGGCCGCGGCGGCGGTGGTGGCGCGGGCGGCCCGGGCGGCGGCGCAACCCTTTCCCGCTACGACCTCAAGGCCCGCCGTCTCGAGAAGCTGGCCGATGGCGTCGGCTCCTTTGACCTTTCGGCCAATGGCGACAAGATGCTGCTCCGCATGGGCGGCGGCGGTGGCGGACGCGGTGGACGCGGCGGCGAAGGTGCGCCAGCCGGTCCGCAGTTCGTCATCGTGCCGGCCAACGCGCCCGTTCGCGCCGGAGAAGGCGCGCTGCGGCTTGCCGACGTCGAGGTCAACGTGGATCCCATCGCCGAGTGGAAGCAGATGTACCACGAGGTGTGGAGGATCGAGCGCAGCTACTTCTACGATCCCAATCTCCACGGTGTCAACGTGGCGGATGCCGAGAAAGAGTACGAGAAGTACCTCGATTCGCTCGGTTCACGCACCGACCTCAACTACATCATCCACGACATGATCAGCGACATGAGCGTGGGCCACCTGCGCGGAGGCGGCGGCAACATACCCACCGCGCGCGCCATTCCCGGCGGCCTCCTGGGCGCGGATTACGAAATCGCCAACGGGCACTATCGCTTCAAGCGGATCTTTACCGGCGAAAGCTGGAATCCCAATATGCAGGCGCCGCTGGCTGCGCCCGGCCTCAACATCAACGTCGGCGACTACTTGCTCTCCGTGAATGGCCAGGAACTCACGGCCACGGACGACGTCTCGCGCCTGCTCGAAAACACTGCCGGCAAACGCGTGACTCTGCGCATCTCTTCCGACGCATCGGGCGCGAACGCGAGGGAGATCACTGTCGTCCCCACAGCCAACGAAACCCAGTTGCGAACGCAAGCCTGGATCGAAGGCAACCGCCGCAAGGTTGACGAGCTGAGCGGTGGCAAGCTGGCCTACGCCTATATGCCGGACACGGGCCAGGGCGGATTGACCAGCTTCACGCGCTATTACTTTGCCCAGTCCGACAAGGAGGGCGCCATCATCGACGAACGCTTCAACAGCGGCGGCCAGGTGGCCGATTACGTGATCGACGTGTTGAGCCGGCCGCTCGAAGGCTTCTGGAGCCCGCGCTACGGCGCCATCTATCGCACGCCCGCGGCCGCCATCTTCGGGCCGAAGGTGATGATCATCAACGAATTCGCCGGCTCCGGCGGCGATTGCATGCCGTGGATGTTCCACTACAACAAAGTCGGCACCCTGGTCGGCAAGCGCACCTGGGGCGGCCTGGTCGGCGTTGGCTCCTATCCGCCGTTGATGGATGGCGGCAACGTGACCGCGCCCAGCTTCGGCTTCTTCAACCCCGAAGGCCAGTGGGACGTGGAAAATAAGGGCGTGACCCCGGATGTGGAAGTGGAGCTCGATCCCAAGTCGATGCACGACGGCCACGACCCGCAACTGGAGCGCGCCGTCGCCATCGCCATGCAACAGATGAAAGACCACCCGGCGCCGGTCCCGCACCGCCCGGCTTACCCGAACTACAACAGCCCGAAGCCTGCGGCATCAGGACCCGCCAGCGTTGGCGGCGCGGGAAAAAAGTAGCTGATGGCGGCCGCCAGTGGGGCTGGCTCCGCTCGCCCGTCCTGATTGGGTACAATCCAAACAGGGGGGAGCCTCTTCTCATATGGCGCGACTGGCGGTATCAAAGCTGGACATTCTGCACGACGCAGGTTACGCCTACAGCTTCGATCGGCAGTTGTACATTAACCGCAAGACCAAAAAGGCCTTCAGCGTCGTATTTGTTCAGGATCACAGCGAAGACCAGCTTCGAAAATACATCGATGAAAGTGCAAACGGACTGGGATGGCGGTTCTACTTCAACTCAGAGCCTTCCGATGCAGTCAGACACGAGCTAGAAGGTGTCCTTCGCTAAGGCCAAGCGCACAATCGAGGACCAGTTGCGCGAAGAGTACTTTGACCTGCTCCCAGACATCCGCCGCGTAGTGAACGAGCTTGAAACCGAAGTCAGATATTGCCTGCTTCCGATTTCCCTCCGGCTGGACAAATATGAAAGGCTGGAAGTCATCTCACGTATCAAGGAATGCGAAAGCGCCGTTGATTCTCTGCGCCGACGCCAGGAAGGCGCGACCTTCGATAGTGAGCGGCCCGACCTATATTCGCTGAGGAGTCTAAACGACTTAGCTGGCGTTCGCGTTCTTGCTTTTCCCGGCAGCCGCCTCGAGGAGGCTGACCAAGCGTTGCGCAGACGGTTCCCAGAGTGGACGCCCAAGCCGGTTCTCGGTTTCGATGATCCGGCCGAGCCCCTTGCGCTCAAGTACTACGGCTACTGCGGGGCGAGCGGGAGGGTTCGGGCTGAATTTCAAATCGTGCCAATGCACACGGCGCTCTTCTGGAAAGTCGAGCATTCCGCAATATACAAGCCTTCCCCGGGCCTGAAGGGTGTCGCTCGGTCGCTGGAGATGCAACAGCGCACCAGCGACGTCCTCAAGGCACTCAAAGCCTTTGAGGACGAGTTCGTGAACCTGATTCGGCGCGATCCGTTGGCGGAAGGACATTAACCGGCGGCGCCTCCACTGCTAAACTTGGGAGAACGGACCTCGAGGGAGCCTTAATGAGGAAGTCTCTTGCGAAAGCACTGTGCGGCCTGACTGCGAGCCTGCTCACCTATTCGGGCCTCCTGTTTTTCGCGCTCGAGGCGCCGTGCCGGGCGCAAGTGTCGGCTTCGATTTCCGGGAAAGTCGAGGATGCGTCTCACGGCGCGGTCGCCGGGGCCATCGTTACCGTGAAGAGCCTGGAGACCGGGGCCACACGCTCGGCTTCGACCGACGAAGCCGGTAGCTATCGAATCACCTCTCTGGCGCTTGGTCCCCAGGAAATCAGAGTGGAGAGGGGGGGATTCAAGGCCCAGGTGCGAACGGGCGTGAACCTCACGGTGGGACAGGAAGCGGCCGTGAATTTCCAGCTTGAAGTAGGCGAGATCGCCCAGCGGGAAACGGTTTCCGGAGACGCTCCCATCGTCAACACCACCACGGCTTCGACCGCCGGAATGGTTGGAGAGCGCCAGGTCAAGGATCTGCCTCTGAACGGCCGCAGCTTTGACGCATTGATCACCCTGAATCCCGGAGCGATCAATTACAGCGCGATGAAAAGCGCGAACACCAGCACCAGCGATGGCAACACATTTAGCGTTGCCGGGCGGCGCACCAGCGAAAACCTGTTCCTGCTGAACGGCGTCGAGGACACAGGCTCCAGCCAGCTCGCCATCTCGCCCGGCGGCGCCAGCGGCTATCTGTTGGGCATCGACGCCGTACGGGAATTCAACGTAATGACCGACACCTACCCGGCCGAGTACGGAAAGCGGGCCGGCGCGCAAGTCAACGTCGTGACCCAGTCCGGAACCAACGTGGTGCACGGAACCTTGTTTGAATTTCTTCGCAACAGCGCACTCGATTCGCGCAGCACCTTCGCCCAGACGTCCTTCGTTCCGCCTTTCCGCCAGAACCAATTCGGCGCGTCGCTGGGAGGGCCCCTCCGCAAGGATCGGCTGTTTCTGTTCGGCAACTATGAAGGTTTCCGCCAGGCCGAGACGCTGAGCAGCGTCAGCGTAGTGCCCGATGCGCAGGCGCGCCAGGGCTCCCTGCCCAATAGCTCCGGCATCTATACGCCAGTCGTCAATGCGAACAAACTGATCTTGCCGTACATGGCGCTTTGGCCGGCGGCGAACGGCCCGGAGCTGATGGCGGTCCAGGCCAGCGGCACGGCACTGCCGAGCGGAACGGCATTCTCCTACAACAATCCCCGGCAGTCCATTCGCGAAGATTTTGGCACTGTCCGCGCCGACTATGTCCCGCGCGATCGCGACTGGTTTTCGGCGGCCCACACGGTCGATGACGGCGAGAGCTTGATCCCACTGGCCGATCCGTTGTTCGGCTCATTGACGGACCTGCGCACGCAAGTGGCGAGTGTCCAGGAAGTGCACGTATTCACTCCTCAGATGCTGAACAGTCTCACGGCCGGGTTTTCGAGAGCGGCGTTTCAGTTGACCTCGTCCTCGCTGGGACCGCCCTCCTCCGGTCTGTCCTTCGTCGCCGGTGCGGGGCCCGGAGGCATTGTTGTCGGCGGCGGGATCACCACCACGGGCGGCAACAACACCATCACCTCAGCAGGTCCTAACAATGCCGCCGGCGTGTGGAACCGGCGCAACCTTTTCACCGTTTCGGACAACGTGCAGATCACGCGCGGCCGGCACCACATGAGCCTGGGCGTGTGGTTTCAGAGGATGCAGGACAACGAAGACACGGCATCCCGCCAGTTGGGACAAGCCACGTTCACCAGCCTGACGACGTTCCTGCAAGGCACGGTGAGCAGCTTTCAAGTGGTTCCTTCCGCGAACGAGGTGGGATGGCGGAGCCTGTTTGGGGCGTGGTATTTCCAGGATTCGATCCAGCTGCGGCCGAATCTAACACTGGAAGCGGGCATTCGCCACGAGTTCACTACCGGCTGGAACGAAGTGTCCGGGCGCGCCGCCAACTACATCACCGATGGGAGTGGCACTCTGCTGACGGCCCCCCGCATCGCCGGCTCGGTGTTCACGAAAAACAATGCCACTCGGCTATTCGGCCCGCGGGCGGCGTTGGCGTGGGACCCATTCGGCAGCGGACGCACCGCGGTGCGCGCGGGTTTCGGGATGTACGATTCGTTGATCGACGACCTCAGTTTCCTGCTGAACTCGCTTCCGCCCTATAACGGATCCCTGACGTATTCCGGCTCGCTTTTCTCATTTACGCCGATTGCCCCTGGCGCGCCGCCGCCGCAGACCTGCGGTCCTGGCATTGCGCAGCCATGCGCCACCTATGCGCCTCAGGGCATCCAGGCGGATGCCAAGACTCCGACCGTCGCGGAATGGAATTTCACTGTGGAACAGCAAGTGAGCCGCGACACGGTCCTGCGTGTAGCCTATGTGGGCGCGCACGGCTACCACGGATTGCTCAGCGTCGATCCCAACACCGTTGTGCCGCTGATTTGCGCGACTCCCAGCGGCTGCCAGGCGGGCGGGACAGGCGCTGCCCGAAGCACCGTGCCGCAGGGCGCGGAATACCTTCCAGTGACGTCCCGGCCCAATCCTTACCTGGGCGCCGGCTTTTTCTGGTACACCGAGGGCAACAGCAGCTACAACGCGCTTGAGCTCGACCTCAGCCGCCGTTTCAGCCGCGGCCTGGAATTCCGCGCGAATTACACATGGTCGAAGAATCTGGACATGAACTCCGGGCTTACCGGCGCACAGGCGCAGAACCAGGCGCAGATGATACTGGATCGCAACGATCTGCCGCGCGACTGGGGACCGTCGGCACTAAACATCGCGCAACAATCCAACATCTCCCTTCTGTACGAGCTGCCCTTCGGAAACGGCAAGCGATGGCTCAGCAACGGCGCGGCGGGCAAACTGTTCGGCGGCTGGCAGTTCAACGCGATTTCGACGCTGCAGACCGGATTCCCGTTCACGCCCCAGATCGGCTCCAACCGTTCCGGCGATGGAGACACCCGCAATCCTGACCGGCCATCTCTGAATCCCGCCTTCACCGGTCCGGTCATTCTTGGAAATCAGAGCGGGTGGTACAACCCGAACGCATTTGTCGTGCCCGCGGCCGGCACATATGGCAACCTGGGACGCGGCACATTCACCGGCCCGGCTCTGGCCGAGCTGGATCTATCACTCTTTAAGAACACGGCCGCCACGGACAAAATAGCCGTCCAGTTCCGGGCAGAATTCTTCAACGTGCTCAACCACGTGAATCTGGGCACGCCCAACGCGACGGTGTTTTCGGGAGCGTCCGTGAGCGCATCGGCGGGTCTGATCACGACCTTGGCGACCCCCCCGCGCCAAATCCAACTCGGTCTGAAGCTGATTTTTTGATTAACAGTTAGCGTGGGCAATCGGCGGGCACGCTCCTGCGTGCCCTGCCCGCCCACGTTATAATTGAGTCCATGTTGACGCCCACTGAAAAAATATGGCACAACGGACGCTTTATTAAATGGGAAGACGCCACCATACACGTCCTCTCGCATGTGGTGAGCTACGGCAGCTCGGTTTTCGAGGGCATCCGCTGCTATTCGACTCCCCTCGGCCCGGCGGTCTTCCGCCTGCCGGAGCACGTTCGCCGCATGGTGGATTCGGCCCGGATCTACCGAATGGATCTCGGCTACTCGGCCCAGCAACTGAGCGACGCCATGCTGGAACTTGTGCGCGTCAACCGGATGGAAGCCTGCTATGTCAAGCCCATCGCACTGCGCGGATATGGCGACGTGGGAGTCAACGCCGCGAAGAACCCTGTCGAGATCTACATAGCGTGCTGGGAGTGGGGCAAGTATCTCGGCGAGGAAGCGCTGGCCGAGGGCGTGGATGTCTGCGTCTCGAGTTGGAACCGCATGGCGCCCAACACCCTGCCGGCGATGGCAAAGGCCGGCGCCAACTACATGAACTCGCAGCTTATCAAGATGGAAGCCATCGCCAACGGCTATGTCGAGGGTATCGCGCTGGACAACAACGGCTACGTGAGCGAAGGGTCGGGCGAGAACATTTTCGTAGTGCGCGACGGCCGCATCCACACGCCGCCGCTTGGAGCTTCGGTGCTGCCCGGCATCACCCGCGACACCATCCTGGCGCTGGCGCGCGATAACGGCATTCCGGTGATTGAAGGGCTGATTCCGCGTGAAATGCTCTACATCGCGGACGAGGTGTTCTTCAGCGGGACAGCCGCCGAGATCACGCCTATCCGCTCCATTGATCGCATCACCATCGGCAAAGGGCGCCGAGGGCCGGTGGCGGAGAAGCTGCAGACGGAGTTCTTCGGAGTAATCAACGGAACGCGGCCCGATCGGCACGGCTGGCTGACGGCGGTACACGCAGCCGCTGCTGTGAAGTAGGGCGTCTCCGCCACGGCCTTGCGGTAAGGGAGGGGGCGTGCGCAACCGAACGACCACCTCCCCCGAGATTCGCCAATCCGGCTGCGCAGCCGCCTAACGGACTTCCCTTTTGTAGCGCCTCGCTCGCTGGAATGCCAGAACGATTTGCAGGCGGGGCTACCCTTTTCAACAGGTTTTTCGCCCAGACAGTCGTTGCACTTACCGCCGAACGCGTGTGGCAAAGCTGTGAATAAAACATCGCAGCGACGGATTGTCGAGCTACTTGGCTACATAACTTCGGTGAACGGGCTGCGCCGGCGCCGTCGCATCGCGAGTCTCGAAGACTAGCCCTTGCGGCAACTCAGCTTTCACGCTGTCAGTGCGCTGGTTGATCTGCTTCTCTGCGGAAACGCGGGCTCCGTACCCCGTTGCCGCCGCGCGTACATCGGCCATCGCAGGCGCGCTGACAGTCACTCCGGGCGTTGCCGACGCCATGGCCTCAACGGCCGCCGACTCCAGCAACTTAGGCCATAACTTCTGAAACAGCTCGTGAGTCGCATACAAGTCCGAGCCGGTCACCTTGCCATTCACCGCGACCACATAGCCAAGGGCGTCGGCATACTTATCCGCCAGGCCGCCCAGAGCCTGCTTGAAGGCGTCGGCCGTCTGCCGTACCTTGGGCGCTTCCAGCGTCAACTGGTAGCTGGATTCCGAAGCTGCGGCTTTCACTGGCGCGTTCAGATTCTTTGCCAGGCGATCCTGCGCCGCCGCCACTTCCCCCCATACGGCGCTCTGATTGCCCGCCTGCATCACGGCCCGTTTCATTTCGGGCGAGGCGATGGCATTGGGCGCCGCCGCGAATGCCTGCACAGGCTCCTGGCCGCGCTGTGTCCAGCGACCGTGTTCGACGCAGAACGCCGTGATATCGACTTTGCCCGATTTGCTTTCCAGGATGACGTCGTCCTTCAGCACGCGGTCCTGCCGGCCGCCCTTCACGATTTCACCGGACTGGATGTAGACGTTTTCCGCCGACAGGTTCTCCACCTGCAGTTGGTTAACGGAGCCGGTTTCGTAGACGACAACCTTATGCTGCGCCAGAGCCTCCGCAAGGGTGAGATATTTGGTCTGCACGCGGTCCTGGCCGTGGACAAGATAGATGTACAGGTTGTTGTAGATATAGGGGCCGCTGAGCCGCAGCTCTGCGGCCTGGCCCGCGGTCGAGAGCGCCACCAGGGCGGCGACGCGAACAACGTTGAGTTTCATGCCCAACCTCCTCGCCCAGGTAATGCCCCCGCGGACGAAGTCCTTTCAGGGTCCGCCACCGCCGTCGCACTAAAGAAACCTGAAACAGCAAAACTGATAACTTAGAAGGACCATGGCCAGCACTACGACACCCGCCGCCCTGCCCGTCGCACCCGGCTCACCGCACCCGCTCGGGGCGACCTTGAGTCCCACCGGCGTCAACTTCTCCCTCTTCTCCGAGAACGCGACCGGCGTGCAACTCCTGCTCTTCGCGCAGCACGACTCGCCCACGCCTTTTCAGGTCATCACTCTCGACCCGTACGTCAACAAGACCTTTCATCTGTGGCATGTGTTCGTCACGGGTCTGCTGGCAGGGGCGTCGTACGCCTTTCGCGTTGACGGTCCCAACAACCCGGCGGCCGGCCAGCGCTTCAACTCCAACAAGGTCCTGATCGACCCGTACGCCCGCGGCAACACCAACAACCTCTGGAACCGCTTCGCCGCGTGCACCGCGGACGATAACGTCGCCACCTCCATGCGCTCGGTCGTCATCGACACGTCCGGCTACGATTGGGAAGGCGATGCTCCCCTCCGGCGTCCCATGGAAGACACCATCGTCTACGAGATGCACGTTCGCGGTTTCACACGCTCGCCGTCCTCCGGAGTGCGGCAACCGGGCACATTCGCCGGCGTCATCGAAAAAGTTCCGTACCTCCAGGACCTCGGCGTCACCGCCGTGGAATTGCTTCCGGTCTTCGATTTCGATGAGACCGCCGCCCTGCGCGAAGTGAATGGCCAGCCTCTTACCAATTTCTGGGGCTACAGCACCATGGGTTTCTTTGCGCCCCACTCCTCTTATTGTGTGAGTCCCGAGGCCGGCACACACTTACAGGAATTCCGGGATATGGTGAAGGCGTTACACAAAGCCGGCATCGACGTAATCCTGGACGTCGTCTTCAATCACACCGACGAGGGCAATCAGCTCGGGCCCACGTTCTCCTTCAAAGGCATCGACAATAAGACTTACTACTTCCTGGTGCCCTGGAGCCTTCAGTACTACATGGATTTCACCGGCTGCGGCAACACCTTCAACTGCAACCACCCCATTGCCCAGAAGCTGATCGTCGAGTGCCTCCGATACTGGGTGCGCGAGGCCCACGTCGATGGTTTCCGCTTCGATGAAGGCTCGATTCTCTCGCGCGGCGAGGATGGCAATCCCAGCCCGCATCCACCCGTCGTATGGCAGATCGAGTTGGACGACGAGCTCGCCAACGCCAAAGTGATCGCCGAGGCTTGGGACGCCGCCGGACTCTATCAGGTCGGCCATTTCCCCGGCGACCGCTGGGCCGAATGGAACGGCGTCTACCGCGACAACATCCGCAGCTTCGTCAAAGGCGATCCCGGGGTCGTGGGCAACCTGGCCTCCCGCCTCGCCGGCAGCTCCGATATCTACCAAAGCCGCGGCCAATTGCCCGTCAACAGCATCAACTTCGTGAACTGCCACGACGGCTTCACCCTCAACGATCTGGTCTCCTATGACCAGAAACACAACGACGCCAACGGCGAAGGCAACAAGGACGGAAACGACAACAACCTGAGTTGGAACTGCGGCGTCGAAGGCCCGTCAACCGACCCCGCCATCGAAGCCCTTCGCAACCGCCAGGTGCGCAACTTCGCCGCCATCCTCCTGCTCTCACGGGGTGTGCCGATGTTCGTAGCGGGCGACGAAGTGCGCCGCACGCAGGGCGGGAACAACAACGCTTATTGCCAGGACAACCCGGTTAGCTGGTTCGATTGGACGCTGGTCGCCAAGTACGCTGATCTCCACCGCTTCTTCAAGCTCATGATCGCTTTCCGCAAGCGGTACGGCACCCTCCACAGCGGCCAGTTCTTCACCGGCGCTGTCAGCTCGCGCGGTCTGACCGACGTCACATGGCACGGCACCGAGCTGAACAGCCCGAACTGGTCCGATCCCAACGCGCGTGTGTTAGCCCTGACGCTCGCCGGCTTCAACGGCGACCCCGATCTGCACGTAATGCTGAACACGTACTGGGATAGCCTCGCCTTCCAACTGCCCACAGTGCCGGGCCGGACTTGGTGTAGAGCGGTAGATACGGCTCAGGTTCCGCCCCAAGACATTGCCGACCCCGGCGCCGAGTCCCCCGTCGCGGGCAATACCTACTTGGTGCAAGGACGAAGCGTCGTCGTCCTTGTCAACCGCTGACCACTGCCGACGACAAGAGCGATCTCTCGATAAGTGGCGGCCAACGTGCGGACAGACCCCGCGAGGTCCTTGACCGCCAGCTTCGTTGCGCTTTCCAGAAAACCGCTCCGTCACCGTCGCGGCTCCGATCCGGGCCACGAACGTGAGCGAGTGGTTCTTGATACGGGCGAAAACTCACGGTCGCAGCACTAGTCTACTCGCAGCGCCTTGAGGGGGTCGACGCCAGCAGCCTTCCACGCCGGCAGGTATCCGGCTAACAGTGCCACTGCCATGAGCACGCCGCAGACCGATGCCAAAGTGAGCGGATCGCTGGTGGCCGTCCCGTAGAGAAAGGTCGCGAGCAAGCGGGTCAAAGCCAGGGAAGCCATCAAGCCCAATGCCAGACCAGCCAACACCAGGCGGAAGCTCTGGCCTAGCACCAGGCCGAAGATGTTGCGCTTCCCCGCCCCCAGCGCCATTCTCACTCCGATTTCGAAGGTCCGCTGCGCCGTCGAATAGGACACCACACCATACGCGCCGACCGCGGCCAGTATCAGAGCCACCGCGGCGAAGCTGACGAACAACCACATCATCGAGCGCGACTGCTGGGTCGATTCATGGACCAACCACACCATGCTCCGGATTTCGTCCACCGGCACGCTGGGGTTCAACTGCCGCACCAGTTCGCGGATGCCGCTCACAACCTGCGCAGTGTCGGCATTCGTGCGGATGATGAGAGCCATCACGGCCGGCAACTGGCGGTCGGTATCCACGGCTTGTGCATAGGGCATGTACATGGCGCCGCGGATGTAGTCCGGGGAGCGGTCTGCAAGGTCGAATTGACGCACATCGCCAGCCACGCCCACAACGGTCCTCCAGCGGTCTTCCCAAACCAGTTGCACATGCTTGCCAATTGGGTTCTCCCCTGGCCAGTAGCGGTGCGCGGTGGCCGCACTCACCACGATCACCGGTGCGGCCCTTTCTCCATCACCATGGTCCAATGTCCGGCCCCGCAGAATGGGAATGCTCATCAATCGGAAGTACTCCGGTGTCACGGCGCCGGCCCAGAAAAGCGGCGCGGCGCGCTCGGCGGGAACGTACGGAAATCCTTCAATTTTGACCGCCGAGGATGGAATGCCGGCGGCCAGCGGAAGAGTGTTCGCGGCGGCGGCATCCTGTACGCCTGAAATCTCGCGCGCGCGCCTCACCAGCTCGCCGTAAAGGGCGATGCAGGCCGTCCGCTGTCTGCACAGAGACTCATTTGGGGATACACGAAGCGTCAACACCCGCTGCGGCTGGAAACCCGGATTCACCTGCACGAGCTTCCACAAGCTGCGAATCAGCAATCCGGCGCTGATGGTCAGCACCACCGCCAGAGCCACCTCACCAACTATCAAAGCGCTTCGCAAGCGAGCCCGCGCGGCTCCAGCCGCGCGCTGTCCTCCGCTCTTGATGGCGTTCGCCAGATCCTGCCTTGATGCGAGCAGGGCCGGCGCGAGGCCGAAAGTCAGTCCGGCGAGCAGCGACAGCGCGCCGACGAAGACCAGCATCTGCCAGCCAGGTCCGGCCGAGGTCCTGCCATTCCAGGTGGAAGGAAGGGCCATCTGCAGCACGGCATTTGCCATGAACCCGATCAGAATGCCGAACAATCCGCCCGCCAACGCCAGCACCGCGCTTTCGGTGAGGAGTTGCCGCACAATGCGGGCGCGCGAGGCGCCCAGCGCCACTCGCAAGGCGATTTCCTTTTGTCGCGACGTGCCGCGCGCCAAAAGCAGTCCGGCAACATTGGCGCAGGAAATCAGCAGCACCAGACCGACGGCGAACTGCAGCACCAGCAGCTTGAGGCGGATATTGCTGGTCGTGAACTGCCGCAGCGGGATTACGGTCATTGAGGCGGCCCAGTCCCGGCCCATGGAATATGGAAACAGGCGGAGCATTCCCACGCTGAGCGAGGCGATCTCACGCTGCGCCTGGCTGAGGGACACGCCACCGCGTAATCTGGCGATGACCGGCATAAAACCACGCGCCCAATAGGCGGTGGCATCGCGCGGATCGAGGTGCAAAGGGATCCAGAAACGCGTTGTGGATTCCGGGAACGCGAAGCTGGACGAGGCGACACCCACAACCTGGCGGCTCACGCCGCCCAGCGCCACGACCCGATCCAGAATGCCCGGATCGCCGCTGAACCGGTCCTGCCACAACTCATGGCTCAGGATCACGACGTTATCCCGGCCGGCTTCATCTTCGCCGGAACGGAAAGTCCGGCCCAGTTCCACCCCCACACCAAGCACCTGAAATAGGTTTGCGGATATGGCGCTGCCCTTCACTCGCCACGACTCGCCCCCTCCAGAGAGATTCAACTCGAGGCCGGGGGTGTATCCGGCTAGATCCATCGTCCGGCTTTCCCGTTGCAGGTCCGCCAGGCCGCCGGGCGGATAATAGCCCGAGTTGGTTGCTTGGACTAGCCGGTCAGGATCTGAGTACGGCAGAGGGCGAATCAATACGGCGCTGACAATGTGGAACATGGCCGCGTTGCCGCCTATGCCCAGCGACAACGACAGAACGGCGACCGCCGTAAAGCCGGGGCTGCGCCTCAACATGCGCAGCGCATAGAGTAGGTCGCGCCAGAGGTCGCCCGCCGGGTTGCGTCGTGGCGTCCCCAAGGTGATTGAGTCGCGGCGGGTCCTGCGCTCCACACCGCGCAGTGCTTCCAACAGCGGCGGCCGTTCGTTCAGGCCGTCAAGCGCGATTTCGACGGCCTCCGCCTCGCTCGCCCCCGACGCCAGCAGACGGCGGTAATCGTCATTCAGGTGGCCGGCCAACTCGTCGATGATCTCGGCCTCCCGTTCCGGCGGAAGATTCAGTCCCGCCAGACGCTTCGCGATTTCGTCTCTCCAATTCTGGTCCTCAGGCATTTTCCAACCCTGAAATTCGGTCGATGGCTTCCACGAATTCCCGCCATCCGCGCCGCTGCACCGCCAGCACCCGATGGCCTTCCTTCGTCAAATGGTAGTAGCGGCGGCGGCGCTGGCCGGCTTTTTCCACCCAACGTCCGTCAATCCAGCCGCGCTGCTCCAGCCGATAAAGCAATGGATAGAGCGAGGCCACTCGGAATTTCACCACGCCGGCGGACCGCTGCTCGATCAGCCTGCCGATATCGTACCCGTGGCGGGACTGGTCCTCCAGCAGGGACAGGATCATCAGCTCGGCGCTCCCCTTCTTCAGATCCAAGTTCTGCACCACAATATATTGTACCGAAGTATATACCCGCGCTGGCGAGTAGGTCGGGAACTACCCGACTTCACTTCCAACCGGGACACGCGCCCGGAGTCTCCTATTGACAATTTAAGATAATCGCCTATGATTGTAGATAGTCGAGGTATCGATGCCCAAGCCCAGCGATCTGCTCCAGGGAACCCTGGATCTCCTCATCCTGAAATCCATCAGCCGCGAGCCCGCTCACGGCTGGGGAATTGCCAAACGCATCCAGCTTCTTTCCGACGAGGTGCTATCCGTCCAGCAAGGGTCGTTGTACCCCGCCCTGCACCGTTTGGAGCAGCAAGGCTGGATCACCGCCGAGTGGAAGGACACTGAGTTGGGCCGCCAGGCCAAATTCTACGCCCTCACCCGCGAGGGCCGGCGCCAGCTCGAACGCGAGCTCCAAACGTGGAGCCGCCTCTCCACGGCGGTGCAGCATGTCTTGCTCAGGGCTTGAGGGAAAGGTGTGTTATGCGGCTGCTTCGTGTCTTTCTGCAACGTGCGCGGTCGTTGTTCCGCGGCTCGAAGGTGGACGCCGATCTCGATAACGAGCTTCAGTTCCACCTCGAACAACTGACAAGAGAGAACCTCGCGTCGGGAATGGATGCCGGCGCCGCGCGCCTGGCCGCACGCCGCGCGCTTGGTGGCATGTCCGTCATCGAGGAACAGTGCCGCGACCAGCGCCGCGTGTCCTGGCTGCGAGACATGAGCAAAGACGTCCGCTACGCCTGGCGGGCGTTACGCAAGTCTCCCGGCTTCACCGCGCTTGCGGTCGTCACCATTGCGTTCGGCGTGGGCGCCAGCCTCGCCGTATATACCCTGGCCGAGTCCTTGTTGCTCCGCTCCCTTCCGTACGCTTCGCCGGAACGCCTGGTCGCCATCTATTCGGTACACGTGAAGCGCGGAGAGATGGAAAGCATCGGCCAGGAGGACTTTCGCGATTGGCAGGCCGCCAACACCGTCTTCGATCGCATGGCCTTTACGGAGTTCGATCAGAGAACGCTCACCGGCCACGGCGACGCCGAACGCATCAACGGGACGTCTGTTTCCGAAGGCTTCTTCGAAATGTTGGGCGTGCCGCCGCAGATTGGCCGCTGGTTCACTCCCCAGGAGCAGAAACCCGCCGCGGATCATGTTGTCCTGATCAGCCATGGCTTCTGGGCTCGCAAACTGGGTGCGCGGCCCGATGTGGTGGGCAGTATCGTCTTCCTCAGCGGCGTCCCGTATCGCATCACCGGCGTTATGCCGGAAGGGTTTCGTTTCAGTGATGGTCACATCCCCGAATACTGGACTCCCATCAGCTACGTCAACTACGGCCACAAGAATCACCAGTTCGCCGGCTACGCGCGCCTGAAGAACGGCATTACGATCCAATCGGCGCAAGCCCAGATGAGCGACATCGCCCGCCGGATGGAGAAGGAATTCCCGGACTGCGCGGGCTGGGGCGTGCGCGTGATGAGCCTGCGAAGCGCGGTTCTCAGTGACATCGGTCCGGCGCTGCTGGTTTTCGGCGCCGCGGCGCTCATCATGTTGCAGGTGGCTTGCGGCAATGTCGCGAGCTTGCTGCTGGCGCGCGGTACCGGCCGGTCCAAGGAGGTCGCCGTCCGCTTGGCCATGGGCGCCGGCCGGCGGCGTGTCCTTCGGCTCCTGCTGACTGAGAGCATCCTGCTGTCCTGCCTGGGTGCAACCGCTGGAATCGCGCTGGCGTGGTGGCTCCTCCGGTTGGCCA
>Ga0335081_10005008_pt1 | contig 20939 bp, 17 predicted proteins | sample Lox_Sample_35_FD_206713 | JGI IMG/M metagenome (GOLD analysis project Ga0335081, IMG submission 206713) | Soil microbial communities from Loxahatchee National Wildlife Refuge, Florida, United States - Lox_Sample_3.5 | ecosystem: Environmental > Terrestrial > Soil > Wetlands | place: USA... | reverse complement strand
AGGCGAATTTCCATAGATAAATCGATTAATCTTGACACAACTCGATGCTTCTGATGTACTTCCCTGTAATCCCTCGGCGAGGGTGAGAACAACCGCAGGAAGGAAGCGAAGGATGAGGCTCGGGCATTTTCTCAGGTTATCGGTGGCCATCGGAGTACTGGTGGGCAGTGTTTGCGTCAAGAACGCCGAGGCCGTGTATGCAAACATCACCATCGACGGTGATTTTTCCGACTGGGCGTCGGTTCCCGTGGCGGCAACCGCTCCTTCGACTCCCAGCATTCCGAACGATTTGGAATCGATGAAGATAGCAAACAACGACAACTTCCTCTTCATCCTGCTCACCTTTTACAGTCCGGTGAATCCGAACGGCACTCCCGGTGGCGGCACCTATCTCGCACTGGACAACGACAACAATCCGACGACCGGGTTTGACATATTCGGGTTGGGACTTTCGGGAGCCGAAGTGGGCTGGCAGAACGACTTTCCGTTTGCCCAGTCGAACGGTGTATTCAACACGGGTGAAGGTATCACAGGCGGTGGGGGCGCCATCTCGCCATACTATACGGAGACAATGACCCAGGAATACGCGATCGCTCGTTCGGCCACGTTCACATCGACGGGCTTGACGATATTTCCCTCCAACACGTTTACGCTGATGGCTTATTCCGCTGACGGCAGCGGCAAGGTTTTGGGGCCCGCCACATACACGTTTTCTGGAGCGCCGGCAGCGGTGCCCGAGCCGGGCATTTTCGCTCTGCTGGGCATCGGAAGCGTCGTCATTGTCGGATGGCGGCGGTCGCGTCGAACGGCCGCAAGGCGAGGGCGATAAGGATGATGGTTGACGGCTTTACTTTGGCAGGGAGACATGGCAAATGATAGCCATGCCGGCAATTTCGCGAAAGCGCCACGATGTCAGCATTCAGGACGTGGCGGATCTGGTACAGGTTTCGCGGGCGGCAGTGTCCCTGGTTCTCAACGACAAGCCGATCCGGATCAGCGATGCCAAGCGACGTGCGATCAAGGAGGCCGCGCGACGACTGGGCTACCAACCGCACGTGGGCGCGCGGCGCCTGATTCGCCAGAAGATGGACACCATCGGACTGGTGTTCCCCTACGACCCGGCCGTTCTTTCCGAGCTGTTTCACTTTGAATTGACGCGCAACATCGTTTCTGCGGCGCGGGAACGAAACTACGACATTCTGCTGGATCTGTTCCATTCCCGAAGCCCCGAGATCCTGTCGATCCGACCGGGACGCGTGGATGGAACGATCCTGATCTGGGATCGCCATTCACCCGAAGAAGTCGTCGAGATGTTGGAGCACTGCGGACACCCGACAATTGTGCTGGGGGGCGGCTACATGGAGCGCAAACCGCAGGATTACATTGATGTGGACATCAAGTCCGGCGCGCTGGCCATCACGAATCACCTGATCAATCTGGGGCATCGGCGGATCGTCTTTCTGGCGGGGATCCCCAGTCCGCAAAAACTCGAAGGGTTTCACGCGGCCCATCGTCAGGCGAAGCTGCGGGTGTCTGACGATCTGGTGCTGGATTGCGGGATGGCCGAGCCCGAAGTGGCCATCGCCGTGGACGCCCTCCTGAAGCGAAAGCCGCGACCCACGGCAATTGTGGCGACGAATGACACGTTGGCCATTCGCACAATCAAGGTCTTGCTGACGCGCGGCGTACGCGTGCCCCGCGACATTTCGGTGGTTGGTTTTGACGACATCGAGACGGCCAATCTCGTGCTTCCCAGCATCACCACCGTGCGGATTCCCCTGGGGGAAATGGCGGAGATTGTCGTCAGCAGTCTGATTCGCCGAATCGAGCACGAAGACGCCGACCACGTCCAGCGAATGCTGCCCACAAAACTCGTGGTCCGCGAATCGTCGGCCCCGCCAGCCCAGGGGTAACACATGCCTATGACCCGTGGCCAAGCCGCTAAAATCGAATGATAAATCGATTAATTAGGCATTTTTCGGTTGACGGCGCGTCCTTGTTTGGGGTAGTCTATCTGATTGTGCAGGGCGTTGAGATTTTGCACCAAAATGGATAAAGCGGGTCAATTTTACTAGGGAGAAGTTTATGAAGACCACAACGATCAGAGCGACTCTCCTCATGCTGCTGGCGGGGTTCGGCATCGCCCGGAATGTCTCGGCCGGTATCTACGCCAATATCACCATCGACGGTAATTTCTGCGATTGGGCGAACGTGCCGGTATTGTACACGGACGCGTCGGGCGACGGGTCGCCGACGGATTTTGCGACCGTTCAACTGGCAAATGACGAAAGCAACCTGTATATCCGGCTGACCTATTACACGGCGGTAAACCCGCAAGACGGGAGTGGCGTGTTCCTGGCGTTTGACACGGATAACAATACAGCGACGGGGTATGACATCTATGGTCTTGGGCTGGTGGGAGCGGAAGCGGGCTGGCAGAATGATTTTCCATTCGCACAGTCGAATGGCGTATTTAACTCGGGAGTCGTTGATAACGGGGGGGCGCTGATCTCGCCCTACTTTACCACGACCACCGAGCAAGAGTACGCGATCCCGCGGTCAGCGATCTACGATTCCAACGGGCAGCCGGTCTTCGCCGGCGATTCCTTTACATTACTGGTGTACACGGTGGACGGCACGACCGACGTAGCAGGTCCGATTCCCTACACCTTCGCCCCGAAACCTGCCGCGGGAACGTATGCGAACATCACCATCGACGGCGATTTCACCGATTGGACCAATGTGCCGGTGCGATACATCGATGCCGGAGGGGACGGATCGCCGATTGACCTGGCGGGCATCCAACTCGCGAACGATACCAGCAATCTGTACATACACCTGACGTACTGCACGGCGGTAAATCCGCAGAGCGGCAGTGGAGTGTTCCTGGCGTTCGACACGGACAACAACCCGGCCACCGGATTTGACATCTTTGGTCTTGGGCTGGTCGGGGCGGAAGCGGGCTGGCAGAATGATTTCCCGTTCGCGCAATCCAATGGCGTATTTAACTCCGGAGTCATCGATAACGGAGGGGCACTGATCTCGCCCTATTTCTCTACAACGACCGATCAAGAGTACGCGATCCCGCGGTCGGCAACGTACGATTCCAATGGCCAACTTGTGTTCGCCGGCAGTTCTTTCACACTGCTGGTGTACACGGTGGACGGCACCGCCGATGTTGCAGGTCCCGTTCCTTACACCTTCGCCTCGCCCCCAGGGCCGGCGGTTGACTTCCGCGTTCTCTCGATCACGCGAGCGACCAACGACATCGTCCTGACATGGGTGGCACCGGGCGGGACCACGAACCTGGTTCAGGCTACGAATGGTTCCGGTGGCAGCTACGCGACCAATGGGTTTGCAGACGTCAGTACGCAATTCATCAATCCCGGTAGTGCGAGTACGGGGGTGACCAACACGTTTACCGACACGCTCGGCGCGACGAACAAGCCGGCACGATATTACCGTGTTCGCCAGGCGCCATAGTCCGGTGGAATTGGGAGAGTTTGGGGACGCAACCGGTCAAAAGGCTGGTCACAGTAACAACAAGGCCTGTGTTCACGGCTCGGTGAATGGATTGTCGGTTGCGTCCGCTTCTTCTTGCCGCGCGGGGGGCGGCGCGGTGTTCGCTGGATGGATAAATCGATTAATCAATAGTTTCTTGATTGACGGCGCGGTTCAGAAAGAATACTCTCGACCGAGGTGAAGGTCGTGGCGAAAACGAATGAAAGGGGCGAAGTAATGAAGACAATTCGGAGCAAGGCAACTGCTCTTGTACTACTGGCGGCGGGCCTCCTGGCAAGACAGGCGTCCGCGGGAACATATGCGAACATCACAATTGACGGAAACACGGCGGATTGGGCGGGCGTACCGGTGGCATACACGGACGCAACTGGTGACGCATCCCCGATCGACATCGCAACCATTCAGCTTGCAAACGACAACAACAACCTCTATATCCGCCTGACCTATGGCACGGCAGTGAATCCCAATAGCGGCAGCGGGGTTTTTCTGGCGTTCGACACGGATAACAATCCGGCGACCGGGTACGACATTTACGGTCTTGGGCTTGTGGGAGCCGAAGCCGGCTGGCAGAATGATTTTCCTTTCGAGCAGGCCACCGGTGTGTTTAACACAGGCGGAGGAATCACCGGCGGCGGCGCGGCAATCTCTCCTTATTTCACGACCACAACCGAGCAGGAATACGCCATCTCCCGGTCGGCCACGTTTACGACGAGCGGCCTGCCTGTCTTTTCTGGAAACTCGTTCACGCTGCTCGTGTATACTGTTGACGGGACAGCCGACGTCGCGGGCCCGGTGCCGTATACATTCGCGGCCGTCCCAGAGCCCACATCGTTAGCCCTTGTCGGACTTGGCCTGTTGATGGCGGTCGGTATGCTTCGCAGTCGAAGGAAGTCCTGACGGACGCGTACCTTCCGGTTCGACCGGAGAAACTCATGGTTTGCCTCTCGGCCATTGCTGGCGAAAGCAGCAATGGCCGTGGTGTTTCCAGGGCGTATTCATACTCGTGGTGGCCATCATTCTGGTTGCGGTCGAGCCGTCACTGGCCGCATCCAATCTGGACGAACGGTTCAGTCTTGAATTCACGATCCAGAAGGAATCACACGAGGTGAGCGCGCCTGCTGAGAGGGCGGTGCTCGTGGAAAGAGCGGTTGTCCATTTGCGCAATGCTGTTGAGGCCAGACACGATTTCGCGTGCGCCTACGCGCTGCTCGGAGAAACGGCGCCCTCGCTACGCCACCTGCAGGCATGTCTTGCGAATGACCCACAGCGGATCTTCTGCAAGATCGCGACCAGCGACCGGGATTTGGGCGCATTGCGCAGCACACCAGAGTTCAGCCGGATCTTTCTTTCAGAATCCACCGATCTGCCGAACTCGCTCTTGACGACGCAACCTTTCAGTATCTGACTGCCCCAAACCAGTCGGAAGCTCGACCCTCGACATCAGTACATCTGGTAAAACGTCGGTTGTTGCATGTCCGGGGCGATGGCGTGCGCTTCGGCATGTTGGTCCACGTACAGACAGTTGGCCCATCCGTTGTGACGGGTCAGGCTCGGCTGTTCGGGTCCCCAATCGGAAACAGCATATGCGTATTGGGAACTGCCGGGGAGCGAATCCGCATCCGTGGAATCCGACAGCAGCAGCGTCTTTGCGGAGTTGGCGCATAGTGACAGAGCCGCCCCGGTGTAGACCGTGCCTGACGTCAAGGCCCAGTAGTCGTATCCGTAGGACTCTGTCTTCGCAGACATCGAGCCGCCATCCCAAATGAAATACTTGTCGTCAGGACAATGGTAGACATTCTTGGCGTTCACAACGTAAGGCAACAACAAGATGGGCCAACTATTGGTAAGGCTACTTACGAAGCCGCCGTCTTCCAACGGCATGAAGTGCTGGTCGTGGTCGTCCCACCACATGGCCATTGCGACCCCGAGTTGGTGCAGATTGGAGACGTCTTGGGCCATCTTGGCGCGTTCACGAGCGCGGCTCAACGCGGGCAACAACATCGCCGCGAGGATCCCGATGATCGCAATAACGACGAGCAACTCGATCAGAGTAAAGGCCCGGACTTTTCTCTTGCCAGCGTGCATAGTGAGTGCCAATTACGAGGGGAATGTATACTAGAATCACGACCCTTTGTGCAAGAAAAAAGTAATGATAAATCGATTAATCTTGAAATTTAACGCTTGGCACCCTATTTCTGGGCCGGTGAACAAGCTCACGCACTCGGCCTGCGTATATGCTCTCTACGCTTTGATGGTTTTCACGACCGCTCTGACAATCTCCACATTTGCGGCTGAGAACAGCGGATCTATCCACGCTAGGGTCGTGATGGTGGACGCCTATCGCGCTGGGGCTGAACAGCTTGCCTTTCGCATCGAATTCACCGGCACTCCGGATCCTGCCAGGTTGCGCATCTTGTTGGATGTCGATGGACGCGGCCATGGAGAAGCAAACTCGGGTGCCGACTACATGCTGGAAGGCGGGAGCTTCTACCGTTACCCCGCGGGAGCGAAGGGCTGGCAATGGGTTGCGATGGAGCCGCCGTTGATCATCACCAAACGCAATGAGATTGTGTGTCTTCTGCCCAAAACCTTCCGCGTGGCATCGGCGCGTTGGGTGGTCGAAATGACAGACCAGAATTGGGCCACGAGTGACAGGTTCCCAAGGGAGGGGCAATCCGAACTGAGATTCCAGGACTTGCCGCGATTGCCCGATGAAGAGTTGGCGCGACCGGTGGCGGCGCCCGGATTGAAAATCACGAGCGTGGTTCCCCTAAAAGTTCCCGGTGGTGGTTTGGCGTTCGAGGTGTCTTTCGCTGGCCCTCCTGATCCGGCGCGGTTTCGCTTGATGCTGGATACCGGCCAATCGCACGCGCGCGAACCCAACACGGGTGCTGATTACATGTTGGAAGGGGTGAACTTTTACAGCTACCCGGCCGGCGCCTCCAATTGGACGTGGAACGCCCTGAGTCCCCCTGTCGTGATCGCGAACGGCAACACGCTGACGTATGTTCTGCTCGACGCGCCGCCGTCATCCTCCGTTACATGGTTTGCGGAGACGACCAACCCCGACTGGTCATCAGCAGGTCGCTTCCCGGTGATTGGCAAACTGGAGTTCGCGCCGCAGACGTTGCCCGAACTGAATCTCAATGCTCATCATCGCCCGGAGGACGTGAGTGAATTGACCAGCGGCCCGCCCTCGCTCAGTTGTCGTTTCGATAAAGAGATCGCAGCGCGTGAATGGGAGACAATTCCCACAAGCCCGCCCGTCTGGGCAGTCGCATCAATGCAGACCTCGTTTCCGGTGCGCGTGACGTTTACCGACGTCGCCAGCGGGCAAACGGCCATCGCAGCTCCCACGCGCGAGTTCCGCGCGGGTGATGCGATGGGATGGGAGGGGACGACATTGGGGGTGGGGTGGACATTGCTGGCCACACCCGACGGAAATGGCGATGTGTGGCTCTCCGGTGAATTGCAAAGCAACACGAACCGGTGCGTGCGCGTTGGAGTCGGCTGCGGGTTGAACCCAATTGGCTGGACGTGGCACGATGACATGCGGTCGCGTCGGATTATCGCGGCTTCATCCGATCCCTATGGCAATGTTGTGGCCAGTCCCTGCGGCGTCCGCGGAGAGCAATCGCTCTATCCATTTGGTGTGATCAGTTCGCGGCGCGGCGTGCTGGTGGCCGAGACCGATCCCGACGAGCCGCGCGTGTTCCAGATTTTCGCGGAGACCGACAAGGAATTCTTCGGGGTGTATTACGACCTGGCGTTGACGCCCCAGACGGCGAAGTTTCCGGGGAAGGCGACATTCCGCTGCGCATTGCGGTCGTTGCCATCAGGTGATCGAGATGCATTCCGTCGCGCGCTGGCCGCGTTCTACGAGCGCAACCCCTCATTTTTCGAGCGGCGCTCACCAGCGGTGGGATTGTGGATGCCGTTCTTCGATATCTCGACGATCCCGTACGCGGAAGACTTCGGGTTTGCGTTCTTCGAGAAGGAGGGCGCGGCGGGCAGGGACGTCGCTTATTGTGCCACGAACGGAATCCTGACGCTGGCCTACACGGAACCCTGGCTCTTTTGGCTACCGATGCCGGGGAAAAACCGGACCGAAGCAGAAGCCATTCGCCGTATGAAGTTCTACGCGGCGGCTGGCACCGATCAACGGAGCGAGTTTGCGGCGGCAGCGCTGTCTGGCGCGATACGCCGGCCGGACGGTTCTATCCGGATGCAGTTTCTTGACGTCCCCTGGAATTCAGGAGCTCGCATGGAGATGAGCACCGACCCCGAATTGCCAACGTCTGCGGAATCACCAATCAATCGCGCAATGTCGGAATGGCGGCACGTCAAACACGTTCTCGAAGACAAACGCATGGATGGCGTGTATCTCGATTCGATGTCGGCGATGGATTCGGTGGATTACAATCCGGCGGCGATTGCGGTGGCCGATTATCCATGCACGTATGAGGCTGGGGTGTTCGAGCCAGGGTTGTCGACAAAGATCGCCTCGTACGAATACACCGCCGGGCTGGGGCGGGCGATGCAGCAGCGCGGCAAATGCTTGATGGGGAATTTCCCCTGCTGGCACTTTCCGTATTACATGAAGTACATCGATATTCCGGGTGAGGAAACGACATGGTGGGTGGGCGGGCGATACCAGCGGCTGAGCGACCAACAATTGATGTATCGGCGCGCGATCTCGGGACAGAAGCCATACGGCTTCCTGCAGGCGGCAAACTTCGACGGGTTCAAGGGGCCGGTGGTCGAACAGTATTTCCGGGACTGCATGTTCTGGGGTTTCCTGCCCAGCTTTTTCAGTGCCGACGGCGCGACCAACCCGTACTGGACGAAACCCGAATGGTACGAACGGGACCGCCATTTCTTTCGGACGTACATTCCCATCATTCGGCGACTCGTCACGGCGGGGTGGCAGCCGCTGGGATCAGTAGGGAGTGATTCCGAAGACCTGTGGGTGGAGAGTTTCGGCGGTGCCGATTCGGCGATTCGACATATAACGCTGCGCAATACGCAGGATGCGGCGATCACGGCGCGGTTGTCGCTCGGCGAGATCAGCGGACCGGTTGTGCTGGTCAACCCACTGGACGGCAGATGTGACGTTATCGAGAGTCCCGGCAAAACCGAGTTGACGCTTCCGGGATCCGTCATCGAGGCGCGGGACATCGTTCCCATTTCCCATTTGGGTGAGGAGATCGAATTTGCGCATCACTGGCATTCGGGCGCAGGGGAGGCCGAGGCATGTGTGAAGACGCTGACTTCCCTGCAAGCCGAACTGGCTGCGAACATTCGTTGTACCCTGAAAATGCCAGCGACGTTGGTTCGCGACGAAGACAATCAATTCACCCTGGAAATCACGAATCGCGGCGAAACGTCAATTACGTTCTCCGGTTTGCAGACGACGGGAGGTGCGCGGTTAGCGGTTTCCGAGGAAGGGTCAGGCACGATCCCGGCAGGGAAGTCCGTGATTGTTTCGGGATTGTTGAGAGCCTGGAGTAATGACTGGACCGAGATTCAATGGAAGATCGAGCGCAGCGAAAACAAAATCGATTGTGTGAGAGACTTCAAGCCACGGTTGGTCGCGCCGTTGATGGTTTCATGTTCCGTGGACAGAATCGTGTCAATCGGGGAGGAGACGTCGCTGCAGATGGCTTTGCAGAATGCGGCGACGCGCGCACGCTCTGTCCGGGTCCAATGGCACGGCGACTTCGGTAGCGGCGAACACGAGGAAAGCGTGACGCCACAGTCGGTCGAGACGGTGCGGCTGCCGGTGAAAGCGTCCACGGTCAAGCAGGGAGCGCTATCCGTGGCGGTCGAATCCGAAGGCAAGACGGTTTTTCAACGTCGATTTGATGTCACGTTCCTGACAGCGGGAGAAAGTCTGGCACGGGACAATCGCGTGCGTGTTGAGACCGATAGCACGTACTCAGGCTATAGCACGAAGCCGTTGACCGATGGCGTGCGCGACACGACGGGCGTTCCCTGGAATGAAGCCGCTTGGGCATCGGAGGAAACCGGCGGGCCTCACTGGGTCGAAATCACATTTCCGGAGCCCGCGATGATGCACACATTGTCTGTTTACTGGAACATCGAGGGCGGCGTGACTTACACATCGCGGCACGGCACGGTCGTCGGTTGGACGGAGTCGGGGGAGAAGGTGACGTTGGGAGAGTTCACGAACCAAACGGTGGTTCCCATGACGCGTGTGGATTTTGAACCACGGAAGCTGAAGGCGATCGAACTGCTCCAGCCCGTGCGTGGCGGATCGGATACGCGGCCCAATTTGATGTGGCTGAGCGAAATCGAAGTGCATTAGGATTGCGATTGATGAGACGCGCTCGAGCACCCTGGGGATGGATGGTCCTGGCGTGCCTTATTTGCGGTGTGGCGTTCGGGGAGCAGCCGAAGGAGATCGAGGTCGCCATTTTCGCGGGCGGGTACGGGCTCAAATTCTTCGAGGAAACGGCACGTCAATTCGAGCATGTTCGTCCGGGCGTGCGAGTCAATCTCTACGGCGACCCGCGCATCAGCGACAAGGTGCGCATCCGCGTTTTGGAAGGCACCTATCCCAACGCCACCGATGCGTATGGCCTGCCGTGGCTTGATTTGATCAAAACGGGGAAGGTGCTGGACCTGGCCCCGGCGATGGGTGACCCAAACTGGGAAGGCGACGCGAAATGGAAGGATTCGTTCCTCCCCGGTGCGTTGGACGAATGGCGTGATGGCGCACATATCTGGGCTGTTCCGTTCGCCTACGCAACTTACGCGATCTTCTACAATAAACGCATGTTTCGCGAGCACGGCTGGGAGGTCCCGCGAACGTGGGACGATCTGTTTGCGCTATGCGACCGGATGAAGCAGGAGGGGGTTGCGCCGTTCGCGTTCCCGGGCGTGTACCTGTACTACGCGGACATGATCCTGAACGCGGCGCATTACAATCTCGTGGGTCCACAAGATTACGCGCGCTTCCAGATGCTTGAGCCGGGCACGCGCTCTGATCCGCGCTACATACGTGCCGCGGCGACCGTGCAGCGGCTGGCGATGAGTTATTTCCAGAAGGGCTGGGAAGGCATGAGCCACACGGCGGCCCAGTTGCAGTTTTTCGAGGGCCACACCGCGATGATGGCCAACGGCTCGTGGCTGGTGAGCGAGATGCAGGACAAGATTCCCTCGGATTTCGAACTCGGCGCGTTTGGTTTTCCCGTGTTTGCGGACGGCGTCGGCGATCCGACGGCGTTGAATGTTGGCAGCGGCTATTACTTTCTGTTGGCACCGGCCGCCAACCGAGAACTGGCGGTGGACTTCTTCCGGTTCATGACATCGCGGGAGCGTGCGACCGCCTTTGCGAGGCAACAGGACACTCCGACGGCGGTGCGGGGCGTTTCGGCGGACGTGTACTCACCCCGCATGCGGGACGTCGCGCGGCTGATCGAGCAATCCAGGACAGCCTACGGAGCGCCGCCGGACGTGGCGGCAAATTTCCCGGGCATGGGCCAGGCTGTCAACGACGCGCGGTTCAAATTGCTAACGGGAAAGTTCACACCGGAGCAGTACGGTGATTTTCTGGAGGCGGCGGCGACCAAAGAACGACTGGAGGCGCGAGACCCCAACCGCGTGGTCTACCGTCATCTTTTCGCCGGCAGTGTGCTGCTGGCGGTGATGGTCATTATTGTCTCGTACACGGCGTACTCCCAGTTCCATCGAGTGCATGGCAATGCCGCGAAGAGACCGGACAGCGAGACTTCCGGGCGGATGCGATGGCCGACGGCGTTGCTCTTCGTTGGGCCGGCACTCGGCTTGTATTTGCTTTTCAGCATCAAACCGTGCCTCCAATCATTCGGTTGGGCACTGACAGAATGGGACGGGATCACGGCCAGCAAGTATGTGGGGCTGCTGCATTTCAAGAGGCTGCTGTTCGAGAGCGATGTTTTCTGGACCGCGTTGCGGAACAACCTGTTCGTCATGTTCGTGCCCGCGCTGTTTGTGATTCCGTTGTCACTGTTGTTCGCGTACCTGATCAGCCGCGGGGTGTGGGGCAGCAAGGTGTTTCGCGTCTGCTTCTTTTTCCCCAACATACTCGGAGGAATCGCCGTCACACTGTTGTGGATGAACGCGTACGATCCGCAGGGCGGATTGGTGAACGGCGCGCTGGTCGGGATTGGCGATCTGCTGAACACAGTGGGGCTACACGCGCCGGGCGACTGGTTTTTGGGGTTCCGGAATTTTGCGTGGTTGTCCCAGGAGCATTTGTACTGGGCGCTGGTGCCGATGACGATCTGGGGCGCGTGCGGCTTCAACATGATTCTGTACTTGGCGGCGATGGAAAGCGTGGACATTAGTTTGTATGAGGCCGCGGCGATTGATGGCGCGAGTGTGGGGCAACAGTTTTTCCTGATTACGATCCCGATGATCTGGGAGGTGCTGACCATTTCAGCCGTGTTCATGGTCATCGGCGGGATGAAGGTCTTCGACCAGATCTGGCTCATGACCAGTCAGGAGCCGACGACTACAACGCACGTGATCGGCACGCTGATGGTGTCAACGATGTTCGGCGAATTCAAGGTCGGCGAGGCGACGGCGATCGCTGTCATCCTGTTCGTGTTGGTGTTCTTCGGCACGATCGCCGTCATGCGCCTGATGAAACGGGACACCGTGGAACTCTGACCCATGGCCCAACCATCCACATGCAAGAAAACTTGGTCCGTGGTCGTGAAGGGGCTGATTTTTCTCGTGCTGTTTGGCTACCTGGTTGTCGTCGTCTTTCCGCTCCTCTGGTTGTTTTACACGTCGTTGAAGGATGACCGCGCGATCTTTATGTCGCCGTTCTCACTCCCCGACTTCAGTCATCTCCAATGGGGTAATTTTCAGCGGGCCTGGGTCGGCGCACATTTCTCACGCTATTTCTTCAACAGCGCAGTCGTCACCACGAGTGCGTTGCTGGTGAGTTTGCTGCTGGCAGCGATGGCAGCCTATGCGCTGAGCCGGTTTCGCCTGCCCGGCGGCAACCCGATATTCTATCTCTTCCTGTCGGGACTGATGGTCCCGGGCCAACTGGCGATCATCCCGTTATTCTTCCAAATGCGCAGTCTTGGTCTCCTCGACTCGCGATTGGGGCTGACGCTCTGCTATATCGCCGGGAGCTTCCCGTTCGCCGTTTTTATTCTAGCAGGTTTTTTCAAGACGCTCCCGTCGTCGTTGCACGAAGCCGCGCAGATTGACGGGTGTAGTGAATGGCGGGCGTTTTGGAACATCATGCTCCCCCTGGCGCGACCGGGGCTGATCACGGTGGCGATTTTTCAATTCCTTGGTTTCTGGAATGAGTTCTTTACCGCATTCCTCTTCATGTCGGGCGAAGGCAGCGAACAAATCCGTACCTTGCCACTGGGCCTCGCAAACATCGCGATCACCTCGCAGTACCGGAGTGATTGGGGGACCGCGTTTGCCGGGCTGGTTCTCGTGACCATCCCCACCTTGATCTTCTACGTGCTCCTGCAACGCCACTTGGTGAAGGGCATTACCATGGGGGCTTTGAAGGGCTGAGGAATCGGAGCCAAGTGTGGGGAGAAGCGACATCGACGGGAGCCAGCACACGGTCCGGTAGTTGAACCAACGACCTGCATCGTTCACGACTCGGCGACCTGACTCGCGGCCACACTCTCCTCCGAATCCCGTCCGCAAGCGATCACGTGGCAGTCCCACCACGCGCCTGACTGGCCTGTCCATCACGGGTGTCCGAATCGCTGATCACGGAGCGCCATCGCCATTTCGACAAACTGTCGACCGACACATACTCCGTTATGCCAATGTGTCAGCCGCTCAGGCGACGGCTGCTAACGCGCCATTTTCCTAATCTCCTTCGCGCGAGGGACTTGCGATCTGCGCGAGGAAACGCTGTCGCGTTGGCACTTCGCGTGCAATGTCGCGCCTGCGGTATGGTGGAGGGGATGTACATGCGGATTGTCCGCGGGAGGGATTCTGCACGAGGTGCCAGACAGTTGGACACCATGCCACCGCCAGCCTGGATTCATGTGCAACCAGCCGTGGCTTGGGGTCGGTCGCAATGAGGGCGCGGCATCGATTCCTCCTTCTTCTCATTACGGCCTGGCTGCTTGGCTGCTCGGCGACAGTCGTGTCCGCGCAAACCATCGAGTATTTGTCGACGATATATACCAATAACAGCCCATGTGATACGGGGCCGTGCCTGCTGACCCGGTGGAAGGCGGTCGTGCCGCGAGCACAAACGCTGACATACGCCGTCGAATTGAGCACGAACTGCTTGACTTGGCAGGAAGCCACTGCCCCCATCACACTCACGCAGTCAACGAACATCGACGTCTGGATCAGCGCCGACACTCGGGCCGGTTTCGTCCGTTTGAGGATCCTCCAGTGAACCGTTTGTGGATCGCAGTTGGATTGATCGCCTTCGTCCCGGTTTCGTTCCGATCGTGCCTCGCCCAAACCAATATGACGTCCGTCTGCCTGCTTGGTTGGAGTGCTGCATCCGGTTCGGGCGTGCAGCCGGTAGCATTGTCCTGGACATACACCGCGGCAGACGCGGATGGTATCGGGATTGAGCGAAGCACATCAGCGGACGGACCTTGGTCATTGATTGGCATCGTGAAACCAACCGCGACCAACTACGTAGACGACACAGTGTCCTGTGCGACAAGTTATTGGTATCGAGTGTATGCATTTAACGCCGCCGGTGACTCGGGTTTTTCCAACACAGCGGGTCCGTCACTCCAGCGGCCGTGTCCGTATACGACAAGCAGCCCGGCGTCAGTCACTGGCTACAGTCACTGATCCGTGAGTCTTGTGGCGGCCGGGCAACAGCAGAACCATGGGGACTGTCACGAGAAACATTAGTCCGATGACCCATGCCGTATCGTTGTAAGCCAGCATGGCAGCCTGGCGGTTAACAAGATGGTCGATGACTGCCAGCGCCGACTGTTTTGCGGCCAGTAGATTCAAGCCGCGATGCGCCAGGGCAGAGGCGGCCGAGTTGAAAAGGCTGCGGAAATTCGCATTGTAGTTGCTGACATACTCGACGAGGCGGGCCCGGTGAAACTGTGTGCGACGAGCGATCACGGTGGCGACTAGCGCGTAACCGATATTGCCGCCCACCCGGCGGGTGAGCGTGTAGAAACTGGATGCCTCCGTCATGTCGCTACGGTCCACCGTGCTGAGCGAGACGGTGCTGAGGGTGACAAACATGAACGGCATGCCGGCACCCATGATCAAGAGGATCGGAACCAGGTTCCAGACCCCCACATCCAGCGACAAATGGGCCAGGTCATAGAACGACCAGAAGATGAATCCCAACCCGAGCAGGACGAGCCAGCGGGCGTCAACGTGGCGGTAAAGCCAACCGGCGATGGGCATGATCAGAAACAAAGTGATGGCCCGCGGGAACAGCACCATGCCGGCCTCGAAGGCCGGGTATCCCAGCAACTCTTGTGTGAATTGGGGAAGGATGAACGTCGTGCTGTACAAGCCAATCCCGAAGACGAGGCCCATGCTGCATCCCAGTGTCAACGGCACGTTGCGGAGCAGACGCAGATTGATGATCGGTTCACTGACCCGCAGTTCCCACAGCAGCAGGGCCACGGCAGCCAGACCAGTGACGATCGAGCCGAGCACGATCCAGTGCGACTCGAACCAGTTCTTTTCTTCGCCGCGTTCGAGCACGACTTGCAGGCCCGTCAAGGCGACCGTCAGCAGGGCGATCCCGCCCCAATCGACCTTGCGGACGCCGCGCCGCAGGTAATGCGGGTCGTGGACGAAGGCCACGACCATCAGCATCCCGATCAGGCTGACCGGAACGTTGATGAAGAAGATCCACGGCCAGCCGTAGTGATCGGTCAACCAGCCGCCGACGATGGGGCCGATGGCCGGTGCCAGCACGACCCCCATCCCGTACATGGCCATCGCCATGCCCTGTTCCTCGACCGGAAACGCCTCGCGCAAAATGGCCTGGGAAACGGGAATCAAGCTGCCACCGCCAACCCCTTGGAGCACGCGACAGAACAGCATCTGGGGAAAAGTGCGGGCCACGCCACACAACACCGAGCCGATTGTGAAGAGGCCGTACGAAAGCAGGTACAGCCGCTTGCGTCCCAACACGGTGCTCCACCACCCGGCCATCGTGGCCATGATAATCTCGGCAATGCTGTAGCTGGTCGCGACCCACGTAATCGCTGACAAATCCTCGCCAAATGACCCCATCATGTGTGGCAGGGCGACATTAACCACGCTGATGTCCATCACGGCCATGAATGTGCCGAACATCACCGTGACGGCGATTACCCATTTGTTGATGGCAATCCCATGACCCTCACCGGTTGCGCCGGTGATCGATGAATGGCCCGCGTCTGCGAAGTTCTCCGCCACGGCTGCCTCTAGGGCCCGAAGTTAGAGTACTGCCGTCCGCCAATGACGAACGTGGCATCGCCAGATTGCCGGGTCAGCGACCGGGGTTCCAGGATGGTCATCGCCGCCATTTAGCGCTCGCTGGCCGGCGTTTCCGTCCGAAAGCTCTCTCGCAGAAGGTGCATGGCTTCCTGAATCCGCGCCCGTTGTGCAGGCGTGAGCGGCGCTATGACCTCGGCCAATCGTCGCTGGGTCGCTCGGCGGGCCGCATCCCAGGTCGCCCGGCCTCGCGCGCTTACCGACAGTGCCACTTGCCGCCGATTGCCATCCGAAATCTGACGGGTCACGAGGCCCTTCTCGACCAACCCGTTCACCAGCCGCGAGGTGGCGGGCAGCGACAGTCCAAGAAACTCGGCCACTACCGAAAGCGACGCGCCCTGGCTGCGGCTGAGGAGAGCCAGCGTGCGAAATTGGGGCACCGACAGGTCGGCGCCGCGGTGAGAGCGGATTTCCGAGCGAATGAATCCGATAATCACCGGCACCGCTTCGAGAATCTCCGCCGCGCATCGTCGCGCCGAACCCTCCGACATTATTGTCCTCTGCAACTGTTGCACATTGCAATATATCTGACGAACGGCGGGCTTCGTCAACCATGTTGTGAGGCCGCAGCCCGATTGGCTGTCATCGATGTGGCAGGTCAAACACAACACCGGGCCGCCAGATTCGCGCAAGCGGCGGCTGACTACCAGGACGTTGCACTACACGGCCAAAGTTGGAAAATCCGGCGTCACCAGGCAAATACCGTGATCGGCTGATCGCCCGCGGTCCGGATGCAGGGCAGACCCGCCTCAAATTCGACATCCTGCCGAAACCCGGGTCACGCGGCTCAAATCATCTGTCAGTGATTGATTCGACACCGCAATCTTGTAGACTTGACGCCATGAACTACCGTTCCCTAGGACGCACGGGCGTACAGGTCACTCCACTCTGTCTCGGGTGCATGATGTTTGGGGGAAAGACAAACGCTGAGGAATCGTCCGCGATCATCGAACGCGCCATCGCCGTCGGCATTAATTTCCTCGATACGGCGAACGTTTACTCGCGAGGTCTGAGTGAGGAGGTCGTTGGCAAGACGCTCAAACGAAACAGCCTGCGCGATGGGATTGTGCTCGCCACAAAAGTTCATGCCCGGATGGCCGACAACGATCCGAATGCGTTGGGCAACACCCGGCGGCATGTCATCAGGGCGTGCGAGGAAAGTCTTCGGCGGCTGCAGACGGACCACATAGATCTGTATCAGATTCACCGCCCGCAGCCGGCCGTCCCCATCGATGAAACTCTTCGGGCGCTCGACGATCTGGTTCGATCCGGCAAGGTCCGCTATATTGGCACGAGCACGTTCGCGGCATGGCAGGTCGTCGAATCACTCTGGGTTTCCAAGGAGCTCGGACTCAATCGTTTCGTCTGCGAACAACCGCCCTACAACATTCTGGATCGGCAGATTGAACGGGAATTGCTGCCGATGGCTCAAACATTCGGGTTGGGCATTATCCCGTGGAGTCCGCTGGGGGGCGGACTGCTCACTGGCAAATACACACGCGACGGCCAGGCGCCAGCCGGGGCGCGGTTTGACGAACCCAACGTGTGGGACAAGCCACGATACAACGAACGAATGTTTGACGTGGTGGAGAAACTCCGTCCCCTGGCGGAGGCGAAGGGTTGTACGCTCTCGCAGTTCTCGCTCGCCTGGGTCATGCAGCAGCCGGGCGTCACGTCGGCCATTCTCGGACCGCGCACGATGGAGCAACTCGAAGACAATCTTGGCGCGCTGAACGTGACCTTAACTGACGCGGAGTTGAACAGCGTCGACAGCCTGGTTCCCCCGGGCGGCATGGTATCACCGTTTTACCGCGCAGACTTTGGGCCGCATCCGCATCGCGTTTGAAAATTCGCAGGGTTGTCCCAGTCCGTGAGAATCCCCAGGTTGGAATCTGGTGCCCACAATCGCGGCGCATCCCGGGTCGCCGGGGAATTCATTAGGGATATGCTCGCGAAGGCAGGCTGACTATGCTCTTGTCTCGCCTGATGGCGCCATTGTAGTGTGTTTGCAGAGGTTCTCAGACAGGCGTTTTTAAGGAGCTATTTCCCGCACATTAACTCGATCCGTACACGGAACACCCAGACTTCGGATGCCGCCTGGCGTGAGACGATCTCGTCATCAGGGAAGCTGAGTCTGTGTTCTCACCAAAGTGCATGCGTGTCTTGTCCCCGAGACTATTCGGCTGTTTGAGTCATGGAACCAATCCGCACCGTTGATGACCTCGAGGCCCGCCTGAGCGAACCGACGCCGGGCCTGTTGGAAACATTCGGAAAACTATCCGGCGGCATCGCCGTGCTCGGCGTCGGAGGGAAAATGGGGCCGACGCTGGCGTGCATGGCGCGACGCGCGCTGGATCAACTCGGGCGCCGAGACCCGGTCGTGGGCGTTGCCCGGTTCACCGCCGGCAACTTGCCAGCACAACTCCGCCAGCATGGCGTGGAGCCGATCACGTGCAACCTGCTTGAACGCGAGGCCGTGCGGCAGTTACCCGATTTGCCGAACATTATCTTCATGGCGGGACAGAAATTCGGCACCAGCGAAACCCCGGAATTGACATGGGCCATGAACACACTGGCGCCCGCGTACGTCGCGGAGAAATACCGGCAATCCCGCATCGTTGCGTTCTCCACCGGTTGCGTCTATCCGCTTTCGCCAATCGCCAGCGGCGGGGCGCGCGAAGAAGATGAACTTTGCCCGCCCGGCGATTATGCCAACTCCTGCGTCGGACGCGAACGCATTTTCACGTTTTTCTCGAACCAGAACCGGACACAGGTGGCGCTTGTCCGCCTCAACTACGCCATCGATCTGCGTTACGGGATTTTGGTGGACGTTGCGCACAAGGTCTGGCGCGGCGAACCCGTCGACGTGACGATGGGCTACGTCAACATCATCTGGCAACGCGACGCCAATGCTCAGGCAATCGAATGTCTTGCCCATGCCGCCAGCCCACCCTTCTGCATTAACGTTACCGGTGCGGAAACCGTTTCGATTCGCACACTGGCCAACCGCTTTGGGGAACTCTTCGACCGTCCGGCCCAGATCATCGGTACGGAAGCGCCGACCGCGTGGCTCAGCAATGCGTCAAAAGCACACAAACTGTTTGGGCCGCCGTCCAGCGGCGTCGATCAGCTCGTCGTGTGGACCGCCGATTGGGTACGGCATGGTGGCGTGACACTTGGCAAGCCGACTCACTTCGAGGTGCGCGATGGAAAGTTTTGATTTCCGCAACGCGCTGGAGCGCGGGATCGTAATCCCGGCGCATCCGCTGGCGTTGAACGCGCAGCGCAAACTCGACGAGCGACGACAACGCGCGTTATCCCGATATTACATTGCGGCAGGCGCCGGCGGCCTCGCCGTTGGCGTTCACACCACGCAATTTGCGATCCGCGAACCCCAGATCGGTTTGTTCCGGCCGGTGCTGGCACTCGCGGCTGAGGAAATGACGCGCGCGGGAAAGCCACTGGTGCGCATTGCCGGTATTTGCGGGCCAACGCGGCAAGCCGTCGCGGAAGCCGAAACTCTTCGTGAACTCGGATACCATGCCGGGCTGCTCAGCTTGGCGGCATTGCGCGACGCCGGCGAGGATGAACTCATTGCGCATTGTCGGGCCGTGGCGGCGGTGACGCCGGTGATTGGCTTTTATCTGCAGCCCGCTGTTGGCGGACGCGTGTTGGGCTGCTCGTTTTGGCGGCGGTTCGCGGAGATCGACAATGTCGTGGCGATTAAGATCGCGGCTTTTAACCGGTATCAGACTCTGGACGTCGTCCGCGCCGTCATCGAGTGCGGGCGTGACGACATCGCACTGTACACTGGGAACGACGACAATATCGTGGTGGATTTGATCACCCCGTTCTGCTTTGCCGGCCAGCAACGCCGTATCGTCGGCGGCCTGCTTGGCCACTGGTCGGTGTGGACACAGCGCGCGGTAGAACTGCTCGGGAGATGCCACACCGACCCGATCTCACCAGAGTTGCTGCGGCTGGCCGTTGAAGTTACCGACACCAACGCCGCGTTCTTCGACGCCGCCAACGGATTTGCCGGCTGTATCGCCGGGTTGCATGAAGTGTTGCGGCGGCAGGGTTTGCTCGAAGGAATTTGGTGTTTGAACCCAATGGAGACTCTCGGTTCCGGTCAACGTGAGGAGATCGAGCGTGTTTGCCGGGCGTACCCGCACCTCAACGACAACGAATTCGTCGCGGCCCATCTTGATGAGTGGTTGCGATGACCCGAGTTGCCGAACGGCTCACGGAACTGGTCAACTGCTGCAGCGATCTGTACGAGGAGACGCTGGTGGCGATGCGTCGCCCTCGCTGACGATCGAGGCACACGGGGTTGGTCAATCGGGCGCTACTTGGGACAACTCATCAGGGGTATGCCAGACCAGACGGTTGCCGTATCGTTGGCGCAACCGTCGAACACTTTCGGAAAACATCTCGAGTCCCATGCCGGTATTGGCAGCGTTCAGAGTCTGGGCGTGTGTGACTACCACCAGGGCGTGACCCTGTTCGGCCGCTTCAACCCATTGGCCATGCCCGAGGTCAGGCGAAATCAGGTTGTCAATCGACTTCGCGAGATCGCCGTCTCCATGAAGCAGCGGAAAGGCAGGATCATGACCCAGAGCCGTCAGTTTGTACACGCGCGCCCCGCGATCGGTCTCGAGAATGACTCGCGGAAAATTCCGGGTCCTGGCGCGCTCGGCGTTGGAAGCAAATGGGCCGAAGATGAAACTTCGGGCCGTCGTCGGATTGAATTCCACTTCAACGGCCAACAACGCTTTGGCAAGTTCTTCACAATAATCTCCGCGATTGGCCATCTTGCCAGCGGCGATGCCCGATTTGTCATCCATCCCACCCAGCGTCAGTCCATGCGGCTGGAGCCCCACGTTGTGCAGGATCGTCCATGCCTGCCGCAAATACTCCTGGAGATCTTCCGTTCG
>Ga0335081_10005007_pt1 | contig 20946 bp, 21 predicted proteins | sample Lox_Sample_35_FD_206713 | JGI IMG/M metagenome (GOLD analysis project Ga0335081, IMG submission 206713) | Soil microbial communities from Loxahatchee National Wildlife Refuge, Florida, United States - Lox_Sample_3.5 | ecosystem: Environmental > Terrestrial > Soil > Wetlands | place: USA... | reverse complement strand
ACGGTTCGCAATTCGTTCAGCTTCGCATCCAGTTGACGGCCGACCGCCTGGAAATCCGCCAATCTGGTCACATTCTCGTCGTATACATAGAGTGCCACCTGATCGAACTGGCTGAAAGCGCCCTCGAGCGCGGCGAAGCTTGCTTTCACCTTTTGCAGTGTGGCGTCCGGCAAACCGAGATCCAGAACGACCGCCGTAGAAAGCGCAAACGGATCGCTGGTGAAGAAATTCATCGCTTGCTTCTTTCCGTTTTCGTAAACCGAGAAGTCCTTCGCCACCAGGCCGCTTACCAGAAGCCCACTTTCATCGGTGACACGAACCGGCACGATCACCTGGTTCACATTCACCGATAGCCGATAGAGTTCATCCTGCGCCCCAGGTTTTTGCGCTGTACTGCCTGGCGGAACTGTTGTGATTTTCATCAGTGGTGGAGGCCCTGGCGCATGATCATTTGGAACCTCAGGCGCATTTGATGACGAAGGTGGCGCTTGATTTGGAGGTACGGCCGGCACCTGTTGTTGGGGTGATTGCTCCTTCTGTGCAGGCTTTTGCGGCTCCGGCGCAGGTGGTGGCTGAACCGCAGATGGCGCATCCGGTATGTTTTGGTTCGATTGTTGTTGGGCCGACCCCGTCGTTAGGCCCCCAAAGAACACGACAAGGGCCAGAACCCCGGCGGAAAGCCATTTCCCATCACATCTCATGCCAACGAGACCCACGGTACGATTAACCTTCCGCTTTTTGGGATGCTGAACCCGGCTATTTGTTGCATCTAACGTTTAAAGGATAGACTAACAGCGGCCCAAAGAGAACCTTCATGTCCAAACCTCCTTTGCTTCGGGTTGCCAACCTGTTTGCGTTGGTAATCGCGCTGGCTGCCTCCGCCTGGGCGGGGACTTCTCCGCAATCGTCCGATCAGAACCAGGATCAGGACCAGTCGGCCGCAACCCTACAGGTCAACGTCAACGTGGTGCAACTCTTCTTTAATGTGAAGGATAAAAAGGGAGCCCTCATCCCTGACCTTAAGAAGGAAAATTTTCACATTCTTGAGGATGGAAAGCCGCAAACCATCAAGTATTTTGCCGCCGAATCCAACCTGCCTTTGACGCTCGGCATTTTAATTGACTCCAGCGGCAGCCAGGAGCGCGTCCTCGATATGGAGAAAGAAGTCGGCGGCGATTTTCTCAGCCAGATTCTGCGCGACAAAGATTTGGCTTTTGTGATCAGCTTCGACGTCGATGTCGACCTTCTCCAAGATTTCACGAACTCCGTTCATTTGCTGAAGACCGCTCTCAACAGCGCCAAGATCAATACCGGCGGTGGCGGTGGAACGGGAATCCCAGGTCTAGGGGGTGGCACGATTCCGACCCAAGGCGCACCCCGCGGCACGCTGCTTTATGACGCCGTGTATCTGGCTTCGCACGATGAACTCGCCCAGCAAGTCGGTCGCAAAGCCATGATCCTCCTCACCGACGGCGAGGACCAGGGCAGCCGCTTGAAAATTCGCGATGCTATCGAAGCAGCGCAAAAATCCGACAGCATCGTCTATGTTTTACTCTGCGCTGATCGCGGCTTCTATGGTTTCGGTGGCTATTCCGGCGATCGTGAAATGAGAAAGTTGACCGAGGAAACCGGCGGCCGTGTGATTGAAGTCGGCAACAAATTCGAAAAGCTGAAGCAGGGATTCGATCAGATCGCCAACGAACTGCGCAGCCAATACAACATTGGTTATACGCCGGCCAACTCCAAACTCGACGGCACCTACCGCAAAGTACAGATTCAGACGGACAACAAAGATTACAAAATTCAGGCACGTGCAGGTTACTACGCCGTTCCCAAAAAAGACTGACAAGCGCTACTCTGCGCAATTTTGTGTGCAGTTAGCGAGGCCATTCCTTTTGATATGGTCATCCTGACGCTGCGAAGAGTTTGGCTATGCGAAGTCTTCCGAGGAAGGATTTATGCATTTTGGGGGCGGGGTGGCCCACCCAAACCGTTTTTGCTTGGGAGGGGATTTCGTTCACATTTTCTGCCGGTCTTTTATCCGGATCACAAATTTCAGTCCTGACCACACTTCGCTCACCGCGCAGACTTTCACATCCACTAATCCTGCGGCCAGACAGATTCTGCGGACTTCGTCTTCCGTAAGATCGGTGGCTACTCCCGATGATTTCTTTGGCCAGCTCACCCACAGCATTCCCGCGGGCGTGAGGCGCTTTGCAAACCTAGGGAAACTCTTCTTCAGATCAGTCGCACGCTTCACGAAAATCATTGCGAAATCCAACGAACCTTGCCCGTCTTTCGCTATCTCGCATGTTTTTAGCGAGCTCTTCAATTCAGTTTGTACATCCGCAGGCAAACCGATGAACGCGACGCGAAACTGATCTTTGATTCCAAGCTTCTTCGAGAGCGGTGTGCCCGAGTATCCCGCCATATCGGTGCTCAGTTGGGTGGCCCAGGTTGAGGAGCGAAGTTTGTGAGTCGACCTTGGAAGGATCAATTACTGGGACGGAGCATAGTAGCCGCGACGGCTGCGCACGTGCAAGCCTTTTTCCTGAGCAAGAATTTCGATTGTACGATAGCGGCCATCCGCCCGAAATTCGGCCGGTTTGTAGGAAATAGCATACTGGCTGCGCAGTTCTTCTTGAATCGCAGCGAACGCATTCGCCACTTCCGTCAGTTGAAAAGGAATGTAGGCGCGGCCCCCTGTCGCATCGGCAATTCGCTGCAACACTTTGTCTCCATGGCTGCCGGCGCCGGAAAGGTTCGTGCTGATGGTGTAAACAATCACCTCGGCGCGTTGCGCCATCTCAATCGCCTCTTCGCGCGTCACATGGCTCTGATTATCGTCGCCATCGCTCAGCAGGATGACCGCCTTGCGTACCGGCCCCGTATGGGGAACTTTCAAAAGCTTGTCCCGGCAGGCGAAATAGAGCGCATCATAAAGCGCGGTCCCGCCTCCCGGCCGCAGCATCCGTACTCCCGTCGAGAGCGCTTCAGTGTCGTCGGTAAAATCCTGCGTCACTTCGGGAGTGACGTCAAAACCCACTACAAAAGCGTGATCATATTTGCGACGCACCGTCTGATTCAGAAACTCGATGGCGGATTCCTGCTCGAACTTGAAGCGGTCGCGCACGGAGTTGCTGGCATCGATCAACAATCCCACATTCAGAGGCAGATCGGTTTCTGCGCGGAAGCTGCTGATATCGCTGGCAGGTTTCGAGTCGTCGAGAATTTTGAAATCGTTCTTTTTCAGATCTTTTACATAGTGCCCATGCTTGTCCGTGACCGTAAAGACCACGTTCACCTCGTTAACGGTGCGGCGAATGGTCGATATCGATTCGTCATCAGGCCCAGCTGGCCGACGGTCGCCCGCTTTTGCTGAGTCTGGTTCTATTGAACGATCAGCCGGAGCAGCGCTTTCGGCTTTGTCGTTGGCTGCCGGCGTTTCTGAGCTGTCCTGCGATTTGTCGCGCGTCGGACTCTCCGGAGGCGGACTGGGAATGGGCGTCGGCTGCTGCGCTTGTGGTGCTGTTTTTTCCTTAGCTTCCGACGGTGCCGAGGGCAGAGCGTCCGGCTGACTGCTCTGGCCCTGCAACGTGGCCACGATAAGCAAGAAAGCGCAAATAGCAAGGAGGATGCTGCGAGATTTCATCTGTTCCCTTCATTATAGTCGCAGTTAAGGGCTCCGGCGGCGTGCGTAACTGATGCCTAAACTGCTGAAATTGGCGGGACCTCCGACTCAGTTCTGGTTCTTAAAGCTGTACCTAGTTGCCACAAACACAGAGCCAATGCCGCCAAGCCGGCAATCCAAAACCCCATCGTAATGTCGACGACCCAGTTCGGCGCTTCGCCCACCCGTCGCAGCACAAATGGCAGGAAATTCCAGGTTGTGATGTGAACGTAATCCCACGGGTCCTGAGTCATCGGAACATTATTCAAACCCCACTGCTGCATCTTCCCTAGCGCAAACGCCACGATGTTCTTAAAACGCAGCGCGATCACGAATGTCGGATGCCCGATGGTCTCCATCTGGTAAATCTCGAGCGGCAGCCAGAAGGCAAGAGAAGCAACCTGAATTGCGGCGCTCACTGCTATTATCGCGACGCCCGCTCGCCAAATGACTTTACCCAACTGCTGGCGATACCGTAGCAATAACGGCACCGAGATGAATGCTGCCAACTCGGCCGCGGCTGAAACATATCGATCGCCCCAGGCGAAATCTCCGCTCCACACCGTGTATCGCGCATAGAAACAAATGTAAGCCAGGAGCAGAAAAGAGGCGGTGAACACATAGGCCTTCGTCGACGTGGCAAGGTATTTCCAAGCAAAGATCCCAACTAAAATCGTCAAGATTAACAGCGAGTCAAAAAGGAATATGGATTTTTCCGGCGTGATCAACGGCCCCAGAAATCCCACGTGAAATGGCGTTTCCCACGGATAGTTCGAAGGGAGTGAAGGATTCATCTGTCGATACTCCTGCGCTACCACGGACACGTATGTATTGAAGAACGATCCGAAGCGGTAGTACTGGTAAACGCGGTCCAGCACCACAAAAACCGCATAGATCGGAAACGCTGTTTCGGTATAAATCACCAGCCGCCGCCAAAGTTCGCGACCTCTTGTTTTCTGGTCCCACCACAATAAGAGCAGAACGAACACTCCGCCCGCGATCAGGTCAAGACCTGTCGTTAATCGCGTCAGCAAGTTCAAACCAAACGCCACTGATCCAGTCAACAGAGTCCGTCTGCTTGCGGTTTTCACCCACTCACATTGAAAGCAGAACCCGGTCAGCGTGAGCAGTTGAATATAGTTGTTCTCCATCATGTTCTGCGTGTAGTGCAGGTGAGTGGTGCAGAACAGAAGCGCAAGAACTCCGGCAACAGATTGCCCCATCGAGAATCCCAGTTGCTGCAGAAATCGCAAACAGACCAGCGCCGTCAGCACGTTGATCAAAATCTGTGTCGTATAAGTCACGAAGATATTTCGCACGCTGGGATCAGTTCCGTCGTAGTCGCTGAAGATCGGAACGCGTTCAATCCACGTACCAACAATATCCGTCGGCAACATCAGCAGCGATTGCCCGATTCCATACCAGCCATACAATCGTCCGCCCCGTCCATGCACGCCGAATTCCGGATATTCGTCGGGAAAAACCGGCGGCTCCGACGTCCAGAACGAATGCGTGGTCTGCAACCGATGCGTGGTGTCGCTCGAGCCCAGTTCCCCCGACTGTGCAACAAATGCCACCAAAGCAGCGACTAGACACGTCAATACTCGAGGATTTTGATACCAGCGAAGATGCAGTGACATCTTCGTTTCATGGTAATGCCGGTTGCCCCAGGTTGGCGAACGGCTTTACCCAACCCTGCACATGTGGGAATCGCGATTTAACGGGGAACGCTAGGAAAACTCTTCAAATCCGGCTCGACCCAGTTTGTTCGTGCGCTGTCGCTCTTCAGTCGTTCAGGTGAGTAAAACTCGAAAACGACATCCTTGTTGAGCAGCCACGCATGCGCTTGCGCGAATTCTTCAAAGCTGGCTATCTGGGCAGATAAACGAGACGCGATGTGCACAAGGCGCATCCAGGCGGTAGTGATGGTTTCGTGATACTTCTGTCCGGCTCCTGCCATCTGGGCAAACTTGCGGATGCTCTCGCGCATTCGGTCCTCGGCCATCGGATAGTCGTTTTCCCGGAGGTAAATCCACGCAAGACGGATATGGTCTGCGTGCCTGAACCCGATCTTTTGGGTAACGACAGGCTTCGAACTCCGCAACGAAAACATGATCCGAAAGCGGTGCACTTCCATAACTCAATTGAGCGGTCTTGTCTGGTGTTGTTACCATGGTACATTGGTAGTATACTGCTCACGATGATTGAAGTCGAACGAGTGCAAACCGGAGTTCGGGTCGAGAAGCGGCTTTTGAAAGTGCTGAAGGCTCTCGCCGAGCTGAAAGACCTCTCGTTGGGAGACCTGTTAGAAGGCATCGTCCTCCATGCGTTCGAGGGAAAGGCACCATTCGGTAAAGAAACGCTTCGGCAGATCGGGGAATTCAAGAAGGTCTACGGCATGACACTCCGGGCCGCTGACAGCCATAAACTGCGAGAAAAAGGAGAATAGAGGAGCTCTTGCACAACGCTTCACCAAAGCCCGCGGCAGCACGCCGATCTGTCTGGCTGCTGAACGTTGTGCTTGGCGTGGTATTGTGCGCCTATAGCGTAGAGCTCATCTGGGAGCAACTGCATGGTCCGCATCGCGGGCACGCTTTCCACTTTCACCTGATGCTAGGGCTGGCAGAAGCAATCGCAGCGTTCTTATTTCTCATTTGGCAAAGGCCAGCGGGTATCGCTCTTTTGTTGATTTTCGTCGTTGCCGCATTGTTTCACCTGCTTAGCGGCCAGGTCAGCAGTCTCGGCGGGCTGGCCATCTACTTCGCCTCAGTACTGACCGTCATGAACAACGCTTAGCGCATTGACACCACCAACTCCGCAATGTAGATTCCCTACCACTCCTTCTGTTCTGGGGCAAATTTGTCACACAGGAATCAGAACCATGCGGGCCATAGGCGCTGCTATAGGATTTGTGTCTCTCATTCCGTTCGCCGCTGCACAGTTATCACCAGATGTACGCGAGTACGTGAAATTTGACTCCCCGGTCATCGCCATTACCCATGCCCGCGTAATCGACGGCACCGGCTCACCTGCCCGCGCGGACCAGACACTTGTCATTCGCAACGGCAAAATCGAATCGCTCGGAGCTGCAACCATTCCCGCCGACGCTAAAGTCATCGATGCAACCGGCCGATCAGTGATCCCCGGTCTGATCGATATGCATGGTCACATGTTCTACACAGCTGGGAACGTCTATCACCCGGATGGCAGCCTCGCGATGGGCGGCATCACGCTCAACGAAATGTTCTATACGTATCCGCGGCTTTATCTTGCCGCAGGTGTTACATCGGTTCGCACCACCGGATCGATTGAGCCCTACACCGACCTCAACCTCAAGAAGTGGATTGATCGCGGCATGGTTCCTGGCCCAAAGATGGACGTCACCAGCCCCTACATGGAAGGCGAGGGAACTATGTTTCCGCAGATGCATGAGATCACCAGCCCCGGCGACGCGCAGAAAACCGCTGCCTACTGGGCTGACGAGGGTGTCACTTCGTTCAAAGCCTACATGAACATCACTCGCACTGAGCTGAAAGCCGTGATTGACGAAGCTCACCGCCGTGGTCTAAAAGTCACCGGCCATCTCTGCTCGGTGACCTCGCGCGAAGCCGCCGCGCTTGGCATCGATAATCTTGAGCACGGTCCCATCGCGGTCGACACCGAGTTCGTGCCAAATAAAGTTCCGGACAAGTGTCCGCCCTTTATGGACATGCTGAACGCCCAGGCAAACGTGGACGTCAACGGTTCGGCCGTGCAACAAATCACCCGCGATCTGATTCAGCACCACGTCGCTGTGACTTCTACTCTGTCCGTTTACGAACTCGATGTTCCCAGTCATCTCCCGCTTCGCAAAGAGGTGACCGATGCGATGCTGCCCGAGTCGCTTGCCAGTTACACCGCTGCGCGAAACCGAGCCAACGACGATCCGCGCTGGCTCATGCGTTTGCAGAAGGAAATGCAATGGGAGCGCGCCTTCTACAAAGCTGGAGGCAAACTGCTCGCCGGCAGCGATCCGACAGGAGTCGGTGCGATTCTCGGCGGTGATCTTGCCGGCTACGGCATGCAGCGAGAGCTGGAGTTGCTGGTCGAATCCGGTTTCACGCCGCTCGAAGCCATTCACATTGCAACCCAAACCAACGCTGACTTTTTCGGCCACGGCGATCACATCGGCACGATTGCACCCGGCAAGCAAGCCGACCTGGTCATCGTCGCTGGTGATCCCTCCACCAACATCGCCGACATTGAAAAAGTTGAAACTGTATTCAGGGATGGTGTCGCCTATGATCCCGTCAAACTCGCAGACTCGGTGCGCGGCATGGTCGGCCTCAGATGAGGCTCCGGCTCTTCTAGCCGACCTTGAACTGTGGGTTGTTATAATTCGGCGCGATTTTGGGGTGATGCTGCGGTTTGGCTCGATTCTTAATTAAGCTGCAACAACAACCTCAGGCTGCCCTCGAAGGAGGTTTTCTATGGCTTCACTATCAGACGCTCTGGTCCGGCAGTTGCTCGAAGGCCGATATATCGCTACCTTCGCTACGCAGAACCCAAATGGATCCATCCACATGGTTTCCGTGTGGTACTGGTTCAATGGTGCTCACATTTTCGTGGCCACCTCCTCTAAAAGCCGCAAAGCTCGAAACCTGCAGGCCAATCCCAAGGCTTCCCTGATGATCGATTCTCGTGATCCTCTCGCATCCTGTGGCGTCACCGTTACTGGAACCGGGCAAATCATGGCCGGCGAAGCTTCGAGCAAGCTGAATACTGAGATTCATAAAAAGTACCTGAGTGCGGCGGCGCTAGCCGATCCGCGGGTCGGTCCCGTGTTTGCAGTCTGGGATGACGTGACCATCCAGATCGCTCCGAGCTCGGTCATTACCTGGGACATGCGACAGGCCGATCAGCAAGTGTTCGGCGGCGCGATCAAAAGCAATCCCAGTTACATGCTGACTTTGGAACGATGAAACCAGCTCAAAGCCGGTGATCGGCCCCATTGAGGCATTCATCTCGACCTTCTCTGGGTTCCGATCTATCATTTCACCGGATGCTAACCGGCCGCTCGGAGGCTATATGCTACGTCACTGGTTCCCGCTCATCCTGCTGCTCGCGTTGCTGACGCCATTCGCCCAGGCCAAGGACAAGAAGAAGGTTTTGCCCGCCTATGTCCTGCGCGCACGAACTGTTCTCGTGGTCATCGATCCCGATGCCGGAATTTCTCCCGCCAATCCCAACGAAAACCGCATCGCGCGGGAAGACGTCGAAAAAGCTCTTGCGAACTGGGGAAGGTTTACCCCCGTCATGGACGCCCAAACTGCCGATTTGGTCATTTTGATTAGGCGCGGTCACGCAAGAGCGGTGAACCCCACAATCGGCGGTGTTCCGAATGATCGCCCCGTGCTCGTGCAGCCCAACGACGCCGGCATTCGAATTGGTGCCCAGCAGGGGAGGAACACTCCTGTCACCGATCCCAGCGCTATGCCACCATCCAGCCCTCATCCGCAGAGCGAGATTGGCCCCTCAGAGGACACGTTTGCGGTCTACCGCGGACAGGTTGAATACCCTTTGGATGCTCCGCCTGTCTGGCGTTACAGCGCCAAAGATGCCCTGAGTGATCCCGCTGTTCCAGCCGTGGCGCAATTTCGCAAAGCGATTGAGGAAACCGAGAAGCAGCTTTCCCAGAAGAAGCCCTAAGCTAGGATGTTGCTTTCGGCGCGTCGACGCGCGCGACGATTTACTTGGTTCAAGCGCGAAATGCTGGCAAAGAACTGACCAATTGGCTGGCGCCGTTCCACAGAATCTGTACGCCAATGCACACCAGAAGGAATGCGGTCAGCTTGATGATCACCTTTAGTCCGGTGGGCCCGATCAGCGCTGAAAGACGATCCGCGAATGCATAGAAGATATAAACCGTGACCGCCACAACAGCCGAACCGATCGCTGCCCATAGGATCGCCAACAGGTTTGCTCCCAGATGTCGTGGCTCGTTTGCCCCCAACGTGACTGCAACCGAGATCGATCCCGGCCCGACTGTTAACGGTAGTGTCAAAGGATAAAAAGCGTCTTTCAAGACATCCTTGCAGTCGACGTTGCTGCGGACTTGGCCGCGTTCATCTTCATCTTTCTGGGCCAGCATGGCCCAACCAATCGAAATCACGATGAGCCCGCCCCCGACCTGAACCACTGGAAGCGAAATCCCGAAGAACGACAACACATGCGATCCGACAGCAAACGACGCGATCAGCAATATGAAGCTGTCGATCGCAATTCTCCGGGCCAGTATCTTTCGCGTCTGCCGACTGTAGTCTCGAGTGAGAGACAGGAAGATAGGGCTGCCTCCAATCGGATCCACAATCGGAAACAGCGCGCTCACAACCGGAAGAATGCTTTTGGCAGCGCTGATTAGCATAGAATCTCTCGCAAGACAGATGACACTGCAAGTGTCATTGGCGCAGTTTGCGCTCAGAATTGTAAACCAGAGAATGGAGAGGAGTGCACTGTCTCAGGATCTACTGGACCGTTACCGTCACGTTTGCCGTCGTTCGCCCATACTGGTTGGTTGCGTTAAGGGTATAGGTAGTCGTTTGCGAAGGCGTCACGGTCGCGCTGTTGCCGCGAACCGCGCCAATCTGCGGAGAGACCACGTAGTACGAAGCTCCGGTCGCGGTCCAGTTCAGCGTCACCTTTGTGCCCGTGCTCACAGTCGTCGCGCTTGCGGTAAAGCTGCCGATCGCCGGCGCCGTTCCTTGTGGCACACTCGATGACGTGTAAATCGGGCTCATCTGCACCACTTCAAATGCCGAAGCCGGAACCTGCGACAGATTGTGCAGATCATCATTGTCCCAGCGATCGTCGGGCGCGCCGCTCAGGTACATCGCGCTGCCGTTGTCGGCCATGATGATGCCATAGGTCTTAAGCGCGGTGAGAATGACCTGCACATTCTTCGAAAATCCCGAAATGTCGTAACTCGCCTTCAGCCGCATGCGCATTCCCATGGGTGCCGCCAGCGAATTTGAGGAAGTCGCCGCCCAATGCGACGCGGGAGGAATGATCGCCGCCTGGCTCTGGGGCAGCGTGAAGCGAATCGCATGTTGAATTTTGCCGCTGGCCACTTCATCGTAGCGAATCAGTCCGGCAAAAATCGAGAGGCCGGCTGCATCGGCCGAAGTCCACGTCCACGGACGCTGCTCGTCATTCAACAAGTCCCAAACCGCTGCCGATCCGGCATTCCAGCTGCCATCATTGTTTGCAGAGGCGCTGTAGAGTTCGTATAAAAAGCAGTTGCTGTTATCGATTACCAGCACATGGCGGTCGCCGTTGCCGGGATTTGGGTATCCCTCAATCGGCGCATTCGCCGGAACAGGCATTGGCCCGGGATCGCTCTCATCCCCGTATGCATTGAAATTTATATTGACCAGACTTTGCGATCCGTTGACGACCACATACGGAATGCCCATGCTCGATCCGTTGTAAAGGCCAGAGCCGAAGTCGGGATGCAACCCAATGCTCGGACCAATAAAGTTGATGATCGCATCTGAGTTCGGATCAACCAGCGAAGCGGAAATGTCCTTATTCCAGGCATTATCCGCCGGAAACGGACGGAACCCGTTCAGGCTCGCGCCCTGTCCAGTCGAAATGCTACTGCATTGACTCTGGGTATTTCCCGATCCCCCTCCGGAACCGCCTCCGTTCCCGCCGCTTGATCCATTGTTCGAGTTGGAGGCTGACTCCGATCCGCCGCCGCAGCCTGCCAGAAACAACGAAAGCGCCAGAGTAAACGCGACAACGAACAGTCTCGATCTTCCGCACATGAGAATGGCCACTAACCCATTCTCACCGCTTTCCTTGACGGAATCAGACCGCATCAGGCCACTCCCCAGCGCGATCTTGTACATGTACGAATGGGGTGCTTGGGCCTATTTCAGGCGAAGATTAGAGACACTTTATTGTTGTGAGTCGCGAATGAGGACGACGTCGGATTCGCTATGACCGCGAATTACGGCAAGCTGTTTGCCGTCGAACGAGTAGTCGAAATCACGGATGAACTCCGACTTGAAATTCGTGAGTTGCTTGCCGGGAGAGCCGTCGAAATGCTGCAGCCAGAGATTGTCCATGTCTCCCTCGCGCACGGGATAGATGATACCTTTTCCATTCGCAGCCAAGGCGATGGGGGCGGTGCTATAGCTTACAGCGAAATCAGCCCGGGGTTTTTCGAATTCCAAGAACCGGCGTGGCTCACTAGAATCCAATGACACTAATGCCAACTTCTCTTTCGGATCATTTAATCGAAAGGTGACAAATGCTGCAGTTTTACCATCCGGCGAGAATGAAATACGGCTGAAAACCACTGCATCAGGCATCGGCGGTAACGCGCCGCCATCGATATCAACTTTCTGCAATTTAGAGTCGGCGTCAAAATAGAGCACGGTTTTAGCGTCCGGCGAGCAGGCTGGAAATGCGTCGAGCTTCCCGCTAGTGAGCTGCTTGGGATTGGATCCGTCAGCGTCCGCTCGCCAGATGTGAAGCTGGGTCTCGCTCTTTCCAGCGGAGAACACGATGTGGCCGTCGGAACAGGCGCGCGCAAAATTCGGTATTGCAAGTTGAGAGAGCAACGGCGTTTGCAGGTTGGAATCAGGGTTCAGAAGCGTAGCTCCGCCCGCAATTCCGGACATCAGCAGTTGTCCGTCTCGAGTCCAGGAAATGCTGTCGCTCGGCGATGCCGTCGTAAGCTGGCGTGCCGGGGAACTGCTGGCTTCACTCGGCATCGCGTAAGCATTCAGGTGTGCCTGCCGCAGCACTGTCGCCAACGTATGGCCATCAGCGGAAATGTTCAGGTCCTTGTAAGAATTGGTGTCGCGAGTGACGGGAGATATTTTTCCCGAAGGGTATACGACAAAAACGATCTGCGTCTGAGCGCCGTATGCGTGATCGGCTAAAACTAGCAGGCCGCTTCCGTCGGGCAGCCACACCGGCCGGTTAAAGAAGAGGTCTGGCGAGGTCGAGAATAAGTTTTGCTTGCCGCTTTGCACATCGATGGCAACCAGACCAGAGAGTGCATCTCCTGGCTGATTAATCGTACTCACAACGGTCTTGCCATCTGGCGACCAGGCCAGATCGATCAGTTGTTGGTTCATGGGACCGCTAGCCAAAGGTTTTTCCTCGCCGCTGTCCAGCGAGTGAATACTCAGACGGTATTTGCCCGCGTCTGGATTATTGGCCACCATGTAAACCAATCTCTTTCCATCAGCAGAGAGCGACGGATTGGAGTCAATGTCCGTGATCAGCTTCTGAGGCGTACCACCGAGGACCGGAGAGCGATACAGATAATGCAGCGAGCGGCTGCCGATCTCCGAACGCACAAAGTAGAAGTAGTTGCCGTCAGGCGAAAACCGTAAGCCAATGTAGGAAACAGGCGCGGGGGCTAAGACCTGCGTATTACTGTTCGTGGGAACATTACGCAGCCACAGGCTCTGTTGACCACCATCGTTCATCACGTTGAGGATGTACTTGCCATCGGGCGAAATGGCGACAAGCGAAGCTTTGCCGCTTTCAGTTAATTTGCTGACGGAAAAGTTCTGAAACGGAGCAGGCCGCGAGCGCGAAAGCAGTGCGTAAATTCCATACGCCGCTGCCGCAACCAACGCAATCGCAGCTACGCTCGTGATCCCGAGTCCGATTTTGTGCTGCTTGGCGACGGCTGCAATCGCAGAGCCGCTGCTGGCATGAACGGACGGCGAAGCTGTGGCTGCCTCTGCACTCGCGGCCGCGGGAACCTGGCGGCTGGAGTCGGTGTCTCGCTTCAGACGCTGTAAATCAGTTCTCATGTCAGCGGCGTGTTGGTAGCGCAGATTACGATCTTTCTCCAGTCCCTTATTAATGATGTCTTCGAGTTTCGGTGGAAGATCGGGATTCAATCGCAGTGCTGGCGCTGGCGTGCGGGTAAGGATTGCCTCAAAAACCGTGCCAGAGCTTTCGCCGCGAAATGGCAATGTGCCCGTAGCCATTTCGTAGAGCACGGCGCCGAATGAAAAGAGATCCGTCCGCGCATCCAGTTCCTTGCCTCTGGCTTGCTCCGGCGACATGTAGGAAATCGTTCCCACCGCCATACCGGGACTAGTCAGTTGCTTTTCGTCGTGCACTTCCGTCGCCGTGTTGCCGGATGCGATCTGGTCCGATGAGCCACGGACGGGTGAAACCTTGGCCAGCCCAAAGTCGAGGATCTTCGCGTGGCCACGCGTGGTGACAAAAATATTGGCAGGCTTGATGTCCCGATGAACTATTCCCTTGGCATGTGCCGCATCGAGGGCGTCCGCAATCTCGATCCCCAGCGAGAGGATCAGTTCTGTCTCCAGCGGCCGTCCCGCAATTCGGTGCTTGAGCGTCAAACCTTCCAGAAACTCCATAGCAATGAAAGTTTGATCACCGCTTTTGCCAATCTCATAAATCGTGCAGATGTTCGGGTGATTCAAAGCCGAGGCGGCACGCGCCTCACGTCGAAAACGTTCCAGTGCCTGTGGGTCCTGGGCTACGTCCTGAGGCAGAAACTTGAGCGCCACAAAGCGTCCGAGGTCACTGTCCTCGGCTTTATAAACGACACCCATGCCCCCGCCGCCGAGCTGTTCCACGATGCGATAGTGAGAGATTGTCTGACCGATCATTGGCCTGCAATGTTAGGGCGGAATGTCTGACCCGTCAATGGAAGACGAAAGGCCGGCTTCGTTCACTACGAGAGGCGCGGCTGACCTGTGTTGTCTACAGTAGCCCCATGCGAATGCGCCGCAAAAAATCCTCCCCGTCCCGGCGCACCTGTTCGAGCATCTTCGGGTCGTCCCGGTGCTCCAGTTCGACCTCTTGCAAAAGGATTTCGACTGCGTCCTTAGGCTTGAATCCCTGGGAAACTAGTTTTCGGATTCGTTCAGTAAAGCTAACCTCGCCCGTTTTGAACCTCGAGGGATAATCGGCGCATGCATGTTGGGCAAATTTTGACGTGGCCAGCCGATCATAAGCCGTCTTGGCCTCGGCATCAGTAAGAAGGGTTGGGAGCGGAGAATTCCATTCGCAGCGGGAGCAAATCCATCCTTGAAAACCGGCCACCGTCAGCCAGTTCATGGCTCTGGCACTCTTGTCTCTCGTGCTGTCGTTGCCCATGAGTGTTTCTTGCGCCGGCCACGATCAACTATGAAAAGCTACTCTGGTAGGTTTTTTGGCCAGATTAGTGCCTCGCCCTCTAGACGCTGATTAGCCTAACACGGAACCTGCCGATTCCGTGACAGGGCGGATGCATGCCGATATTTTACGATCCGTAGCGCCGCCCGAACTGTTTTAGAACGGGTGGTGGTGTCCTGAGAGCCATAATCACCCAAGCACGAAGGCCTACCAAAGGTTTGGCTTTCGAGTTCTTCGTGCTACTGCGTGCCCTTGGTGTGAACGTGCAGTGTCTAGCTCAGCGCGGGAAATGATAGTGCACATCTTGCTTGGAAGGAATGGGAACGCCGTCCCGCGTGGCTGGAGCAAAATGCCATTTCTCCAGTGCCGCGATCACTTTCTGATCCACGACGGGATTGAGGCTCTGCAGCATTTTCATCGCGGTGATGTTTCCAACGGAATCGATGGTGATCTCGATGATGACATCGCCGGCTTCGCCATTGAGCATCGCGGACCCGACCACGGGATCGAAGGAAACGACGGGAAGGGCCGGCCGGACTTCGAGCCCTCTTAGCGGGCCAGAAGAGAGCGACCCAAAGAGCGAACCAGCAGCCGCGCCATCGTGCGCCACCGAAGCCGCCGCTGTGTTTCCTTTCTGTAATTTTGCCGAGAGCGGCGGCAATTGCGTCAGATGCTTGGGCGTCTCTTGACGCGCAAATGTATGTGGCACGGGTCGCGTTTGCGTTACGCCGCTTCGCCCGCCGTAGTAGATGCGGGTCAGAGAATTACCGCCATCGCCTTTCGTTACCAGCGAGGGGGCGACAAAGATCGGCGCAGGGCTGTGCAGAACAAACCCAAGAAAAAGCAGGTGCAAAACCACCGAGGTAGCTAGCACGAAGGGCTGCCTTTTTGGCTTCCCCGAACTGAATTGCGCGAACATCTGCCTTAGGTTAGACGTGCCTTCGCCCCACCGGTTAGTCCACCTAAATTCAAGTATGCACCTGAACCTCAGGTATATGCGAAAATCTTTAGCGCGGTTGTTTTTCAGTTGCAACCATTGCCCTGTGCCACGCTCGGGCAATGGGTTGCATCTATTGGACCGCGATTGGAACGAAGATCTGGTTGTTGGGTCAATGATGTTCTTTTTTTACCACTATGGAAAAATCCAGCACGCGCAAGCCATTGTGGGCAAAGAGGACATTTCCCAGACACGCCGTAGTTACCTCCTTATTTACGGCATTGCTCGTCTTGACCTGCCCCGCGGCTGGGCAGATAACGTCCCCTTCTCTACCAGCCGGCCCGACCACGTCTACTTATTCCGGTGGCGGCGCAGGCCAGTCCAATTCCGGAGGAAGTCCGGCCTTTCCGGGACAATTTTTAGGCAGCGTGCCGGAAGGCAAAGCAACCGCGGAAGTCTTGTCTTTGTCCTTCAAGGACGCGCTGGATCGTGGCCTCAGAAACAATCTTGGACTCCTGCTGCAAGGCGATACCACGTTGGCGGTCCGCGGACAGAAATGGAAAGAACTCAGCGACTTGCTTCCGCATCTGAGTGCGAGCGCCACGCAGAGCGCCGAGCAAATCGATCTTGCCGCACTAGGATTTCGCTTTAACTTTCCAGGCATTCCCAACGTAGTTGGCCCGATCGGCGTCTTTCAGAGTGGCATTTTTCTCACGCAATCCGTTTTTGATTACAACGCGATCCTGCGCACCCGCGGCGCAAGGGAGAACGAAAAGGCTGCGCAGTATTCGTTCAAGAGTGCTCGTGAACTGGTAGTGCTCGCCGTCGGAAACGCGTATCTGATAGCCCTATCCGGAGCGGCGCGTGTGGATACGTCAGAAGCCCAGGTCCAAACTGCCCAGGCGCTTTATGACAAAGCGGCAGACCAGCAAAAAGCCGGAGTTAGTCCGGCCATCGATGTGCTTCGTGCTCGAGTGGAATTGCAAAATCAGCAGCAGCAATTGATTGTCGCCAGGAACGACTATGCGAAGCAGTTGCTGCAATTGGGGCGAATAATCGGTTTGCCTCCCGGCCAGCAGTTCACACTCACAACCAACGCGCCCTATGAGCCGCTGGTGACCGCGAGCCTTGAGGACGACCTGCAGCGTGCTTACATATCCCGCCCAGACTACCTTGCCGCGGTTTTGCAAGTCCGCGCTGCTGAGGCTCAACGCCGGGCTGCCACCGCGCAGCATTATCCCTCAGTCGATATCGCCGGCGATTACGGGGCCGCAGGCGTTAACATTGGCAATTCGCACGGAGTATTTCAGATTGGCGCAACCCTGAATATTCCCATCACGGCGGGCGGAAAAACGCATGCCGATGTACTCCAAACCGAAGCCGCCCTCCTGCAAAGCCGCCAGGAACTGGACGATTTGCGCGGTCAGATCGACTACGAAGTCCGTGCCGCTCGCCTCGATTTGAATGCTGCCGCTGACCAAGTCGAAGTGGCGCGCAGCTCCGTCGATTTGGCGAGCCAGACTTTGGTGCAGGCGCGCGATCGTTTTGCGGCAGGCGTTACGGATAACCTCGAAGTTGTGGAAGCCCAGGAAGCTGTTGTGGCCGCCAATCAGAGCTATATTTCCAGCTTATATGAGCATAATTTGGCTAAGATCGAGTTGGCCAAGGCGATAGGGTTTGCCGAAGAAGGCGTAAAGCAGTATTTGCAAGGCAAGTAATATGGCACGAGACACAGATACCGAAGTACGCGATCATCCAGCGGAACCCTCGCCAGCATCACGGCCCGGGCCAGGCCCACTGCCTGCATCCGACCGGGATCTGCGCTGGCGTCGTTTCAAGACACGAAGCCCGAAGTTCCGCCTGTTTCTCATCATCGGCGTCATCGTCCTGATCGTGGCCGGTTTCTTTCTCTGGCGCTATTTCAGCAGTTATGAGGACACCGATGACGCGCAAATCGATGGGCACCTCAACTCCGTCAGTGCGCGAATCTCCGGCCACGTCTTGAAGCTCCTTGTCCAGGACAACCAGTATGTACAGGCAGGGACTCCGCTGGTGCAGATCGACCCAAAGGACTATCAGGTTGCGTACGATCGCGCTAAAGCCGAGTATGATGATGCGGTCGCGCTGGCAGCAGCCGCACACGTGAATGTGCCAATTACATCAGTCAGTACCACCAGCCAGATCTCAGCCGCCCAGGCCGATGTGGAGAACGCCCAGGCTGGAATCGCTGCCGCCCGCCAGCAGTATGACGCGGCCAACGCGCAACTTGCCCAAGCGGAAGCCAACAACGTGAAAGCTCAGGATGATCTGGTTCGTTATCGCCAGTTGGTCGATAAGCAGGAGGTCTCGCAGCAACAGTACGATCAGGCGCTTGCCGCTGCAAAGGCCAGCGCAGCCGCCGTCAATGCGGCGCGCGCTTCGTCCTTGGCTGCCGAACAGCAGGTGCACCAGGCGCGCGCCCGCTTATTGCAGGCTGAAGCTAATGCCCGGTCGGCACAAACTGGCCCCCAGCAGGTTGCCGCCATTCGCTCCAAGGCCCAATCTGCGGCAGCCCAAGTGGAGCAGAGGAAGGCAGCCCTGGACCAGGCGCAGCTCAACCTCTCATACACTCTGGTGGTAGCTCCGGTCACCGGTGCCGTCACCAACCGAACGGTTGAGGTCGGCCAAAATGTTTCTATCGGTCAGGAGATGATGCGCATCGTCAATTTTGATGACATCTGGGTGACCGCGAATTTCAAGGAAACTCAGCTCAAATATATGCGCGTTGGTCAGCCGGTTACCATTCACGTGGATACCAACAGCAAGGATTACAAAGGGCACGTGCAGAGCCTTGCCGGGGCGACCGGAGCCATCACCAGCCTCTTGCCTCCGGAGAACGCTACCGGAAATTATGTCAAAGTAGTGCAGAGAATCCCGGTGAAGATCACTTTCGATCAGGGTGAAACCAAAGAGCACGTGCTGCGTCCGGGCATGTCGGTTGAACCCAAAGTCTGGCTGCGATGATGCATCTTAAGAGATAGAAACATGTACCGGATTATCACTGTCGAGCGAGAGTACGGATGCGGAGCGGGCGAGATCGCTTGTCAGCTCGCTAAGAGATTGGGCTGGAAACTCTGGGACCACGCCCTAACCGAAGAAATCGCAAAAATGGCCAATGTCGATTGCGCGGCGGTGGAACGTTGCGAAGAACGCGCCGACAGTACCTTCCGGCGGCTGGTGAACAGTTTCCTTCGCGGTAGCTACGAAAGCCACATGTCAGCTCCGGGCAGAGAGCCCTTCAATACCGATCGCTTTGTCGCCGTTGGTCAAGAGGTAATGGAAAGTGTCGCCAGGACTGGAAATAGCATTATTGTCGGTCGCGGAGCGCCCTACTTCTTACGTGAACGCTCTGATGTTTTTCACGTGTTCTTATACGCCCCATTCCCGGAGAAAGTCCGTCGCCTGAAGATGCTTGGCAAGAGCCAGCAGGAAGCGGAACAGTTGCTGGATAACATCGATCGTGAACGCATTGAATTTGTGAAGCGCTATTTCGATGCCGATTGGCCAACACGCTCGCTTTATCACGTCATGATCAATACGGCCATCGGGAATGAAAATGTGATTTCGATCATTCTGGACAGCATGCGCATCTTCGAAAAGGGACCGATTCGCGTGCAGCCTCCGACTCACTCCGGTGAACAAGTCACTACATAATAAGATTGCCCTGGTTACAGGTGCCAACGGCGGTCTGGGAACGTCGGTTACGCGGGCGCTTCTCGATTCAGGCGCGACCGTCGTCGGCGTTGCACGACATATCCAACAAGCTGAGTTTGAGAGTTCTTCCTTTGTTGCAATCAGCGCGGAGCTAACGAGTGGCGACGCCGCTCAAAAAACAGTCGATGAGGTTCTATCCAGTTTCGGAAGGATTGACATTCTCGCGCACCTGATCGGCGGTTTCGCCGGGGGGAAGACGATTGCCGAACTGGATGATGCAACCTTCGAGAAAATGCTTGATTTGAATCTCAGAAGCGCTTTCCGTGTGCTCCGAGCAGTCATCCCGCATATGCGACGCGCGGGAAGTGGAAGGATCATCGCGATTGGCAGCCGCGCTGCCGAAGACCCCGGTCCGGGTGTCGGCGCATACAGCCTTTCCAAAGCCGCTCTTGTTTCGCTCATTCGCACCGTCGCGCGTGAGAACAAACAGCAGGGCATAACTGCCAACGTCATACTTCCCGGCACCATCGATACCCCCGCCAACCGCGACGCTATGCCCAGCGCCGATCGCCGCAGTTGGGTGCAGCCGGACTCCATTGCTTCATTGATGGTCTGGCTTGCCAGTGACGCAGGAAAAGACGTAACCGGCGCAACAATCCCCGTCTATGGCGCTGGGTTGTAATTACTTGCGCCTTCCGTAATCTGGTCAGTGCACCTTTTTTGCTGCACTTTAACATTGCTGCAACATTTCGCCCTTAGCATGGAAGTGTCCGGATTCTCCGTGGAGAATACGATTTGGCCACACCCCGCCTGCCTCGCTTCGCCCTGCCGTTACAGGTAGCGGCGGTATGTTACCGCCGCCGAGGGCCGGAGATCGAATTTCTGCTCGTCAACACAAACGGCGGCGGCAAGTGGACTTTTCCTAAGGGAACTCCTGAACATGGCATTTCCCACAGTCAGACCGCCGAGCAGGAGGCCTGGGAGGAAGCCGGTGTCCGCGGACACATCGAGCCCAGGCACTTTCACTTGTACCTGCACTCAAAAGGTGTTTTTTGGAAGCCTCCCGGCGTGCGCGAGTTTGTCATCAAAGCTTTCCTGATGGAAGTAGAACGTATCGAACCCGGCCACGAACCTGAACGCAATCCCACGTGGTTCTCACCAGATGATGCCAAGAAAACTCTCGCCAAGGGCCGCGAAGTGAAGTATGCGCATGAGATGCAGGCGGTGATCGAACGGGCAGTCGAGCGTCTAGACGGCGTGGCAAAGCCGAGCGCCTCTTAATAAGTTTGTCATCCTGCGGAGTCGTCGACAATCTAAAATTTGTCATCCTGAGCGGAGGACAGAAATTCGTATGCGAATCTCTCGGCTTCGCTCAGGATGACATTCGTGCCGCAGCGCACCTCCTTCTTCAAATCGCCCCTCTCATGAGACGATTGAATTACCCATGATTCAGTTGTCCTCAGCTGGCAAACGCTATGGTCAGAAG
>Ga0335081_10005005_pt1 | contig 20949 bp, 22 predicted proteins | sample Lox_Sample_35_FD_206713 | JGI IMG/M metagenome (GOLD analysis project Ga0335081, IMG submission 206713) | Soil microbial communities from Loxahatchee National Wildlife Refuge, Florida, United States - Lox_Sample_3.5 | ecosystem: Environmental > Terrestrial > Soil > Wetlands | place: USA... | reverse complement strand
CGTTCCCGGCTTCATGCTCGGAGGCGCCTTGACGTCCTGGACTGTACCGGTCGTCACCATGCCGTCGTACTTGCCCGTGCCACCGAGGGTCTCCCTCTGAAGTTTCCCGTCGACGTCGTACCAGAAGCGTGTGAACCGCTTGGCGCCGTCCTTCGCAACGCCGACGCAAACCGTATTGCCAGAGCGCTTTCCGTCCAAGGAAGCGGTCATGCCCAAGCACTGACTCTCGTCCCCGTCGAACATGCTGCCCGACGGATCACTAACCGACCTGCCCACTTCGCTCCAGCTCCATGCGGTTTGGGTTGGCGAGTACTCCACATACGTGACGGTCCTCGTGAAGCATGTCGTGTAGTCGTACTTGCCCTCGTTGGGGAGATCGGCCGCGAAAGCGAGGTTGCCGAGAGAAATCGCACACAATGTGCCGATCAGACCTATCTTTGTGAGCCTTTTCATTAGTACCTCCCTGGTGTTGTGATCGACTCAGGACGAATCGACTAGCGGCCACATGGCGAACGCAATTGGGCAGCATTGGGCAGCATTCCCACTGCTACCGCCTAGCGTTTCCAGCAAACCTTACGCCAGGGAGTGCGGAAAGGTCTTGCCGTGGATCAAGCGAAGCGCATTTAGGCGCCTGATATTAGTTCGCTCGGGGTCGTCGGCGACTGTCGCTGACCGGCCAATAGCATACGACCAGCCGCACAAGAAATCGCCGCTACTCTAATCCGGACGCCGTCAGAGGCGCGGAAATCTTCACTCTTAACCCTGCTGTACCGGCGCTGCGGACTAAGGGTGGCAGTCGGCGGGAGCAGGACCGACCCGCGTCATGTCGATCGTTCCGGAGGTCCCGGCGCTGCTACCGCCTGTGAAGTTGAAGGAAAGTTGCATTGCGGTGCAGCTCGTAAATGTCGCCCTGGCAGTCCCCACTGAGACCGTGGTCGGTCTAGGCATCGACTTATCAAACAATCCGCCCGTGGTTTCGTAGAGGATCATCGACACGCTGCGGGTCCCTGGTGTATAGGCCGCCTGCGCCGTGTACCAGCGCTGTCCCGCTTCGCCGAGCGCTTGCCCGTCAGGCGCGTAGGTGTACCAAGCGAGCCACGCCATCGGTTGGTTTGGATTAAGCTCAAACACAATGCCCTGACCGGAGGTTGTCCTGTCGTACCAGTTTCCCGAATAGCTGAAGTCTGTACTGGATGTCTCCGAACCGTTGACGGCGCAGGTTACGTTGGGTAGCAAGCGCGTCATGGGGATGATGCCGGATCGGCCGCTGCCGTCGGTGAAGCTGTAGGACATGGTCGTGTGGCTGCAGTCGGTGGCGCTGAAGACGACGGTGCCTACGGGCATCGGCTCGGTCACCGGAGGGGCGTTGAAGTTGCCTCCCGTGTTTTCGTAAAGTGTTAGGGTCGCGCTAGGTTGTCCGGCTTGCACGTTGCCGCTGAACGTGTACCACCGCTGGCTGGCTGGGCCGCCGGGGCTCGTATAGTCGTACGTGAACCAGGCGCCCTGCAGCAATCCGGTTCCCGGTGCAATGAGATCCGGATAGATCTCGAGTTCGACGCCTTGGCCGCTGGTTGCCGGCTGGAACCACGAGCCGGTGAGTCCCCGTCGATTGAGATCGATACGCGTCTGTAGCGATTGGGCGGAACCAGGAGAGGCGAACCACTGGGCCAGCAGATTGGCCACATCTATCGAACCGAGTCCTGTGACTTCGTCATAGCCCGGGCGCACTATATATCCTGCCAAACCGGTATCCGAACCCGCAGGCCCTGGGATGCTGTTGTTGCACGTGCTCGGTATGGAAACGTCGCACCCGGGGACGCCACTTGTGCTCACCGTCACATCGTGAAACACCGCGCTAGCAGGCGTGGCTGCCAGTGCATAAAGGCGAGGGTTCAAATTGCCTTGAGGGCTTCCCATCTTCTGGTTGAGCAGCGCTGCGAACCCGGCCATGTCTGCCGTGGCGGCCGACGCTCCGAAGAAATACTCGAACTGAAAATGGCCGCTAGCGTCCGATATGCAAGAGTTTCCCGCCGCGGCAAGGCACGCGAAGTAGCCGTTGTGCGCGGAGGCACTGAAAGATACGTCAGGAGTGTAGCGTCCTTGCGCCGGTAGCCCAAATCCTGTTTGCCACGAGGGAGTCGAAACATACGCGCTCACGCCCCCGCCCGACGCGGAGGCCTGCGGGCTCCCGCTGCCATCCATGGGCTCATTCCACGCGCCCTCGGGAATGTAGCTGAGTGCTGACGCAAGTCCGACGCCCGTAGTCGAACTCCAATACGCGCTGGGATTGGCCGTATCTGTGAATTCCGTGCCGCCGACGCACGTCACATAGCTCGAGGCACAGATGTAGTTCGGGCTCAGAGTCTGGCTTGCTGGCGGCGTCGTGTTATAGGCGTCGCAACCGGCCGCGCCGGAGTCCCCCGACACCACAAACACCGAAATGCCTTCCGCCGCGGCCTGGCTAAAAAGACTATCCCAGAAGGCGATACCGGATCGCCCAGCGCTCGCCTCGCAGGCGCCGAAGCTAATGTTCATGATCTGGGCGAGGCGGTTGTCAACCACGTACGCGGCAGCGATCCCAAGCCCGCTGCCTGTTTGGGCATCAGCGCTGACGACAAGGTCGATCGTTGCACCAGGCGCAACGCTTGTGGCGCGGGTGACGTCGAGAGTTGCTTCGAGTTGATCCTCAGAGACGCCACCCGACGATGCCGCCGGCCCTGGATCGGTCCCTTCCGGCGGGACAATGATGGTTGGGTCCTTGATCGCCAGACCCGATTTGGTTTGGAAGTTCTCGACGTCCGGCAGATAGACACGCGCGCGGCCAATGACCGCGATTGTTTGACCGCGCCCGTCGATGCCTTGCTGATAGGCGGGATTCACGTCGTAGATTGCGGCAAAGTCGGCAGGAAAAATGTAGTGACGGCACGAATTTGTGGAACAGGACGAAAGGCCTGAATCAACACCGCCCGCGGCCCGACCGGCAAAATGCGCCGTTCCAAACCCCTGCGAAGGCTTCTCTCTGATCGTGGCAAGGCCTCGCACCGATCGCACAATGGTCGACAGGGCCGCCGGAATCCGCGGAACTCCGGCTGGAGCAATGCGCTGCTCCCCGTTCACCAAGTAGGCGTGCAATCGCGACGCGAGCGCGGCACCAACATTCGCGGCCGAGCCGCTGACGTCAACCCGCAAGTGGCTGTTAGAGACTGCATTGACGTGCAAGCCTTGCGACTGCAGCCACGATGTGACTGCCTGCACATCATGCGCTGAGGCGCCAAATCTCTCGCCTACCTCCGTAGGTGAGAGCCAGTGATGAAAGTTCGGCGAATTCGGATCCTGCTGCTGATTGAGAAAGTCCTCGAATTCGCTTTGCGCTGACGAGTTCAGCACAATGGTCAAGTGCGAGAGCGGTAGGTCGCCTGCCACTTCTCCCAGATCATTTTCCGCCGTCGCCCACGAGGCGCGGTGCTGCGACAAGGCAACGAGCCGTGTTGCATCGACGGGTTCGACGACGAGGTCGGCCCCGGCGCTGGCCGTAGCCGGTTGGAATATGAGCGCCGCCGAAAGCAAACAGCAAGCGCCAAGCGCAAATCTGGCCTTGCGAGTTATGCGCAAGGAGGATGGATCGAAAAGGGTACGATCTGTATCCGGCGACGGCGCAACGGCGCCCTTACCATCCTCGTATGTCATAGGTCGGGACCTCGCAGGCCAATGTGAGTTGTCCTCTCCGCTGTGCTGCGGCAACTATTCTTTTGTCTCTCGCCGCTGACAATCCGACGTCCTCCGATTCACGCGTAAGATGAGCCGAAAGGGGTCTAGGAGTCGGTCCTACCGGTTGCCAGCCGCGCTCCCATCTCGGATCACGATGCAACGATCGCACGTCGAATGCACGCGCGCGCAATGTCATCAGATGGCGACGCTCCATCCCGAGGCCGAAGGTGTCGACGAACCTCGAATGGGTGTTACGAGTGTCCCAAGACACTCAATCCAAGGCGTCTACTTCAGTTTGACGCTCCGCTTATCGCCTTGGCTTAATGCGATGACCGGTGCGCCGATCGTCAGTGCAACGCCAAGGGGTGCCGCGCCGGGTAGCGTGACTGGGCCATCGCGAACGGTGTTGCGACCGGTTGTGAGAGCTCGACTGCGATTTGCCTCTTGGGCAGATTGATCAAGCCAGAGAGCGGTCAGTCAACGCGACGGCCGCTTTGGCGAAAATTGGAAGTCCGGTATGGGTCGCGGACTGAGATTCGAGCGGCTCGCCATTGCCGACATTGCACCGCACGCTCCCGGCCATTAGCCGAGAGCGGATAGCGTGCGTACCGCTTGCATGCCGACTGAACGCTCTAACTCGCAAGCGCTAAGCGACAGGTCTCTTCTTCGGTCAGCGTTGCGCCTTCGCTCATGAGTTGTGCGAGTTCGCCGGTGGCCAGCCGTTCGCGTAGCAGTCGTGAAATCGGCGGCCTGGAGCGCGTACACGGCGGCCAGTCCGAAGCTCGCTGAGCTGCTGCGCGACGAATTCGTGCGCACCTACGAGCGCGAGCTGCCCGCGGCCACCGCTTGCTTCCTGGACGACTTCGCGGCCTGCATCGCGCATCTGAAACTGCCCCTCACACACCGCAAGGCAACGCGGACGACCAACCTCCTCGAGCGGCTGTTCGGCGAGGAGCGCCGGCGCTCGAAGGTGATCCCGCACGCCTTCGGCGAACGCGCGGTGATGAAACTGCTGTTCGCCGCATTGCTGCGTGCCTCGGAATCCTGGCGCGGCATCCGGATCACCGAGTTCGAGTTGCGGCAACTGAATCTGCTACGCAACGAACTGAACGAGCAGTTCGGCGCACGCCATGCGCCGGCTACTCAGCCGATCAACCCCGCATCCCGCTCTCGAATTTCCAGCAGCCGTGGGACTTGACCGTTCTCCGCGCCTCTGACCCCGGAGATGCGGGAGAAAGTCGAACGCCTACACCGCGCGAGCGAGGCTCGGCAAGAGAGGATCCTCGCTGTGCCGCTGGGGATCGCCGCAGCAGCGCAACATTGGGCGATCAGCGTGATGTCACGCCTGCGTGGCCGTGAGTCCAAAATCAGCCGGACGCTCGGTTGAGGCATTGTTCTGACTGCGCCGAAGAGAAACTAAACCTGCCGAGTCGCCTGATCTGATGAACGCTTGGAATGCTGTTGGCTTTCTTGCCGCCGGCCTGGTGATCACGGCCTTTTGCATGAAGGATATCGTGCACCCGCGAATCGTCGCGGTCGCGAGCAATGTGGCATTCCTCGGCTACGGCATCGCCCTTGGGCTGATCCCCGTCTGGCTACTCAACTCGGTGTTGCTTCCAGTCAACTGGTCCGGTTGTGGCAGGTCGGCAGCCGTATCGCGACCGACGCGATACAAGACCACGGCAAAGCTCGCTTGGTGGTCCGACGGACGCGCGGTCGACGCCGGATTTGAACTCAAGCGATCCGTTCAACCCGCCGAGCCGCCCGAACGCGCTGACCCGGTTACCCGGTACAAGCACAGCGCAGATGGCCCGTAGGGCCAGACCGCCCTTTCTGTCGTTCTACATGATTGAGTCGCCTCTGATGCGATCTCATGGACCAGTGTCTGCTTGTATGGTGGAGGATGGTGGTGTTTTCAGTCTTCTTCTGAAACAGTGGAGATGCCGGGGTGGAGGGGCCAGTGTCCGCATCTGCTCTCACACGAGAGACAGACACCGAAAGAATTCCCCCACCCACACCGCCAAGCGTCGATGAGGAATCTAGCGGCTACGACCGCCGATCTGAACGCAAGCTAACGTCGGTGTGTTTCACCCCAGCACCCCTAAGCTGAATCACGGTAAACACATCATGCAAACCCCAGCGGTAGTGCTCAATATCGGTGCCGATGTCGCCAAGGAAGAGATTGTGGCAGCCTGTTCTGAAGGCAGCTTTCCAGTGCGGCAGGTCGCTAATCAGCGCCCTGCCCTGCGTGAAGCACTCGAAATGTCGCTCCATGAACTCGACGGATTCAGCGCCGATCTCAAAGCGCTAAGAACGCGCTTCAATCAGCTCATCGAGCGCCTCGACTTGAGAGTCAAGGCATTGGTCGAAGCCAGCCCCGAGCGCAAACAGAACTTCACGCGTTTGTGCACGATCACCGGTGTCGGCCCGGTCATCGGCACCGCACTGGTCAACACCCTTGAGCGGGTGCCTCTGAAGAGCGCGGATGCGTTCGTCGCCTTCACCGGCCTGGACCCCCGACCCGATGACTCGGGGCAGCATCGCGGCAAACGCCGCCTCTTCAAACGGGGGCCAGGCGAACTGCGCCGGCTGCTACCTGGCTGCGCTGTCGGCAATCAAGACGAAGACGTGGAGGCCGTTCTACGAGCACTACCGCGCAAAGGGCTTGTCCACCACCGCGACCCTCGTCATCCTTGCCCGGCGCATCGCTCGTACCGCCTGGTCAATCTACACGCACAAGACCGAGTTCGATCCAGGCCGCCTCACAAAGGCCTTGACATGAACCATAGAATCTTTTGGCGGTGCGGCTGACCAGCTATGGGTCGTCATCCGCGCGCCGAAACGGTGCCGCTGGCTGAACGACTTCGCCCCTACTTCGGCTGCTCGAGCACCGCGTCGCCCGAGACGGTGACCGATACGTCCGTCGTTCCGGCTTCAAGCGGCACCGGAGCACCGCCCTGCGCGGCCATGGCCTGCACCCGTCCCTGGGGAAACACCGGGCCGCTGGTCTGCACCACGACGTGACCGACGCGCCACGCCGCGAAGCCCAGGCCCTGCGCCGCGGCGTGAGCGCGCGACTGCCAGCCTTTGAGCGCCTGCGCGGTAAGCGCGTCCTCGGCTTCGCTTCGCGCGCGCTCCGAGATCGTGAACCCCATGCCGGACAGCAGCATCGAGCCCGATTCCTGCAGCCGCGTCATCAGCGTCGCGGCCTGGACGAAGTCGCCGGACTCCAGCGTGATCGACTGCGTCACCCGCCAGCGTGTGGGCTTGCCTTTCTCCGCGATCTGCTGCGTCGCGTAGCCGGCCGTCGCCACGTGGACCGCCGGAAATGCTTTCGCCTCGGAGAGCGCCCGCGCGATCCGGGCGTTGGTCTGGTTCGCCGCCGCGGCGGGGCTCGTGTCCTCGGCTTCGGCGCGCAGCCAGGCCTGGAGTCGATCGTTCGGAACGGTGCTCGTCGCCGCGGCAGTCACCGTCACGCTTGGCGGCGAGGGAGGCGTCGTCTGCGCGCCCGCGCCGCCGACGAGCACGAACAGAGCCGCCACGGCGAGGCGGCGCAGGCACCACGGGCGGACGTTCGCGGTCATGGCTTCCTGTTCGAGGCCGCGGCGCGCCGGGGGAGTTCTTCGATCGCCGCCCGATTCGACCAGGAGAAGCACCTCGCCGCCGCGTCCCGCCAGGGCAGCCAGGCGTAGCGTACGTGCTCCTCGGGGTTGAGCGTGACCGCCACGGGAGACGGAATCTCCAGCGCGAACACGTGCTCGGTGTTGTGCGTGGTGCCCGGCGCGTAACGATGGCGCCACCGGGCGAAGATCTCGTACACGTTCTGCTTTCCCCAGTCGACGACGCCGCCGAACGCCGCTGCGTCGAGCCCCGTCTCCTCGCGCAGCTCGCGCACCGCTGTCTGCTCGAGGGTCTCGCCTTCCTCCTGGCTGCCAGTCACCGATTGCCATTGCTGAGGATAGTCGGCGCGCTCGAGCAGTAGCACCCGCAGGTCGGGCGTGTGCACGACGACCAGCGTGGACACGGGAACCTTGTACGGCAAGGCGTCGGCTTTGGTGACGGCTTATGCGCCGGATCGAGAGGTGACCGCGATCGGGGCATGTCCGCGCTCCGACTTCACGACACGAACACCCAGAACGGCTTGTGCCTCTCCTGCCAGTACTCGGAGGCCTCGGACAGGATGTCGGTCAAGGTCTCCCAATCGACGCGATACGATTTCTTGTACGTTCCCGAATGCTTGAACAGGATCGCCACGCCATGGCCGACCCAGTCCTCGTCCTCGAGGCAATCGGCCAGCGCGTCCCAGTTGTCCCCGAAATGCTCCGGAAGCTTGAGTGCCTTCTCGAGCGCGCCGAGCAGCGGACCCTTGCCGCCCACGCCATGCAGGTCGACCACGCAGCACCTGAGCTTGGCGGCGCTCGCCGCGGTCTTGAGTGCGTCCGGCGAGCCGGCCCACTCGCGCACCCCGGCGTCGGTGGCCACCGCGAGATCCGGGATCTTCATGGCTGGATTTTCCGGAACGACCGATAGTGGTCGTCGGAATAGTAGCACTCGGACAGCGTGGCCACAGCGCCTCCGCAAACGATTCGCCGGGCGGCGCGGGTGCGCGCCCGCGGCGTCGGCACCGTGTATTCGCGGTAGTAGCCGTGGGGCTTCGCCGGCAGGAGATGCTCTCGGTTGCCGAATGCCACGCCGTCACGCTCGTAGGGAAACGGACCGCCTGCGCCAATGAGCGCGAGCGTGGCGCGCGCCTCCGGCGGGAGCGCGGCGGCGTGGACTGTCTCGGGTGCGCGCTCGCGGGCTAGGCTCGGCAGCGCCGTGGCAGCGAAGATCGCAAGGCAGAGCGTAGCCGCGGCGCGGCGCCAGCGGTCCCGAGGCCAAAGGGGCATGCACGGCATTGTAGCGGCGCAGCCCCGTTGACGCTTCCCGTGAACGGTTCCTACAATCCGCGCCGGCTACGGACGCTCCGATGACGCGCGGCGTGAAGTACATCGCCTACCCGAACGCGAGCGGCTACGGGCTCGCGGGACTCGCCTACGTGCGCGCCTTGCACAACGCCGGTGTGCCGGTCTGGTGGCAGCCGTGGTTCCTCTGGGGCGAGCCGCATCGGTGGACACCGGCTGACGGCCTGCCGAGGCTGCCACTCGCGCGCGCGGCGCAGGCCGGCGCCGGCCTCGCCGACCTGCCGGCACTGATCGAGGCATGCATGCGGCCGATCCCCTACGACGCGATCGTCGTTCATACGGTGCCCGAGCAGTTCCCCCAGTTCGTCGAATCGGGCAAGCGGGTGCTCGGCTACACCGTGTGGGAGACCGATGCGCTGCCCGCGCACTGGCCGCCGCTGCTCAATGCCGTCCACGCCGTTGCGGTACCGTCGCGGTTCAACGCGGAGATCTTTGCCGGCGACGGCGCCACGCGCCCCGTTCACGTGGTGCCGCACGTGCGCCGTCACGCCTGGAGCGCGGCCGCGCCCGACGAGGCGATCGCGCTGCGGCTGCGGCTCTCCATTCCCGACGATCACTTCGTCTTCTATACCATCGCCGCCTGGGATCCGCGCAAGGCGCTCGAGGAGCTGATGGTCACTTTCGCCCGGACCTTCGGCCCGGACGAGCCGGTGACGCTCGTCATCAAGACCTCGACGACGATCGCCAGCGCCGCGCAGCACGGCGGCAGCCTGGTGGAGCACCACGTGCGCCGGATCGCCGAGGAGGCGGCGCGGCGCCTCGGGAGGCCCGGGGCGAACTACGCCCTGATCGCGGCCGACGACATCAGCGCCCGGACCATCGACGCGATCCATGCGTTGGGCGACTGCTACGTCTCGTTTACGCACGGCGAAGGCTGGGGCATGGGGGCGTTCGACGCCGCGACGCTGGGCAAGCCCGTGCTGATCACCGGCTGGGGCGGACAGCTCGACTTCCTCGGCGAGGATTATCCCGGGTTGATCCGCTATCGTCTGGCACCGGTGGCCGGCTGGCTGCCGCACGCTTCGTATCAATCGAGCCAGCGCTGGGCCGAGCCGGATGTCGAGCACGCGGCAGCGCTCATGCGCGGGGCCGCCGCGGGCGAGACCGGGCTGGCGCAAGCCGCGGAACGCGTGCGCGAGATCATCACCAATCGCTTCGCCGAGCCCATCGTGGCGCGGCAGCTCCTGGCGGCGATCGATGGCTGACGCGCCGTTCCATTTCATCTTCGGCCTCGCGCCGCAACGCGAGCCGCTGCATCTCGTCCACTACCTGTGCCTGGAATCGTGCCGCCGGGTGAACCGCCCCCCGACGATCTTCCTGCACTATCGCCACGAGCCGCACGGCCCACTGTGGGAACGCATCAAGCCGCATCTGACGCTACGCCGCGTGTTCGCGGCGCCGGCCGTCCCGGACCGCTACGACGCCACGGAGGAGGGTCGGCTCATCCGCGACGCCGGCTGGAGCTATGCGCACGAAGCCGACTTCCTGCGGCTCGAGATCCTCCTCGCCGAGGGCGGCGTCTACGCCGACATGGATACGCTGTTTCTCCAGCCGCTCGCGCCGCGCTGGCTGGAAAAAGAATTCGTGATCGGCGAGGAAGCGCCGGTGCCGGGAGCGGACAAAGTGCTGCGCCCGTCGCTGTGCAACGCGCTCATGATCGCGCAGACGGGCGCGCGGTTCGCGAGGTCCTGGCTCGAGCGCATGAGGCAGGTGTTCGACGGCACGTGGAGCCGGCATTCGAACCGGGAGGCGGCGCGGTTGTGGGCCGACATGCCGGAGGCCGTCCATGTCGTGCCGCAGAGCTGCTTCTATCGGCACGCCGCGACGCGGCGCGGCGTGCGCACGCTGCTCGAAGGTCACGATCCGGACACGCGCGGCGTCTACAGCCTGCACCTGTGGGCGCACCTCTGGTGGGATGTCTGGCGCACCGACTTCACGCACGTGCACGCGGGCGAGATCGACGCGAACTACGTTCGCACGCGCAAGACGACTTACGCGAGGCTGGCGCGCCGCTTTCTCGATTGAGGCGGGCTGGCCGTCAACGTAGGGCCGGATTCATCCAACCTGCGTCGCGAATGACTTCGCGCCTGCATCATCACGCGGCCGAGCGCTGTTATCCGAACCGCAGGTCGCCGCCCTCGCAGGGCATGGTGAACGGACCGAGCGGCGGCGTGTACTCGGAAACGTGTTGGCGAAGCGCCGGCTCGAGGCGCAGCAGCCGCGCACCGCGGAAGCGGTGGTACAGGCTGATCGCGGCATGATGGGCGTGGTCGAAGCTGTTCCGGCCGTCGAACACGTAGACGTACAAGAAGCCCTGCTCGCGGGTGCGCGCGAAGCGGCGGCCCGCCTCCAGCATTGCCAGCGCGAGCGCCGTGTCTTCGCCGCGCCCCTGGTCGGGATACCGGGCGATGGCCTCGCGCCGCGCCAGCAGCGTGCCGGCAACGAAGTTGAGCGGATAGGGTTGGTTGTCCCAGTCGTCCCAGTACATCTCGCGCACGTCGGCGAAGAGGTGAAGCTGATCGGCGAGCACGGCGGCGTCGCCATGCTCCGCGCGCAGCGCCTCCATCTGCACTTGCAGCCGGCGCGGGTGATGGCGATCGTCGTCGTCCCACTGGCAGACGTATGCGCCGCGCGCGCAATCGACGGCCATGTTGCGCAGCGCGCCCAGCGACGATCGAGGCGACGTCGCCACGCGTACGAGCCGGATCGCCGCGCCTGCGTTCGCCCGCGCGATCGCCTGTACGCCGTCGTGGAACGCCGCTCCGCCGTCGTGCACGACGACAAGCTCTCGGTCCCGCTCGGTCTGGCGCACGAAATCGGCGATGGAGCGCTCGAGGGAAGGAAGCCTGCCTTCCTGGGTCACGGTCAGACAGCTGATCATCGGCATTGCAGCGATATGGCCGCTACCCACGCCATTCCTTCGAACGGCGCGCGTGAATCAATTCGCACCTACTCCGTCGGATCCGACGCGCGCACCCGGATGTGCAGATCGCGAAGCTGCTGCTCGGTGACGGGCGAGGGCGTGTCGATGAGCAGGTCCTGGCCGCGCTGGGTCTTGGGAAACGCGATCACATCGCGAATCTGCTCGACGCCGGCCATCAGGGCGACGATGCGATCCAGCCCGAAGGCGATGCCACCGTGCGGCGGCGCGCCGTAGGACAGCGCGTCGAGCAGGAAGCCGAACTTCTTCCGTTGATTCTCGGGCGAGATCTTGAGCGCGGCGAAGACTTTCTGCTGGACATCGGCGCGGTGGATGCGCACCGAGCCGCCGCCGATCTCCCAGCCGTTGAGCACGACGTCGTAGGCCTTGGCGAGCGCCGCTCCGGGATCGGACTCGAACAGTTCCTCGTGTCCGTCCTTCGGCGCGGTGAACGGATGATGGCGCGCACCCCAGCTCGTGGTCTCGTCGCTGTACTCGAACATCGGAAAATCGACCACCCACAGCGGCTTCCAGCCCTCGCTCGCGAGCCCGCGATCGTGGCCGAGCCTGGTGCGCAGCGCTCCGAGCGCATCGTCGACCACCTTCTCCCGGTCGGCGCAGAAGAAGACGACGTCGCCGCTCTGCGCGCCGCTGCGCGACAGGATCTCGCGCAGCACGGCTTCAGGCAGGAATTTCACGATCGGCGACTGCAGGCCTCGTTCGTTCGGCTGGCTCGCGTCGTTGACCTTGATCCAGGCGAGACCCTTCGTGCCGTACACCGCCGTGAAGGCGCCGTAGTCGTCGAGCTCCTTGCGCGAGAGCGCGCCGCCACCGGGCACGCGCAAGGCCGCGACGCGGCCGTCGGCGAGCTCGGCGGCCGCTCGGAACACCTTGAACTCGACCGTGCGCATGAGATCGGTGAGCTCGCTGAGCTTGAGCGGCACGCGCAGGTCGGGCTTGTCGGTGCCGTAGTCGCGCACGGCATCGGCGTAGCTCATCACCGGAAAAGGCTGCGGCAGGTCGATGCCTGCCGCGTCGCGGAACAGCGCGACGACGAGCCCTTCCGTCACGGCGCGGATCTCGGCTTCGTCGAGGAACGAAGTCTCGATGTCGATCTGGGTGAACTCGGGCTGGCGATCGGCGCGCAGATCCTCGTCGCGGAAGCACTTCACGATCTGGTAGTAACGGTCGAACCCGGCCATCATCAGCATCTGCTTGAACAGCTGCGGCGACTGCGGCAGCGCGTAGAAGTGCCCGCGGTGGATGCGCGAAGGCACGAGGAACTCGCGCGCGCCCTCCGGCGTGGACTTGTAGAGGACTGGCGTTTCGATGTCGACGAAGCCGTTGGCGTCGAGATAGCGGCGCGCCGCCATGGTGGCCTTGTGGCGCAGCGTGAGGTTGCGCTGCATGAACGGGCGGCGCAGATCGAGCACGCGATGGGTGAGGCGCACCGTCTCCGAGAGGTTCTCGTCGTCGATCTGGAACGGGGGTGTCGCCGACGCATTGAGCAGCTCGATGTCGTGGGCAAGGATCTCGATCTCGCCGGTGGCGAGCTCGACGTTGACCGTTCCTTCAGGGCGGGGCCGTACCAGACCGGTCGCACGGATCACGAACTCGTTGCGTAGCCGCTCCGCCACGGCGAAGGTCGCCCGACGATCGGGATCGGAGACGATCTGCACCAGGCCCTCGCGGTCGCGCAGATCGATGAAGATGACGCCGCCGTGATCGCGGCGCCGGTGCACCCAGCCGCACACGGTCACGATCTGGCCGAGGCGTTGGCGGTCGATGCGGCCGCAGTAGTCGGTGCGGTTCAAGTCGTTCTCCGGCGATGGTCGTCGCCCGGCGAAGGCCGAGGTCCCATTTCGTCCGCTCGCCGCGGCGATCGGCCTTGGATCGCGGCCTCAAGCCGTGACGACGAGGAATGGTGTCCCGGCTCCAAGCGTTGCTTCCGGGCGGCTGTCATGCCTCGCGCGCCGGGCATCGCTGCCCGGTCAGTTTCGGATTTCGGCTTCGCGCTGCGCCACGGGCACCGGCGCGACCGGGACGTGCGGCACGACGCGGCGCGGTCGTGGCGCGACGACGCCCATCGAGATGATGTACTTCAGCGCCTCGTCCACCGTCATGTCGAGCTCATGCACGCGCGAGCGCGGCAGCATCAGGAAGTAGCCCGACGTCGGGTTCGGCGTCGTGGGCACGTATACGCTCACGTGCTCCTCGGCCAGATGGGAGGCGACCTCCGCCGCCGGCGTGCCGGTGAGAAAGGCGATCGTCCAGCTTCCGGGCGCGGGGAATTCGACCAGCAGCGCCTTGCGGAAGGCGTTGCCCTTCTCGGAGAGCAGCGTGTCGCTGACCTGCTTCACGCTGGAATAGATCGACTTCACCACGGGGATGCGGCCGAGCACCGCTTCCCACAGGCCGATCAGTCGCGCGCCGAAGAAGTTGGCCGCGATCGCACCGGTCAGCAGCAGGATCGCGGCGCTCAAGACCACTCCGAGCCCCGGGATGTGGAAGCCGAACAACGCTTCCGGACGCAGGCTCTCCGGCAACAGAAGGACCGTCTGGTCGAGCGTGCCGATCAGGAAGGCGAGCACCCAGATGGTGATACCGAGCGGGATCCAGACGAGCAGACCGGCGACCAGGTAACGGCGGAGGAGCATGCGCGAGAGGAAGGGCGAGGCGGGTCGAGCGCTAGGCGCAGCCCCGGAGGGGTGACGATCTGCCCGAACAACGCGGTGGGCCGCGCTCTTCTGGAGGCGTGGCGGGCGAGGTAGTCAGTGGCACGAGCAGCTTCCGCCGCAGCCACCACCTGGCGCGCTGGCGGTCTCGGTCTTGGCGCTGCTAGAGTCGCTGGCGGAGTCGCTCTTCGGCTGCGACGTGTCGGCGGGCTTGGCCCCGGCGTCGCCGTCCTTGCCGTTGGTCTTTTCGGCGGGCTTGCCCGAGCCCTTGAAGTCGGTGGCATACCAGCCGCTGCCCTTGAGCTGGAATCCGACTGGGGAGATCAGCTTCGCGAGCGCCGGCGCCTTGCACTCGGGACAGTCCGACAGCGGCGGCTCGGATAGCTTTTGCAGCACTTCCAGCTCGTGCCCGCAGGCGCCGCAGCGATATTCGTAGATGGGCATCTTGTCGCTCCCTCGACCTCAGAAGGGGTTGATGCAAAACAATAAGTATAGCCGATCTGGGGTCTTTCCGGCGCTTTGCAACCCCGAACAAGGCATTGCCGCGTCTGATTGCCTGCCTCCCGTCGATTTCGTTATCCTCCGGTGCGGAGGGGGGGATTGCCATGGCCGCTGGCGCGGGGGTCGGCTATTGTGGATGTGCAGGCCGCCGCCGGGCGGGCGGGGAGCTCGCTCGGCCGGATGCATACCGTATCGCGGCGAAGCGAATCCCTTTGTTCGCTACGCCCGGCGCCATAGGAGCCCGCGATGGCCGATCTCCGAAGGAGACGGATGCTGGCGGCGCTGGGCTCCCTTATCCCGATCGCCGTCGCTTCGATCTTCATAGGCACGCCGCTGGCACAGACGCCAGGGAGGACGTACCGCATTGGTTGGCTGTCTCCTGCCTCAGCGCGCACCGGCAGCCCGAATCTCGACGCTTTGCGACAGGGCCTGTGCGAGCTGGGGTACAGCGAGGGACAAAACCTGATCTTCGAAGCCCGTTGGGCGGATAGCGAGACCGACCGCCTGCCGAAGCTCGCCGCAGAGCTCGTGCAGCTCGACGTCGACATCATCTGCACCGCGGGATCGCAGGCTTCCGAAGCGGCGAAGCGGGCGACCACGAAGATTCCAATCGTATTCGCCAATGTGGCATTTCCGGACAAGACCGGGCTCGTCGCGAGTTACGCGCGGCCGGGCGCCAACGTGACCGGGATCGCTTTCGTGGGTGGCGAGTACGGCAAGCGGCTCGAGCTGCTGAAGGAAATGCGCCCCGGTCTGACCCGCGTTGTCCTGATCTACAACCCCCAAAACAAGGGAAGCGTGCTCGCGCAGCACGAGACGGAGCGATCCGCGAAATCGCTCGGCATCCGTCTGGAGTCGCGCGCATTTCGCGGCCCCGACGATTTCGCGGCGCTCTTCGCCGGAATTGCCAGCAACGTGCCGGACGCCCTGATGACGACCGCGGACCCGCTGATCGCCTCGCACAGTGCGCCAATCGTGGCATTCGCGGCGAGGTATCGGCTGCCTTCGATGTATCCGGGCCGCGAGTTCGTCGACGCCGGGGGACTCATGTTCTACGGAGGGAGTGTTCCCGAGATGTATCGGATGGCCGCGAGCTACGTCGACCGCATCCTTCGCGGCGCGTCGCCCCAGGACCTTCCTGTGGAGCAGCCGATAAAATTCGACATGGTCATCAATGCCAGGGCGGCTACAGCGCTCGGCCTGGTCATTCCCGCGACGCTGCGTTTGCGCGCCGACGAAGTGATCGAGTAGCCGCGGGTTCCCGCGCGCGCCCCCTACGACCGATGCCGCGCCGGCATCGCCCCGGCGCGTTCGATCGCCCGCATCGATTCGACGGTGAACTCGGAGCTCGGCGAATCGCCGGCGATCACGACCATCAGGATAGCCTCCTTGTCCTCCGACCCTCTGGTGACGTTCTGGAAGCGGCGAATCACGCCCGGCGGGAAGGAGATCAGATCGAGGGGCTGGAGGTCGACGTGCTGCAGCCTTCCCCGCTCGTCGAGCCAGCTCGCACGCCACTTCCCGGTCATGGCGACGAAAGTCTCGTTGGTGTCGTGGTTGTGCAGCATCGGCCCCTTGCCGGGCTTGGCGCGGCAGTAGGCGAGATTGAAGCCTTCCGAGATCTTCACGGCCGCCATGCGCGCGGCTTCCAGCCCGACCGGCGACTGCTTGCCGCCGCGCTCGACCTCGGGCGGCTGAAAGCCGATGACGTTATAGAGCGTGCGCTCGCAGCCCGGCATCCGGCTATCGGGCAGTCCGCCATCGGAGCCCTTCAGCTTCTTGAACCGCGCGACCCGTTTGAGCATCTGCTTTCGCGACATGCCCCTGCGCGGCAGCGTTTCCCGGTAGGTCATGATTTACTCCCGACGGATCGACGAACCTATTGTCGCTCGCTTCGGACGGCGGCGGCTTGCGGCCCATTGCAGGATGGCGTGCCGCGGAGGCAATATGGCGCCGCCGACATGCTCCGGCGGCCCCAGCGCCGGGTGTCGCTTCACTTCTCCGGAGCCGACGATGCCCGCCTACTGGATCGCTCGCGCCAAGATCGACGACCCCGTCCAATACAAGAAGTATACCGACCGCGTCCCGGCGATCGTCGCGGCGCACGGCGGCAAGGTGCTGGCGCGCGGCGGTCGTTACCGGATCATGGAAGGCCCGGAGACGTTCCACCGGTTCATCGTGATCGAGTTTCCGACGATGGACGCGGCGATCGGCTGCTTCGAGTCCGAGGCCTACCGGGAAGCGGCCGCCCTCCGGCGGGGCGGGGCGGGGATCGTCGAGAACGTCATCGTCGAGAGCGGCGACGCGACGCCGCGCTGAGCGCCGCCAGGCGATGGGCGGGACGTCGTCAACCGGAATCCGGAGCTGCTCGCGAAGGTGGAGCGCATGGTCCTGGCGCAGGCCAGGATCCGGGCCTCTCATCAATCCCGCCGAGGCCGACCAGCGGCAGCTCATCGGCGCGATCGACGCGGCTCTGGCCCGCATCCGGGCCGAGAAATCCAGCGATGCCGAGACTCAGCAGGACATCGACACCGTCACCAGGCTCGGGCAGACCATCCTCGAGCGCGAGTGGCAGCGCGTCAAACACGGTACCTAGACGCGGAGCCTCGGGCAGCTCTCAGGTCCACCGCGTGGTCAAGCCCCGGTCCGGCTCGGTTAAGCTGGACGGGGTCGAGATCGCCGGCAAGGAAAGCCACGCGATCGCGCGCGCCGGCATGCAGCTCGTGCACGAGGAGCGGCGAATCTTCGGCAGCCTGGACGTGGAGGAGAACCTCGTTCTCGCGGGGCTGACCGCCAGCGGCAAATGGCCGCTCGAGCGCGTCTACGCCATGTTCCCGCGGCTCAAGCAGCGGCGCGGCAGCCGGGGGACGGACCTCTCGGGCGGCGAGCAGCAGATGCTCGCGATCGCCCGGGCGCTCATCCGCGATCCGAAGATCATCCTTCTCGACGAGCCGTTCGAAGGCCTGGCGCCGGTCATCGTGCGCGACCTGATGGCCGCCTGCCGCCAGCTCGTGACCGCCGGCCAGACCATCGTCCTCGTGGAGCAGAACCTGGCGGCGACGCTCGCGCTGGCGCACCGCGTGTACATCATCAAGAACGGGCACATCGCGCACCAAGGCCCGGCCGAGGAAATCCGGGCCCAGCCGCAGTTGCTGCAGCGCCATCTGGGCGTCTGAGGTCCCTCGGCGATCCCAAGTTCGCCGCGTCGTTTTGCCGGGCGGCGGCCTCGCGCTAGACTACGCCGGTCTCGTTGCGCCCGCCTCGATGGACACCGATGTCCTGATCGTCGGCGCCGGTCCAACCGGCCTGATGCTCGCCAACCAGCTCGCGCGCCGCGGCGTGCGCGCCGAGATCATCGATCGCCACGCGGGACCCGCGCGCGAGACGCGCGCGCTGGGCGTGCAGGCGCGCACGCTCGAGATCTACGCCCATCTCGGCATCGTCGATCGCGCGCTCGAGCTGGGCAAGGACGGATCGGGCGCGAACATCTGGGCCCAAGGCCGCTGGATGGCGCGCGTGCCGCTGGACGAGGCGGGACGCGAGCTCACGCCGTATCCGTACATCCTGGTGCTCGGCCAGGACGACAACGAGCGCATCATGGGCGATCGCCTGCGCGAGCTCGGAATGTCGGTGCGATGGAACACCGAGCTCGTCGGGCTCGAGCAGCGGCTCGACCGCGTCGATTCGACGCTCAAGCAGCCCGACGGGACGACGCGCACGTTCGCTGCCGCGTACGTCGCCGGCTGCGACGGCGCGCACAGCGTGGTGCGCGAGGCCTGCGGCATCACGTTCCCCGGTGCGCCCTACGAGCACGTGTTCTTCGTCGCCGACACGGTGGCGACCGGCAGCATGGTGCCCGATCAGGTCAACGTCTACCTGTGGCGCGACGGTTTCCACCTGTTTTTTCCGATGCGAGGGCCGGATCACTGGCGCCTGGTGGGCATCCTGCCCAGGGAGCTGCGCGGCAGGAGGGACGTGGACTTCGAGGCCGTGGTCCCGTCGTTGACCAAGGAAGCGGGCGACGGCCTCGTGTTCCGGGACTGCCTGTGGTTCTCCACTTATCGCATCCACCATCGGAGCGCGGCGCGCTTCCGCGACCGGCGCTGTTTCGTGCTCGGCGACGCGGCTCACATCCACAGCCCGGTCGGCGCGCAGGGCATGAACACGGGGCTTCAGGACGCCTACAACTTGGCGTGGAAGCTCGCGCTCGTGGTGCAGGGACGCGCCGACGCGGCGCTGCTCGACTCCTACGAAGCCGAGCGCGTGCCCGTCGCCCGTCGATTGCTGGAGACCACCGACGCCGGCTTCCGCCTCGTGGTCTCCGACAATCCGCTCGCCGGCATCTTCCGCACCCAGATCCTCGCCCGGATGGTCGCCTTCGCCATGCGGCAGCCGTGGGTCCAGCGCGCCGCGTTCCGGGTCGTGTCGCAGACCGGCATCCATTACCACTCGAGCCCGCTGTCGCAGTCGCTCGATGCCCTGCCGTCCGCCGCACCCCACGCCGGTGACCGGTTTCCGTGGCTCAAGCTCCGCCTCGACGGCGGCGGCGAGGCCACGGATCTTTACGCCGCGCTCGACGATACCCGCTTTCACTTGCTGCTCGTCGGCCAGCCGGCGCCCTCGCTCGCCGCGCTCGGTCTCGAAGACCTGCTCGAAGTCCACACCGTGGCCGAGGACCGCGGCAACGACGTGGAGCTCGCGCGCGCGCACCTGCCGCGTCAGTCGTTCTATCTGCTGCGTCCCGATGGGCACGTCGGGCTCTGCGGGGCTCGCCCCGAGCCTACCGTGCTGGCGCGCTACGTCTCCGAGCGGCTGCGCATGACACGCTGAGGCGAGCGTTCACCGGAGTGTCCGGTAGAGTATCATCTGCCAGCCCGTAGCGAACGGAGATCCAAATGCCTGCATTCAACGTCGTCCGCTTCCGCGTGAAGCCCGGCAACGAGCAGCAGTTCATCGAAGCCCACGCGAGCATGCGACCGATCCTCAAGGGCTTCGTCGGCGGACACCTGGTCCGCACCGGCGACCGGACGTTCTGCATGGTCGGCGAATGGCGCAATTTCCAGAGTATCGTCGACGCCCGCCCGCATATGATCTCGATGCTCGATCAGGTGCGCGACCTGCTCGAAGAGCTCGGCAGCGAGCTCGGCGTCACCGATCCGGTCTCCGGTGAATCGGTGCTGCGCCTCGGGGCGCCAAAGACGGCGAAGAAGCGAGCCGCGAAGCCGCGTGGCGCGAAGAAGCGAGCGGCGAGCAAGAAGCCGGCGGGACGCAAGTCGGTCAAGCGCGCCATGAAGCGCGCCGCCAAGCGCCGGCGCTAGCTGGCGCGAAGGCGCCTCGTCGCGGGCCGTGTCCGGCATCCACGATTACGGCCTGTTCGTCCTCGCGGGGATCCTGCTCAATCTGACGCCGGGGCAGGACACCTTGTACATCCTGGGATCGAGCCTCGCGCGGGGGCGCCGCGTCGGCGTGGCTTCCGCGCTCGGCATCTGCGCCGGCTGCATCGTTCACACGCTTGCGGCCGCGGCCGGCCTCTCGGCGATCCTCACCACGTCCGCGGCCGCATTCGTGGTCGTGAAGCTCGTCGGCGCGGCGTACCTCATCTATCTCGGCATCCGTTTCATCGTCTCCCCCGAGCACGCCGTCCTGGCGGAAGGCTCCGCGGCGCCCCGCGCGTGGAAGGCTTTCCGGCAGGGCGTGGCGACCAACGTGCTGAACCCCAAGGTGGCGCTGTTCTTCCTCGCCTTCCTGCCGCAGTTCATCGATCCGGAAAGTCCGACGAAGATCGCCGCCTTCGTGGCCCTCGGGTTGACCTTCGTCGCCACCGGCACCGCGTGGTGTCTGTTCCTGGCGATTGCAGCGGCGTCGGTGCGACGCTTCTTCGCCGGCCATCCGGCGACGTTCCCGCGGCTGTCGCGGGCGGCCGGCGCGCTGTTCGTGCTGCTCGGCGTGCGCCTTGCGCTGGCGCAGCGCTGATTGTCGCGCACGCGCGGCTTCCCGGCCCGAGGCTGCTAGGCGTACGCGGACGATCTCGCCCGGCGGCTCGCGTGCCGGCCCGTGCGGCGTGTGCTGGAGATCGCGGCCGGAACCGGCGTGGCGACGCGCGCGCTCGCCGCCGCGCTGCCGGCGGCGGACATCGTCGCGATCGACCTCAATCAGGTGATGCTCGACGAAGCCGCCGCGC
>Ga0335081_10005004_pt1 | contig 20949 bp, 21 predicted proteins | sample Lox_Sample_35_FD_206713 | JGI IMG/M metagenome (GOLD analysis project Ga0335081, IMG submission 206713) | Soil microbial communities from Loxahatchee National Wildlife Refuge, Florida, United States - Lox_Sample_3.5 | ecosystem: Environmental > Terrestrial > Soil > Wetlands | place: USA... | reverse complement strand
GGGCACACGGTGAGCGGCGCGTCGGTGAACTTCTGCACCGCCTCGAGCGGCTCGCCGCACTCGGTGCAGGTGTACTGGTATGTGGGCACGGACCCTCCTCGGCGCGGGCCTCGGATTAGCACTCGGGACATCCGACTGCTAATCATATCCAACCGCGGCGGGGGGCCTGAGATTCCGCGGGTCTGGGTGGGGGCTGAGGTCAGGGAGGGTGGGGCTGAGTCAGGCTGGGGTGAGGAGCGTAATTCCAGCTCGGGGGGTGGCCGCGGCGCGGACCGGGACGTCATGCGGGGCGGCGGGAACGTGCTCGACGAGCTCGTCGTCGTAGAGCAGCGCGATCAGCGGGACCAGCGGGCCGACCCGGGCCAGCGCGCGGTCGTAGCTGCCGCCGCCGCGGCCGAGCCTGCGGCCGGCCAGATCGACCGCCAGGGCGGGTACCAGCACCGCGTCGGCCCTGGCCACCGCGTCGACGCCACGCGGCGGCTCGGCGGGCTGACGCAGCCCGCGCGGGCCCGGTACCAGCGAGTCCGGGCCCTCGTAGGAGGCCCAGTCCAGGTCCCCGTCCGGCCGCAGCACCGGCAGCAGCACGTAACTGCCGCGCTTCCACAGCGCGTACACCAGGCCGCGGGTATCGGGCTCGGTGCCGATGGAGTAATAGGCCGCGACCGTGCCGGCCATCTGCACCTGGGGCGCGTCCAGAACCGCGTCCCGGATGAGCCTGGCCGCCGCGGCGCGCCGGTCCGCGGGCAGCGCGGACCGCCGGGCGAGTACCCGGGCGCGCAGTTCGGCCTTGCGCAGCTGGACGTCGGACACGTCCCTCACCGTACCTGCGGCCAGGAACACCCCTGGGAGTTCGCTAGTGTTCAGGCATGGCTAGTACCGCCGCCACCGTTAAGGACGTGACCAAGGCCGTGATCCCCGCGGCCGGCCTGGGCACCAGGTTCCTGCCCGCGACCAAGGCGACGCCCAAGGAAATGCTGCCGGTGGTCGACAAGCCGGCCATCCAGTATGTCGTGGAGGAAGCCGTCGCGGCCGGCCTGGACGACGTGCTGATGATCACCGGCCGGAGCAAGGTCTCCATCGAGAACCACTTCGACCGGGCCTACGAGCTCGAGGAGGCGCTGGCCGCCAAGGATGATGCCGAACGGCTGGCCCAGGTGCGCGAGTCAAGCGAGCTCGCCACCGTGCACTACGTGCGCCAGGGCGACCCGAAGGGGCTCGGGCACGCCGTGCTCTGCGCGGCCCAGCACGTGGGCGACGAGCCGTTCGCGGTGCTGCTCGGCGACGACATCATCGACAGCCGGGACCCGCTGCTGACCCAGATGATCGAGGTGCGCAAGCGGTACGGCGGCAGCGTCCTCGCGCTGATGGAGGTGGACCCGGAGCAGGTCTCGCAGTACGGCTCCGCGGCGATCACGCCGACCGCCGAGGAGGGCGTGGTCACGGTCACCGACCTGGTGGAGAAGCCGGTGCCCGGCTCGGCGCCGAGCAACTGGATCCTGATCGGGCGCTACGTCTGCGACCCAGCCGTGTTCGGCGTGCTGCGCGACACCCCGCCCGGACGGGGCGGCGAGATCCAGCTCACCGACGCGCTGCTGACGCTGGCCAAGCGCGGCGCGGCCGAGGGCGGCGGCGTGCACGGCGTGCTGTTCCACGGCCGCCGCTACGACACCGGCAACAAGCTGGACTACCTGCGCACCCTGGTCCAGTTCGCCTGCGAGCGCTCCGACCTGGCCGAGGAGATCGTGCCCTGGCTGCGTAAGTACCTGGAAAGCCTCCCATGAGCGAGCCGAAGGGCTGCGGCGGCGACTGGACTGAGGAGCGAGGGACGAGCGACGAGGGAAGGAGCCGCCTCATGGCGGCCCTGAGGCGAGCGGGGCAAGCACCGTGACCCACGGTCACGGTCACGGGGACGAGCCGCTGACCTCGGTCGAGGATCATCTGGCCGAGGTCCTCGGCACGATCACGCCGCTGGCGCCGGCCGAACTCGGCCTGGGCGACGCGGGCGGCCTGGTGCTGGCCGAGGACGTGTCCGCGGCCAGCCCGCTGCCGTCGTTCGACAACTCGGGCATGGACGGGTACGCGGTGCGGGTCGAGGACATCGCGGCCGCCACCGCGGAGAACCCGGTCACGCTGCCGGTGGCGGCCGAGGTCGCGGCGGGCGACACCGGGGCGTACGCGCTCCAGCCTGGCACCGCCATCAAGATCATGACCGGGGCGATGATGCCGCATGGCGCCGAGGCCGTGGTGCCGGTGGAGTGGACCGACGGCGGGCGCGCCCGGGTGAGGATCCGCGCCGGGGCCGAGTACGGCCACGCGGTCCGGCTGGCCGGGGAAGACGCCAAGGCCGGCCAGGTGCTGGTCGCCGCGGGCACCCGGCTGCGGGCGATGCAGATCGCGGTGACCGCGGCGGCGGGGCGCGGATCCGTGCTGGTCCGGCCCAGGCCACGGGTGGTGGTCCTGTCCACCGGCAACGAGCTGGCCGAGCCGGGCACCCCGGTCGTCTCCGGCCGGATCTGGGACTCCAACAGCTTCATGCTCGCCGCGGCGGCCCGCGAGGCGGGCTGCCTGGCCCACCGGCGGGTCGCCCTGCCCGACCACCCGGACGAGGTGCTGCCGGCCATCGAGGCCCAGCTGGCCCGGGCCGACCTGATGATCACCACCGGCGGGGTCAGCATGGGCGGCGAGCACGACGTGGTCAAGGCGGCGCTGCAGCGGCTCGGCACGATCACGTTCCGGAAGGTGGCGATGCAGCCGGGGATGCCGCAGGGATTCGGGACGGTCGCGCGGGTGCCGATCTTCACGCTGCCCGGCAACCCGGTCAGCGCCTACGTCTCGTTCCAGGTCTTCGCCCGGCCTGCCATCGGCGCCCTGCAGGGTGACGACGGGCTCGGCCTGGAGAAGATACAGGCCGAGCTGACCGGGCCGGTCCGCTCGCCGGCCGGCCGCCGGTCGTTCCTGCGCGGGGTCCTGGACCGAACGCGCGGGCTCATCGCCCCCCTCACCGGGCAGGGGTCGCACCAGGTGGCCACGCTCGGCCAGGCCAACGCGCTGGTCATCGTGCCGGAGCGGGTGGTGCGGATGAGCGAGGGCGACACCGCCGAGGTGCTGGTCCTGCCGTGAGCTGGGGCGCGAGCCCAGTCCGTTCGGACGTAATCTGACGAGCATGAGTGACGGGCTCACGCACGTGGACAGCGCCGGCCACGCACGGATGGTGGACGTGTCCGGCAAGGACGTGACGGCGCGGTCGGCCTGCGCGACCGGCCGGGTGCGGCTATCGGCCGCGGCGGTCGCGGCGCTGCGCGCCGGGGAGGTGCCGAAGGGCGACGCGCTCGCGGTGGCCCGCATCGCCGGCATCGCCGGGGCCAAGCGGACGCCGGACCTGATCCCGCTGTGCCACCCGATCGGGCTGCACGGGGTCACCGTGGACCTGGCCGTGACCGACGAGGGCGTGGACATCACCGCGGTGGCCCGCACCGCGGACCGGACCGGGGTGGAGATGGAGGCGCTCACCTCGGTGTCGGTGGCCGCGCTGGCGCTGATCGACATGGTCAAGGCCATCGACCCGGCCGCGGTGATCACCGACGTGCGGGTCGAGTGGAAGGAAGGCGGGAAGACGGGGCCATGGCGGAGAGGCTGATCAGCGCCCTGGTCGTGACCGTGTCGAACCGGGCGGCGGCGGGCGTGTACGAGGACCGTTCCGGGCCGGTGCTGGCGGAGTTGCTGCGGTCGGCCGGCTGCATCGTGGACGGGCCGACGGTCGTGCCGGACGGGGAGCCGGTCGAGGCGGCGCTGCGCGAGGCGCTGGCTTCGGCCTACGACGTGGTCGTGACCACCGGCGGGACCGGGCTGACCCCGGGCGACCTGACGCCCGAGATGACCAGGCGGGTGCTGGAACGGGAGATCCCCGGGATCGCCGAGGCGCTGCGCGCGGCCGGCGCCGCGGCCGGGGTGCCGTCCGCGATCCTCTCCCGTGGCGTGGCCGGCGTGGCGGGCCGTACCCTGATCGTGAACCTGCCCGGTTCGACCGGGGGCGTCCGTGACGGGATGGCCGTGCTCGCGCCGGTACTCGGGCACGCGATCTCCCAGATCAACGGGGGCGACCATGCCAGACCGGACTCCGGTGCGTAACGCTTGCCTGGGATCGCGTAGCGTCAGCGGCGATACAGGAGAATGATGGGATCGTGGCACGCATGCGCGGCTGGCCGGTAACCCTCACCGAGTCTCACCTGCTGGAACAGCCGGTGAGCCTGCGACCGGTGCGGGTCAGCGACGCGCGCATGTGGCGCGAGATCCGGGTCAGGAACGCGCCCTGGCTGCGGCCGTGGGAGCCGACCAACCCGGAGACCCCGCTCTACCGGTCCAGCCTCGGCCCGTACATCGCGATGGTCAGGGCCATGCGGCGGGAGGCCCGGCAGGGGCAGGCGGTGCCGTGGGTGGTGACCTACGGCGGGGAATTCGTCGGCCAGCTGACGGTCGGGTCGATCACGTGGGGTTCGGCCCGGTCCGGGCAGGTCGGATACTGGATCGACGAGGCCTTCGCCGGGCGCGGCATCATCCCCACCACGCTGGCCATGGCGGTGGACCACTGCTTCGGCGTCATCGGGCTGCACCGGCTCGAGGCGTCGATCCGGCCGGAAAACCACGCCTCACGGCGGGTGGTGGAGAAGCTCGGGTTCCGCGAGGAGGGCATCCGGGTGCGCCAGCTGCACATCAACGGCGCCTGGCGGGACCACGTGTGCTACGCGCTGACCGCCGAAGAGGTGCCCCAGGGCCTGATGACCCGGTGGCGCGGTATCCAGATGGCGTCGCGCCCGACCGCGAGCTGACCTTCCCGGCGTCGCCGTCGCAGCGAATATTGCGACACACCGCGCGATGTACTCGTTTATGCCGCGTTCAGCTATTACTTTGCGTTCACGTGAGCGCGCCCGGCGCCGGCCACGCCGAGGGAGGATAGTTGAGCAGCGCGATACTGTACGTCGCTATCGTCGCCATCTGGGCTGGCGTGCTCATCCCCCGGTGGCTTCGGCGGGATTCCGCGGCTGGCGGGCGGAACAGCGAGCATGGTGCGGTGGCGGACGCCAAGCCCGAGGCCGAGGTGGGTGCCGGGGCTGAGGTCGCCGAGGAACCCGCGCCTGCGCCTGCGCCCGCGCCCGCGCCGCGGCGCCGGAAGGGTGCCGCGGCTCGTGAGGCGCCGTCGGCGCGTCGGGCGCGCTATGAGGAGCTGGTGGTGCCCCGGCCCGCGTCGGTCCGGCCCGGGCCGCCCCCGCCCCCGCCCCCGGCGGCGCCGCCCCGGCCGGTGCCTCGGCCGGAGATCCCAGAGGAGATCCCGCACGGGGAGCCACGCGGCCGGGAGCACAAGAAGACGCTGTCCTCACGACGGCGGCTGCTCGGCTTGCTGCTGGTCCTGACTATCGCGGCCGGCGCGCTCGCGTTCACCAGGATGGCCGCCTGGTGGGTGGTCGTGCCGTCGGCCGTCATGCTGCTCGGCTACCTGACCTTGCTCTATGAGGCCGGCAGGGCCGACGCCGAACGGCGCGAACTGGCTCGCACCCGCGCGGCCGCGGCCGCGGAGGTGGCCGCGGCCAAGCGCGCCACTCCCCCGGCGCCTGCCGCTCCGCCGCCCGCGCCCGATGCGGAGGTCATCGACATCTCCGCGTCGCTTACCGTCGCCGGTCACAAATTCTATGACCAGTACGCCGACACCAAGCTGCGCGCGGTAGGCGACTTAGGAATCGTCAGTCATTAACCCGTCCGCTTGATCTGGAGCAGGGCGTGGCTCATGATCACATGATCGTGGATCGTTGCGTCCCCTATCAGGGTCGCAGCGATCCACGATCACGGGGGCTGTGAAAGCTGTGGCACCTGATGCGGGCACCCTACCCTGACCCAGAACGACACAGGAGCCAGCGACGGGCGAACCGGTTAGCGCTCGGTTAGCGCCGGCCGGTTTACCTTCGCGTTCATAGTCCGTAACGACAACAGACCATGGAGGTAGACATGCCCGCGGACTTCAAGGCCTTCCAGAACAGCGATCTTCTTTTGCAGAAGGGCGGCGACCTGGACAAGGAAGTCAAGTTCGACACCGACGACGTCGACACAACCGAGAACGCCAGTATCTCGTTCATAGTAAAACCAACAGGCGACGCACATCTAACCGTCGTCATCAACGACAACACCGTTGTGGACGCGCAGCCCTTCAGCTCGACGGGCGGACGGGCTTGGCGGCAGAACTTCCAAGGCAGCTTCCTGAAGAACCACAACACGATGATTGTGAGCAAGAACAGCGATGGCGACGACATTACGGTCGGTGATTTCATCGTTCACTTCAAGACGCCCTGACTGAATCGGTTCCGCGCTCGCCAAGATGAATCCGCCACATCGGCTGGACGGCTGACGGACCCGAGTGTCCGGGTCCACTTGGCGAAGCGCGGGCCTTCGGTTAGGTGGAGGCGCGGTCGATGCCTTTGCGGATGCGGGCCGAGCGGTCGATGAGTTCGCGGAGCGCGTCGGGGTCGACGTCGTCGAGGCGCTTGATATACAGGCAGCCCTTTCCGGTCTTGTGCGGGCCTAGGCGCGCCAGCGCCGCCTGGTGCCGGTCCGCGAACTCGCCGACGAGGTAGATGACCAGATGCTGGCGGCGAGGCGAGAAGCCCGCCAGCGCCGAATCACCCTCGTGACCGCTGGCGTACCGGTAGTGGTACGTGCCGAAGCCGACGATGCTGCTCCCCCACATCGCCGGCGGCTCGCCGGTGATCTCCTGCATCATGGCGCACAGCCGGCGTGCGTCCTCGCGTCGTCGGTCATCGGGCACCTGGGCCAGGAACACCTCCACCGAGGCATCCGTCGGGTGGGTCGCCATGGCGTCAGGGGTGCGCCTGGACCAGCAGGACCTGGGGGCCGCGGAACGAGATGTTGGGGTGGAAGGTGAGCCGCTGGTCAGGTACCAGCCGGAGGTCGGGATAGCGGCGGGCGAGTTCGGCCATCGCGATCTGCGCCTCGAGCTTGCCGAGGTTCGCGCCCAGGCAGTAGTGCAGTCCCTTGCCGAAGGCCAGGTGGTGATCGGCATCCGTTCGGCGCATATCAAAGTCGGTGGGACGGTCGAACGCTTCCTCGTCCCGGCCGGCGGCGCCCAGCCACAGGAAGAGCCTGGCCCCCGCGGGCAGGTCCACCCCGACCAGCGTGACCGGGCGGGTGGTGACCCGGCGCCAGACGGGGACGGAGGGGTCGTAGCGGAGGGTCTCGTCGACGGCGCCGGGGATGAGGTCGGGGTGCGCGGTGATCTCGGCCCAGCGGCTGGGGTCCTCGAGCAGGCGGCGCACGGTGTTGCCGATGAGGCCGGTGGTGGTCTCGTGCCCGGCGAACGACAGCGAGAACAGGATCGAGGCGATCTCGTCCAGGGTGAGGCGCTCCGGCGCCGCGCGGTGGATGGCGATCAGATCGCTGGCCAGGTCGTCGCCGGGCTCGCGGGCCTTGGCGTCCATCAGGTCGCGCAGGTACTTGCGGTACGCCGTCATGCTGGTGGCGATCTCCACCTGGTCCTCCGGCGCGGGCCGGCCCCAGGCCAGCGCGGCCCGGTAGCCGCACCACTGCTTGAGCTGGGCGAAGTCTCCAGCGGGCACGCCCATCAGGGAGAACACGATGTTGGCGGGCAGCGGGAACGCCAGCGTCTCGACCAGGTCGAACTGGGCCGCGTCGCCCACCGTGTCGAGGAGCCGGGCGGTGGTGGCCTCGATGACTGGGATCATCGCGGTGACCCGTTTCATGCTGAACGCCCGGGCGGCCGGCTTACGGAGCCTGGCGTGTTCGGGCTCGTCCAGGCTGACCATGCTCGGCTGGGGCTTGTGCCCGCCGGCCAGCAGGATCTGCTGGGCTTGTTCGATTATCGGCGCCAGTGGCGCCTGGGCTACCGCCGCGGAGTACGTTTCAGGGTCGCGGAAAACTTGCTCCACCGCGTCGTAGCTGGTGACGACGTAGTAGCCGATCGACGGGGCGAAGAAGACGGGTTTGCTGCCGCTGGGCAGCTTGGCCAGGATCGCGTAGGGATCGGCGAGGAATTCGGGGGTGAGCGGGTCGAAGGACACCTCGACCGGGCATCCGGGAGCCGCGCCGGCCTGGGTCATCGGGTTCTGGCGCATGCTGCCCATGATTCCCCGGGGAGGTTTCGGCTGTCACCAGGAAAATCCGTGGCGCGGACAGGCTCCGGGGTTTGCTACGCTAGCTCAGGTTCTCGGGGCTGTAGCGCAGTCCGGTAGCGCACCTCGTTCGCATCGAGGGGGTCAGGGGTTCAAATCCCCTCAGCTCCACCGAGTTCTTCCAGGCCAGGTGGCCTGTTCGATTTCATGGCTCCCTGTTGGGGAGCCAATGTGGGAGCCAAGTCGTACAATTCGGGTATGGCTGGGGCTGCGCGCCGTGGCTACGGCGAAGACGGTATCTACTTCGATCACCGGGGCGATTGCCGGGACAGCGCTCTTCATAAGACGTGCGCCGGGCGCTGGCGCGGGGTGGTCTCGCTCGGGTTCGACGCGGACGGGAAACGTCTGCGCAGGAAGGTCAGCGGCCAGACCAAGGCCGAGGTCAAGGACAAGCTCAAGGCGCTGCACTCCGAGTTGGACGCCGGGCTGCGGACGGCTCAGGGATACACGGTCGAGAAGGCCGTGGCTGACTGGCTGGAGGAGGGGCTACCGGGGCGGACGGTTAAGACCGTCGAGACGAACCGGGACTCGCTGCGGCCGCTGCTGGCGGTGATCGGGCGGATTCCGCTAAAGGACCTGACCGTGCAGGACGTGCGGACGGCGCTGAAGAAGATGGCGGCGACGCATTCGACCCGGACGCTGCAGAAGGGGCACAACTGCCTGACCCGGGCGGTCCGGCACGCGGAGGGGCAGGATCTGGTCCGGCGGAACGTGTCGGCGCTGGTGGACACGCCGCGCGGGCGGGAGGGGCGGCCGTCGCAGTCGCTGACGCTGGAGCAGGCTTCGGCGCTGCTGGAGGCGGCGGAGGCGTCGCGGTTGCATGCGTTTATCGTGCTGTGCCTGCTGACCGGGGTCCGGTCGGAGGAGGCGCGGGCGCTGACGTGGGAGCACGTGGACCTGGACGCCGGGACGATATCGGTGTGGCGGTCGGTGCGGGCGCACGGGGACACCAAGACGAACCGGTCGCGGCGGACGCTGAAGCTGCCGGAGATCGCGGTGGAGGCACTGCGGGGTCAGCGGGGGCGGCAGGACCGGGAGCGGGCCGAGGCCGGAGAGCTGTGGCATGAGCACGGGCTCGTGTTCGCCACGTCGGTGGGGACCGGGTATGAGTCGCATAATCTGCGGCGGGACTTCCGGCGGGTGACCGCAACGGCCGGGCTCGGGGCGCGGTGGGTGCCGAAGGAACTGCGGACATCGTTCGTCAGCATGATGAGCTATCAGGGCGTGCCGGTGGAGGAGATCGCACGGCTGGCCGGGCATGCGAGCTCGCGGACGACCGAGGTGATCTACCGGCGGGAGCTGCGGCCGGTGATCACCACGGGCGCTGAGGTCATGGACCAGATCTTCCGGCCGAAGCAGCGGCGAGGAAGCGCAACCGCCGCGGGATGACGTGGCCTCCTGTCAAGATGCACCCCAACGGTCAGCTCAACACGGTCAGGGTGGGCACGTGGTCGGGCAGGCTGTCGCCCTTGGCGGCTGGCAGTGGGGTGTGCGCAGCCGTTAGGTCGGGCCAATCGCCCTTGTTAGCCGGCGCCCGTACCGCGGTTACCTCGATCGCCGCGCCCTCGTTCACTTGGACCTGGGCGTCGGCGATGGTGCGGAAGACGTAGGTTCCGGCGGCGAGGCGGACCGGGGTGGTGCCGGGCGGCAGCAGGTCGCCGTAGCGTTCGGCGCTGGTGCCGGTGAGGCGGTCCAGCTGCACGTGGTCGTGGACGGTCAGGCTGACGACGGCCGGCTCGGCGACGACCAGCGCCACCATCAGGCTGGTATAGGCAGCGGCCGTCCAGCGGCCGGGCATGGGTCGTGGGTGCATGGGCTGTTCTCTTTCCTGGTGTCGGGGCTATCGCCGGGGTGCGGGCCGGAATGGACGCTGGCGCATGGCCGCCGGGTGGTTGGCGCGTATGTCGGGCCGCTCGACGTCGGGAGTGTCCTGGCGCAGTTCCCGGCGGAGCCAGGCGTAGCTGGCGCAGTCCGGGTTGAGTTTGCCGCCGGGGTAGGTGAGCCGTTCCAGCTTCTGGACGAACTCGCTGCGCTGGTAGTTCAGGGTGGCCTGGTTCTCGGCGCAGGCGGCCAGCACGACCGTGGCGGCGGGGACGCCGGTGAAGGTGGCGGCGCAGGCGGCGGCGTAGCAGGTGTCGGCGATCACGACGATGCGCGCTGATGCCGGGGCCGTGGCGAGCAGTCCAGCGGTCTCGGCGTGGCGTAGCGCCTGGTCATGCAGGCACCAGCCGCCGTCATGCTCGCCAGGCACGGGACGTTCGCTGTGGCCGCTGAAGCTCAGGACGAGCAGCCCGCCCGGGCCGATGCCCGCGACTGAGTCCGCGATTGCCGTGCGGGCCCGGGCTGTCGTGGCGTCCGGCCCGAGCAGCGCCTGCTGGGCCCGGACACCGGCCGCCTGGCAGAGGCGGAACAGGCGGTCGACCGTGACGCGGCAGGACAGCGGCCGGGCCCAGGCGGCGTGCCGTGGGTGCCGGAGGTCATCGGCGCCGATGTGCACGGCCGCCGCCCGCAGGCACGCCCGGCTGATCACCGGAGCACGGTAAGCGCGGGCACATAATCGGGCGGGCCACCACCCCGGGCAGCAGGCAACGGCGTAGCCACGGCAGGAGGAGGATCCGGCCACTTATCCTTGTCCGACAGAGGCACCGCGGTCACCTCGATTGCTGCGCCCTTGTCCAACTGGACCTGGGCGTCGGCGGTGGCGCGGAAGAGGTAGGTTCCCGCCGCGAGGCGGACCGGGGTGGTGCCGGGCGGTACGAGGTCGCCGTAGCGTTCGGCGCTGGTGCCGGTGACTCGGTCGAGCTGCACGTGGTCGTGGACGGTCAGGCTGACGACGGCCGGCTCAGCGACGTACAACGCCACCATCAGGCAGGTGTAGGCCGCGGCCGGCCAGCGGCCCGGCATGAGCTGGCCCGCGCTTACCATGCTGGCCGCGCCGGGCGGGGGTCCCGGCCGTCGGCTTCTCGAGCGTCGGTGAACAGCGCCATGTGCGTTTCCCTCCCGTTGTCAGGCCCCGGGACGGGGCTGAGATTCAAGGCCGACGGTGCCAGCTGCGGCTGGAACAGGCCTGACGCGGCGCTGAAACGGCAGTGGCCGAAAGGATCCCGCGGCCGGCGCCGAGAGCGGTTCCAAGCCCGAGCATGAGACCAAGGTCGCCGACGCCGTGGTGGTCGATGAGATCCTGCGGGCGCTCGCGCTGGAGCACCTGGTCGCCTTCGAGAAGCGCTCTGTGAATTACCGCGTCACCGCGAAGGCCGGGGACATGCTGGCTACCGTGGTGACGGTCCCGGAGATCGACGGCACGTTCGTCGAGCTGGAAACCCTCGCCGACGAAGCCGACCTGGCCGCCGCTCTCGGCGATGTCCGGGCGGTCCTCGGCGAGCTGGGCATCGGCGAGGACGACCTGACCACCGAGCAGTACACCGACGCCGTGATGCGCGCCCGGGCCTGACCAGTCCTGCTGCCTTCAGTCGGCGGCCTCCCAGTCGGCGTCACGATCTATTGCGTGCTGGAGGATCCGCGACGACGGCGGGATCTCCGGCATTGGCGGCTGCAAGATGGCGCCCCTGGCTGGGCTCCGCCAGGGTGGGAAGGCCTGGCCGAGATCGCCGTAGTCGGGGTCTTCGGACGGGATGGTCTGACTCTGCCGGTCCGCGAGCCGATCGGCGAGTGTCCGGCGCCCCGTGGCTAGGTCCTTGATCCACTGGCCCATCTCGGCGATCTCCTCCCCCGCCGTCAGGGTGAGCTCGGCGCGCTGGGCGCCGGTGGCGGGCGCGGGCTCGGCTGAGCGCAGCGGCGCGTAGTACTGGCCGGGGTGACGGCGGCGCAGCTCGGTGTCGGCCGCGACGGCTAGGTGCCGTTGCTGGCGGGTCGCGGCCTCCCATTCGGTGCGGTCGGCCATGACCGCGGCGAAAACGGTCTCGCGCTGCCGGTAGGCCTGCTCCAGGGCGCGATAGCTGCGGGCTCGCTCCTGGTCCTGGGTGGCTTGCCTGTGGTCGCCGCGCAACTGGGCGGCGCGGGCGTCGGCGGTGGCGCGCAGGCTGGTCAGGCGGGCGTCCCAGGCGGCGTCGCGGACCTGGCGGAGCTCGTCCCCGACGTACTGGGGCGCCCAGGCGGTCTCGACGGGATAGGTGTCGCGCAGGTGCAGCAGCAGCCCGTCCGGCATGTCGCGCACGTCCGGGCCGTCGGCCGGTCCGAGGGCGGCCAGGGCCTCGTGCCAGGCGGCGCGCAGGTCCGGGGCGGCCGCGGCGGGTTCTGATCCGATCGGGTCGGCCGGGTTGTGGTAGCCGGATAGCTCCCGCCACGCCGCGATGGCGGCGGCCCGGCGCTGCCAGTCCAGCCGGGCGGCCGGCTGCTCCGGCACCGGGCCGAGGGCGTTGACCGCCCAGGGTGGCGCGTATGCGGCGGTGTGTTCGCCGAGGCGTTGCTTGCGGGCGTCCATCAGCGCGGCGATCTCGGTGAGGTAGGCGCGGCGTTCGAGGTCGGCGATGGCGGGGACGCGCGCGGACCACGCCCAGGGTGGGAGCGGGACCGAGGAGCCGGTCCGGTTCCTGATGCGGGTGTCGAGGACGGCCGCGATGTCGCGGGCGCCGGCGAGGTCTCGTTCGGCGACTGCGCCGGCGAGGACCTGGGCGGGGTCCAGGCCGGTGAGTTCGGCGGCATGCAGGGTCCGCCACAGCCACCGGTCCCGGGGCCCGAGCCTGGCCTGGGAGCCGGGCGGCAGGGCAGCCGCGAGCAGGTCCCGGTAGCGCTGCTCGCGGGCCGGGCTGGTCTCGGCGGTCCAGATGGCGTGCAGCAGGGCCAGGTGGTCGGCGTCGGCCAGGGCCTGGCGGCGGGCCTGGGTGGCGGAGCGCTGCTGGCCGTCCCGCTCCAGGACGGCAGCTAGCACGCCTAGCGCCGTGCCCGCGGTGGCGGGCGGGGTGGCCGGGGCGGGATCACCGGCCCGTTCGGCACTGATCGTGTCGTACCGGGCCAGTTCGGGCGCCGGGCGGGGGCCAGGGACCAGGTCGGCGCGTTTCGGGGATGCGGTGAAGACGTAGGCGTGATTGGCGTCGGTGCCGCGGGTCAGGGCAACGTAGGCGTGCTAGCGGTCCTCGGTGCCGGTGATCACCGCCAGGCCGGTGTGCACGGTACGGCCCTGGGCCGCGTGATCGGTGACCGCGTAGCCGAGTTCGGAATTTTCGTAGGAATTGAACAGGAAGTGTCGGTCGGTCCAGCGGCGCTGCCCGGTGTGCGGCTCGGCGTCCAGGGCGCGGCGCACGATGAGGCCGTCTCGGGTGATGGTCTCGATGCGGAGCAGGTCGCCGTTGGCCAGGGTGCGTCCGGGCTCCCCGGCCTCGGTGGTGTGGTCGTTGCGGGTGCAGATGATGAGGTCCCCTGGGCTGGCTTGGGCGCCGTCGGCGATCGTTACTGCGGGTCCGTCCTGGACGATGCCCAAGGTGATGAGGTCATCGCGGATACGGCGGCTGAGCTCGCGGCGCAGCGCGTGGTCAGCGGCCATTAGGAGCGTGTCGGTTCCGCTTGTGGTGAGGGCGACGTAGGCGGCCGCGGCGGCGTCCATCGTTTGCTCCGGGTCGCCGCAGTGGATGCGGCCGTGCTGGTCGTAGTCGGCCAGCACAGTGGTGTCGCCGTCGCGCAGGCGCAGGCTGGCGTGCTGTTCCCTGGGGTTGCGGAACCGGACGGGTTCGGCCAGCCGGGCGTAGCCGAGCCGGGTGGCGAGCAGGGACATGCCGCCGCCGTTTTCCACGGCCTGGAGCTGGCTGAGGTCCCCGGCCAGGATGATCTTGGCGCCGCGGGCCCGGGCGTAGGTGATCAGGTCGGCGAGGTCGGGGCCGGACAGCATCGAGGCCTCGTCGACGACCAGGAGGGTGGCGGGGCCGATCGGGATGGGGCCGCGGGCGCCGCGGCGGCCGGGCAGGTGGCCGAGGAACTGGGCGGCGTTGTATGAGCGCCGGACCCCGGCGGCCAGGGTGTTACTGGCGGACTGCGACGGGGTGATCCCGATGACCGGGCCCAGGCCGGCCCCGGCCCAGATGCGGGCGGCTTCGGCCAGGACACGGGTTTTGCCGGATCCGGCCGGGGCGTTGAGCACCGAGACGAGCCGGCCGTCGGTCAGGGCGGCGAGCGCGGCGGCGGCCTGGTCCTCGCGCAGCCCGGTCCGGGTGAGCTGTTCGCGGGTGCGCGGCTCGGTGCCGGTGAGCGCGTTCTCGAGGTGCGCGAGATCGGCGCCGAGCGCGTGCGCGGCCTGGTCGCGCGCCGGCCGCGGCGCGGTGCCCGCGCGGGCTTGCGTGAGCATGCCCTTTTCCATGGCCAGCTGCGCGCGGGTCGCGTAACGGGTGCCGCCGTGTCGCTGGTAGATGCTGCGGCCGTCGGCGCGGCGCAAGTTTGGCGGGACATCAGCGAGCTCCGGCGCCTCCAGGCAGACGACCGGCTCGAACTCCGAGGCTAGGGCCCGGTCGGCCAGGTCCTCCACCATCGCCGCAGCCGCGGCCGGGTTCATGCCGGTGCGGGGCAGGACACGGCCCAGGTGCTTGATCACGTCGGCGCGGGTCCACGCGGGCTTGTCTTGCTGGGCCAGCGCGAGCGCCTTCTGCGCCGCGTGGGCCAGTTCGGCCTCAGTCGGCGCCGGGCCGGGTGAGTTTGCGCCGCGCGTGGTTGCGCGTCCGCCTTCGTGCCATACCGACGGTGCGACCGACGCGAGGGACACGCCGAGGGTGCGCGTGAGCTTGTCCGCCCAGCCCGCGTGGGCCTGCGCGAGATCCAGCGTGCCGTGCTTGGGGTTGCGCGTGGTGAAGTTCGACGCCTGCGCGAGGTGCGCGAGCTCACGCTGGGACGGCGCACGGCCATACCGCTGCTCGAACCGCGCCCCGCGGACGCGCAGATCCACGGTGATCGACGCGCGGCGCGAGGAGAACACGCGCATCATCTCCCCGAAGATCCCCTTGATCTCGAACCCGTGCCCGTCGTCACGGGCGACCCATTCCACGCCGAACCTTTGGGTGAGCGCTTCCTCGAGATGCTGGGAGACGATCGCGGCGACCGCGCCGATGTGCTCGTTGTAACCGAGGGAATCCGGGGCCCGCCACTTGCCGTCGGTGCTGGTCTTGGCGGCGTGGGCGATCTGGGAATGGACATGCAGCTGCATGTCGCCGTCCCGGGAGGTGTGCTGCAGCCAGTGCGCCACCGCCAGGTCGGCCTCGTGCCACTGGCCTGTTTCCCGGCCGTGGACCCGGGTGTTGTGGGAGCCGGTGCGGGTGTAGCCGGCCTCGCGCTGGAAGTAGCCGAACCCGGCGTGCACGGCTTCCCAGATCATGTTGTCGACTTCTCCGACTAGGGCGGACCAGTACTGGTCGCCGTCTTCGTCTCCGGCTTGGCGGGCCAGGCGGGCGTTCTCGCCGAGGGAGGCGTGGAAGATCGAGATCGACTTCGACAGCGAGATCGTCAGGTCAAAGAAGAGAGGGCTCAGCCGGGCCTTCCTGACCGCCTCGGTGCGGAGTTCGCGTTTGCGCTCGGCGGTGGCGTGCGGCTCGACGGCCAGGAGCTGGGCGTACAGGTCAGCGGCTTTACGGCCGCCGCCCGGGGGCCGGCCGAGCTGCGTGCCGTCGGGTGCCTTCCGCTCGCCGAACAGCAAATCGTACGGTTTGCGCTCGACGGTCTGCCCGGGCTCGAGGCCGAGGGCTTTCGCGCCGGGGCCCGACCAGCGGCCGGGTGGTTCTCCCCCGCTCTGGCTGGCCTGGATGTAGTAGCTGGCCGCGTCCTTGGCCGGGCCGCAGTCGACTTGCTTCCAGATGTAGTCAAGGTCATAGCCCTTGCTCAGGGTTGCGACAACCGCCAAGGGCTAATCCACCGCCAGCGAGCACGGCGGGACTGTCCATGCTCATCGCATGGTGCATGAGTGTGAGGCTCTGGCTGACCATGATTACAGGATGACAAAACGGGCGATCAAGATCAGAAACGAAGCGGGTGGCTAACAGCAGAAAGGGGTTCGTGAACGACTCAAGGGCAGACGGATCGCACCGATGGTAAGTCTGCACCTGCCTGAGGTCTGGCTAGGCCGTTAGCCAGACGGCCCCGATGCCAGGATCAGTTTCCTTCGCAGATCATTTGTCCTCGGTATGTGACTGATCGTGGGACGCGGCTTCGTCGCGGGCGTGCCAGGTGTCTGCGATGGGCGGCTCGCAGCCGGCGTTACCCCCCAGCATGGGATCGGCGAGCATGACGGCTCCGTCGTGGCTGAGGTGGGCGCGAAGCGGGGTGCCCTCGTCGCGCCAGCGCCGGACCCTGGTCAGGGAGCATGTGCTGGCCGTGATGCGGAACACCCCGGCCAGCGAAGCGTCCTGGGTGGCGAGGCTGACCAGGAGCTCGTCGTCGTAGACGACCATGGCGCTGATCCGTACACCGTCCAGCCTTCCGGCCAGGTAGTGGCGTGACCGGCTGTCTGCGGAGGAAACCCTGTTCCCGGCCGCGGTTACCGCGCGGCCGATCGCCCACAGCAGCAGCACGACTCCCGCCGCGATCAGAGCGATCAGGGATATTGCGGTGGTGCTCATCGCAGGCTGGGCGTGCCGGCCGGGAACAGCGTGTCGAGCAGGCCCGTGGTGCTGGGGGCTTCCGCGGTCACGGTCACCTGCCCGGCGGTGACCTCCAGCAGGAACCGGGCGTGAGGGCAGCAGGCGGTCTCTGCCGCGCACAGCGCGGCCACGGTGGTGATCATCTCCGGATCGGCGGGCAGCATGAGCCGGACAGTGCTGCTGGTGCGCTCCGCTGATGTCGCGGCCGCGGCCAGCGCCCGCCATTGGGCGATCCGGGAGGCCAGGGCGTCGCTGTCGAGCGAGCAGCCCCACTGCGCGGGGCCGGCTGGGGCCTGGCCGGGGGTCAGGTCGAGATCGGCCTCGCAGATGCATCCCCGCCCGCAGTGCTCCGGGCCGGGATCGCGGGCCGACAGCCGGTCGAGTACGGCCTGGAGCTGCCGCTCGAACATGCCCATCTCGGCGACCTGCTGGCGGACCTGGCTGATCCGTCCGGCCAGGTAGGCGCGCAGCCGGGCTTGCAGCGACCGGCATTCGCCGGCCGGCCAGGACGCGACCAGGTCGGCGATGTCTTCCAGGCTCATCCCGATGCCCTTGGCCCGGCTGATGAACGCCAGTTCATCCAGCGCGGACTCATCGAACACCCGATAGCCGTTGGCCGCCCGCCGCGCTGGGGACAACAGCCCGGCACGCTCGTAAAAGCGCACCGTCGACGGTGTCACCCTTGCGCGTTCGGCCAGTTCAGAGACCCGCAGACCGTCCACGGCACCAAGCGTAAACCTGGAACCCAGCTTCAAGGTCAAGGCGTGACCGGCTTCGCGCCGTGGCTGCAAAGACAGGATCTGCTTCGAGCACCGGGCACCCATCACCAGGCCTGCGGCTGGCACCGGCGCGGGGTGGTTTCGCTTTCTGCCCCATCAGCCTGACCGCCTCAGGCCGGAAACCTGCGCGCCTGGCAAGCGAGCATACGGCCGCGGCGCCCGTGTATCGGCCACGGCGGCGATCACGAACTCCTTCCCGCCCAGATAACAACGTAGGCGGCGGGACCAGAGGCAGGGACCTGCGGGCCGGCTTCCGGTGGTGCATGCCTGTGCCGGTCAGGCAGCTATAGCTCGATGCGGGAGCCCACGATCAGCGTGCGTTCGCGGGGCAGCTGAAAGTAGTCGGCGGCGTCTGCGGTGATCCGTGAGGTCGCGATGAACAGCCGCTTGCGCCAGCGGCTCATGCCGGGAGTGTTGCCCTGGACGATCTCGATGCGCGACAGGAAATAGGACAGCCTGTCGTCGTCGAGGGGACTTTCGATGTCGGCCTCGCGGATCAGCGGCAGCAGGCCGGGGACGTTCGTCTGGTCCATGTAGCCGAACCGGGCGGTGACGTGGATGATCCGGTCGTCTTTGTAGCCGAGGTCGTCGGCGGTGATCCGCCCGGCGGCCGGGACGTGGGGTACCGGCATCGTCTCGACCGCGAGGATGAGGACGTGCTCGTGGAGGACGTGATTGTGCTCGACGTTCGCCCGCAGGGCCAGCGGGGCGGTGTCCTTGCCGCGGTTGAGGAAGACGGCGGTGCCAGGCACCCGGACCAGCGGTGGCTTCGCGGCGTGCAGCCGGTCGACGAACTCGCGGAGCGATCCCTCGTCATGTTCACGCTGGCGGGTGACTAGTTCCCGGCCGCGCTGCCAGGTGGTCAGGACGGTGAACGCGGTGATGGCGATCAGCAGGGGAAGCCACGCTCCGCTCACCAGCTTGGTCAGGTTGGCGGCGAAGAACAGGAGGTCCACGGTGAGGAGGATGGCAGCGCCGGGCGCGACGATCCGCAGCGGCCGGCGCCACTGGTAACGGACCACGTAGAAATACAGCAGGGTCGTGATCGTGATCGTGCCGGTCACCGCCATGCCGAACGCGTAGGCCAGCGCGGCCGAGCTCTTGAACGTGACTACGAGCGTGAGCACCGCCACCAGCAGCAGCCAGTTGATGAACGGCACGTAAATCTGGCCCATCTGTTGTTCCGAGGTGTAGGCGATGCGCAGCCGCGGCAGGTAGCCGAGCCGGGCCGCCTGGTGCGCCACCGAAAACGCGCCGGTGATGACGGCCTGCGAGGCGATGACGGTCGCCACGGCGGCCAGGAAGACCATCGGGAGCCGCGCCCAGCTGGGTGCGAGCAGGAAGAACGGGCTGCTGGTGGTGCCCGGGTCGTCCAGGATCAGCGCACCTTGGCCCAGGTAGCTCAGGATGCAAGCGGGGAAGACGAGGATCAGCCAGACGCGCGTGATTGGCGGGCGGCCGAAGTGCCCATGTCCGCGTACAGCGCCTCGGCCCCGGTGACGGCCAGGACGACAGCGGCCAGGGAGAAGAACGCGGTGCCGAAATGGCCGGCCAGGAAGCTCAGGGCGTAGCCGGGCGACAGCGCCTTCAGGATCGCCGGGTGGGCGGCGATGCCGCGCATGCCGATCACGCCGATCGCGGCGAACCAGATCCCCATGGCCGGCCCGAACAGGCGCCCCACGGCGCCCGTGCCCAGCCGCTGGACCAGGAACAGGACGATGATGATCGCCGCGGTGATCGGGATGACCAGGTCGGACACTGACGGCGCGGCGACCTTGACGCCCTCGATGGCGGACAGGACCGAGATCGCGGGCGTGATCATGCTGTCGCCGAAGAACAGCGAGGCGCCGAAGATGCCCAGTGCCGCCAGCGTCAGCTTGGTCCGGCGCCCGCCGGGGACTGCGCGCCTGCGGATCAGGGCGATCAGCGCCATGATCCCGCCCTCGCCGTCGTTGTCGGCCCGCATCACCAGCACGACGTACGTGACGGTGACGATGATCGTCACGGACCAGAAGATCAGCGAGATGATCCCGAAGATGCTGTCCTCGGTCACCTTGACCGGGTGCGGATCGCCCGGGTTGAACACCGTCTGGATGGTGTACAGCGGGCTCGTGCCGATATCCCCGAAGACAACCCCCGAGAGCACCGACCGAGAGAGCCCACTGGCCGGCAGCGCGCTGACCCACCCTCACCGTATACGCCTCTCTGCCGCCAACCCTGCACGCGCTACCCTAGCGAGCGACTCAGCAAAGACACTGACCCAGATGACGACCGCGATCCCCGGGCCCGGTCACGGAGGGCCGGCGGATCGGGCTGGTTCTGCGGGTTCGAGGATCAGTTCGCCGCGTTCGGCGTCGTATTCGAACAGCTCGCCGTAGCGTCCCCAGTCGATGGCGATGTCGAGCTGGCGGCGGGCTTCGTCGGCGGAGAAGCCGCGGCGGAGCAGGTCCAGGAAGAACCCTTCGCGCAGCGTCCCGTCATTGGTGGCTCGCAGCGCTCGGAGGATGGCCTTGATCAGCGGGGCGCGGGCGGCGGCCAGCTCGCCGAACAGGGTCTTGCTGGTGTCGATGTCGGCGTCGGCGAAGTCGCGGCCCGCCTGCGTGATCTCCAGCTGGGCGTCGTGCACGTGCGCGAGGCCGAGCAGCACCGCGGCGTCGACGAGCGGGAGCAGGTCGTCGATCTCGAAGCTGAGGTCGTCGGCCAGCTCGGCCAGGCCGTCCTGGCCGCCGCGGGCGGCGAGGATCTCCAGCAGGCCGGACAGGCCGCCGGCCGAGACCTCCGGCAGCGGCAGGTCGGCCGGGGTGGGGGCGGGCGCGCCCGGCGGCGCCTCGCCCACCGCGTCCGCGGCGCGTTCGGCGGCGTCCTCACGGCCGGTCAAGATGCCGTAGACGGTGTCGACGAGCTGCTCGAAGCCAGGATCGTGCCGGTCGCGGGGCCGCGGCATCACTACGGCCAGCTCGGCGCGGATGCGGCCGGGGTTGGAGGAGAGCACCAGGATGCGGTCGGCGAGCTGGACGGCTTCTTCGATGTTGTGGGTGACGATCAGGATCGCCTTGACCGGGAACTCCTTGCCTTCCCACAGCCGGGTCAGCTCGCCGCGCAGGTTCGCGGCGGTGAGCACGTCCAGCGCGGAGAACGGCTCGTCCATCAGCAGGGCGTCGGGCTCGACGGCCAGGGCCCGGGCGAACCCGACCCGCTGCCGCATGCCGCCGGACAGCTCCTTGGGGTAGGCGGACTCGAAGCCGTCCAGGCCGATCAGGTCGATCGCGCGCAGAGCCTTGTCGCGCCGCGCGTCTTCGGGCACGTCGCGGGCCTGCATGGCCAGCTCCACGTTCTGCTGCACGGTCAGCCAGGGCAGCAGGGCGAAGGACTGGAACACCATGGCCACGCCCGGGTTCGCGCCGTTCA
>Ga0335081_10005003_pt1 | contig 20952 bp, 18 predicted proteins | sample Lox_Sample_35_FD_206713 | JGI IMG/M metagenome (GOLD analysis project Ga0335081, IMG submission 206713) | Soil microbial communities from Loxahatchee National Wildlife Refuge, Florida, United States - Lox_Sample_3.5 | ecosystem: Environmental > Terrestrial > Soil > Wetlands | place: USA... | reverse complement strand
GTCGGGGCCGTAGAGCGGCGCGAAGGCCCCGGCAGCGGGAAGGCCGAGCGCGTTCGTCGTCCCGTCGAGCGCTTCCACGAGCGCAAGCGTGCCTTCGAGCGTGGCCTCGAGCAGCGAGCGGAGGTCGTGCGGCACGACGCACGGAACGTCCGCGTTGACGACGAGGATGTCGCCCGGCTCGACGCCGGAAAGGCCCGCCCGCACCGCCTCGCCCTGGCCGCCGCCGGGGTCGGCGACCACCTCGGCGCCGGCGTCGCGCGCCGCGTCGGCGCCTTCGTCGTCCGGCGTCACGACGCGGGTGCGGCCGACCGGAAGGCACGCTGCGAGCACGTCGCGGAACATCGCCTGCGCGAGAATGCGGCGCGCGCGGCTCGAGCGGTGCAGGCGCGTCTTCCCCTGCGAGCCGGCGAACGGGATGACGACCGTCGCCATCGTGCAGACACTAGCCGCGAGGCGATACTCCACCGGTGACCATCGCGGCAACGCAGACGCTCCCCGGGCAGGCGTGGAACGAGCTGGCCGACGTCGAGCTGCTCGAGACGTGGCCGCCGCTCGAGCGGCTGCCGGGAGTCGAAGTCCTCGTCGCGGTCGTCGCGACCGTCGGCGAGCGGGAGCTCGCCCTCCTCCCCGACGTCCGGCTCGTCGCGAACTACGGCGTCGGCTACGACACGGTCGACGTCGAGGCGTGCCGCGCCCGCGGAGTCGCCGTCACGAACACGCCCGGCGTGCTCGACGCGGCGGTCGCCGACCTCACGCTCGCGCTGATCCTCGCCTGCCGCAGGCGGATCGTGACGGCCGATCGCTTCGTCCGCGGCGGCGGGTGGCGAAGCGGCTGGGCTCAGCCCGAGCTCCTCGGCCGCGATCTCACCGGCTCGACGCTCGGGCTCGTCGGCTATGGCCGGATCGGAACCGCGGTCGCGCGCCGCGCGGAGGCGTTCGACATGCACGTCGTCTTCCACCGCCGCAGCGCCGGGCTGCCGCTCGACGAGCTGCTCGGCAAGGCCGATGTCGTCTCGCTCCACGTGCCGCTCACCGACGAGACGCGGGGCCTGGTCTCCCGCGAGCGGCTCGCGCTGCTCCGCGACGGCTCGACGCTCGTGAACACCGCGCGGGGCGCGATCGTCGACCAGGACGCGCTCGTCGAGGAGCTCGTCGCTGGACGAATCTCGGCCGGCCTCGACGTCTTCGTCGACGAGCCGCACGTCCCGGAGCCGCTCCTCGCGCTGCCGAACGTCGTCCTCACGCCGCATCTCGGCAGCGCGACGATCGAGACGCGCGCCGCGATGACGCGCGTGCTCGTCGACAACGTCCTGGCCTTCCGGCGCGGCGATCCTCTCCTGACGCCGGTGGGCTAGAACGCGCCGGGACGGCCGGCGGCGATCCACTCGCGCACTTCGAACCAGTGGCTCGAGCGAAGCGCCTCGACCACCGACTCGTGGGTGTGTGTCGCATAGAAGACGTGCCGCTCGAGATCGCAGCAGATCGCAACCTCCGAGAGCTGCACCTCGGGAACGTGCATCAGCGCGTCGGCCGGAAGCTTCGCCTCGGCGACGGTGTAGTGCTTGAACTGCAGCTCCGGCGCGATCTCCATCAGCTCCGGCCAGTCTGGACAGGTACGTGAGCTCACGCGACCGACGGTACTCCCAGCGCGCGCCTGACGATGCCCGAGAGCGTCCGTATGAACTGCGGATCTGCGTTCGGCATCTCGATCCGTTCGAGCTTCATCCCGAGCTCCGCGGCCTTCTCCTGCGCCTCGACGTCGATGTCCCAGCGGATCTCGAGGTGGTCGGAGACGAAGCCGACGGGGCAGACGAGCACCTGCTCGACTCCCTGCCGCCGGAGCGACTCGAGGTGGTCGAGGATGTCGGGGCCGAGCCACGGCTCCCCGGTGGGCGACTCGCTCTGGAAGGAGAAGCTCCAGCCGTCGAGGCCGGCGGCCGCAGCCACGAGCCGCGACGTCTCGAGCAGCTGGTCGCGGTACGGGTCGCCGGCGGCGAGGATCCGCTCGGGGAGCGAGTGGGCCGTGAAGACGACGTGCGCGTCGGTGTCGCGAACGCGGTCGGCGAGCAGCTCGACGAAGCCCGGCTCGTCGTGCCACCTCTCGACGAAGACGAGCGGAGCACGACCGACGACCGCCCGTTCGAGCTGCTCCCGGTAGCCGTCGATCGAGAGCGCCGAGTAGTGCGGCGCGAGGACGAGGCCGACCACCTGCTCGGGGCGCGTGGCGAGCGCCGACTCCGCCGCGTCGGCGATGTGCGGCGTCCAGTGCTTCATGCCCGTGAAGACGGGCAGCCCGAGCTCCGCCTCGAGCGCCGCCCGCTGCTGCTCGGTGATCGCGTTGAGCGGCGACGACTTCTCGATCCCGAGCCGCCGGTAGCGCTCGACGAGGTCGGCGAGAAGCTCGGGCGCGACCGGCCGGCCGCCGCGGATGTCGGCGTAGTAGGCCGGGACGTCGGCGAGCCGCTCCGGCGAGCCGTAGGCCATCAGCACGACTGCGGCCCTCATGCCGGAGGACGGTAGCCGCGCACGAGCTCCGCGAGTCGCGTCAAGGCGTCGGGATCGGTCTGCGGCAGGACGCCGTGGCCCAGGTTGAAGACGTGGCCGGGCCGGCCGCCGGCGCGGGCGAGGACGTCGAGCGCCGCAGCCTCGATCCGGTCCCACGGCCCGAGGAGGACGGCAGGCTCGAGATTCCCCTGCACGGCGCGCTCTTCGCCCACGGCTGCCCAGCCCGCGTCGAGCGGAACGCGCCAGTCGAGCCCGACCGCATCGCCGCCGGCGCGCGCGAGCTCGGCGAGCAGCGGCGTCGAGAGCCCCGTGCCGAAGTGGATCGTCGGCACGTCGGCCGCCTCGAGCACCCGGCGCGAGTACGGCGCGACGAACTCCGCGTAGTCGGCGACCGAGAGAACGCCGGCCCAGGAGTCGAAGAGCTGCATCGCGTCGGCGCCCGCCTTCGCCTTCGCCGCGACGTAGCGGGCGAACTGCTCGGCCAGGCGATCCATGAGCGCGTGCCACACCTCCGGCTCGCGATACATGAGCGCCTTCGTCCGTACGAAGTCGCGGCTCGGCCGCCCCTCGACGAGGTAGCCGGCCACCGTGAACGGCCCGCCGCAGAAGCCGATCACGGCGCGCTCCGGCTCGAGCTCCGCGCGCACGAGCCGGACCGCTTCGATGATCGCGGCCCCCCACTCGTCCGGCTCGCCGACGCGAAGGCGGTCGACGTCGGCAGCCGACTCGATGGGACGCTCGACGACGGGCCCGACGCCCTCGACGAGCTCGACCTCGACGCCCATCCCGAGGACGGGCGACATGATGTCCGCGAACAGCACGGCCGCGTCGACGCCGTGGCGCCGCACGGGCTGCAGCGTCACCTCGGCACAGAGCTCCGGCGTCCCTGCCAGCTCGAAGAAGCCGTACCGCTCGCGGAGCGCGCGGTACTCGGGCAGCGATCGCCCCGCCTGCCGCATGAACCAGACCGGCGTGCGCTCGGTGCGCTCGCGGCGCAGGGCGCGAACGAGGAGAGGCGCGTCGCTCAGGCCGTCACGGGCTCGCGGCCCTGTGCTCGAAGCAGCCGGGCGATCCCTTCCTCGAGCGGCACCTCGGGCTCCCAGCCCAGGAGCTGACTCGCCCGCGTGATGTCGGGCTTCCGCTGCATCGGATCGTCGACCGGCAACGCCTCGAACACGATCTCGCTCGAGCAGCCGGTCAGCCGCTTCACGACGTCCGCGAGCTCGAGGAGCGTCCGCTCGTCGGGATTGCCGATGTTCACCGGAAGGTGCTCGCCGCTCTCGGCGAGGAGGACGATCCCGCGGATCAAGTCGTCGACGTAACAGAAGCTGCGCGTCTGCGTCCCGTCGCCGTAGATCGTGAGCGGCTCCTCCGCGAGCGCCTGGCGGATGAAGTTCGAGACCGCGCGACCGTCGTTCGGCCGCATCCTCGGCCCGTACGTGTTGAAGATCCGGACGATCGCGGTGTCGACGCCCTGCTGGCCGTGGTACCCAATCGTGAGCGCCTCCGCGTACCGTTTCGCCTCGTCATAGACGCCGCGCGGGCCGATCGGGTTCACGTGCCCCCAGTACGTCTCCGGCTGCGGGTGCACCTGCGGGTCGCCGTACACCTCGCTCGTCGAGGCGAGGAGGAAGCGCGCGCGCTTCCACTTCGCGAGCCCGAGGGCGTGGTGCGTTCCGTACGAGCCGACCTTGAGCGAGTGGAGCGGCATCCGCAGGTAGTCCTGCGGGCTCGCGAGCGCCGCGAAGTGGTAGACGAAGTCGACCGGCTCGTCGACCCAGATCGGCTCCGTCACGTCGTGGTTCACGAACCTGAAGGCGTCGTCGCGGATGTGCTCGACGTTGTGGAGCGAGCCGCTGACGAGGTTGTCGACGCAGATCACGCGGTGTCCGCGCTCGAGCAGATAGTCGCAGAGGTGCGAGCCGAGGAAGCCCGCGCCTCCCGTGACGAGTGCCGTTGACATGGCCGGGATGCTAGCTGCGCGACTGCGGCGCCGAGCCGCTCAGACCGAGCCGTCGAGGCAACGGCCCTGGCTGATCGCCGCCAGGAACTGCGGGCGAAAATCCAGCGCCAGCGCCCGTCGTGGAGCACGGCGTGGAGGGCCGTCCGCTCCGGAACGCCCTCGACGTCGATCGCCTCGCTGCGAACGCTCTGGATGCTGTACGTCTCGTGTCCGGTGCCCCGCTCAGCGCAGCTCCTTGTTGCTCTCCATGTCGAACCACATAGCGAACAGTGTGAACTGCGAGCCGGAAAGGACGAGGAGGGCGACGAGGACGACCGTTGCGACCGGGATCGAGTATCCGTCCAGCCGGTAGCCGGCGACGACCAGGCCGAGCAGCACGCCCGCGGTGAAGCTCACGAAGCCGACGAGGTAGAAGAAGACGAGGGGGTGGAAGTCGCGCTTCACGTACTTCTCCCAGAGCCGCCAGAAGAACCCGCGCAGCAGCAGCCACGCGATTCGGGGCACGACGTGCCGGTAGCGCATCGTCGAGCGCTCGCCGACGCCGTAGACCGGCCGCGAGTGGACGTCGCGCACGCGCGCGTTCCAGACGTTGAGGTGGACGAGCATGTCGTTCGGGAAGCCGTACCTCGTGTAGACGCGGTCGAGGTCGAGCTCGGCGAGGAGCTCGCGGGAGATCGCCGTGTAGCCGGACTGCGAGTCGGCGACGTGCCAGTAGCCCGAGGCCACCTTCGTCAGCATAGAGAGGACGGCGTTGCCGAAGAAGCGCGTATGCGGGATCACGTCCCACGCCTGCCCGGTGAACAGGCGGTTGGCCTTCGCGTAGTCGACCTCGCCGCGCGCAACGGGCTCGACGAGCGCCGGCAGGTCGGTCGGATCCATCTGGTTGTCGCCGTTCATCACCGCGACGACGTCGAAGCCGTCCTCGAGCGCGCGCCGGTAGCCGGTGAGGGTCGCGGCGCCGACGCCCTGGTTCGAGTCGTGCACGAGCACCTCCACGCGGGGGTCGCCCGCCTCGCCGGCCCGCCCGGCCGTGCGGTCGGAGGAGCCGTCGTCGACGACGAAGATGCGGTCGACGAGCGGCGGGATGCCGCCGATCGTCGTGGCGATCAGCGCCTCCTCGTCGTACGCGGGCACGACGACCGCCACGCGCTTGCCCTCGAACACGGGAGGAGGTTACGCGCTGCTGGCGGGAAGCCGCGCCGCGACGCGATCCCACAGGAGGGCGACGACTGCGCCGAGGACGAGGCCGATCAGCGCGGCGATGAGCACGGTGTTGCGGCGGCTGCGCGCCGTTACCTTCTGCGCCGCCGCACCCGTGACGAGACTCGGGCTCTCGACGTTCTTCGCCGTCGTGAGGAGCTGCAGCGCCGTGTTCTCGTCCACCTGATAGTTGCGGAGGGTGAGGCCGACGACCAGCTTGTCGGTGGAGGAGACGGACGGGTCCGACGTCGCCTGCTGGATCGACGCGATCGCCTTGCGGTCGGCCGCGATCTCGGCGTCGAGATTTACGATCTTCGCCTTGGGGTACGGGCCGAGTCGCTTCACGGTCTCGTTCGCGAGCCCGGTCGCCGCACACGCCGCGAGCTTCTTCTTCTTCGTCTGCACGCTGATGCTGACGAGCGGATTCGTGTTCGTCTTCGAGTTCCCGCTGCCGCTGACGGCAGACGAGGAGATTCCCTTTCGGAATGCCGACGCCTTCCCCTTGCACTTGCGGGCGACGAGGTTGTCGACGAGCAGCGAATGGATGACCTGCCCCACCGCGGCGGGGTTCGTCGCCAGCGTCTGAACCGAACCGTTGCCGCCCGGGGTGAGCGGCTGGCCGAGGTAGATCGTCGCCGTGGCCGAGTAGACCTGCGTGCCGCCGAGGGACACCGCGTAGCCGATCACCGCGCCGACCACGAGACCCGCCGCGAGCAGCCACCAGCGAAAGGCGAGGAGGCGGACGTACTTCGCGAAGTCGACTTCCTGCTCCGCCTCGGGGTCGAAGCCCGGGGCGGGCGGCGTAGGGCTGGTCACGAGGGGCGACGATAGCCGACGGCCTGGCCGTCCCCGCTTAAGAACTCACTCATCTTCCGAGCCGGCGCGGCTCGACGGCCCAGATCCGCGAGTAGCCGTGGAGGAGCAGCCGGCTCCCGTTCCCGGAGACCGGCACGTACTCGCCGTGCGGGAACGTCATCAGCAGGCGGCCGGTCGCGGCCCCGATGCCGAGGATGCGGTGGGCGAAGCTGCCGGCGTACGCGACCCCGTCGACGACCGTGACCGCGCCGGAGATCGGGCCGCCCGCGTACGCGCGCCAGAGCAGGCCGCCGCTCGCCGCCGAGAGGCAGTAGAAGTAGCCGTCGTACGAGCCGAAGAAGACTCGTCCGCCCCAGACCGCGGGCGACGAGTAGACGTAGTAGCCGGCGGTGTAGCTCCAGAGCCGCGAGCCGCTCGTCGAGAAGGCGGTGAGCGAGTCGCCGGTGGAGGAGGGCACGAAGACGCGGCCACCCGCGACCGCCGGCGTGCCGTAGATCCGCCCGTTGACCTGGCCGATCCAGCGCGTGTCGCCGTTCTCGAGCGAGAGCGCCCACAGCCGGCCGTCGTAGTCGCCGATGTAGAGCGTGCCGCCGCTGATCGCGGCGCTCGACGTGACCTTGGCGCCGGTGGCATGGCTCCAGACGACCTTGTGCGTCCGCAGGTCGAGGGCATAGACCACGCCGTCCTGCTCGCCGAAGTAGTCCACGCCGTCCCGGACGATCGGCGACGACTCGATCGCCGAGCCGCCGTCGTCCCAGCTCCAGATCACGTGGCCGGTGCGGGCGTCGAGCACGTAGACGTGCCCGTCCATCGTGTGGTAGACGACCTCCTCGCCGGCGACCGCGGGCGACGACCCCATCCCGGGATACCCGGAAGTGACATGGCGCCAGAGGATCTTGCCGTCGCTCATCGAGATCGCCGTCATGACCGCGTGGAAGTTCCCGATGTAGGCGACGCCGTCGACGACGGAGGCGGGGAACTCGACGAGCGAGTGAAGGCCTCGGCTCCAGACGATGCGGAACGGCGGACGGAGCTTGATCTGCGTCTGCGCCTCGGTGCGCGCGTCGTCGGCTCCGTAGAGCGGCCACTGGAGATCCGGCTGGTAGATGCGAAGCGTCGGGTGCCGGTGAAGGTGGAAATCGACGGTCCGTCGCAGCGTCGAGTAGCCCTGCCGCACGACGGTCACCTCGTCCGAGCCGAGCTTCGCGGTGAGCGCGGCGACCCCGCGACCGTTCGTCCGCGCCCGGCGGCCCCCGACCTCGACGACGGCGCCGCCGATCCGCCGCGCAAGGTCGCCGTCGAGGACGGTGACCGAGACCGGCCCCACCGGCCCGGCGGGGTCGGGCTTCGGATGCGGCCGCGGCTTCGTCGTCGCCGTCGTCGTCGACCGGCCGCCGCTGCCGCAGGCGGCGAGAAGCGCGACGAGGACCGCGAGGGCGCCGAGCGAGACGAGCCGCCTCATGCCTCCCCGCGGTCGGAAGCGACCGGCTCGGGCAGCTCCTCGGCGTAGGGCTCGAGCGTCCCGTCGGCGCCGGGCGCGAGGATGAGGTGCGAGAAGAAACGGGTCATCGCGATCCCCTCGACGAACTCGCCGAGCCGCGGCTCGGGCCGCTCGCCGTTCGCGAGCGCGATCGCGAGCTCCGGATACCGCGAGTCGGCGGCGCGCGGCAGCGGGAACCCGCCGCCGAAGCGCGGGTTGATGTCCGTCACGCGCAGCTCGCCGTCCTCGCGGAAGCACTGGATGTTCGCCGGGCCGACGAGGCGAAGCGTCTCGGCCACGAAGCGGCCGTGCTCGATCAGCTCCCAGTCCCTGATCGTCATGCCCTTGATCGACTCGCCCCCCTTGGACTCGATCATCGTCCGCGGAATCGCGTTCAGGCACCTTCCGTCGAGGTCGCAGAAGACGTCGATCGAGAACTCCTCTCCGAGGCACACCTGCTGCACCATCGAGTCGACGGTCGTGTAGCCGAGGAAGAAGTCGAGCTCGTCCGGCGTCGCGGCGCGATAGATGTGCCGGGAGCCGAAGCCCTGCCGCGCCTTGACGAGCAGGGGATAGCGCGCGGCGGCAGGCACCTCGCCGGGAAGCCACGTCGGCGGCGAGGGGATGCCGCGCTCGACGAAGAGACGGTGCGCCAGGTACTTGTCGCCCACCGCGTCGATCACTTCCGGCTCGGGCAGGAGGACGAGCGCGCCGAGCCGCTCGCGTCCCGCGAGGAGCACGCCGTGGTCGAGATCCGTGAGCGGCACGATCAGCTTGACGTCGTGCGTGCGGACGATGACGGCGAGCGCCGGGATGTACGCCGGGTCGTCGATGCGCGGCACGAGCTCGTGCCGGTCGGCGTGGTAGAGCGCCGGCGCGAGCGGGTTCAGGTCGCAGGCGACGGTGAAGGCGCCGGCCCGACCGAACTCGCTGACGATGTCGACGCGCTGCCCCGCGCACGTGAAGAGCACCGCGGTCACCGGCAGAAGGGTAGCGGCGTTCTAGCCGGGCTTCCGCCATCCGCCGGTCTCGCCCTTGTACGTGCCGTGGAAGAGGGCGAGCGGCGTGCGGGCGAGGATCCTCAGGTCGAGCAGCGGCGAGCGGCGCTCGACGTACCAGACGTCGAGCTCGATCCGCTCCGCCCACGGCAGCGCGGCGCGGCCGTTGATCTGCGCCCAGCCGGTGATGCCGGGCTTCACGTCTAGGCGGCGGCGCTGCCGGTCGTCGTACTGCTCCACCTGGTAGCGGAGCGTCGGCCGGGGGCCGATCACGCTCATCTCGCCGCGGACGACGTTCCAGAGCTGGGGCAGCTCGTCGAGCGAGAGCTTGCGGAGCACGCGCCCGACGCGGGTGATGCGCGGGTCGCCCTCGTTGACCGACAGCCCGGCTCCCATCGCCTCCGCCCCGACGACCATCGTCCGCAGCTTGAGGAGCTCGAAGTCGGCGCCGTCGCGGCCGACGCGCCTCTGCCGGTAGAGGACGGGCCCGCCGTCCTCGAGCTTGACCGCGAGCGCGGCGACCGCGAGCACCGGCGACACCGCGAGCAGGGCCGTCCCGGCGATGGCGACGTCGGCCGCCCGGTTCAAGCGGTCTCCTCGCGTTGGGGGGCCCAGGTGGCCGGGACGCCGCGCCGCAGGTAGTTCCAGAGCGAGACGACCGTCGCCCACGTGATGAGGACGTAGTAGCGGGCGATGCCGACGCCGGCGAGCGCGGCCGCGAGCAGGCCGAGCTGGAGGCCGAGGAAGACCGCGTAGACGGGGCTCCGGCCGACCAGCGCGATCGAGCTGCCGAGCAGGACGAGGTGGAGGACGCCGCTCGCGTAGCGGAGGTGACGGTGCGAGAGGAGAGCCAGGAGGTAGCCGGGCGGCTGGCGGCGCAGCATCCGGCCGCGCAGGACGATCAGCCAGCAGTGCTCGAACATCCGCACCTTGCGCCGGTACTCGCTCTCGTTCGTCGGCGTCGGCCGCTCGAACGCGAGCGCCTCCGGCTCGTAGACCGCGCGCCGGCCGCGTTGCACGATGAGGTACGGGAGCGAGAGGTCGTGGCCGAAGCGCGGGTCGACCTCGGCGTAGTCGGAGCGGCGCAGCGCGTAGATCGCGCCGTTGCCGCCGGTCACCGAGCCGAGGCGCGACTCCGACGCCCGCGTCAGCAGCTCGTAGCGCCAGTAGACGCCCTCCTTGTTCGAGCCGCCCGGGTCCTCGAGCCGCAGCCGGCCGCAGACGTACGCGACCAGCGGGTCGGCGAGGTTCCCGACGAGCTGCCGCAGCGCGTCGGGCGCCCACGTCGAGTTCGCGTCCGAGAAGGCCACGACCTCGGCCTCCGTCGCGCGCACGGCCGCGTCCTGCGCCGCCACCTTGCCGCCGCGCGGGTTGCGGATCACGCGCGCGCCCGCCGACTCGGCGAGCTCCTCGGTGCGATCCGTCGACGCGTCGGAGGTGACGAGGAGCTCGAGCCGCTCCGCTGGGTAGTCGAGCGCGCGGAGGTTCTCGAGCCGCCGCTCGATCGACTCCTCCTCGTTGTACGCCGTCACGATCACGGCGACGCTCGGCAGGTAGCCGTCGTCCTTCGCCACCGGGCGCGTCCGCACGCGCGCGGCGAGCGCAGCGGCGGCCGGGTAGAGCGCGTGCGTCCACGCGAGCGCGCCGAGAGAGCCCCAGAAGAGGACGACCGCCGCCGTCATGCGCGGCGAACGCTAGCGGCAGACTACGACGAGCCCCATGGGCCGTAATTCCGCTTCGGATGCGGCACCGTGAGCGAGAAGGCGAGCGACCTGCCCGAGCCGGAAGCGGTCCCTCGGAACCAGTCGCGCGTGCTTGCCGCCAGCCGCACGTTCGCCTCGAAGATCCCGTAGCGGTTCGTGCGGATCCGCGCGACGGTGCGCCACCGCCCATGGATGCCGACGCGGCGCTCGATCGTGACGAGCCTCTTGTCGCTCGTCGCGTCGCGTCCCCACACGAAGACGGAGCTTCTTCTCAGGTAGGCGACGAACGGGAAGCGGAAGGCAGTCCGCACCGGCTTCGCCCGTGCGTGGGAGAGCGACTTCGCGTAGAAGTACAGACCGCACGCGTACGGGCTCGGCTTCGGCTGGTCCTCGAGGACGAACCAGGTCACGACGGTGACTCCCGAGCGCCACATCTGGTAGAGCGACTCCGACGTCCACCGGCTCGCCAGCGGGACGGGCGCGGCCTTGTGGCGCGGTGGGTCGGTGCCCCACGCGAACTCGGTCACCCAGAACTGCGGAGGGCGACTCGAGACGATGCGATGGAGCCGCTTGCCGGCCTTCAGCAGCGCTTCCATCTTCGGCAGGTCGCCGAGCGAGACGTCGTTGGCGAGCTTCGCGTGCGCGAAGGGGCCGCCGTGGGTGTACGGATGGTGCGACCAGACGTCGAAATGGATCTGCGCCCTGCACGTGCGGTGCGGATGCTTGCCCTTCGAGACGCAGAGGAGCGCTCGCATGTACGCGAGCGGCGCGACCGAGTGCCAGTGCTTCGCCCTGTTGGTGAAGGGATCGAGAGCGCCGGCGACGACGATGTTCCGTTTGTCGACGGCGTGGACGGAGGCGGCCACCGCGTTGACCATCGAGCGGTAGGTCGCCGGGTTGACGGGGGAGAGATCGAGACTGAGGTTCGGCTCGTTCCAGACTTGGAAGATCTTCACGGGCGGGGCGCCATGGTTGCCGTCGTAATGAGTAGCGAGCGCGGTCGCGAACTGCCGGAGCAGAGCGATCTTCGGCGTGCTTCCCTTGGCCAGGACCCACCCCGGAGGGGCTCCGATCTGGAGATACGGCGTCAGCCCTGCGGCCTCGGCCGCTTGCACCCTCGTGTCGGTCCAACCCCAGGAGTAGCCCGACCACGACGGATCGGTCGCGTCGGAGGCCACGGCAGGTGCGGACTGCGCTACCTCGTTCCACGGAACCGCAATCCGAACGTACTCTGCGCCCGCCTTTCGCGTCATCTCGAACCCCTTCGCATACTGGGACTCGTTGAACGTGAATGGGTCGAACATCCCAGTAGCGAGTGGCCGCGTCCAGCGAGTGGACTCGATATCCGCGCTCCGGCGCGTGTCTGCGGCCGCCGCCGACGATGTGGCTGCGGCGACGCAAAGGGTGGCTGCGGCGATGCCAAGCAGCGAGATGTGCTTCCTGGTGACCCCCACCGAGCAACACGCTAGCGTCGATGTCTCGAACCTGCGCGGTTCTTTGCGGAGCCTTTACAGGGCTGCCGAGATACGCAACCTCCCCGGATTAGGATCCCGTCGTGGACCGGTGCACAAGGTGCACAGCAGTTAGTCTCGCCGTCCCGTGAAGTGGCAATCGCGGTCGCCAGGAGGATGAAGATGATGCGTCTCGCCCTTCTCGTTTTACCTCTCTTCTGTGTAGCGGCATTGGCTGCGCCCGCTCATGCGACAGCGCACCACCAGCCGACCACACCGACGATCCGACACCTTCGCGCCCAGGTTCGCGCACTCCGCGCGCGGGTGCGCGTCCTCACCGCAGAGCGGAACGCGATCTGGACGTCGCTCGCGACGGCCGACGGCCAGCCGGCAAGGGCGAAGCCCCCCGTGATCACGACTCCTCTGGCCGTGGCGATCAAACACGTTCGTCACGAGGTGCAGTGGGCCCAGGGAAGCACGACAGCACCCCTGGGCGGGCAGCTCGTCGCCCAGGCGGCCATGGACTACGTGGTCGGCCATGTGAGCACGGGGGCCTACGGATACCTCGAGCTCGTTCACGGCGAGACCCCCGGAGGACCCGATCTGCCCTCCTACTACGAGAGCGTGAACATGATCCTCGCGACCCAGGTCGGCATCTGCGTCCAGGCAGAGCGCACCTTTGCAGCGATCGTGAAGGCGCTGGGATTCCGTGTTCGGGACATCGGCTTCGATTTCATCGATCCGAACGGCGAGCCGGATGCGCACGCCGCGGCCGAGGTCTATTACGACGGCAGCTGGCACTTCTTCGATCCGACCTTCGGTCAGTTCTGGACTGACACAGGCGGAAAGGTGCTCTCGATTGCAGACATTCGCGCGTCAGGCGGCATCGAGCATAGAGACGATGCCTCGTTCACGAACGTGATCGAGGACACCGCCTTCCCCACCGGCGACGATACGTGGTTCGAGACCGACCCCTCGACCTTCGTCTCCTTCCATCCCCAGGGCTGAGACGAACTCGCGACGAATCGAAGGCCGACGTCACCGAGCGACTTGTCCGTCTCGTTGCACTCACCCAACAGGCTGCGCCCGCGTGGCGATCTCTGCGCCATCGAAATGGCAGACGGACATGACGCAGAGCGAAGCACGGGTTTCGGCTCCTATCGGCCGGGGCGTCCTTTCCTCGTCCGTGCTCTTTGGCTCGTCCTCGAGGGGCTCTTCCTGCTCAACCCGCTGATGACGTCTTATCGCCTGAAGGCGGCGCTACTGCGCCTGTTCGGCGCGAAGATCGGAAAGGGCGTCGTCATCAAGCCGGGCGTCCACGTCAAGTACCCATGGCGGCTGACGGTCGGCAACGACTCCTGGCTCGGCGAGCGTGCCTGGATCGACAACATGGAGGACGTGACCCTCGGCTCGAACGTCGTCGTCTCCCAGGGCGCGTATCTCTGCACAGGCAACCACGACTGGTCCGACCCGGTGATGCCGCTTGCTCCGGAGCCGATCGTCGTCGAGGAAGGAGCCTGGGTCGGGGCATTCGCCAAGGTCGGGCCAGGACGCACGATCCGGGCCGGGAGCGTTCTCTCGTTGGGTGCGGTTGCGCTCACCGACACCGAACCGTGGGGTGTTCACGCCGGCAACCCCGCGACGCTCGTCGGGAAGCGCGTGCTAAAGCGGTAGGCGTCCGGCCCGTGCGGTGGAGGCTAGGTGCCCCACGGGCCGATGTGCGGGTCGTGCGGTACGGTCAGTGAGAACGCGAGTGACCTGCCGGAGCCGGGCGCGACGGCGCGGAGCCAGTCATTGCTGGTTGCCACCAGGCGCAAAGACGCCTTGAAGATTCCGTAGCGGTTGGACCGGACACGCGCCACCGTCCGCCAGTGTCCGCGGATGCCGGTACGCCGCTGGATCGTGACCATCCTCTTGTTGCTCGTGGCATCGCGACCCCAGATGCTCACCGCTCGCTTCCCGAGGTAGGCGACGAAGGGGAAGCGGAAGGCCGTCCGTACCGGCTTTGCGCGGGCCTTCTCCAGGGACTTAGCGTAGAAGTAGAGGCCGCTCTGATAGGGACTCGGACTTTTCTGATCTTGCAGGTCAAACCACGTCACGAGCGACACCCCGGAATGCCACATCTGGTAGAGCGACTCGGCCGTCCACCGGGCGGCGAGCCCAATCGGTGCGGCCGCGCGGCGGGGCGGCTTGCTGTCCCAGCCGAACTCGTCCACCCAGAACTGCACCGGGTGTGACGACACGACGGTGTGGAGCCGCTTGGCCGCTTTCAGCACTGCCCTCATCTTTGGCAGGTCGCCGAGTGAGACGTCGTCGGCAAGCTTCGCCTTGCCGAATGGGCCGCCGAACGTGTACGGGTGGTGCGACCAAACGTCGAAGTCGATCTTCGCCTTGCAGGTGCGATGCGGGTGCGCGCCCTTCGAGACGCAGAGAAGTGCCCGCATGAAGGCGAGCGGAGCCACCGAGTACCACTTCGCGTGCCGCGTCTTCTTGTGTCCAAACGGGTCGAGGCCGCCCGCGATGACGACGTTGGCCGGGTCGACCGCGTGAACGGCGCCGGCGACGGCGTTGACCATCGAGCGGTAGTTGCCGGGGCTCACTGGCGCGAGGTCGAGGCTGAGGTTCGGCTCGTTCCAGACCTGGAAGATGTGCACGGCCGGAGCCCCGTCCTGCCCGTCGTAATGGGTGGCGAGCGCGGTCGCGAACTCGCCTAGCGCCTTCGCACTCGGCGTGCCGGCGTTGGGAGCCTTCGCGTTCACCGAGAGCGCCCACGCGGGCGCGGATCCGACGTCGAGGATCGGCGTCAGGCCGGCCGCCTCTGCCGAGCTGACGACGCCGTCGAGCCAGCTCCACTTGTAGCCGGGCGAGCTCGGGTCGGACGCGTCGAAGCCGACGTAGGTGGCGGCGGGCGCGATGCCGCTCCACGCCACGACGATCCGGACGTAGGTCACGCCGGCCGCTCGGGTCAGCTTGAAGGCTTCCGCATCCTGCGAGCCCGCGTAGAGGAACGGATCGAACATCGACGTTCGGAGCGGAATCGTCCCGGCGGTCTTGTAGGTCTTCACCGTCGAGCGACCCGCCGAGACGGTTGACGCGGCGACCGCGGCAAGCGCGCAGCCGCAGGCGGTCGCGACGGCGACCGAGAAGGCCCTGGAGAGGATGCGCGACCGCCGCACCGGGGCACACGGTAGCGCATAGCCCGGTCGACCCAACCTCGCCGGAGTCCCGGGTACACTGCCCGCGTCGTGAGGGCGGAAGGTGGAGTTGCCGGCGTTCCTGCGGCGCCGGAGCGGGCCAGCCGCCGCGACGTCGTCCTCGCTCGGGTCGTGACCTCGGTCGTGTGGCTCTCCGGATCCGCCGCCGTGATCGCGGCGCAGAGCGGGCCCAATCGCCGGTACGCGGCGCTCGCAGCCGCCGGGGCAGGAGTCGCGACGATCCTCGCGCTCACACGGCTGACGAAGGATCCCGCCCGCGGCTACCTTCGCTCGGTGGTCGGGGCGGCCATCGCGACCTCGCTCACGACCGACTGGATGCTCTGGCACCTGCACGTCGCCTCGTCATCGGGCTTCCAGGTCGACGGTCTCGTCAAGCGGATCACGCTGCCGCTCCTCGTCGTCCTGCTCGCGCCGGTCGTCGCGCGGCCGGTCTGGGCGGCACGGCACACGCTCACGCTTCGCGCGGCGCGCGGCATGGACTGGGTGATGGCCGCGTACGCGACCGTCGTGCTCGTGCCGGCGCTCGGGGTCGGCCTCCTGCACCACAACCGGCCGCTGTACATCGCGCAGGACCTCGGCCTGATCGTCTTCTTCGTCTTCATGTACGCGGCCGGCCGCGCCGTCACGGCCGACGCGGCACGGGAGTCCGCCGGCGAGATCGTCGAGGCGCTGCTCGCCCTGGCGGTCGCGAAGCTCGTCCTCTTCGGCTGGGACATCTCCCCGCTCTACTCCTACGTCGAGGCGGCCGCCGCCGGCGCGCTCGCGATCCTCCTGCTCCGGCCGAGGCTGGCGCGGCTGCTCCCGGTCGCCGTGGCCGTCACGCTCCTCGTCTACGACGCGGTAGAGATCAAGCGCGGCACGAACGCGTCGACGGCGATCGAGCTGGCCGGCGCGCTCGCGATCCTCCTCTACCTCGTCGTTCGCGCCCGCGACCTCGTGCCGCAGTGGCTCGTTCTGGCGGTCGCTGTCGTGGCAGCCGTGGGTTTCATCGGCTACACCCATGACGGCGCCGCGATCCGTGGCCAGTACCACGGCAGGGACGCTTCCGCCCTCGGCACGACGTACGAGGCCCATCAGGTGCGCGCGACGGTCGGGCAGTCGCCGGTCTCGCGCCTGTTCGGGCGGGGCCTCGGCGGGACGGTCGACGAGAGGAACGCACCGGACGCGTTCAGGCGCACGCTCGTCTACGGCGGCCGCGACCCGGCGCACGTGCAGGAGATCCACCTGCTCGCCTACGCATTCCTGCTCAAGGCGGGTTTCCTCGGGCTGGCCTGGCTCGCGGCCTTCCTCGCCGGCCTGGCGATTCTCGTGGTCAGGGCGCTAGAGAGGGCCGCTCGCGACCGCGACCCGAGCCTCGTCCTCTACGCGACGCTGCCGCTACTGGGAGTCGTACAGGCTTTCGCTGCCTCGTCGCGCGTGCAGTCGGATCCGCTGAACGGTCTCGCGCTCGGCGCTCTCGCCACCTGCTTGAGCGTCCAGCCCGGCTGGGCCCGTCAGATCGTGCGAACGCACCGGAGAGAGCTCGTCGCCGCCGCGCTCTGCACGCTCGCGGGTTGCGCGGCGGTCGTCGCCGTCGGCCCCCACCTCTCGTCCGCATCGCCTCAGACCTCCGAGACCGACACCTCCAAGCTGCCGATCTCGCTGTGGATCGGCGACTCGTACACCATCGGCGCCGGCGCGACCTCCGGCCGGTGGGGCGAGGCGATCGCGACCTCCGTCGCGCTCAACTGGCAGACCGACCTGGACGCGGAGGGCGGCACGGGCTTCGTCGCCGCCGGGCCTCGCCTCCGTCACCACCATCGCCGCACGACGAAGCCGGTGCCTGCGCGCCTCGCCGCCGATGCCTCCTCCTTCCCGGGTGTCTCCGTCGTCGTCCTCGACGCCGGGCGGAACGACCGCGGGCGCTCCGTCGCCGCCATCCACCACGCGGTCGTCTACTCGTTCAAGACGATCGCCAGGGACTTCCCGGACTCGGCGGTGGTCGTGATCGCGCCCTTCCTGATGCGGTCGGAGCCGGGGGACTACCTCGTGATCAGGCAATTGGAGAGGACGCTGGCCAAGAAGTACCGCTGGGCGTTCGTCGACCCGATCGCCCAGGGCTGGATCGATCGCACCTCGGCGAAGCTCGTCAAGCGAGACCGTATCCACCCGAACCAGAAGGGATACGACTACATCGTCGCCCACCTCGCCCCTGCGATCGAGAACGCGCTCGCCTCGGCGCACGAGGTCGTGCGGAAGACGTGCACCAGGAAGGCGCCGTGCCGCAGGAAGCCGAAGGCTAGGCGCTGATCACGAGCGCCGCGACGCCGCGTGCTCGAGCGCGGCCTCGTAGACCCGCGCGCGCAGGTCAGCCGCGGTCTCGATCCCGAACCGATCGACGGCGGCGCTGCGCCCCGCGCGACCCATCTCGGCCCGTCGGGCCGGATCCCCGAGCAGGTCGAGGGCGGCGGCGGCGATCGCATCCGGTCGTCCGGCGGGGACGAGCAGGCCCGTCACGCCGTCCTCGACGACCTCGTGCACCGCGCCGACGTCGGTGGAGACGACCGGGACGCCGCACGCCTGCGCCTCGAGCGCCGTCGTGGTCGTCCCCTCGGAGCGCGACGTGATCAGGTCGACGTCCATCGCCGCGTACCAGCGCTCGACGTCGTCGCGCGGCCCGGCGAAGACGATCGGATGCGGCAGGCCGAGCTCCTCGGCCTGCAGGCGAAGGCGCGCGCCGTAGGCGGCGTGCGACTCGGGCGCGGAGCCGACGACGACGAAGCGGGCCTCGGGGATCGCCGCCGAGACGCGCACCGCCGCGCCGAGGAAGACCTCGAGCCCCTTCAGCGGCGTCAGGTGCGCGACGGTCCCCACCACCGGCGCGTCGGCCGGAATCCCGAGCTCCTCCCGGAGGATCGCGCGGCGCTCGGCCGAGGGCGCGAAGCGATCGGTGTCGACAGGCGGAAAGTAGACGAACGCCGGCATCGGGAGCGACTCGCGGCCGCCATGTGCCGCGACCAGTGCCTCGCCGTCGAAGAGGACAGCGTCGGCGTAGCGACGCACGAGCCCCATCGCCGCCCGCCGCAGCGGGACGGGCGAGCCGGCGTCGACGATCTGCCAGACGATCGCGGCGCCGCGGCGCCGCGCAGCGAACGCCGCGTGCGGGTTGACGAGGCCGCCGATCGAGACGAGCTCCGCGCCCGTCCGGTCGATCGCCCCTTCGATCTCCCGCACCGTCGGGCGGAAGCTCGTGACGAAGCGCGGCAGGAGGCGCGGGTCGGCGCGAAGGCGGCCGAGCGGCAGCTGCTCGAGCTCGACGCCCGCCGACAGCAGGCGCGGCACCGCCGTGCCGGTCTCGTCGGGAACGGCGATCACCGTCCGCCAGCCGCGCCGCCTCATCGCCGCGTCGAGACGCAGCACCTCGTTGTGCGGACCGCCGTAGAGCGGCGAGTGGACGACGCTCAGAACCGTCCTCACGGCTGCTCCCCGGCGAGGATCCGTGCCAGCTCCTTGGCCGAGACGATGCCCTCGGCGAACGACTCAGCGTGCGGCATCGCCTCCGCCTCGGCGAGCGCACGCCCGAGGCTCGCCTCGTCGCCGACGTCGTAGACGCACATGTTCGAGCGGTCGGAGCAGAAGAAGGACGGCGCGACGATCGGCAGGCGGCAGTACGAGTACTGCACGACCTTGTTCCCCTGTCCGAGACTGGGGTAGCCGGGCGGGAAGAAGAGCAGCCCGTACGTCGCGTGCTGCAGGTACGGGACGAGCTCATCGTAGGGCAGCTCCGGGTGGAACGCCACGTTCGGCGGCATCGTCCGCGGCGGCAGCCCGACGACGTGGAAGGCGACGTGCGGGACGAGGTGCGCTGCGAGGGCGAGCGTGTCGTAGTCGAAGAGCGGCGTCACGCCGGCGAAGACGGCGGCCGGCCCGTCTCCGTACGGCGACGGCGTCGGCCGGTCGAGCGCGGCCGTGTCCACCGGCGACGAATGCACCTGCACCGGGCCGTGGCTCTCGAGCGCTGCGGCCATCTCCCGCGTCGGCACGCTCGTGAGGTCGACCTCGGCGACGGCCTCCGCCTCCGCGGCGAGCAGCAGCGGGTGGACTCGGAGCCGCCGCAGGTCGTCCGAGGCCCGGTAGACGATCCGCGCGCGCGGCGCGAGCTCGCGGAAGCGCGGGACGAGCAGCAGCGCCGCCGTCCCCTCGAAGACGATCAGGTCGGCCTCGGGGAGCAGGCCAGCGAGCGGGCCGAGAGGAGTCTGCGCGTAGCGCCGGAACAGCTGCGACGAGAGGCGGTTGGCAACCGGCAGGCGCAGGTTCCCGGGTTGCCAACCCGTCATCAGGACGAAGCTCCTCAGCCGCTCGTCGACCGGCACGAGCCGGTTCGCCTCCTCGCGCACGGGATACTCGAAGCGATAGTCGCCGCGCAGCCGGGAGAGGAAGCTGATCGGGGCGGTCACGAAGACGACGTCCCAACCAAGGCTCTGGTACGCGCGCGCGAGATGGTGGAACCCGATGCGCCGCTTCGACCCGAGGTAGGCCGGCGAGACGAGGAGCACGCGACGGGTCGGGGTGGACACGTGGCGGGAGGTTAGTGGCGGAGTTCCGGCCGGGAGACCGCTATCGTGCCGCCTCGTGCCCGACATGCTCGAAACAGCTCCTCCGAGCTGGCTCGCGCCGCTGCTCGGACTGTCCGGGCTCCCGGAGCCCGGGTCGAGCGTGGAGATGCGCGGGAAGCGCTACCGCGTGGACGGCCAGGTGCTTCGCGCCGAGGCCGTCTTCTCGGACGAGCAGACGCAGACCGCCGAGGCCTTCGGCTACAAGTGGCACCAGATCGACTCCTTCGAGAGCGAGAACGCGCTCTGGCGGACACGCGAGTGGCTGCTCGAGCGCTACGGCGATGTCGCCGTAGCGGAGTGGTGGGACGAGTACGGCGACGATCCCGTGCTTCTCGACGCCGGCTGCGGCGCGGCCGTCTCTTCGCTCGCGCTCTTCGGGTCCCGCCTCCATTCGGTCCGGTTCGTCGCCGCGGATATCTCGCGGGCCGTGGACGTGGCCGCTCGGCGTTGCGCCGCTCGAGGAGTCGGCGCAGCATTCGTCCAGGACGACGTGACTGCGCTCCCGCTGCAGCCCGGCTCGGTCGACGTGATCTTCTCCGAAGGCGTGCTCCACCACACCGACTCGACCCACAATGCGCTCGACCGGCTCGCGGAGCTGCTCTCTCCCGGCGGCCGTTTCATGTTCTACGTCTACCGCAAGAAGGGCCCGGTCCGGGAGTTCACCGACGACTACATCCGCGGCCTGCTCCAGGACATGGCTCCCGAGCAGGCCTGGAAGGCCGTCGAGCCGCTGACCAAGCTCGGCGTGGCGCTCGGCGAGCTCGGGGCGGAGGTCGAGGTCCCCGAGGACATCGAGCTGCTGGAGATCCCCGCCGGCCGGTACGACGTCCAGCGCCTCTTCTACTGGCACGTGGCGAAGGCGTTCCACCACCCGGACCTGTCCTTCGACGAGCTCAACCACATCAACTACGACTGGTACGCACCCGCAAACGCCCACCGGCAGACGGCGGAGGAGGTGCGTTCGTGGTGCGAGGAGGCGAACCTCGAGATCGAGCGCGAACGAGTCGAGGAGGCCGGCATAACCGT
>Ga0335081_10005002_pt1 | contig 20956 bp, 20 predicted proteins | sample Lox_Sample_35_FD_206713 | JGI IMG/M metagenome (GOLD analysis project Ga0335081, IMG submission 206713) | Soil microbial communities from Loxahatchee National Wildlife Refuge, Florida, United States - Lox_Sample_3.5 | ecosystem: Environmental > Terrestrial > Soil > Wetlands | place: USA... | reverse complement strand
GCGATCGGACCTTCAGAGGCGGAGACCTTCTGGACCGAGTTCTTGCGCCAGCTCGCCCGGCGAGGTCTTCGCGGCGTCAAGCTGGTGATCTCCGATGCCAACGAAGGCATCACGGCCGCCACACTTGCCCGCATGCGCGAGAAGGGCCTGGTCCTTCAGCTCAGCCGCGGGCTCTACCAGCTCCCCGATGCCGGCGGTGGTGTCCATCATTCACTCGCCGAAGCGGCCAAGCTCGTGCCGAAAGGCATCGTGTGCCTGGTCTCGGCGCTCGCCTTTCACGAGCTGACCGACACCATTCCCCGCCGCGTATGGATGGCGACCGGACCGAAGGATCGCCGGCCCGCCGTAAAGCATCCTCCGCTTCAAATCGTGCGCTTTCGCGACACGATGCTTCACGCCGGCATCGAGGGGCACCGCATCGAAGGCGTCACGGTTCGCGTCTATAACGTCGCGAAGACGGTGGTCGATCTGTTCCGCTACCGCCAGAGCGCCGGCACGCGCTACAAGAATAGTCCCGGCCTCAATATTGCACTTGAAGGACTGCGCGAGGCGCTCCGCCAGCGCAAGGCGACGCCCGCCAAAATCGCCGAATATGCGAGCGAGGCGGGAATCTGGAAAGTCGTCGAGCCTTACCTCCAGGCCATGACCGCCAATGCCTGAGCGGCTGGCACCTAACTTGATGGCCTGCGTGGCTATTTTAAACCTTGCATAAATGTATTATATATGATACATTAACTCGGGTTTGGAATGACAGGCGATCAGCTAAAGGAAATACCGGTTGTCCTTTACCGCACAGCCGCTGGCGCCGAGCCCGTGAGGAACTGGCTGCGGAGCCTGTCAGCCGAAGATCGCAGGACTATCGGCACGGACCTCGCCACCGTGCAAGTCGGTTGGCCTGTAGGCATGCCGCTCTGCAAGGCTCTCGGCGGAGGCCTTTGGGAGGTACGGAGCAAATTGTCAGGCAAACGCATCGCACGCCTGCTGTTTTTCGCAGCGGACGACCGCATCGGCGTCGTGAATGGATTTATCAAGAAGACGCAGAAGACGCCGGCTGACCAAATGGCGCTCGCGCAAAAGCGGATGAAGGAGATGACAAAATGAGCAAAGCAAAGAAGAACCAGCACTGGGGATCGACGCTTGATGATTTCCTGGACGAAGAAGACATCAAGGAAGCGGCCAAGACAGAAGCCCTTACCCGCGTCGTCGCCTGGCAGCTCAGCAAAGAGATGAAGCGCCAAGGCATCACCAAAGCGCGCTTGGCCGAACTCATGAAAACCAGCCGCGCGCAGATCGATCGCGTATTGAACGCCAAAGGCAACGTGACCATCGAAACGTTGCAACGCGCCGCCGAACTGGTCGGCCGCAAACTGCGGCTTGAACTTGTCTAAAGGGCGGCGCCGCGATGTGACCGGAGTTGAGAGTGAGAGAGGCTTGCTGTGGCTGTCCGATTCCGAAAATTTTCCACAGCTTTTTTTCTCGGACAAAGCGTCCAACAAAACGTCCAACGTTCCGTCCAACATCCGAAGGTGCTTGCGATTAAAGCCTTGATTTTCTATAAGTAATTCAAAGGAACGAGGCTCTTCACCCGCTCCAATAGACCTCTTCGCCCGCTCCATTAACCGCTCTGGTATATATCGATCAATAGCTTACTGAAGCCATTGGCATTTCCCGGGCGTCACAAATCAGGCTACAAACCGTTTTGTAATGACCTCACATGCCCCGGCTTGGCACCAAGCTCCTCCCGACTGAGAAGGGTGGGTTTGTCGCCCGCAAGAAGAGCCACAGACTGGCCCCGCTAAAGTACGCCCGCTGTTTCCCAACATCAGATGTTTCATAGCGTGGTGCAGCATTTCCGAGATGAGCCCACACCGTGACATGCCCACCCGGACCAAGCACCTTGTGGCGCGGCCGGCATCGATGTACGTATTCAACGCATAGCTGCGATCGCCATCGCCATCGAGAAATTGGCGACGGTCGCGCAGGCACGTTTTTTATAACGAAGGTAAGCACCTAGGGCCAACCGCCTTAGAGTCGCAAATCAAGCGGCGCTGCTGGGCTGTTTTTCGCGAGCTGGCCGCAATGAGCACTGCCTTGAGAAGGACCGGAGTGAACGTCCTCGGCGACATGCCGTGGGGGTCGCATGTCTGCATGTTTTACGAGTCGAAGGAAGACCTGCTCGATACCGTAGGCCCCTATTTCAAGGCCGGACTGGAAAGCAAGGAATTCTGCCTGTGGGCTTCTTCCGACCCGGTTACGTTGGAGGAAGCTCAGCTGGGGTTAAGCCGGCGGATCCCGGGTTTCGATCGGCACTTGGCGGCCGGGAATATGGAAATCCTTCCGGGGCGCGAGTGGTATCTGGACGGAGATCGGTTCGACCTCGACAGGATTAACAGCGCTTGGGACGAGAAATTGCGCGGCGCGTTGGCCAAGGGCTATGAGGGAATGCGCGTGAGCGGCAACGCGTTCTGGCTTCACACCAAACACTGGAAGGACTTTTGCGAATACGAGCGCCAGCTCAATACGGCGATCAAGGCCAAGCCGATGACGGTGCTGTGCACCTATCCGATGCTCGTCAGCGGCGCCGCGGAGGTGCTGGAGGTGGCGCGGGCCCATCAGCTCGCGGTGGCGCGACGACATGGTGACTGGGAGGTCGTTGAACCCGCGCCGCAAGCGGCGAGAGAGCATTTGCTGACGCCGCGCGAACGCGAAGTTCTGTGGTGGGCGGCGCAGGGCAAGTCGGCTTGGGAGATCGGCGAAATTCTTCATATCGCCAAGCGGACTGTCGACGAGCACACGCAAAAAGCAGCCCGCAAGCTCGGCGCCGTCAACCGGACGCAGGCCGTCGCCATCGCGCTACGCGAGAGGCTGATCGGAAAGGACTCGCCTTAAGGCGAACCGGAATCGCCATCCAGATGCCGGTTCTGTTTCAGGCGGGCATCGGAAAACTTGAAAACGTGCCGCTTGCCGCAGTAGCTGCAGTGCAGCAATAGCTTGGCCGGTCTCGCCCGCTCCAGATCGTCTTGCGTATAGACAACGCCGGTATTGATCTCCTTCCCCGTCTCGGTGCAGACGAGCGTCAACTGACCCCCGCGGTATTTTTCCATCATCACATTCATGAAATGGCATTTTCAACGGGCTCGCTCTGATCTAGATCAAAAATTCCCGTGCATCCCCCACTGATGGCGACGGGGTTCCAATTATCAACCCGCCAAGCCGGCGGTCTGGCGCCGCACGGACGCGTCCCCTGTCACATATGCCAATACCGCTCAGCTTCGACCCGTGTAAGTCCCCGCCTCGGGCGACGTTTCGCCTTCTGCCATTGATGAGGACATCGCCGGGCATGCGTTTGATCGGGCACTCAACCTCGCGCGGGGCACGGAAGAGGGTCGCCTTCCTCACGGAACGCGAGAGCGAGGTATTGGAGTGGGTGGCCCGCGGCAAGTCTGCCCGGGAAATCGGTGCAATTCTCCACATCGCCAAGCGAACGGTCGACGCCCATGTTCATTCCGCCATTCGCAAGATCGGCGCGGCCAACAGAACCAATGCCGTCGCTATTGCGATTCGCGACCGCATCATCGAACTGTGACAAGGCGCCTCACCGATACAAATAACAATGTCACAAATAGCAATTTCGCAATTCTGAAATTTACACAAGAATTCGAGCTGTCCCGGAATGGATTCATCCGACTTCGACTACCGAAGTGCAATGAATCCGGTGGACTGATCTTGTTTTATGATGGCATTAAACGAAACCGTACCCTTTGACGTCAAGGGCTTTGCCGCCAAATACGGCGGCGTAACCGTCAGCAAATATCAGACGAATTCCGTCATTTATACGCAGGGCGATGCCGGCGACGCTGTCTATTACATCCAGCAAGGTAGGGTGAAATTCTCGGTCGTCTCCGAACAGGGCAAGGAAGCCATTGTCGCCATCCTTGACGCGGGCGATTTATGCGGCGAGGGCTGCCTGAACGGCCAGCCGCTGCGCATCACGACAGCGACGACCATGAGTGAATGCGTCATTGCGCGTTTGGAAAAATCGAGCGTCGTCCGCGCTTTGCGCGACAATCGGTCCTTTTCCCAGTTCTTCGTCTCGTATCTTTTGACACAGAACGCCCGGCTGAAGGAACATTTGATCGATCAATTGTTTAATTCGAGCGAGCTGCGGCTGGCGCGCGCGCTCTTGCTGTTGGCCAATTATGGAAAAGATGGACGGGAGGAGAGGATCATACCGAAGATCGACCAACAGACGTTGGCGAAGATAATCGGAACGACGCGCGGCCGCGTCAGTCATTTCATGAACAAGTTTCGCCGCCTCGGGTTCATCGAATACAACGGCGACATCCGAGTCCATAGTTCGCTGCTCAATGTCATCCTGCACGACCGGCCAAACGAGGTGCGTTCGCTTCGAGGCGGTCGCCGAACGGTATCGGCAAAGGCAGATCAATAAGTGCGTCGCTCGGTTAACCGCTCAGAACCAGTCCAAGCTATGAACTGTCGTTCTTGTCCTTGTAGCCGATATATTCGCACGTTCGATCTCCCGTAAGTCCAGGTGTTGCCCTTCTGCAAGATCCGCGGCTCTATTCGCCGCGCGAGCCAACTTGAACAAACAACGTCAAGCCATCGCATCCGGATCTCGGATGACGTCCGGTATCTGACCATCGGTCAGATCAAGCGACGTTACGGTGGCGTAAGTGATATGTGGGTGTGGCGCTATATGCGCGAGCACGGGTTTCCGAGGCCCGTGCAATTCGGCGGCCCGACGTCGGCGCGCCACTGGCTCCTCGCCGACCTTGAAAAATGGGAACGCGAACGGAGCAAAAGTCCTTAGCAAACCCGACGGCGTTGCTCCTTCTTCCAACGAGCCCAGTGGTCTCGCGCCCGCCCACCGAGTCTGTCGAGCTACGGGTAGCTCCGATGAGAGGAGGCAATTGCGGAAACGTCATAAGGGGCTGTGATGACCTCTCTTTCCGAAAATTAGAAAAAGAAAAGCCCCAAAAAGAACTCCCTAAAAACAATCCGTAAAAGGAAATCCGCAAAAAGAAAAACGTGGCCGAGATTCGCGATATCATTTGTCATCGACGACAATCGCCGATGTCCGCTCCGGAGGGAAAAAAACCTCGACTTCGTCGGCGCCGCTGTATTGGTCGACAGCACCGCGAACCACGATGCTGATGTCACCGATCTGGACGAGGCTTTCGGTGGACTCACCGAGGAAGGCGGTTTGCACCACACGTCCGCGAAACCGATTGATCGCTGCGTCGCCCGTACCGGCACCGATCGCTTTCAAGATGACATGCTCCGGACGGATCAACGCCGCCCCAGGTGCGCGACCCCCGGTCGCAATAGGCCCCTTGCAGAGAACAGGTCCCAGGACAGTCGCGATCTGTACGGCCTGCTCATCGCGACTAAGGAGTGCTCCAGGGAGCAGATTGCTGCGTCCGACAAACGTCGCCACGAACGCGTTGCGCGGTTGATCATAAATTTGACGTGGCGCGCCGATCTGCACAATGGCGCCATCGTGCATGATGGCGATGCGATCGGACAGCGCCAAGGCTTCAGACTGGTCGTGGGTGACATAGATCGCCGTTACGCCGACTTCCTTTTGCAGCCGGCGCAACTCGCTGCGCATCTGCTCGCGCAGCAGGGCATCGAGGTTGCTCAACGGCTCGTCGAGCAGGAGCAGCCGCGGCTCGCCCACGAGAGCACGCGCCAACGCCAGCCGCTGCTGCTGGCCACCGCTCAATTGCGCCGCGGAGCGCTCGGCTAGCGCCGCCAGCCCCATGGTCTCGAGTGTGCGCATCACCCGCTTTTGGATATCGGCCTTGCTCCAGCGCATGTCACGCGCCATGCGCAGAGGAAACGCGGTGTTCTCGAACACGCTCATGTGCGGCCAGACCGCATAGGATTGGAACACCATGCCGAGCCGGCGCTGATTGGCTGGTACAAAGACGCCCTTGTCGAAATCGAAGATGACCCGGTTATCGAGCGTCACGCGGCCGCGGCTGGGCTCCTCGAGGCCAGCGACCGACCGCAAGGTAGTGCTCTTGCCACAGCCGGATGGACCGAGCAGCGTATAGAACTCCCCGGCCGCCACATCGAAGGCGATGTCGCGAATGCCGCCGCTGTCCGCCGCAGCGTAAAGCTTGGTGAGATTTTCCACCTGCAGCACGTTCGCACTCCGGCCGCTCAGCCGAGCGGCAGCTGATATCGGCGCGCCAGCACCAGAAAGGCAACGCTGAAGACCGTCATGATCGCAGTCCACACGCAACCGAGTGCAGCCAGCTCGCCGATTTGTCCGTTGTTCCAGAAGTCGAATAGCGTCACGGCCACGATTTGCGAATCCGGCCCCACCAGCAGCAGCATGAGCGAAACGGCACGAACAGCGACCAAGAACACAAACAGCCAGCAGGAAATCATCGCCGGAACGAGCAGCGGCAGGACGATCTGAAAGAATGCCGTTCCCTGTCTCGCTCCAGCGATTGCGGCGGCCTCCTCGAGCTCAGGATGGATTTGAATGACGCCGAGCTGCGCGTAGCGCAGGCCGTACGGCATGTAAGCAACAGTTGACGCGATAATAAGCGAAAGCAGGGTGCCGTATATATGCGTTCCGCCATGGACGAAGATCTGCAGAAAGGCGAGGCCGAGGACGATGGCCGGAAATACGAGCGGCAGCGCCGCCAGCGTATCCAGCACGGCACTGCCGCGCATGCGACGCGCAACGCACCAGCCGGCGATCACGGAAAGCGCCGTAACCAGCGTCGCCGCTGATGCCCCCAGCACGAGCGTGTTGACGATCGAGCTTTGAAACGACCGCGAGTGCAGCACCTGCACGAAGTTGGCAAGCCCGAGCTTGGGCAGGGCCGCGACGCTGAACGGCTGATAGTACGGCAACAGTGCCGCCCACAGAATCGTTGCCAAGGGGACGACGATGACGACGAGCGGTATCGCCACAATCAGCACGCCTGCAGCGTGGCGCCAGCGCCCGAGACGGACGACGCGCGGACGGAACCCTTTGCCGGTCACGGTTTGATAGCGATAGGTCTGCGCCGCAACGCGGTTATAGATATGCAGCAGAATCGCCATGATGATGAGCAGCAGCACGCCGAAGGCGGAAGCGCTGCCGTTGTCGGGGGGAATGCTGAGTGTCAGCGTTTGGTAGATCGTGCTGGTCAGAACGCGCTTCGAGCCCGGCAACCCCACCAGCGCCGGCACTTCGAACGCCTCCGACGCTTTGATGAAAGCCAGCAAGCCGAACGCCAACAGGGCAGGGCGCACCATGCCCATCGTGATGTGCCGGAGCGTCGAAAATAAACCGGCGCCGCAGATGCTGGCAGCCTCCTCAAACGAGGCGTCGCTATTGCGGAACACAGGAGACAACAGCAGGAATGCCAGCGGTGACCAGAGCATTCCCTCGACGAACATCATCCCGCCGAGCGAATAGACATTGATGTAGGGGCCAGCGCCGCCGAAGAGCTGCTGCAGGATGGCATTAACGGGTCCAGCCTTGCTCAGCAACAGCAGCCAAGCCACGATATAGAGGACATAAGGGATGCCGAGCGATATGATCGCCGCGACGTAGAGGATGTGTCGAAAGCTCGCGTCGGTTCGTTCCGCCAGCCACGCTTGCGCCGCGCCAACGCTCAGCGCGACCAGCGCCGCACCCAATGGGTAAAGCGCGCTGTTGATGAGCGTTGTCGCCAGGGCACGGTCATGGAAAATCGCAGTGAAGTTAGCGACCGTGAGCGCACCGAAGGTGCCGTCAGCGTCAAGCTGATGCAGGCTTGAATAGATGAGGAAGACGAACGGAGGAATGATTCCGGCCGCAAGAACTCCGATCAGTATAACAACTTTCAAAGGGTAACGGCGGACGGTCACGACGCGGTCAGCGCCTGACCCGGCGCCAGTGGCCGCCCCTCTGTCTGTGCTCGCAATCGCCACGACACGCAGCCGATCACGTCATGTCTGAACTCACCCCGTCACTTGGAAAATAGCTCGTTGTAAATCTGGCGAGAGCGCGGCAGATCCGCATTCATCTTCGCAGGCGAAATGAAATTTTCGCGCAGGCCGATGTTGTGCGGCACGATCTTATTGAGATCGGGCGAGGCGGGGACATCCGGACGGGCGGGAAAATAGTCGGCTTGCTGCAACTTTCCCTGTCCGTCCTTCGACAACAGATAGTCGATAAAGAGCATTGCCGCATAAGGGTGCGGCGGGGACTTTGGCAACATCACCGAGCTGACCACCGTAATGACTGGGTCGAGCGGGAGAGATGCGACGGGCGCTCCCTTTCGCGCGCTGATAATCGGATGATGCAAGAATGCATCAAGGCACATCGCATATTCTCCGGCCATAACGCGATCGACGATGACGCGATTGGCGGAAGGGATCGTCGCGATATCCTGCTTGGCCAATTTCTGCAGATAGGTGTAAGCCTTGTCTTCTCCCATGAAATTGCGCACGCCGGTGATGAAGAGCAGGTTGCCCATGGTGGTGCCTGACCACACCATCTTGCCCTTCCAGTTTGGGTTCAAGAAGTCCTGAAAGCTCTTCGGCAGGTCGGCGGGCTTGACCAAATTAGTGTTGTAGCAGGCGCCCAGATAGCTGACGCGGGTCGGTGCCCAATAGTTCTGCGCATCGCGCAGATTTTCCGGGTATGCAGCAATTTGCGGCGACCAGAACGGCTGGTCGATGTTGGCGGCGCGCATTGGCACTTCCAACCCGGTGCTTTCGACGACGTCGGCCACCATGTGGCCCGCGCGCGATTCCGCTGTCAGCTTCTGCAATTGCTGCGGCGGGTCGTCGCGCACATACTTTGCCCTGACGAATGGGTATTTTGCCTCAAAACCGTCGATGATGGGACGGAGCGCCTGGTCCACAATCATCGACGAGTAGACCGTGACCTCGCCCTCCTTGCGGGCGCCAGCAAGCAGGCGCTGTTCGCGGTCCGGACCGCGGTACATCGCAGGATTATCACTGGCTACGGTCTGGGCCGCCGCCGAACCGGCACTAAGCGCGGCCACGGCGCCAAAGATCAGCAAAAGCGCCCCGCGCGGTGCGATGATCCTCATGCGGCATCCTCCCTTTTGTACCGGCGCGCCCTGCTGGCGGCAGCCACTATTGAAGTCAGAAGTTCCGGCTACTTTCCGTACGTCATTTCAGCGCAGGAACACGTCGTTGTGCGCCCCAAGGTCAGGCGCGGCGGTTTCCACCCGGGGCGGCGTCGCACTGAGCCGCACTGGATTGCCCACCACCGAAACCGTGCCGCGACTGCGATGCGGCAGATTCTTGCGCATATCGAGGGCGGCGACCTGCGGATCGGCGAAGACCTCGTCGAGCGTATTGAGCGGCCCGCTCGGCACATCATGCGCTCCAAGTAGCGTGAGCCATTCGGCACGCGGTCGCGCCTGAAAGGTTGCCGCGAGTTCGGCGCACAGCGCATCATAGTTCTTGACCCGTTCTTGCCGGGTGCGGAAGCGATCATCCGTGGCCAGGGCCTCACGGTTCATCGCCACCAGCAAGCCGCGCCAGAATTTCTCCGGCGACGACAGGTGCACCGCGAATGGCAGGCCGTCGCCCGCAGTAAACGTGAAAACCTGCGCGCGCCGACATCGGCTCTGACGCGACGGCACGTTGCCGTCTTCGAAGAAGGTTGCGGCATTCTCGCCAAGAAACGACAGCGTCGCCTGCAGCAGCGATGTCTCGACTTTCTGGCCGCGGCCCGTGGTGGTCCGCGCCATCAGCGCCGCCAGCACCCCGTACGCCGCAAAGACGCCCGCCAGATGATCCGAGAGCGACACGCCCATCGGTTGCGGCGCCTTGCGGTCGGTCAAGACGCTCAGTAATCCTGAAACCGCTTGGCCGACGGTGTCATAGCCGGGCCGGTCACGATATGGGCCCTCCGAGCCGAAGCCGGTGATTGAGCAGTAAACGAGGCGCGGATTGTCTGCGGCCAATGTCGCATAGCCGAGGCCGAACCGCTCCATGGCGCCAGCGCGCATATTTTCGATGACGACGTCGGCGCTGAGCGCAAGCTTGCGCGCCGCCACCCTTCCGGTTTCGGTCTTCAAGTCGAGCGTCACGCTCTTCTTGTTGCGGTTCATCGAACCGAAAGTGCCGTTGTAGTCGGTCTTGCCCCACATGCGGAAAGGATCGCCGCCGTCGGGCGTCTCGACCTTGACGACCTCCGCACCAAGGTCCGACAACAGCATGCCCGCGTACGGCCCGCTGACGTAGCTTGCGAATTCAAAGATCTTGATGCCGTCAAGAGCGCCTGGTGACATGGTGGGGCGCCTACGCAATGGGTTTGAACTTGGGGAGCGTAACCCTATCCGTAACCGGCTGATAGGCGACTTCGACGCGCATGTCGCACTCGACCTTTTCGGGAGAGATGCCGATCACGTTGCTGATCATGCGCGGCCCTTCGTCCAGCTCGATGACGGCGACCGTATAGGGCACCTCGTCGGCGAAGCCGGGGTGATAGACGCGGTGATAGACCACATAGCTGAAAACGCGACCCTTGCCGCCGGTCGCGGTCCAGGTCGATTTCGCCGAGTTGCAGTAGGGGCACAACAGTGACGGCGGAAACCAAAAGTGTCCACAGTCATCGCAGCGCGGCATCATCAATTTTTGCTCGCGCAATCCGTCCCAGTACGGTTTTGATTCAGTCGACGGAACCGGCACCGGCTTATTGTACTCGGCCATGTTTCACGCCCTTCCCAGTATCAAAGTCGAATGACACACTTGGTTGCCGCCATGACCGCTGATCAGCGCGATCTCGGCGTCGGGGACCTGCCGGTCTGCGCCATAGATGCCCTGGAGCTGCCGCGCGCCTTCGACGATCTGTAACATGCCTTCGACATGCGCTTCCGAAAGCTGACCGCCGGACGTGTTGGTGGGAAGCGCGCCATCGAGCCGCAAAGCGCCGGAACGCACAAATTCGCCGCCTTCACCCTTCTTGCAGAAGCCGTAGTCTTCGAGCTGGGTGAGCACCATGTAGGTGAAGCAGTCGTAGATCTGTGCGGTGTCGACATCCTTGGGACCGAGGCCCGCCATCTTGAAAGCGCGCGCGCCGCTTTCGACTGCGCCGGTCGATAGCATATGATCCTCCTGGATCCAGCCCTTGGTATTGTTGTGGGATGCGAAGCCCTTGATCAGGACCGGCTTCCGCTTGAGCGACTTGGCGCGTTCAGTCGAGGTCACCACCACCGCACCGGCGCCATCGCTATTGAGGCTGCAGTCAAACAGGCCAAACGGGTCAACGACCAGCCGAGCCTTGAAATAGTCGTCGATGGTCAGCGGCTTCTTCATCTGCGCCTCGGGATTGCGCAGCGCATGCTCGCGAAACGCCATTGCGATCGCCGCGAAATCCTTTCGCGTCGTGCCGTATTCAAACATGTGGCGCCTGGCGCCGAAAGCGTGTTGCGACACCGCGCCAAAATGGCCGAACTCGGGGCCGTGCTCCCGCGGTCGCTGCGCGGCAGGAATGAGATCGTTCTGCGCATGGCCGCGACCTTCGGAGTGAGTGCGCGTCCAGCTGTCGCGGCCGTAGCCGCAGACGACTGTGGTTGCCAGACCAGCTTCCATCGCCATGACAGCGAGAATGATCGCGAGTATCTGGCTGGCACCGCCGTTGTCGAGGCTGGTGCTGAAGTCGACATCGATGCCAAGCCTGGCGGCGACCAACTGGTGATGGGAGTAGACATCGTCGGGGCCACGCACCACCACGCCATCAACGTCCTTGTTGGTCAGACCGGCGTCGTCGAGCGCAGCCTTGATGGCTTCTTCCAGAAGGGCCAGCGAATTCAGGCCAACCTGACCGAGGCGACTCTTGCCGGTGCCGACGATGGCATATTTGTCGCGAGTCGCATTCATTGCCGTGTCTCCGATCTGTTGTGGCCGGCGCGCAGTTTCAACCGCTCCAGGCGTGGCAGGACTTCATCACGCAAGATTGGCATTTCCTGCACATAATTGACGAGGATTACGGCCATGCCGTCGAGGCCGGCTTCTGACAGACGCAGGAATTTCTGCGCGACCTCGTCGTAGCTGCCAATTACTGGAAATGTTGCGCCGCCTGCGATCACGCGTTCCTTCATCCGCCGCATGATCTCCGGCGACAAGGATTGCGAGCCGCCGGCGGCGCGCTTGGCGATGATATGCTCGGCAGCCTCCCAATCGCCTTTCTCGCGTACCAGATAATGGTAGTACTCCTCGGTCTCTTTCGCGGTTCGGCGGCACAACAGGTGGCCGCTGGCATAAAGGCCGCATTTGTCCGCGCCCGGCACCGCGCGTACCTGCGCGACATCGGAGGCGATGTTGCCTTCTTCGGTGATCACCATAAAGAGGCAGTCGGTGTAGTTCACCGCAAAGGCGCGGCCGGCCGGTGATGAACCCGCGCTCATCAGCAAGGGGCGCCCGTTGCCCCATGGTTTCGGCTTTCCCTCGACGTTTTTGAGACTGAAATATTTGCCGTCGAAATCGAACGGTGCCGTCTCTGCATAGATTTTGTCGAGTATCGTGACCCATTCGGCCGAATAGGCGTAACGCTCGTCGTGCTCGCGTAGCGGAATGCCGAACATAGCGAACTCTTCGACGTTCCAACCCGATACGATGTTGATGCCGAAGCGGCCGCTGCCGACATGATCGGCGGTCACGATGGATTTTGCGGCAAACACGGGATGCACAAGCGGCACGTGAATGGTCGCGAAGGTGACGATATCGTCGGTGGCAGCGAGGAGTGCGGATGCCCACGACAAGGTCTCGAAGGTGGTGCCCTGGCGATCGGTCTGGCCGCCGTAACCAAGCCAACGCGCGATCGGCAGCAGAAACTCCAAGCCGGCTTCGTCGGCCAGCCGCGCGGCTTCGAGGTTTTCCTCCCATCCGGCCTGCCAGCGTTCCGGTGCGGTGGTCGCGAACGAGCCTGAGCAATTCATGCCGAACAGCCCCAACTTGAAGCGGTTCGAGTTCTGCATGCGTGTTGCCCGGGTCATAAGCGGCATCGATTTCACATTTTTATTTACTGCAACGGCTGACGCAGTCCCAACCGCTCGAGCCGCGGCAAGACTTCGTCGCGAATGACCGGCATCTCCTGCACGTAGTTCACTGTGGCGATTGCCATGCCGTCGAGGCCCGCGTCGGCAAGGCGTTTGAACGTCGCAGCGACCTCGTCATAGCTGCCGATCACTGGGAACGTGCCGCCGCCGCTGATGAAACGTTCCATCATCGCGCGCAAACGCTCCTGCGGCAGGGAGCGGCCATCACCGGCGATGCGTTTTCGGATCACTGCTTCCGCGGCTTCCCAGTCGCCGTTCTCGTGAACGACGTAATGATAATATTCCTTGGTCTCTTTCGGGGTCGCCCGGCACATCAAGTGGCCGCTGGCGAAGACGCCGATCCCGGGCGTGCCAGCTCGCAGCGTAGCGATTTCCGCAGCAAGCCCGGTCTCATCGCCGATCACCATGAACAGACAATCAGCATGGCGCGCGGCGAAGGCGCGGCCTTCGGGCGACGACCCGGCGCTCATCAACAAGGGCCGTGAGTCTCCCCACGGTTTGGGTTTGCCGCCCACGTTCTTCAGCGCGAAATACTTGCCGGAGAAATCGAACGGCTCGGCTTCCGACCAGACTTTCTTGACGATCGACACCCATTCTTCGGTGTATTGGTAGCGGTAGTCATGGTCGAGCAGCTGCGCGCCGAACATGGCGAATTCTTCGACATTCCAGCCCGACACGACATTGAGCCCAAACCGCCCGCGTCCGACGTGGTCGGCGGTCACGCAGGATTTGGCAGCAAACACCGGACTGAGCAGCGGCACATGGACCGTGGCGAAGGCGACGATCTCTTTGGTTGCCGCCAGAAGTGCCGATGCCCAGGACAACGTTTCGAAACTGGTGCCCTGGCGGTCTGTCGCACCGCCGTAACCTAACCATCGCGCGATCGGCAAAAGAAACTCAAGGCCCGCGGCATCAGCGAGCCGCGCCGCCTCGCGGGTCTCCGGCCAGCCGGCCTTCCAGCGCTCCGCCACAGCTGTCGGCACCGAACCCGAACAGTTCATGCCGAATAGCCCCAGCTTAAACCGGTTGCCATTCTGCATTCTGGTGCGGCGCACGGGGGCGCGATCGATTGTACTCGACATTACCTCTTGGCCTATTGCTTTTCGGCCTTATTTCGTCTCGGTGGCAACCATCCGGACAATCGGCCCCCATACTTGCCGCTCTTTGCGCACAAATTGCCCGAGTTCCTGAGGCGTCATAGAGCGCGTGTAGTTGCCGAGATCCTGGAATTTCTTCAGAAGTTCCGGATCTGACAGCGCCTTCCGTAGATCAGCGTTGATTTTTTCTACGATCGGCGCGGGCGTGCCATGCGGAGCCACTAGGATGGACCAGCCCGAGGCAGTGAAGCCAGGGACGGTTTCCTCGACCGTCGGCAAATCGGGATGGTTCGGCAGCCGTTTCGGCGCCGCGACAGCAAGCAATTTGACCTCACCCGAGGCAACGGCGCCAGCGACCGGCAGCAGCGTCTGGAACATTACCGGTACCCGGCCGCTGATCACGTCGCTCAGGGACGCCTCTGTTCCTGGATAGTGGATCATGTTGAGATTGGCGCCGCTACGCTTTTTGAACGCCTCCGCCGTCAAGTGCTGCAATCCGCCCACCGTGCCGGCAACCGCATTCAGGCCGCCCGGGGTCTTCTTGGACAGAGCAATCAGGTCGGCCAGCGATTTCACGGCGAGCCGTTTTGAGGCCAGAATTCCGTAGGGCTGTTCGGCAACGAAGCCAATCGGCACGAAGTCATTCACATCGAACGGCAGGTTGTGATGCAGCTCGGGCAGGGCGACGAACACCGAACCGCCAGCCAGGAACAGCGTGTAGCCATCAGGCACCGCCGCCGATGCCGCGCGTGCAGCATTCAGACCGCCGGCGCCAGCCTGGTTGACGACGATCACCTCCTTGCCCCAGATCTTCGATAACTGCCCGTCAAGCAGTCGTGCCAGCGCGTCGAGTGAACTACCCGCTGCTGTTTGCACGATAACGTGGACCGGCCGTACCGGGAAATCCTCGGCATAGATGTGAGACGAAGCGGCGGCGAGCACCGTCGCGAGGCAAACGCGCGACAACACGGATCGAAGCGCGGTCATCAATCCTCCTTCCACGCGTCGGTCGCGAGTTGGTCGCCCAGGCCTGTCTGGTGGCACAGGGTTTCGACGAAAGGGGAATAAACGTCATTTTGCGCCCTGAGACCCTGACACCACAGAAGCGATTGCAGTGCAGTTTTTGCGCGGCGTCTATCCCCGTACCGTCGCTTATTACTTACGACGCTTGATCCATTGTAGCGGTGCGTCAAGCCCAAGCAAGCTGCGCAACGGCCGCAACCCGACACCGGGCATTGCAGGAATTCGCAAACGTCATGACGATGCTCTAAGCGCACCCTCGACCGCTGTAGTCATCTCGAGTTTGGCAATGGTCGCTCGATTGGCGAATTCGCTTCACTCCGAGACGCTCGAATTACAGGATTACTTTTATTTTTGGCCACGATTTAGACGCAACCATCGCAGTGACAGAATCACGGCAAGTAACTCGTGCGGCCGCCCACATCACTGATCGGACGCCGAAGGTCAGAGACAAAATTTCTATAATGCGAAATGTCCCCTATGCATTCGGATTTAGCCGAATTAGCCGATAATGATCGCTCTGCATCGAAGGCAAATAATCGACTTGCTAAAGAAGGGGATAGGCTGAGTAGCTCGATAATCGGGCTCAAATGATAAGGTATCAATCTTTCTTCTGCGGAGTTGCTTCAATGTGCTCTGCGCGCCGCTTGAACAATTCAGGGTCGGTATAGCCCATCAGGTCGGGTTTGCCTTTGCCAACCATGACATTGAGATAGACCATTTCAACGGTGTTGTTTTGGTAACCGTGAATGACGCCCGCTGGGCACGATACGCAGTCCCAGGGGCCCAACACTGTTTCAAGCCGACGGCCGGTATCGTCTTCGACAAAGATCGTCAAGTGTCCCCTTAGAACAAAAAATACCTCCTCGACCTCGTGCGTATGAGCTGCATTCCCCTGGCCCGGAGGGACGGCCATGATGGAAAGTGTGAAACTACCGGCGGGAATAAAATTCTCGTCGGGCTTGCCGCTGGTGTTGCCAATGAAGCGGTGTTGCGCGCGCCGCCAGCCATCGATTGCAGCATCCGCGAAGGCATTCCAGTCCGGCTTGCGCTCGCCAAAACGGGCGACATATTTCTTCAAAATGGCTTCCAAAGGCATGCCGACCACGGCAGGGTCCAGCTTGTCACGTGTTTTCGTTTGGCTCATGACACCACTCCTGAGCTGCGCAGCACACCTTGGTGTGCGATTCTGACGACCTGCTCCGGAAGGACCGGAGTGCTGTTGAGTTCGGCACCGAATGCCGCAAGGGCGTCGCAAACCGCATTGGCAATCGCCACCGGAGGCGCGATGGCGCCGCCTTCGCCAAGGCCTTTGACCCCAAGGGGGTTAAGAGACGTCGGCGATTGCAGGTGTACAAGCGCGATGTCCGGCACGTCGCTCGCGGTCGGCGCCAGATAGTCCATGAGCGATCCGGTCAGCAGCTGTCCTTCGCTGTCGTAGACGAAACCTTCTAACAAACCGCCGCCGACACCCTGCACGGTGCCGCCAATGATTTGACCCTCCACCAGCATCGGATTGATGACGACGCCGCAATCGTGAGCCACCGCATAGCGATCCAGTTTCACAGCACCGGTGCCAATATCGACATCGACGATTACGGCATGCACCGCGTAGGACCATGTCACCGTGGGAGGTTCCCAATAGTATGTCTCCTCAAGCCCGGCCTCGACGCCGACTGGCCGGCGATGATCCCAGCCCGGTGCCGCAGCACGTGCCACCGCGCCAAGCGTCACCTCCATATTGGGAACGCCGATCACTCCAACCTTGCCATGCCGTAACTCTAAATCCTGTATCCCGCATTCCATCATGTTGGCCGCGATGGCAAAGGCCTTTTCGCGCAGCCGCTCGCTCGCGTGGTGGATCGCCGCGGACAAAGTAACGGTGCTGCGACTCGCCACTGTGCCAAAACCGATTGGGATGGCCGAGGTATCTGCGAGCGTGATGACGATATCGTCTGGATCGACCTGCCAAGTGTCGGCCATGATCTGCGAGAAAATCGTTTCCATGCCTTGCCCTTGCGGGCATGAGCCGCCAGCAACATAGATCTTGCCGGAAGGCTCAATGCGAACGCGCGCGCCCTCGAATGGTCCGGCGCCTGTTCCTTCCGTGTAGCAGCCAAGACCGATGCCGAGGTATCGACCCTGACCGCGCGCAGCCGCCTGGCGTTGCCGAAACGCATCAAGGCCGCCGACCGCGCCCAAGGCTTTTTCGAGGGCCGCCGGATAATCGCCGCTGTCGTAAACGATCGGTTCGCCGTCGCGGTAGACGATGCCGACGTTGTAGGGCATCTCGTCGGCCCGTATCATATTGCGTCGTCGCACCTCCGCGGGCTCCATTCCGAGGGTGCTGGCAATGAGATCCATGGTCCGCTCGGTTGCAAGCGCTGCCTCTGGTCGTCCGGCGCCGCGATAAGGTGCATTTGGCACTTTATTTGTCGTGACTACCTTTGCTTCGGCGAAGAAGTTATCGATCCGATAGGGCCCGGCCAGGTGCGCGATCGTGTTGTACATGACGCCGCTTCCGATCGGATTGAAGGCTCCGATGTCGGTCAGGAATCGGTCGTGGAACGCGAGAATACGTCCATCATCGTCAAAACCCACCGCGACGTCGTGGATTTGATCGCGCGAATGGCAGGAGCACATCAAATGCTCGTGCCGGTCCTCAATCCATTTAACCGGTCGGCCGATCTTGCGTGCCAGGAACGGAACTAGCAGATCTTCCGGATAAACGTGCCCCTTGATGCCGAAGCCGCCGCCGACATCAGGCGCGATGCACCGCACGCGGGCCTCGGGCATACCGAGTGTCGCGGCCACTTCGCGACGCACCCAATGCACCACCTGAGTCGACGACCAGATGGTTATCGATTGCGTCCGCGCGTCGTACTCGCTGACCACGCCGCGGCATTCAATTGGTAACGCCGCATAGCGATGATGATAGAACCGGCGCTGCAAGCGACGCGGCGCGGTCCGCAACGCTTTTTCGCAATCGCCTTTCCCAGCCGAAAGCTCTGCAATCAGGTTCGTCTTGAATTGGTCATGCACGATCGGAGATCCAGCCTTCAGCGCCCGCTCCGGATCGACCACGGCAGGTAAAACTTCGAAATCTGCTTCGACGAGTGCGGCCGCATCCTCGGCGGCATAGCGGCTCTCAGCTATGACGACAGCGAAAGCTTCGCCAACGTGCCGGACTTTGTCGCCGGCAAGCAGGGCTTGTTGCGGGTTGAGGATCTGGTGCTTAACCGCGCTCCGCCATTTCCCAGGCAGCGATACCTGATGGTCCGGTATTGTCGGAAGGAGGCGAGCCAGTTCGATGCCGCTTAGCGCGTAAACCACTCTCGGAGCGGCAATGGCGCGCGTCAGATCAACAGAACGGATGCGAGCGTGCGCAACAGGGCTGCGGACAAAGACCGCGTGGGCCATGCGCGGCAACTCGAGATCACCGACATACTGGCCTTGACCGAGCAATAAACGGCGATCCTCGCGCCGAAGCATCGCGGCACCGATAAACGGCTTTTTGCCGGATATGTCGGCCGACTCGTTCACGCCGTTGCCTCTCGATTGTTTTTGTTCATGATCTTTGCCGCCGCCGCGATCGAGCGGACGATGTCACGATAGCCGGTGCAGCGGCATAACACTGCAGAAATGGCCTCGCGTATCTCAGGCTCGGTCGGCTGCGGATTGAGACGCAAAAATTCCAGCGCCACCATGAGCATGCCCGGCGTACAAAAACCGCATTGCAGACCGTGGTTCTCGTGGAACGCTTGTTGCAACGGATGAAAGGTGCCGTTCTCGGCAAGGCCTTCGATCGTTTGCAGATCGGCACCATCGGCCTGGACCGCCAGCATAATGCAGGAACGCACTGCTTCGCCGTTGAAGTGGATAGTACAGGCACCGCACACACCATGTTCGCAACCAACATGCGTGCCGGTCAGTCCAAGATCCTCACGCAAAAAATCCGCCAGAAGCTTGCGCGGCTCACATCGTGCTTGGCGGCGCGTGCCATTGACGGTGAGTGCCACTGAGACCAGTTCCGACATGACATTCACCTCAATGCATCGAGCGTGCGCGCCGAAGCGCGCGCGCCGTCAAAATTCCGGTGAGATGGCGCCGATAGTCCGCCGTGGCATGTAGGTCTGTTTGCGGAGATACTTGATCTGCCGCCTTGGCGGCCGCCTCATCGATCGCTTCGTCCTCAAGCCTGCTGCCCTCTAGAACCGCTTCGGCTGCGGTCAGTCGGATCGACATCGGGCCGACACCTGCGGTCGCCAGTCGCGCTTTCCTGCATTGTGCGCCAGCGCGTTCGATCACGACGGTAACAGCTGCGATGGCGAAATCGCCGCGGCGACGCGCATACTCTTCTATCGCGAAACCCGCGTGCGGAGAGAGCGTCGGCAGCCGAACTTCGCTGAGGACCTCGTCTGCGGCAAGATTCGTAGTCATGATTCCTTCGAACAAATCGCCCGCCTGGATGACGCGCGCGCCATTCGGGCCGAGCGCGACGACCTCACCTTCGAGTACCTGCAAGAGCATCGGCAACTCCGCCGCGGGATCCGCGAGCGCGAGCGAGCCGCCAATCGTGCCACGCGAACGGATCGGCAGGTGAGCGACGAGCCTGATCGCCTCGGCGAGAAGCGGCAGCCGTTGGGCAACGATTGGCGAGAACTCAAGAGCACGGTGACGCGTCATGGCACCGACCCGCAGTAGTGCGTTATCGAAGCTAATATAATCGACATTGGGAACGCGGTTGAGATCGATAAGCGCCGCCGGCGTGATGAGCCGAAAGTTCATCATCGGCAGCAAGCTTTGACCGCCTGCGAGAAGCCGCGCTTCACCCTTGTATTGTTGCAGCAATGCAACCGCCGCTTCGAGCGTTGCAGGAGTGTGATAATCGAATTTCGCGGGCTTCACAGCGGCTTTGATCCGATGTGGTGCTTGGCGGCTTAACGTGCACGATGATAAAGGAGGATGCCGCACCATCGCAAGGCAGCACTGGTAGCGTGCCAGCGGCGCACCGCACGGCTCGCGTTCTGATAGTCGGATGGCACGGTGAGAGACTGATGGGAAAGACTCCGCCGCGTTACGTCGGCCAATCAGTTCCCCGGCGTGAGGATCGCCGACTGCTTCTCGGCTCCAGCCGCTTCATTGCGGATATCAAGCTTCCCGGCATGCTCCACGTGGCGTTCGTACGCAGTGACATCGCACACGCCCGCATCCAAGCGATCCGTACCACTGATGCGCTTGCATTGCCCGGCGTCGTTGCGGTTCTGACTGCTGCCGATATCGCGCCCGATCTGTTTCCCATCCCGGGCATGCAAAACCGGCCGCCCAAGTCTTGGCGCGATGCGGTAGAACACGAGCTTAACATTCCCGATCAGCCAATTCTGGCGAGCGGAAAGGCCCGCCATGTCGGTGAGCCGATCGCCGCCGTGGTCGCCGAAGACCGCTATAGCGCCGAAGACGCCGTTGCACTCGTTGAGGTCGAGTGGGAGCCCCTGCCTCCGGTCGCGAGCATCGAGGAAGCTCTCGACCCATCTTCGCCGCTCGTTCATGACGCACTCATGAGCAATGTCATCGCACGGGTGGGCATGCGCAAAGGCGACGTCGCTGCTGTATTCGCGTCCGGGGCACGGACTCTCCGTCACCGCTTCGATAATCACCGCTATTCGGCGATGCCGATAGAATGCCGTGGCGTTGTCGCTCAATACGACGCAGCCGGTGACGCAATGACGGTTTGGTCAGCAACCCAGGTCGTGCACTGGGTCCGGCGCGAGGTTGCATTACGGCTCG
>Ga0335081_10005001_pt1 | contig 20956 bp, 16 predicted proteins | sample Lox_Sample_35_FD_206713 | JGI IMG/M metagenome (GOLD analysis project Ga0335081, IMG submission 206713) | Soil microbial communities from Loxahatchee National Wildlife Refuge, Florida, United States - Lox_Sample_3.5 | ecosystem: Environmental > Terrestrial > Soil > Wetlands | place: USA... | reverse complement strand
CCATGGAAAACAGAGCGTTCTGATCGGTGGCGTTTGACGCCAGAATTTCTCCACCGCGCAACTGGGCGTCATTGACGGCCTGCATGAACTTGTCGCGCACGACGGGATCGGGCTTGAGCTTCTTCTTTTCGATGATGCGCTTATCATCGGCAAAGAACTCACTTTCCAGGATGCCGAGCCGGTCGAGCTCGGAGAACAAGTACGCACTGGCCTGCACGGCGTAGCCGAAGGGATCGGAAGGGTGCGCTGCCACGTAGCCGTCGAGATCCGCGTGGGCGCCCGCAAAATCGGTGTTGTACATGCGGGTGAAGGCGTCGTCGATGGCGGGCGGGGATACCGCGGGCGGGTCGGCGAAGCAGGGCGAGAGGGCGAGGAGCAGCAAGGCAATTCGGGGACAGGCAACGAAATTCCGAAATGAGCGTTCCCTATTTTCCGGGACCGTCCAGACGGAATCTCGAAGCCAGTCCGCGAATTGCGACTCAGCTGAAGACGCGGTCAAAGAATTCCCTCGTACGGGTGCGAATTTGCGCGAGTTTCGCATCCAGACTCCCGCCGTGCATGTGTTCGGGCGTCCAGCGGCGGACCAGGTCGGTGAGAATGCGCATTTGTTCGGGAGCCGACGGCAGGCTGCCTTCGGCGTGGCCGGCGGCGATGCGCGAGCCGTGATCGATCGCACGATAGAACGTGGCGGCATCGCGGAGGAATTCGGCGTCCTCGCGCTCCAGGTGCCCCATTTTCTCGATCACATCAATGCGTTCGGGCGTATTCAGCACTTTGAAAAAGATCCCCGCCCCCTTTAAGCGCAGATACATAAGCGCGAAGTCAATATCGTAATAGCCGCCGCGGCCCGCTTTCAGAGGATTGCGAGCGCCCTGCTCCTTTTCTAGACGCGCGCGCATCTGTGCAAGTTCCTTGCGCGAGCGGCCGCTTTGTCCGTAACGGCGCCAATCGACTTCCTGCAATTCGTGCAGGAAGTCCGTGGCGCGCGCCATGTTACCCGCCACACCGCGCGATTTCATGTAGGCGATGCCCTCCCAGGCCTCGGCGCGCTTGGCGAAGTAATCCTTGTAAACTCCTTCGGACTGCACGAGCGGGCCTTCACGGCCATTGGGGCGGAGGCGGGTGTCGACGGTAAACATCACGCCTTGCCCGGTGTAGACGCTGATGGCCTGGATCATGCGTTCCGCGACACAGGTCCAGAAGAAGTGCTCCGGGACATCGGCGTCGGGCAGAACGAAGAGCAGATCGGCGTCGGAGGCGAGATCGAATTCGCGCATGCCCAGGCGACCGAGAGTGACGACCAGCATCTGATCGGTGGGATGGTACGTGGCGCTCGAAGGCGGATTGGCGGCGATGGTTTCCTCAAGGGCGATGCGGTAGGCGGAAGCAATCACGGCGTCGGCGAGATCGGAGGTGTGGTCGAGCGTGGAGAAGATGGGCTGGCGCAGGAACAGGCTCTGGCATTGGATGCGCAGCATCTGGCGAAGATAGAAGCGGCGAAGGGCGGTAGAGTCAGCGGGCGATTCGGCGTCGAGCTGAAACTCGGGCGAGGAGCATGCGCGGCTCAACTCATCGAGCAACTCGGGATGGCGGAGGAGCTGGTCGGCAAAATACTGGCTGTGCTCGAACATATCGATGGCGCAGGCGGCAAGTTGCGCATCGGAGTCAAGAAGGGAGAGCCACTCCGGGTTGGCGATGACTTTCTCGAGGAAATGCTCGAAGCGCTCGCGGCCACGGCGCAGGGAGGCGTGACTCACCACTTCGGCGAGTTGCGGAGCGCGCTGATCGAGCATGCGAATAAGATGGCTCGACGCCGCGAGGGACAGCTCAGTGGCAGGCAATTCCGGCGCAGTGGACTCCGGCTCGGCGGGCAGAGGCGAATAGTACAGAGGCTTCTGGGCGGCGATGAGGCGGTCGTAGAGCTCCTGCACGCCCTCCAGATGCGCATCGAGCTCGCGCTCGAAGGTGTCGGCGGTGTAGGGGCCATCGGGGACCGCAGGCATGCGCCGCGCGAGAACCTCCAAAATCTCGGGGTCGGCCGGCAGCCTGTGGGTCTGACGATCCTCGTCAAATTGCAGGCGGTGCTCGACCTTGCGGAGGAACTCGTAAGCCTGCGCCAAACGCGCGTATTCGGAGCTGGAGAGCAGCAGTTTGTCGCGAAGACGGAACAGTGCGAATTGCGTGCCGCCGTGGCGCAGCCAGGGTTCGCGGCCGCCATGCAGCCGCTGCAGGCACTGCACCAGAAATTCGACGTCGCGGATGCCGCCGCGCGTTAGTTTGATATCCAGGCCGGACTCGCCGCGCTTGGCGGCCAGCTTCTCATGAATGCGGGCGCGGGTTTCCGAGACCGCCTCGACGGCGCGGAAATCGAGAGTGGTGGAGTAAATAAGCGGCTCGACATCATCCAGAAGCGCGCGGCCCGGCTCAGGCTCGCCGGCTGAAATGCGGGCCTTGATGAGCATCTGCAATTCCCAGTCGCGGCCGCGCTGTTTGTAGTAACTGCGGGCGCCGTCGAGCGAAATGCAGACTTCGCCATATCGGCCGTCGGGACGGAGCCGGAGATCGACACGATAGCATTGGCCTTCCGCCGTGTAAGTGGAGAGCAGCTCGGTGTACTGGTTGGCGACTTTCTTGAAAAATTCCTTGTTGGTCACCGGCTCGGCGCCATCGGTGTGGCCGTTGGCGGAGTAGACGAACATCAGATCGATATCGGAACTGTAGTTCAGCTCATTGCCGCCGAGCTTGCCCAGAGAGATTACAGAGAAGCCGCACTCGCTGCCGTCTTCGAGCCGTGGTGCGCCGTGGCGGGCAACCAGTTCCGCGCGGATACGGCGGTAGGTGAGATCGAGGATGGCGTCGGCGAGATGGGAAAGTTCCGCGGTGACGTCGGAAAGCGAGGCCAGGCCGAGCACGTCACGCAGAACGATGCGCAACAACTGCTGGCGGCGAAAGCGCGCGAGATCGAGAGCCGACGGAACGCCTTGGGGCGCGGCGAAAGCGGCCAACCGGTGCTCGTACTCATCGGGAGGGAGGACGCGGTGCAGATCGCCGGAAGTGGTGAGATCGAGGAGCCACTCGGGGTGGCGCAAGACTTCCTCCGAAAGAAAGTTGCTATAGGAGAAGACGGTAATAAGATAGCCGAGGGCGTTGGACGCGACGGTGAAACGGCTGAACCACGTGGGGTTCTCTTTGCACAAGCGCTCGAGGTAATGCACGGCCTGGTCGGGGTCCGGAACCGAGGCGACCAAGGCCTGGATGCGCGCGGAAGTGGATTCGGGAAGATCGTTGACAACGTCGGAAATCTGGATACGCGCCCGCTGCGGATTGCGAAACTCGATCTCGTCGAGGAGACGCGGCATGTTACAGAAGCCAGGTTAAGAGCCGGCTTGGGTTCCCAGGGGCGATTATAGCGAAAAGGTTTTAGGTGCCAGGTGCCAGGTTTTAGGGAAGATTCCAGGCAGTGGCGGCCGGCCGCTCAGCACAAGCCGGCCGACCGACAAATCCTAAATCCCAAATCCCGCCGTTCTTAGATGTCGTAATACAGCGCGAACTCGTACGGGTGCGGGCGCAGGCGGATGGCATCCGCTTCGTTCTTGCGCTTGTAATCGATGAAGGTTTCGATCAACTCCTCGGTAAAGACATCGCCCTTGGTCATGAAGGCATGGTCGTCTTCGAGGCAGTCGAGGGCTTCTTCGAGCGAAGCCGGCATCGAGGGAACGCTCTTCATCTCTTCCGGCGACAGATCGTAGATGTCCTTGTCGAGCGGCTCGCCGGGCTCGAGTTTGTTGAGCACGCCGTCGAGGCCCGCCATGAGCATGGCGGAAAACGCGAGATACGGATTCGCCGCGGGATCGGGCGGACGGAACTCCACGCGCTTCGCCTTGGGGCTGGCCGAATACATGGGAATGCGGCAAGCGGCCGAACGGTTGCGGCGCGAGTAAGCCAGATTCACGGGCGCTTCGTAACCCGGCACCAGGCGCTTGTAGCTGTTGGTCGTGGGAGCGATGATCGCCGAGAGCGCGCGGGCATGCTTCAGCAGGCCGCCGATGTAGTTGAGCGCGAGTTGGCTCAGCCCGGCGTAACAATCGCCGGCGAACAACGGCTTGCCGCCCTTCCAGATGCTCTGGTGCGTGTGCATGCCGCTGCCGTTATCCGCGAAGAGCGGCTTGGGCATGAAGGTCACTGTCTTGCCGTACTGGTTGGCGACGTTGCGGATGATGTACTTGTAGAGCATCATGTTGTCGGCCGACTTCACCAGCGTGTCGAAGCGCTGATCGATTTCGCACTGGCCGCCGGTGGCGACTTCGTGGTGGTGGCACTCGATGACCATGCCGCACTTTTCCATGGTCTGCACCATTTCGCTGCGCAGATCCTGGTAGTGATCGGTCGGCGGCACCGGGAAGTAGCCTTCCTTATAGCGGGGCCGGTAGCCGAGATTGTTCTCTTTGCGGCCGGAGTTCCAGCGGCCTTCTTCGGCATCGATGAAATAGAAGCCGGAGTGCTGATTCTGATCGAAGCGGACGTTATCGAAAATGAAAAACTCGGCTTCTGCGCCGAAGTAGGCGGTGTCGCCGACGCCGCTGTTCTTCAGGTACAACTCGGCCTTCTTGGAAATCCAGCGCGGGTCGCGTTCATAGTGCTGCTTGGTAATGGGATCGATGACGTCGCCATACATCACGAGCGTGGGCGTTTCGGCAAACGGATCCATGAAAGCGGTCTTGGGATCGGGAATGAGCAGCATGTCGCTTTCGTGGATCGCTGCCCAACCGCGGATGCTGGATCCGTCCATTCCGAAACCATCTTCAAAAGAGCCGAGGCTCAGTTCAGTCAAGGGGTAGGAAACGTGGTGCTGCAGGCTCGGAATATCCGTAAAACGAAGATCGAGCTGCTTGGCATCGTTCTTCTTCGCAAAATCCAACACTTCTTGTGGACTCATCCATCCTCCAAATGGTGGGAACGTTGTACGCAGGAGTAACGAGAATTAAACCTGGAACTAAACAAGGTACCGCTTCGCCGGTGGGCAGTCAACTTAGAAAACGGTGATGGGGCGGATAAACAGGGCTTATAGCGGCTCGGTGATCTCGGAGGACAATTGAACAGGCAGGAATGCCTGTCCTACCAATCGGCTACGGAGCCGTCGTGATGAAACGCGGGCATGGTGACTTCGGGCGCGAACGGATGGCCGGCGGCTTCTTTTTCGTTGATCTCGATGCCCAGGCCGGGCGCGGTGGGTGTGCGCGCGAGACCTTTTTCCAGGATCAGCGGCTTAGTGACGATGTCGTTGCGCCAGGGGACGTCGTTGCGAACGTGCTCCTGAATCACGTAATTCGGCGTGGCGAAGCCGACGTGCAATGAAGCCGCGGTGCCCACGGGGCCGGTGGGATTGTGGCAGGCGACGGAGACCAGGTACGGCTCGGCCATAGCCGCGATGCGGCGCGCTTCGCTGATACCGCCGCAGTGTGAGACATCCGGCTGGATCACGGCACACGCGCCTTTCTCAAGCAATTCGCGAAACTGCCAGCGGCCGGCCAACCGCTCCCCGGTGGCGATGGGAAACGGCAGCGCTCGAGCCACTTCGACGAGCCCCGCGACATGCTCGTGCCAGCAGGGCTCCTCGTACCAGTAGAGGTTGTAGTCGGCAACCATCCTCCCGAACTGGATAGCTGCCGCGGGCGTGGTGCGCGCGTGCAGATCGAGCATGATATCGAGATCGTCGCCGCCGGCTTTGCGCATGGCCTCGACGGCACGCGCCGCCTGCTTGAGCGTGCGCGGATTCTCGATCGGCTCGGCAACCGGAATCGGCATAGCTTTGACGGCGGTGAAGCCCGCCTCCAGGCTTTCGTGAATACGCGCGCCGAATTCGGCGGGGTCGCTAGTCTTGTACATGCCCTCCAGGCTGCCGCCGCCCAGGTGATCGTAGAACCGCAGCGTATCGCGTACCGGCCCGCCCAGCAGTTCGCAAACCGGCCGGCCGAGCTCTTTGCCCTTTATGTCCCAGAGCGCCTGGTCGATGCCGCTAATGGCGGTCATGCCGATGATGCCGCCGCGCCAGAAATATTGGCGGTGCATGATCTGCCAGAGGTGCTCGATGCGGCGCGGATCCTGGCCGATCAGGAGAACCGAGACGTCCTCAATCGCTCCTACAACGGCCCGCGTCTTCCATTCGAGCGTAGCTTCGCCCCAACCCCACAAACCCGGTTGATCGGTCTCGACTTTGACGAAAACCCAGTTGCGCATACGGGCATTCACCACCAGGGTCGAGATGCGCACGATTTTCATGGCCGTTTCACCGCCCGTGATGGTAGCATGCGGCTGTCTCTTTACATGGCAAAGTACCTTGTAGCCGGTTCCGGCGAAGGCGTATAATGAACGAAATGGCTTCGGCCCCTGTACGCGCAAAATCTCATGAGCCCGTGGCGATACAGCAGCACGCCATGGACAATCTGCGGTTCATCCGCGAAACCATGGAGCGAGCGGGATCTTTCACCGCGGTTCCGGGAATGGGCGGCATCCTGATGGGGTTGAGCGCTCTGGGTGCAGCCGTCTGGGCGGCAAAGCAAGCCAACCTGGATGGATGGCTGGCGGTCTGGGTCGGCGAGGCTCTGGTCGCGGTGGCAATTGGCGCCGTGGCCGCGGCCCACAAAGCAAAATTGGCGAAAACGCCGCTGCTCACCGGTCCCGGTCGAAAGTTCGCCCTGGGCCTTGCGCCTTCGATTTTCGTGGCCGCCCTGCTCACCTTGGTGCTCCATCGCTCCGGGCTCTACGCGATTATCCCCGGCATCTGGCTGCTGCTCTATGGGACAGGGATTCTTTCGGCGGGCGCATTCTCGGTTCCGATCGTACCGGTGATGGGCGTGTGCTTCGTGGCGCTGGGCGCTGTGGCGCTATTCTGCCCGCTCGCGTGGTCGCACTGGTTTTTGGCTGCGGGATTCGGCGGGTTGCATGTGGTGTTCGGCGCGCTGATCGCGACACGGTATGGAGGCTGACGGGATGGCGAAGCAAAGCGCATTGCGGCAGGAACGCCGGCCGGCCACACAGTCCCTTGCGGAGGCGGCTCCCGCCAAGCTCGACCGGCTCATTCATGAACGCCTGCGCCTGGGTATCGTGAGCGCGCTCGCCGCCAACGAGTCGCTGACGTTCAATGAGCTGAAGAAGCTGCTCAAGACGACCGACGGCAACCTCAGTGTGCACGCGCGCAAGCTGGAAGACGCGCACTACATCACCTGCACCAAGTCCTTTGAGGGACGGCTACCCCGGACCGAATATCGCCTCACCGCCAGCGGACGCCGCGCGCTCGAGCGATACCTGGATCACATGGAAGCGCTGATCCAGGCGATGCGCGAGCGGTAAACCCAGGGAACCGCTCCCTCTGTCGCAGCTCGGTACTGGTCAACTATTCCGAGGTGCGGTCCGACAAAAAGGCGGGAAGGGCTAGGATGCCCCAAAACATTGCGGAATGTGACATGGATTTCGGTGCTATTCCGCACCGCATCCGAACTGCAGGTTACGACGGGGGAATTTTCGGTCGAGAGGGCTATTCAGTTTCAGAGTGCTTACTGCACAGCTTGCGCCACTCGGGAAGGCGCTCGGCTAATCGAAGCGCGGCGAGATAGTTCATGTCTATATCGGCGCGAAAGATCGAGTCGAGACCTCCATCCATTTCGTGCTGCAGGGCGTCGGCCACGTGCACGGCCCCCGCAGCCGTAAATAACGTCGAGGAGCAATCGGCGGGCTTGTGATGATACGCCACCGCATTACATACGGCGTCGGGCAGACCCCAAAGCCAGAGCAGATACGCGCCGATCTCAGCATGGTTGGCCGCGAAAACCCGTGTCTCCACCTCATGACACGGTAACTTCTCACGCCGCGCGGTGGCCAGGACACCATAGTATTCGTCCGCGTAGTTGGCGACGAGCACCAGCTTGCCGACATCATGCAGAAACCCGCCCACTAAACTACTGTCACAAGCTTTCTTCGGAAGACTCTGGGCTCGCGCGATCGCGTGCGCGACCACTCCGGTCGTCATGCTGTGCCGCTGCAATTGCGCGATGAAGGATTCCGGCACGCCCTTGCCCTGAAAAGCCGAGAAGACAGAAGTAGAGAGCGCGAGCGACCGGATGGTATCGACACCCAGATAGACGGCTGCTTCACACGGGTTTGCAATGTAACGATACAAGCCGAAAAATGCCGAGTTCGCCAGTTGCAGGATCTTAGCCGTCATGCCAACATCCTGCGCGATAATTTCCCCTAGCTCGCGGCTCGAGGTTTCCGCGTTTTCAAGTGACTCGACTAACTTCGCGTACACCGAGGGCAGGCTAGGTAGCGAAGTCATCCGCGAAACCAGCCTTCTCAATTTCGGAGAAACCAGCAGGGAACGGATGCGCAGGGCGGCGTCTAAGGTGGCGCGCAAAGTGGCGGCGTCGCACGGCTTCACCAGATACTGGTGCGCGGTGGTTGCGGAGCGAAGGGCGAGATCGTGCTCGAGATTGCCGGACAACACGATGCGGACGATACTGGGATACCGTTCGAGGACTTCGGCCAGCAGTTCGGAACCGCTCATGCCTGGCATGCGCATGTCGGTGACAATGACGTCGAATTCACTCGTTGCCAGCAGCCGTAGCGCATCCTGGCCACTGGTACAGAAAGTCATATGCCACTCAGCGGGCATGCTCTGTAACGTACGCTTCAGGCCATCCAGGACACTTTGCTCGTCATCAACAAACACCACACGCTTCACGGCAACTTCCGTGTTGCGTGTTTGCTGTTCGTCTTCCACTAAAAACATTTGTTCCATGATGTTTCGCTGAATGGGTGTGTCTTGGACCCCGCCTGTCTCTTCCGCCGCGTGCACGTCAGTGACTCTTTACGCTGTGAATAGCGCCGCGTTCAATAAGTCAATTATTACTCTAACATAAGGATACAAATGATAAAGATTCACTAATGGTCGATTAAGGAAGTTAGCAGTCGGGAATTAACGAAAGTTATGGGTCTTTAGTAAGTGATGGTACTGGCCGGGCATGCCCGGCCTCTACACACCTTGCTTCCCCGCGCCCAATGCCACCGGCTTACCGTGTGGAGTGTGCCGATAGGCATCCGCCCAAGCCTCCTTGCGTGAGGTCATCGCAGCCCGATCGCACAGGCCCTTGGCGATAGCCAAGCGCTCCAACGCCGCCAGCCAATGATGATAGTAGTGGGAACCATCGTCCGCCTCGCCACGGGTGGCCGCGGCCTTGAGCTCTTCGGCTAAAACGGCGGCCCATTCCTTCCAGGTAAAGTGGCCTTGTTCAGACAGGTTGACGGCCAGCGCGAAGGCTTGCGCCTCCCAGGGCTCGGAGAACACCGGACCGCTCTTGTCGCGCGGCAGTTGAGGCAGCGCGGCCATGCGCTCGGCTTCGGGCAGTGATTCAGGCCGGCTCAAGGTAGTCATCCCACATGTCGATGTAGACGGCATCACGCGGCGAGGCCTCGTCGCCCCACAGCTCTCGCGCGGTGAAGCGAACCGAGTACACGTGCTGGGGCTGCTCGCCCAGAGAATGCGCATGAGTATCGGGAAAGACATACGCGCCCCGGTGACGATCAACGGTCCCCAGCTTGCCGCGCGCGTAACGGGGCAGGCGCGTGTGTCCGGCTGGGTGCATGTTGCGAGCGCGCACGCGCTGGCCCGGTCGGAAGCGCGGACTCCTCTCGATCTGGCGGCTGGCCACCGACCCCGCGGCCAGCAGTGCCGGCACGTGATCCGCGGTGACGAGCGGTTTCGCCTTCTGCACCCCCGGAGCCGGATGTCCTGTATCCAGTTCCTCGCGCGAGACCAGCTCTGTCTTGGCGAGCAGCTCAACGAGCCGCACGAACCACTTCTCGTAGTAACTCATGCGCAGATAGTCGGCGGCGGGAATGAGTTCGATTTCGTGTCTGCCGGTATCGATATTCCACTTACCCGAAGCCGCCATGGCTATGTTCAGAGCGAAGGTTCGCGCTTCCCAACGGGCGTGGAAAACGGGCTCATCTTTCTCAGCTTGCACCGCACCCATTCCGTGCATGCCGCCCATATCGTGCACGCCGTTCATGCGGCGTCCCCGGATTTCGGATATTCGATCTTGCCGACGCCCACCATGGTGTCGCGTGTGACCAGCGCCGCGAGTTCATCTTCACTGAGGTGCTCGGCGCCCATCGGCCGTTCGGGCAAGACCAGGTAGCGCACCTCGGCGGTGCTGTCCCAAACGCGCACTTCGACGTTCTCGGGCAACTCGAGGCCAAACTCGCGGAGCACACCGCGGGGGTCGAGGACGGCGCGCGAGCGGTAAGGCGCCGACTTGTACCACACCGGCGGCAGGCCCAGGACCGGCCAGGGATAGCAGGAGCACAGTGTGCAGACGATCAGGTTGTGCACCTGTGGAGTGTTCTCGACCACGACCATGTGCTCCCCTTGCCGGCCGGAGAAGCCAAACTCGGCGATCGCGGAGGTGGCGTCAGTCAGCAATCGCGCCTTGTAAGCGGGATCCACCCAGGCACGGGCGACCACGCGCGCCCCGTTTCGCGGTCCAACCTTGTGCTCGTAAGTATCGATCAGGGCATCGAGCGCCGCCGGGTCCACGAGTCCCTTCTCGACCAGCAACGATTCGATCGCTTTGACGCGCAGAGTAAGCTCGGACGGGACTTCCTGGTGCTCGTGGTCATGATCGTGATGTCGTGGTGCTTGAGCCATGTTCATCCTGGCGGCCCGTGAAACGGACCATTCGAGTGTAACGCTTCACACTTGCGTTTACTACCGAGGTGCCAGCGGGATCGGCCCGTGGGCGCAGGTCCCGTAATCCGATGGGGTCTGCACCTGCCCTAACGGTCCCTTTGGTTTCCGCCGATATTAAGCTGAGCGCTTATGGATCGCCCCGACTCCGCCAGTACGCAGCGAATCCTCATCGTGGACGACTCCCGGCGGGCGCGCCTGCTGGTTGAAACGGCTTTGCGTGCCCAGGGGCATGCTTGCTTCACCTCGGTGGAATCCGCCCAGGCGGCGTTTCAGGCACTGGGGGTGGAATCCGGCACAGACGCTCAGCCCACGGAGTTTGACCTCATCCTGATGGATCTGGTGATGCCGGAGGTGGACGGCATCGAGGCTTGCCGCCGCATCAAGTCCTCCGAGCGGTTTACCGATGTTCCGGTGATCATGGTGACGGCCGAGGATTCGCCGGAGTGCTTGAAAGCCGCTTTCGACGCGGGCGCCATGGACTACGTCAAGAAGCCTGTGAACCGCTTGGAGCTGGCGGCGCGGGTGCAATCGGCGCTGCGCCTAAAGCAGGAAACCGACTGCCGGAAAGCCCGCGAGCGCGAACTGGTGCAACTGACCGAGAAGCTCCGGCGGCTTTCCAATGTGGACGGCTTGACCGAGGTCGCCAATCGCCGGAATTTCGATGAGGAACTGGCGCGCGCCTGGCGCCGGGCACAGCGGGAGGGCGGAGCCATGGCGCTCATCATGATCGATATCGATCACTTCAAAAGCTATAACGATCAGTACGGCCATCTGGCCGGCGACGAATGCCTGCGACGGGTGGCGGAGGTTCTGCGCGGAACGGTGAAAAGGCCGTTCGACCTGGTGGCCCGCTACGGCGGCGAAGAGTTCGCGGTCTTGCTGCCCGACACGCAGGAAATGGGCGCGGAGATGGTCGCGGAGGAGATGCGGGCGTCAGTCGAAGCACTGGATATCCCGCACCGCCGGTCACAGTCCGGCAGGGTCACGATCAGCTGCGGAGTAGCGGCTGCGGCTCGAGTTGCCGGCCTGGATCCAGCCGGCCTCATTGCTATGGCGGATCGCCGCCTCTACCAGGCCAAGCACGCCGGCCGGAATCGCGTGGCGGGCGTGGTGGAGTCCACGTCCTGTGCCTGATCCGGTGGAAGGCAAATCCGCCCCACCGGCCGACCCCAGTGCACCGATTCGCGTCCTGGCCGTCGAGGACTCGCCGCTGAATCTGTTTCTGATCCAGTCCTATCTGAAGAAGCCACGGTACTCACTGGAGACGGCCCCGAACGGCGCGATGGCGGTCGAGAAATTCCAATCGGGTGAGTTCGATATCGTCCTGATGGACGTGCAAATGCCGGTGATGGACGGCCACACGGCCACGCGGATGATTCGCGCCTGGGAAACGGAACACCACAGACGCCCGACTCCCATTCTGGCGCTGACAGCCCATGCTTTCTCGGAACAGCAGCGCGAGAGCTTTGCCGCGGGATGTAACGCCCATCTGGTGAAACCTGTGCCCAAGGACACATTGCTGGAGGCCATCCAAGTGTTCGCGAGGCAGGCGCGGGTGGGCACCCCACGCCCGCCGAAACCGGAGAGAATCCTGGTCAAAGCCCCGCCCGGAGTGGAGGAAACCATACCTTTGTTCCTGGAGATGGCCCGTGAAGACCTGCTGAATCTGGAGGAGGCCCTGCGCAAAGCAGACTATGCCCGAATTCGTTTCATTGGGCACGATCTCAAAGGGTCGGGTGGAGGCTACGGATTCGATGGCGCCAGTGCCATCGGCAAATTGCTCGAAGACGCCGCCAAGCGCTCCGACGGCGGGGAAGCCGCGCGCCAGATCGCGGCGTTCAGGGAGTACCTGGATCGCGTGGAAGTGGTTTAAAGAAGGTTCCAGGTGTCAGGTTCCAGGTGCTCGCAACCCTCTGCACAAGCTACCGATGCGGCGAGACCGATGTTTACTGACACCTGGCACCTAACTCACTGGGGCGGGACCAATCGCTTCCGCTGGGGCGGTGTCCGCCACCGGGGCCGGCTCCGGTGCCGCTTCCCTCCGATCCTGGCGGCGAGACCTGATGAGCGCGCGCAGAGCCTCGCCGCGCACTCCCGGGTCGCCATCCCGCAAGAGGCCTTCGAGGATCGATGCGCAGTTGGCGTCCGCAATCTGGCCGAGGGCAAAGGCGGCCGCCGCGCGGGCCTGTGGATTGGGATTGCGGAGCATGGTTTCAAGGACTTCGTTCACGCCGCCTACTGCCTCATCGCAGCGATGGAGCCCGATCAGGGCGTTGGCGGCCACGCGGTGATCCGGGTCCAGTGCGGCTTCGCGGAACAGCGCGGCGGCGAAGGGAGACTTGGTTTCCCAAAGGCCTTCGACGGCATTCGCTCGTACGCGCGCGTCCGGCTCGGCCAGCATCTTGCGGACCCAGTCCGGATTCCGGCTGGCTCGCGCATACAGGAGAGCCGCTTTGGATCGTACATGCGGGTCCGGATGGCGCAACAGTTTCGCCAACGACAGGAGCACGTGCCGGTTCGGGGGCAGCTCGGAAACAATATCCAGAGCGCGTTTGGGCCGGGCCATTTCCCCGACGGCAATGGTGTCGTCTTCTCCCAGCGGGAAGCCCATCTGCAAGAGCTTGATATCGAGCATGGGGTCGAACGCCACCCAGCGCTTGGCCAGGGCCTTGGCGGCGGACAACGACAGTAGCGACGGATCGATCAGGCTGGTGAGCGCCAGGGAACTGGACCATAGCAGTTCCAGCAGCGGCCCCACGCCAGCTTTGTCGCCGGATCCCTTCAAAATGCGGCAGGCCGCTTGCAGAAACCCAGCGGGATCTTTTTCCAGCAAACGCCGCAGGTCGCGCTTGCACACCGCCGAGTCAGACCGGGCATCATCCACCAGCCGCTGGAGCGGCGGGTCAATCTCCGTGTTCCCGGCTTGTACGTTGGCCTCGTGAAAGAAATCGCGAAGCAGTTCTTGCACCGCTGCTTCCATCGCAAAAGACTTTACAGTTGGCTTATCGGCGCGCCAACAAAAAGTTTGAGCGGATGCGGTTGGCCGCCATTCCCCGCGTCAGTCATTCCGATGAGCAGACGGCTGGTTATTTGCCTGATTCCCGCAACCGCGCAAAACCCTGAGAGATCCCCGTAGTTGCAAGCACTTTCAGATTCAGAGTTCCCATTACCCGGCCAGCCATGTGTCCGTCATGCGAATCGAGCGCGCGCTGCGGCCCTTTAGGCGCGGCAAGGAAAGCGAAATAGGATGGCGATGGAAGATCAAGACATCATTCGCGAGTTTTTGATTGAGAGCAATGAAAACCTGGCCCGCCTGGACCAGGAGATGGTGGAGTTGGAGCAGCGCCCCAAAGACCCGGCCTTGCTGGCCAGCATATTCCGTACCATCCATACCATCAAGGGGACGTGCGGACTTCTGGGATTCAGCAGGCTCGAAGCCGTCACCCACCTGGCCGAAGACATTCTCACACAGTTGCGCGATGGACAGCGCGAACTGACGCCGCCGCTGGTTACCCTCATCCTGGAGACCGTGGACACCACCAAAAAGGTGCTTCTGGCGATCGAGAAAACGGGGAGCGAAGGAGACGACACGCACACCGGTTTGCGGGAGCGGCTGCAGGCCGCCCGGCGCCGTCCGCAAGCATCCGGCAGCGGGACACCAAGCCCGGTGGCTCCGGGTGCCCCTCAGGACGCCATGGTGGCTGAGGGAGGAAGCCAGACGGCGCCGGCAACATCCTCCGTAGCCGATTCCACCATTCGTGTGGATGTCGGGCTTCTCGACAAGCTCATGAATCTGGTGGGCGAGCTGGTACTCACGCGGAACCAGATTCTGCAGTTTAACGCCCAACAGGAAGACACCACCCTCAACGTCACGTCGCAGCGGCTGAATCTGATTACCACCGAATTGCAGGAAGGCGTCATGAAGACGCGGATGCAGCCCATCGGCGTCGTCTGGAACAAGTTGCCGCGGCTCGTCCGGGACCTGGCGGCAAATCTGGGCAAGCAGATTCATCTGGAGATGGATGGCGCCGACACCGAATTGGATAAGACCATCATCGAGGCCATCAAAGACCCGCTCACGCACATTGTGCGCAATTGCTGCGATCACGGGATCGAAGCGCCCCAAGTGCGAACCGCAAACGGCAAGCCGGCGCAGGGCAAAGTGATGCTCAGGGCGTTTCACGAAGGCGGCCAGGTTAACATCGAGATCGCCGACGACGGCGCCGGCATTGATCTGGCGAAAGTACGGGAGAAAGCCATTCGGCAAGGCCTTCTGCGGCCGGAGCTGGCCGAGCGGGCTAGTGACCGGGAAATTCTCAATCTGGTCTTCCTGGCGGGCATGTCGACCGCCGAAAAAGTGACCAGCGTTTCCGGCCGCGGCGTGGGAATGGACGTGGTCAAGAGCAACATCGAGAAGATCGGCGGCACGGTGGATCTGGCCAGCCGTCCGGGCCAGGGCACCACGCTCAAGGTCAAGATCCCGCTCACCTTAGCCATCATCCCCGGCCTGATTGTGACTTCTGCGGAAAGGAGATCGGCGCCGCGCCGCCGGCGGGCCATCGGTGATCGCTTTGTGATTCCCCAAGTCAGTTTGCTGGAGTTGATACGCCTGGAAGGCGAAACCGGCAAAAAGCAGATCGAACGCATCCAGGGGACGCCCGTCTACCGGCGACGGGGACAGCTTCTGCCTATTGTGTACTTGAACGAAGTGCTGGGCATGGGCGACTCCCAGGATTCCGGAGTGGTGAACATCGTCGTCTTGCAGGCGGAAGACCGACAGTTCGGGCTGGTGGTGGACGGCATCAGCGATACGCAGGAAATCGTGGTCAAGCCGCTCGGCAAGCAATTCAAAGGGTTGAACTGTTACGCGGGCGCTACCATCATGGGCGACGGCCGGGTGGCGCTGATTCTGGATGTTCTGGGCATTGGGCAAAGATCGGGGGTTGTGCAGGAATCGCGAGAACAATCCAGAGCCGAGGAGGAGCAAAAGGAAGCCTCGAGCGACCGGCAGACATTTCTCCTGTTCCGCGCGGGCTCGTTTAGCAGGGTGGCGGTGCCGCTCTCTCTGGTGGCGCGCCTGGAAGAATTCCCCCAGTCCAAAATCGAGCACGCTGGCGGCCGGCGGGTGGTGCAGTACCGGGGGCGCATTCTGCCTCTGGCTTCGCTGGGGACCATCCTTGAGGACGGCGCCGCCGATACCGCGGGTGCGCAAGATCCGGCACAAGCTATCGTCTTCACGGAGGGCGACCGCACGATCGGCCTTCTGGTCGACCAGATCCTGGACATTGTGGAAGATAACGTGACTGTCCGCCGGTCGGCCGACCGCAAGGGACTGCTGGGATCGGCCGTAATCGGCAAGAAGGTCGCCGACCTTCTCGACCTGCATGCGGTCATCGCGGCGGCGGATGACCAGTGGTTTGCGCATCACGACGACGAGCTTTCCGCGGAAATCACGGTCATGGTGGCGGACTCCTCGGCGTTCTCGCGCGGCCTGGTGCGCAACTGCCTGGACATGGCCGGTTACCGTGTGGTGGAGGCAGCCGACGCCCAGGAAGCCCTTCGGATATTGGAGAAACGCAAGATCGACGTGGTGGTGGCGTCGGCGGATCTTCGCTCGGCGGGGCAAGCCGGATTGCGCGAAAGGATGCAACTCTCACCCAAGTTCGCCGGCATTCCGATCCTGACTTTGGCCGGTACCGCCGAAGACACCAAGAAACACTCTGAGCATTTGCGGGATATCGAGGACTACCAGGTGAAATTCGATCGCGCGGCCATGCTGCGCTCGGTGGCCAAGCTGGCGGCAGCCGTCAACGCGGACGCACCGCCCGTGCTGTCCAGGGATAGAGGTTGAAGAACATGACGATCCAGAATGGGACCGCGGCGGCGCTCGAACAAGGCGCCCAGACCAGCCACCAATTTGCCACGTTCTTCGTGGACGGATTGTTCTTCGGTGTGGAGGTCTTGCAGGTACAAGAGGTGCTGCGATACCAGGAGATGACGCCCGTACCGCTTGCGCCGGAGGTGGTCGAGGGCCTGATCAACCTGCGCGGCCAGATTGTGACTGCGGTGGACATGCGGCGACGCCTTGGGCTCCAGCCGCGTCCCGAAGGGCAGATGCCGATGAACACGGTGGTGCGGACGGCAGGAGGAGCCGTCAGCCTGCTGGTGGATGAGATCGGCGACGTGGTTGAGGTGGACGCCGGCACCTTTGAGCAGACGCCGGATAATGTCGAGCCGGCGGCGCGCGAGTTGCTCAAGGGAGTATACAAGCTTAAGGAACGGCTGTTGTTGGTCTTGGATACCGAGAAGACCGTGAACGTGACAGCGGAGCACAGATCTAAAGACCTTTGAATTTCAGGCCCGCGACTGACGAATCCAGTGCGTGTGGCAGATCAAGAATCAGGAGATGGCGAATGTCTAGAAGGTTGAACGGTAAGCAATACCATTCCGGCCCTGGTGGCGCGAGTGGAGCGGGGGTTCTGGATGCTCCGTCGGAGGCGGCTGACGGTTACTCCTTTGAAGAGCTGGCCGAGTTCATGGAACTGGCGGCTGACTACATGCAGCGGATCTCGGTAGGCGACATCCCCTCCAAGATCACGGCTGATTACCGCGGTACGTGCAACAAAATGAAGAATGCGCTGAACGTGACGATCGATCTGGTAGAGAGGCGTGCCAGTGAAGTCGAGAAGGTGCTGCGCGCTTCGCAAGAGGGCAGATTGGACTATCGTGCCGACTCTAAACAGTTCTCCGGCGCCAACGCGAGGATGTTCGAGTTGATCAACGAGATCCTCGATGCCATCCTGCTGCCCATCGGCGAAGGCAACCGTATTCTGGCGCAGATTTCTAACGGCAAGATCGACGAGCTAATCGCCCAGACCTATAAGGGCGACCACGAAAAGATGAAGCAAGCTGTCAACAACGTCGCCATCGTGCTGCAAGGTTTGCAGAAAGAAATGGCGCGGCTGACCGACGCTTCCCATCAGGGCCAACTCTCCGAGCGCGGCAAACCCGACCAGTTCCAGGGCGCCTACGCCGGGATCGTTAAAGGTGTCAACGACATGCTGGATGCCATCCTGCTGCCCATCGGCGAAGGCAACCGCATTCTAGCGCAGATTTCTAACGGCAAGATCGACGAGCTGATCGCCCAGACCTATAAGGGTGACCACGAAAAGATGAAGCAAGCTGTCAACAACGTCGCCATCGTGCTGCAAGGTTTGCAGAGGGAACTCGGGCGCCTGACGGATGCTTCGCGCCAGGGCCAACTATCCGAGCGCGGCAAGCCCGAGCAGTTCCAGGGCGCGTATGCGGGGATTGTCAAAGGCGTCAACGACATGTTGGATGCCATCCTGCTGCCCATCGGCGAAGGCAACCGCATTCTGGCGCAGATCTCTAACGGCAAGATCGACGAGCTGATCGCCCAGACCTATAAGGGCGACCACGAAAAGATGAAGCAGGCCGTCAACAACGTCGCCATCGTGCTGCAAGGTTTGCAGAAAGAGATGGCGCGCCTGACCGACGCCTCGCATCAGGGCAAGCTATCCGAGCGCGGCAAACCCGACCAGTTCCAGGGCGCCTACGCCGGGATCGTTAAAGGCGTCAACGACATGCTGGATGCCATCCTGCTGCCCATCGGCGAAGGCAACCGCGTACTCCGCTTGATCCGCGGCGGGAACCTGCGCGAGAAGGTCGAGATCGCCTGCAAAGGAGATCACGAGCAGATGAAGAACGCCATCAATGGCGTGCACGCCTGGCTCACCGAACTGATCGCGTATGTGACCAAGATCGCTAACGGCGACATGGGAGCTACCATGGGCCGGGCATCGGATCAGGACCAGATCCATGAATGGCTGATGATGCTCAAAAACAACATCAACGGTCTGGCGGATGACGTTAGCCTCCTCGCCAAAGCGTCAGTCGATGGCAAACTCGGTGTCCGCGCCGACGCGACCAAGCACCAAGGCGAGTTCCGCAAGATCGTCGAAGGATTCAACAACACGCTCGAGACAGTAGTTGAGCCGCTCAAGTTTGCCGCCAACCAGGCCTCCTCGCTGGCGTCCTCGGCCGAGGAGTTGACAGCAGTCAGCGGCCAGATGGCCAGCAACGCCGAAGAGACGGCCACGCAGGCCAATGTGGTGTCAGCCGCCAGCGAGCAGGTCTCCAAGAATGTTTCGGTGGTGGCCTCCGGCAGCGACCAGATGCAGAGTTCCATCCGCGAGATTTCCAAGAGCGCCAATGAAGCGGCCAAAGTCGCGAAGACGGCGGTGGGGGTGGCGGAAACCACCAACGGAACGATTGCCAAGCTGGGAGAATCGAGCATCGAGATCGGCAAAGTGATCAAGGTCATTACCTCCATCGCGCAACAGACTAACCTGCTGGCTTTGAACGCCACGATCGAAGCGGCGCGCGCGGGTGAAGCCGGCAAAGGATTCGCCGTGGTAGCCAACGAAGTCAAGGAACTGGCGAAAGAGACGGCGAAAGCGACCGAGGAGATTGGCCAGAAGATTGAGGCCATCCAAGGTGACACCAAGGGGGCCGTGCAGGCCATCGGTGAGATCAGCACCATCATCAACCAGATCAATGACATTTCGAACAATATCGCCTCGGCGGTGGAAGAGCAGACCGTGACCACCAACGAAATCGGGCGCAACGTGGGCGAGGCCGCCAAGGGCACGGGCGAAATCGCGAAAAATATCGGCGGGGTAGCACTGGCGGCACAGAACACCACCAAGGGGGCCGCCGACACACAAAAAGCCGCGCAAGCACTCAGCTCGATGGCGGCCCAACTGCAAACCCTTGTCTCCAAATTCACCTTCTGATATCCGGCCCGGGGACGCGGCGGCTCGCTGCGTTTCCCGGGCGCCAAACCACATGCCGACAAGCTCGCGAAAGAGGTCACCATGCCCAAGGCCGTGATCGTCGATGACTCAAAAGCCATTCGCATGATCCTGTCCAAGACGCTGGAAGAGGTCGGCTTCGAGGTCTGCCAGGCCGCCAACGGGGAGGAAGCGCTCTCCGTGTTTGAACGGGAAAACGGCGCCATCTCCCTCGCCCTGGTGGATTGGAACATGCCACGGATGAACGGCCTCGAATTCGTGCGCCGGCTGCGCTCAGATCCGCGATACGCATCCGTCAGGCTGATGATGGTCACTACCGAAACCGAAGTGGAACAGATGGTCCAGGCTCTGGAGGCCGGCGCCAACGAGTACGTGATGAAGCCATTTACGAAGGAAATCATCGCGGACAAGTTGCGGCTGCTCGGCGCCCTCCAGTAGAGGTTGAAGTTTGGCCACTATCCTCAGGAAAACGATCGCCGCGGGTAACCGGATTCGCGTCCTGGTGGTGGACGACTCCGTGGTGATCCGCCGCCTGGTGACCCATGCACTCGAGGAGGAACCCACCCTGGAGGTGGTGGGCTTCGCCTCCAATGGATCCATCGCTCTGGCGCGCATCCCGCAGTTGAATCCGGATGTGATCACTCTCGATATCGAAATGCCCGAGATGGACGGCCTGGAGATGCTGCGTCAACTGCGCAAACAGTACCCGCTCGTTCGCGTGGTCATGTTCAGTACCCTGACCGAGCGCGGCGCGGACATGACCTTGCAAGCGCTGGCGCTCGGAGCCGACGATTATGTCGCCAAGGCGTCGAATGTGGGATCGCTCGACCGTTCGATGGCCCGGCTGCGCGCGGAACTGGTTCCTAAAATCAAGCAGTTCTTCTCGTTGGCCGGGTGTGCACCGCCGGTCACAAAAACTGTGGCTACACCCATAGCGACTGTAAGCCAGGCTCCGGTCCAGGCCCTGGCGCTCAAGCGGAAGGTGCTGGCCATAGGCGTTTCCACGGGCGGGCCCAACGCGCTGAGCGCAATCATTCCGGAATTCCCGCCCGACTTTCCACTCCCCATCCTGATCGTGCAGCACATGCCTCCCCTGTTCACGCGTCTGCTGGCAGAACGCCTGCAAGCCTTCACACCGCTGCATGTGGAGGAGGCGGCCGAGGGAACGGCCGTGACTGCGGGCAAGATTCTAATCGCCCCCGGCGATTACCACATGCAGGTGCGAAACGGGGGCGCGCAGACGGTGGTCGCCCTGGACCAGTCACCTCCCGAGAATTCCTGCCGCCCGGCCGTCGACGTGTTGTTCCGCTCAGTGGCGGAGGTTTACGGCGGTGCGGCCGTCTCGGCGATTCTGACCGGCATGGGACAGGATGGCTTG
>Ga0335081_10005000_pt1 | contig 20959 bp, 17 predicted proteins | sample Lox_Sample_35_FD_206713 | JGI IMG/M metagenome (GOLD analysis project Ga0335081, IMG submission 206713) | Soil microbial communities from Loxahatchee National Wildlife Refuge, Florida, United States - Lox_Sample_3.5 | ecosystem: Environmental > Terrestrial > Soil > Wetlands | place: USA... | reverse complement strand
GAGCTCGCGGCCGAGCGCGCGCACCTCGTCCTTGAACAGTTCGCGCAGCGGTTCGACCAATTTCAGATTCATGCGATCCGGCAGGCCACCGACATTGTGGTGCGATTTGATGGTCACGGAGGGGCCGCCCGCAAACGACACGCTCTCGATCACGTCTGGATAGAGCGTGCCCTGCGCCAGAAATTTCGCGCCGCCGATCTTTTTAGCCTCCGCCTCGAACACGTCGATGAATAATTTGCCGATGATCTTGCGCTTCTGCTCCGGCTCGACGACGCCGCCGAGCTCTTTGAGGAAAATATCGGCGGCTTCGACGTGGATCAGCGGAATGTTGTAGTGGTCGCGGAACAGCGCCACAACGCGCTCGGCTTCGCCAAGCCGCAGCAAGCCGTGATCGACAAACACACAGGTAAGCTGCTCGCCGATTGCCTCGTGAATGAGCACCGCGGCGACCGCCGAATCGACGCCGCCTGACAGGCCGCAGATCACCTTGGCCTTGCCGACCTGCTTGCGGATTTTCTCGACCGCCTCGTCCTTGAAGGCGCGCATGGTCCAGTCGCCAGCACAGCCCGCGATCTTGCGCACGAAATTGCGAAGGAGCGCCGCGCCGTGCGGGGTATGCATGACTTCAAGATGGAATTGCGTGGCGTAGAATTTACGCTTGTCGTCCGCGATCATGGCGATCGGCGCGTTCGACGACGTGCCGGTTACGGCAAAGCCCGCCGGCAATTGGGTGACGCGGTCGCCGTGGCTCATCCACACCGGATAGCGCTGGCCGACCTCCCAGACGCCGTCGGTCAACGCTGAGGCCTTCGTCACCTCGACCTCAGCACGGCCGAATTCGCGGTGATGGCCGGCTTCGACCATGCCGCCGAGCTGATGCGCCATGGCCTGCTCGCCGTAGCAGATGCCGAGCACAGGCACGCCTGCCTGATAGATCGCGGACGGCGCCAGAGGCGCATCCTTGTCGAGCACGCCGGCCGGTCCACCGGAGAGAATGACACCCTTGGGCGCCATGTCGCGGAATGCCGCTTCGGCCTTCTGATACGGCACGATCTCGCAATAGACGCGCTCTTCGCGCACGCGCCGCGCGATCAGCTGCGTGACCTGCGAGCCGAAATCGACGATGAGAATTTTGTCGTGAGTTGCCATAGCGGGTTCTATAGCCACAGTCGCAGTCTGTCGAGCTTTGGCCATCACGGTCACGCGTTGCGCCGGAGGAGGCTCACGAAAAAGCCGTCGGTGCCGGTCCGGCGCGGCGTCATCAGCAAGCCTTCGCCGGACATAAGTACCGACTGGACGAAAAGATAGGCGCGCTCGCCGAGCGTTTGCGCGACCTCGGCGGGCTTTTCCACCGAAAAACCGGGCATCCGGGTCACGAAGTCCCGCACCTGGGCGCCGTTTTCATCGTCGAGCACCGAACAGGTCACATAGGCAATATGGCCGCCCGTTTTGGTCAGCACCGCGGCGCGGTCGAGCAGTGCTGCCTGTTCTTTCACGCGTTCGTCAAGCGCGCCAGGCCGGACCCGCCATTTGGCGTCCGGATTGCGCCGCCACGTGCCGGTGCCGGTGCACGGCGCATCGATCAGCACCAGGTCGGCCCGGCCGTTGAGGTCGCCCAGCATGTTCGCCTCACCGCGCGGGGTGCGCACCTGGATGTTGCGCGCGCCGGCGCGCGCGATGCGCTCGTGGATCGGCAGCAATTGCCGCTTGTCGATGTCGGTTGCGTAGATCTGGCCGCGATTGTCCATCGCGGCGGCGAGCGCCAAGGTCTTGCCGCCGGCGCCGGCGGCGAGATCGATGACCTGCTGACCGGGCTTGGCGCCGGCAAACAAAGCCGCGAGCTGCGAGCCTTCATCTTGGACTTCAATCTCGCCCTTGCGGAATGGCGGTTCGGCGTGAATCGCCGGACTCTTGGCGTCGGCCCCAAGCCGAATGCGCAGGCCGACCGGCGACCATTGCGCCGTTTCGGCGTGCAGATGCGCGAGCTTGGGCAGAACTTCCTCGCGTTCCGCCTTCAGTGTGTTGACTCGCAGATCGAGCGGCGCGCGGGTGGCGAGCGCCGCGCCCTCGGCGGCGCGATCGTCGCCAAACACCTTGGCGAGATGCGGATCGAGCCAATCCGGATAATCGCCCGCCACCGGCGCCGGCGCGCCTGCAAGCGAGTCGCCGCCGAGGCGCGTTCTCTCTGCTTCGCTCAGCGGCGCCGGCGCGAAACGCGCGCCGCTGCATAACTCCTCAATCGAGGCGAGATCGATGCCACGCTCGCGCCGCAGCATGCCGAGCAACGCTGCGCGCGGCGTCCCCTCGCCCATCAGCCAGCACGACGAGGCCTTGCGGCGCAGCGCGTCATAGACCAAGCCCGCGATGGCGGCGCGGTCCGACGAGCCGGCGAAGCGGTGCGAAAGACCCCAATCCTTGAGCACATCCGCCGACGGCCGCCGTCGCGAATCGATCTCGCCCAAAATCTCGATGGCGGCTGACAGACGAGCTGCGGGCGTCATGCGTGCGCCCGTTGCGAGGCTGTGATCATGTCTTCACAGTTCTTATTTTTTGGCACGCCGCTTGAGCGCAACAGCACGTTCGGCCCCCGGCGTGTCATGCTGCCGCACATGTTTGCGCAGCTCCATTATCGCTTCGGCGAGATCATGAACACGAATGCCCTTTGGCGCTTTGCCGGCGCGTACGCTCTTGAGCATACGGCGCAGCAGGTCGTCGTCGTGCTCGTCGCGATAGGGTTTCAGATCGAGATCCTTCGGCACCTTCTTCAAACGCTCGTCGCCGATGCGTTTGACGTATTTCTGCATGAAGCGATCGTAGGCATGCCACTCAATGCCAGCGGCGCGCACCGCGGCCTCCTCGGCACGCGTCGCGATCTGGTGGGCGTGCAGATAATGCAGCCCAAGCTGATCGATCAGCGTCTTCTCGACTTCTTCATGCAGGATCAGGAAGCGGTCGGTCTCCACGGTGCGGCCCCGGAACTTGAACGACTTCGGCATGTGCCGGTCAATGTAGATGATCTTGCCGTCGAGGCTATAGCCGGCGAGGTAGGGAATATCGTGCTTGCGATCGAGCTTCCGAACACGGCGCACGACCGCGTCGAGCGCGCGGTCCATCATCAGGCTGGAGACATACCATTCCGGCAGCCGCAGCCGTTCATGAGGAGCGGTCGGATGACAAAATTCAAGCGGCATGGCTTCACACCCAGGGGCTGGTCAGCACAGCGACAATGTAAATCACCCAATTGAGGATCAGAGCGAAGGCGGCAATGCCGTACAGCGAGCCGCGAAAGCGCACGACATTACTGGTCGTATGGACGTAGGCGTGGAGCAGGCGAAAAATCACGAATATCCACGCCAGGATCACGAATACGACGCCCGCTTTGTGCGTGACGTAGGCCAGAATGGTCAGAACATAGAACAGCACCGGCAGCTCGAATTGATTGGAGAACGAATACGCGACCTGCAAGGTGTGCTTCGACCAATTCGGCTCGCGCAGCGCGATGTCGTCGGGCCGCACGCCGCCCGATGTCATATCGCGGGTGCGCAACGCCGCCATCCATCCCCACAATGCGAAAGTCAAGATGACTTCAACGAATAAAGGCAGCAGGACCGCTTGAAGCGACATCTCATTGACCCCGCGCAATTTATATTCGTATCACTCTGCCGACCGTGTCGCCATGCCGCGTCAAAGTTTGACGCTGATCGCCGTCTCGCCGTCCTCCGTGACCAGCGCACTGCGCCAGGATTTGCCGTCGAACAGCGCCTTGCGCACCGCTTCGGGCGTCGAGCGATGGTTCAGATTGGCGGTGATAAGCGTCCCACCGGTGCGAAGCAGCCCGCGTAGCGTCTTGTGCAGCGCCGGCGTCGGCGCCTGGCCGTCGAAGAAGGCGACGTCGTAGCCCGGGTCGAGCGTCGGCAGCACGCTGGCGAAGTCGCCCTCGTGCACCGTGATGCGGTGATCCATCGCAGCCGCGGCAATGTTGTCGCGCGCGAGCAGTACATGATCCGGGTCGCGCTCGATGGTGTCCACTGTGGCGTCGGGCGCACCCGCGGCAAACGACAGCGCGGTGTAGCCGAGGGCCGTGCCGAGTTCGAGGATGCGGCGCGCATCGGCGGCCGCCGCCAGCGCCCCGAGTAGCGGACCATTGTCATACGGATACGCCCCGCAGCCGTGCTGCGCGCGATGCGCATCGGTTGCCGCGCGGATCTTGGCAAATCGATCGATCGGGCCCGCAGCCATCGTACCGCCTGGGTTCGACTTAATATTACGTTCGGCCTGGGTAATTCGGACTCTCGCGCGTTATCGTCACATCGTGCACGTGGCTTTCACGCAATCCTGCTCCCGAGATACGCACGAACTCGGCCTTGGCGTGGAACTCGGCAAGATTTTTGCCGCCCACATAACCCATCGCGGCGCGCAAGCCGCCGGCCAGCTGGTGCAGCACGTTGGCGACCGGCCCCTTGTAGGCCACTTGGCCTTCGATGCCCTCGGGCACGAGCTTGAGCGCGTCCTTGATCTCCTGCTGAAAATAGCGATCGGCCGAGCCGCGCGCCATGGCGCCGACCGAGCCCATGCCACGATAGCTCTTGTACGAACGGCCCTGGTAGAGGAACACCTCGCCCGGCGTCTCGTCGGTTCCGGCGAGCAGCGAGCCGATCATGACGCAATCGGCGCCGGCGGCGATCGCCTTGGCGAGATCGCCGGAATATTTGATGCCGCCGTCAGCGATCACCGGCGTGTCGTGCTGTTTCGCCGCCTCGACCGCATCCATGATCGCCGTCAGCTGCGGCACGCCAACGCCGGCGACGATACGCGTCGTGCAGATCGAGCCCGGCCCGATGCCGACCTTGATGGCGTCGGCGCCGGCGTCAATCAGCGCCTTGGCGCCGTCGGCGGTGGCAATATTGCCGGCGACGACTTGCACGGCGTTCGATTGCCGTTTGATGCGCGTCACCGCTTCAAGCACACGCGACGAATGGCCGTGGGCGGTATCGACCACGACGAGGTCGACGCCGGCATCGATCAAGGCTTCGCTGCGCGCAAAGCCGGCTTCGCCGACGCTGGTGGCGGCGGCAACCCGCAGCCGGCCCTGCTCATCCTTGCAGGCGTTGGGGTAAGTCACCGCCTTCTCGATATCCTTGACGGTGATAAGGCCGACGCAGCGATAATCGGCATCGACCACCAGAAGCTTCTCGATCCGGTTCTGATGCAGGAGCCGCTTGGCTTCATCCTGGCCAACGCCTTCGCGCACCGTGACCAAACGCTCCTTGGTCATCAGCTCCGAAACCTTTTGCCGCTTGTCGGTGGCAAAGCGCACATCGCGGTTGGTGAGGATGCCGACGAGTTTGCCGGCGCGGCCGCCGCCGCCGCCCTCGACCACGGGAATGCCGGAAATGTGGAACTCCTGCATCAACGCCAACGCATCGGCGAGCGAGGCGTCCGGCTGGATGGTGACCGGGTTGACCACCATACCGGACTCGAATTTCTTCACCTGCCGCACCTGCGCGGCCTGCAATGCCGGCTCCAGGTTGCGGTGGATGACACCGATGCCGCCGGCCTGCGCCATGGCGATCGCCATGTGGGCCTCCGTCACCGTGTCCATCGCCGAAGCGACGATCGGGATATTCAAGGGAACGTTCTTGGTAATGCGCGAGCGGATATCGACGTCGGACGGCAAAACGTCCGATAGGCCGGGCTTCAACAGCACGTCGTCAAAGGTATATGCTTCGGGCGGAACGTCTTTCGCAGTCAATGCCATCGCCAACTCCGCGGGGCCCTGAAATAGCGGGCGGGCGCGTAGATGACGCCCTGGTGACGCTGAAGCGACGAGCGGACATCGCGTCCCTCGCCGACTCGGTGGCCCGCTTTTGGGTTGGCGGCGGTCGATAGCACGCCTTTGCCGCAATGGATAGGCCTAAAGGACAGAAAGTGGAGGAAACGTCGTGAAAACGGGTATGGATCGCCGTCAATTCGGGTTAGGCGCCCTTGCCGCCGGCACAGCTTTAGCGGGCGTGCCGCGTCCGGCCCGGGCCGCTCCGGTGCGCATTCGCGTCGGCTGGGTGGTGGTGCCGGCGTCGCTGGCTCCGCTGGTGCTGCAGCAGAAGGAGCTGCTGACGCATTTCGGCAAATCGTACGTGGCCGAGGCGACCCATTTCGAGGGCACGCCGCCAGTGATCACCGCGCTCGCGGCTGGCGAACTGGACATCGGGCCGCTGGCGTTCTCCTCGTTCGCGCTCGCCATCCAGAATGCGCATATGGACGACCTGCGCGTCATTTCCGACGAGATCCAGGATGGCGTGCCCGGACACGGCACCAACGAATTCATGGTGCTCAAGGATGGTCCGATCAAAAAGATCGCCGACCTCAAGGGCAAGGTGCTGGCCACCAACGCCATGGGCAGCGCGGTCGATATCTCGATGCGCGCCGTGTGCAAGCGCAGCGGGCTCGAGGCGAACCGGGACTATACCATCATCGAAGCGCCCTTCCCCGCCATGCGCGCGATGCTGGCGGAGAAGAAGGCCGATCTGATCAGCGCCGTGCCGCCATTCTCGCTCGATCCGAACTTGCGCGGCATCGCCAATACGCTGTTCACGGAGAAGGACGCGTTCGGCATCACCCAGCTGACGATGTGGACGGCGCGCACCGGCTTCATCGAGAAGAATCGCGCCGCTCTGGTCGATTTCCTCGAAGACGTAGTGCGCGCGGTGCGCTGGTACACCGATCCGAAGAACCACGAGGCGGCTGTCGCTGCCGTGGCCCGCATCAACAAGGCGCCGCCGGCCCGCATGGAATGGGCCTTTGGGCCACGCGATCAGTATCGCGATCCAAACGGCATGCCCAATCTCACGGCGCTGCAGAGCAATCTGCAGCTGCAGAAACAGGTCGGTCTGCTCAATACGGATATCGATGTCAAAAAGTACTCCGATCTCAGCATGGTCGAGGAAGCGGCAAAGCGACTGGGTTGAGAATCACCGCATGGGCGCAGAGGAAAGGCCGGCCATGCGCAACTTTGCCCCGCCGCATTGTCCCCCACGCTACCTGCTGCCGCTTGCCGGCCTCGCCCTGCTGGCGATCCAAGCGGCACATGCACAAGCCCCATATCCACAAGATACGAGCGACCAGAAGCGCTGCACTGGAGAGTGGCGGGCGACGGCCGAGGAACGCATCGCCGCGTGCACGACGCTGATCAATTCCGGTCACTACCAGACGGCCAACCTCGCGATTTTGCACGACGACCGCGGCATGGCGCTGCGTGCAAAGGGCGATGTCGATGGCGCGCTGAAGGATTTCAGCGAGGCGATCGGCATCGATCCCAAATTGGCACGCGCCTACGCCAACCGCGGCGAGGCGCGCCTTGCCAAGCGCGATGTCGACGGCGCCGTCGCCGACCTCGGCCAGGCCGTCACGCTGTCCCCGAGCGACGTCGCTTCCTACATGACGCTGGGCGCGGCCTACGATCAAAAAGGCGATCTGGACCGGGCCATCGACAGCTATGGCAGCGCCATACGGCTAGCGCCGAATTATGCGCCCGCGCTTTTCACTCGCGCGCTGGCCTTGCGTCGCAAGGGCGCACTCGATCTCGCGCTGGCCGATTACGACCGCACCATCAGGCTCGATCCGAGGGATGCCTCGGCCTACAACGATCGCGGCGTCGTCTGGTTCATCAAACGCGATTTCGACCGCGCCATCGCCGACTATAATCAGGCGATTCGGCTCGATCCCAATTTCGTCGTCGCCTACAACAATCGCGGCGACGCCTGGCGGAGCAAGGGCGACCTCGACCGCGCCGCTGCCGATTTCAACCGCTCCATAGCCCTGTCACCGCAATTCGCGCTGGCCTACAGCAATCGCGGGCTGGTGGCGTATCAGAAGCGCGATTACAAAAACGCCATTGCCGATTTCACCAAAGCCATCCAGCTCGATCCGAAGAACGCGCAGACCTTTCATCGCCGCGCCAATGCCTATGACGACGGTGGCGATCACAATGCCGCGCTTGCGGATTACGATATGGCGGCGCGGCTCGACCCCAATAGCGGCGGAATTCTTTACGATCGCGGCGTTGCCGATGCGCGCGGCGGCAATGACGATCGCGCCATTGCCGGCCTGAGCGAATCCATCAGACTCTTTCCGCAATTCGCCTACGCCTATAACGCTCGCGGCGCCGCCTATTACCGTCAGCACGATTTTGACCGCGCCATTGCCGACTTCGATGCGGCGATCAAGCTCGATCCGAAATTTGCGGACGCCTATGTCAATCACGGCAATGCGTTGAGCGCCAAAGGCGACGCCGGGCGCGCCGTCGCCGATTACACCGCAGCGCTCGGCATCGATCCGAATGACGCCGCCGCCTACTACAATCGCGCACTCGCGCGGCTGCGCCAGGGCGACATCGACAGCGCCATCGCCGACGGCGACCGCGCGATCGCGCTGGATCCCACGCCGGCCGCCTACAACAACCGCGGCAGCGCATTGCAAGCCAAGGGCGACTACGCCAAGGCCATCCCCGATCTCGACCGCGCCGTTGCGCTCGACCCGCAGGCGGCGGGCCCCTACATCAATCGCGGCAATACCAGGCGCGCCACGCTCGATCTCGCCGGCGCCGTCGCCGACTATACGAAAGCGATTGCGCTTTCGCCGGATTCGGCGCCGGCCTATTACAACCGCGCCTGGGCGCAGTTTCTCGGCGGCGACAATGCGGCAGCCCTTGCCGACATCGACCGCGCTATCGCTCTTGACGCGAACGCGCCGAGCGCGTTTTTCACCCGTGGGCTCGTGCGTGAACGCCTCGCTGACAAGGACGGCGCCGCCGTGGACTTTCGTCAAGCGCTTGCGCTCGCGCCCGCGTTCAAACAGCCAGCCGAAGCCTTGCAGCGGCTGCAAGCTGGAGCCGCCCAAACCGGACCTGCCAAAGACCGCATAAACAGCAAATAAACACAAGAAACCGGATAGACAGCCGCAAATGCCCTTGGACCAGAACGGCCGCACCGCACCTTTGATCGTTGCTGTGTCGCTGTTCATGGAAAATATGGATTCGACCGTGATCGCGACCTCGCTGCCGGCGATCGCGCGCGATATCGGCACCAATCCGCTGGCGCTCAAGCTCGCCGTCACCTCTTACCTGTTGTCGCTTGCCATCTTCATCCCGGCGAGCGGCTGGACCGCCGACCGCTTCGGCGCCCGCAACGTGTTTCGCCTCGCCATCGCGGTGTTCATCCTCGGCTCGATCGGCTGCGCGCTGTCACATTCGCTGACCGATTTCGTCGCCGCGCGCATTTTTCAGGGCATCGGCGGGGCGATGATGACCCCGGTCGGGCGGCTGATCGTGGTGCGAGCGATCGACAAGAAGCTCTTACTCAACGCCATGTCGCTTCTCACCATCCCGGCGCTGATCGGCCCAATCTGCGGCCCGCCGCTCGGCGGCTTCATCACCACCTATGCGACATGGCACTGGATCTTCATCATCAATGTACCAATCGGGCTCGTCGGCATTGTGCTGGCGACCCGCTTCATCCCCGACATCCGGGCCGAATACCCCTACCCGTTCGATCTCGTCGGCTTCATCCTGTCCGGTATTGCGATCGGCGGGCTGTCGTTCGGCCTTTCGGTCATGGGGCTCGCGTTTCTGCCGGACGGCGTGGTGGCTGCGCTGATCGGTATCGGCGCTGTGTCGGGCATCGCCTATGTGTATTACGCGCTGCGCGCGCCGGCGCCGATCCTCGATCTGCGACTGCTCAAGCGGCCGACGTTTCGCGCCAGTATCTATGGCGGCTTCATGTTCCGGCTCGGTGTCGGTGCGCTGCCGTTTCTGCTGCCGCTGCTGCTGCAGCTCGGCTTCGGGCTGTCGCCGTTCCAGTCGGGGCTGATCACGTTCACCAGCGCGCTCGGCTCGATGTTCATGAAGGCCGCCGCGACGATGATCCTCAAGCATTTCGGCTACCGCAATGTGCTGCTCTACAACAGCCTCGTCAGCGCGGTATTCATCGGTGCCTGCGCGAGCTTCGTCCATGGCATGCCGTTCGCGGCAATGATCGCGATCCTTTTGATCGGCGGCTTTTTCCGTTCGCTGCAATTCACCAGCGTCAACACCATCGCCTACGCGGAAATTGATGCTCCAGTGATGAGCCGCGCGACCTCGATGGTCGCGGCTTTTCAGCAATTGTCGATATCGAGCGGCGTTGCCATCGGCGCCCTCGTGGTCGAGCTGACCCTGCGGCTCAAGCACAGCGCCGCGATCGGCGTCACCGATTTTCCGCCGGCGTTCCTCGCGATCAGCCTGCTCTCGGCCGCGGCCGCGCTGATCTTCATGCAGTTGCCGATCAACGCGGGGGAAGAGCTGTCGGGGCGCGGCGTGACGCGGACGGTGGTCGCAGAGAAGCGATCCTAGTTGAACCTTCCGCCGCGAAACCCCTTCGCCAGCAGATAAAGCTCCGCCGAATCGGTGCGGCTCGCGGGCGGTTTGACGTGCTTGACGGTCGCGAAATCGCGCTTGAGTTCGGCCAATAACGCCGACTCGGTGCCGCCTTGCAGCACCTTGCAGAGGAAGCTGCCGTCTGGCGCCAGCACTTCGCGCGCGAAGAAGGCCGCGGCTTCGGCCAGCGCCATGATGCGCAGATGATCGGTCTGGCGGTGGCCGGTGGCATTCGCGGCCATATCGGAGAGGACCACATCCGCCTTTCCCTGGTTCCTGCCCCCGAGCAGGACCTTCAGCCGGTCCGGCGCGGTCTCGTCGAGAAAATCCAGTTGCAGAAATTCGACGCCGGCGACTGGTTTCATCTCGAGAATATCGAGCGCAATGACGCGGCCGCTCGGCCCGGCGCGACGCGCGGCGATCTCGCTCCAGCCGCCCGGCGCGGCGCCCAGATCGACCACCCGCGCACCCGGCTTGAACAGATGAAATTTGTCGTCGATCTCGGCGAGCTTAAAGGCGGCGCGGGAACGAAAGCCCTCGCGCTTGGCGCGCGCCACATAGGGATCGCTGAGCTGGCGCTCCAGCCAGGCGCGCGATGACGGCGTGCGGCGTTTGCCGGGTTTGAGCTTCGCCACTCTAGGCTCCCGAGACCTTGGCGCGCGCGGACAGCGTCAGGCTCCGCCCCACACGCCGTCCTCGCGCATCATCTCGACCAGCATGCCTTCGCGCAGGCCGCGGTCGGCGACGCGCAGCCGCGGACACGGGAACGCGCGGCGGATGGCATCGAGAATGGCGCAGCCGGCGAGCACGAGGTCGGCGCGCTCGGCGCCAATGCACGGGTTGGCGGCGCGCTCGTCGAAACTCATGTCCATCAGTTCGCCGACCACGGTCGATATCTGCTCGTCGGACAGCCAGCAGCCGTCGACGCGGCGGCGGTCGTAACGCTTGAGCCGAAGATGCACGCCGGCGATGGTCGTCACCGTGCCGGAGGTGCCGAGCATGTGAAAGCCGTCGAGATCGCAGCTATGCGCATCGGCGAATTTGGCGACGAAACTTGCAACCTCGTCGATCATGGCGTCGTAGGTCTCGCGCGAGACGATGTTGCCGCCATAGCGCTCGGCAAGCGTCACGACGCCGACCGGCAGCGAAATCCAGCCAACGATCTCCGGCGCCGGCGGCCCGCGATGGCCCGGGCCCGATCTGCCAAGCCGCACCAGCTCGGACGAGCCCCCGCCGATGTCGAATAAAATGACGCCGGATGCCGCGGGGTCGAACAGCTCGGTGCAGCCGGTCGCCGCCAGGCGTGCCTCTGTCGCCGAATCGACGATTTCCAGTTCGAGGCCCGCCTCCTCGGCGACTCGCGCGCAGAACGCGTGCGCGTTCTCGGCGGCGCGGCACACTTCGGTCGCGATCAGCCGCGCGCGGACCACTTGCCGCGCGCGCATCTTGTCGCGGCACACCAGAAGCGCATCGACGGCGCGCGCGATCGCCGCGTCGCCGATCCGCCGATTCGCGGCGAGCCCCTCGCCAAGCCGGATGATTCGCGAAAATGCATCGACGACGCGAAAGCCATCCGACGTCGGCCGGGCGATGAGGAGCCGGCAGTTGTTGGTGCCGAGATCGAGCGCCGCGTAGGTGGCCTGCCGGCGGTCGCCATGCGGGACGCGATCCTGCTCGCCGCGCGGACCGTCGCGGTAGAGGCCATACGGCGACCGCCGGCCCCAGCGGGGCCGCCGTCGCGCAGACCAATTACCGTCGCGGCCGCCTTGCGGCGAGCCATCGTCGTCCATGACCAACCTTTCTGCCGCGCTGAGGCGCAAAACGCTCGACGGCGCGACTCCATCGCCCCCAATCCAGGGCAAAAATGTACCAGCCGGGCTCCCGGGGCAAGCTACCGCTGGCGCGGCCTACGAGCCATGCCCTGCAACGCCTTGCCCGGTTGTGCCATCTCCATTATGTCAGCGCATCAAAGCCTTATAGGATTGCATGCCATGAATTTGCATCCTTCGGCCACGGACAGCGCCGAGCACACGGTGGACCGCCTGGCGGTGGAAAAATTTGCTGTCGGCCAGTCCGTTCCGCGCAAAGAAGACCCGATGTTGCTGCGCGGCAAGGGCCGCTACACCGACGATCTGAGCCTGCCAGGCCAAGCTTATGCGGTGATGGTGCGCAGCCAGGTCGCGCACGGCGTCATCCGCTCTATCGATACCGAGCCGGCGCGAAAAATACCGGGCGTGCTCGGCGTCTACACCGGCACCGATTTGAAGGCTTACGGTCCGCTCAAATGCGTCGTGCCGTTCAACAATCGCGACGGCTCGCCGATGAAAAAACCGCTGCGACCGGCGCTGCCGACCGACAAGGTGCGCTATGTCGGCGATCCGATCGCCTTCGTGGTGGCCGAGACCTTGCTGGCGGCGAAAGATGCGGCCGAAGCTGTCGTCGTCGACATCGATCCGCTGCCGGCAGTGACCGCGGCCGAGGACGCAGCGGCCGGCAGTGCGCCGCAGCTTTACGACGACGTGCCGGGCAACGTCGCGCTCGACTATCATTATGGCGACGCCGAAGCGGTCAAAGCCGCCTTCGCCAAGGCGGCGCACGTCACGCGATTGAAACTCGTCAACAGCCGGCTCGTCGTCAACGCCATGGAGCCGCGCGCCGCACTCGCTGCCTATGACGGCGGCCGCTTCACGTTTTACGTCGGCTCGCAGGGTGTGGTCGGCATGCGCGCCAACCTCGCCGAAGCGCTCGGCGTGACGCCGAAGGACGTCCACGTGGTCACCGGACAGGTCGGCGGCTCGTTCGGCATGAAGGCCGCGGTGTTCCCCGAATACATTTGCCTGCTGCACGCGGCGCGCGCGCTCGGCCGCCCAGTGAAATGGACCGAGGACCGCTCCGGCAGCTTCGTCTCCGACAGCCACGGCCGCAATCACGATGTCGTCGGCGAGCTCGCGCTTAACGACGATGGCGACTTCCTCGCCGTGCGGTTGACGAGCTTTGCCAATGTCGGCGCGTTCCTCTCGCCGGTGGCGCCGATGCCGGGCACGCTCAACGCGGTGAAGAACGTGCAGGGCATGTACCGCACGCCACTGATCGAAGTCTCGACCAAATGCGTTTTCACCAACACCTCGCACGTCTCCGCCTATCGCGGCGCCGGCCGCCCGGAGGGCAACTACTACATGGAGCGGCTGATCGATGCGGCTGCGGCCGAGACCGGCAAAGATCGCGTGGCGTTACGCAAGCGCAATCAGATCAATCCGCGCGACCTGCCCTACAAGACCGCGTCGGGCGGCACTTATGACAGCGGCGACTTCGCGGCGCTGACCAAAGAGGCGATCGATCTCGCCGATAGCAAGGGTTTTGCGAAGCGCAAGCGCGAGAGCCGCAAGCGCGGCAAGCTGCGCGGCTTCGGCATCGGCAATTTCCTCGAAGTCACCGCGCCGCCGTCAAAGGAACTGGCCGACGTCAAATTCAACGCCGACGGCACTGTGACGCTGGCGACCGGCACGCAGGATTTCGGCATGGGCCATGCTACGCCGTTCGCGCAGGTGCTCAGCCAGCAGCTCGGCATCCCGTTCGACAAGATCAACATGCTGCAAGGCGACAGCGACAAGCTGATCGCCGGCGGCGGCTCGGGCGGCTCGAAGTCGATCATGCACACCGGCACCGCCATCGTCGAAGCCGCGACCAAGATCATCGAGAAGGGCAAGGAACTGGCGGGTTACGCGCTCGAAGCGGCGCCCTCCGACATCGCCTTCGAGAAGGGCAATTTCGTCATCGTCGGCACCGACCGCGCGATCTCGATCATGGAGTTGGCGCAAAAGCTCCACAGCGGTTTCAAGCCGCCGGCGGACGCACCGCAGTCACTCGACGTCGCTCATGTCAGCGACGGACCGGGCGCCTCGACCTATCCCAACGGCTGCCACATTGCCGAAGTGGAGATCGATCCGGAAACCGGCATCGTCGACGTTGTCAGCTATGTCTCGGTCAATGATTTCGGCACCGTCATCAATCCGATGATCGTCGAGGGCCAGCTCCACGGCGGCGTGGTGCAGGGGCTCGGCCAGGCGCTGATGGAGCTTGCGGTCTACGACAAGGAAGGCCAGTTGCTCAGCGGCTCGTTCATGGACTACGCGATGCCGCGGGCCGCCGACGTGCCGCTGTTTTCGCTCGCCGATCATCCGGCGCCGGCGACGACCAATCCTCTGGGCGTCAAGGGTTGCGGCGAAGCGGGCTGCGCCGGCGCGCTCACCTCGGTGATGAACGCGGTGATCGACGCGCTCGGCGAGCACGGCATCCGCCATCTCGACATGCCGCTGACCCCGTTCCGCATCTGGCAGGCGCTGCACGCGACCGAGGCTGGCAAAAGAGCTGCCACGGCGCAATGACGCAAGCCATTTCCCTCCGCACGATGCGACCAGCCGAGTCGCGGCTGATCGCGGCCGTGTGCGGTGCGCATTTCATGAGCCATTACTATATGCTGCTGCTCGCGCCGCTGTTCGTTTTCGTGCGCAGCGACTTCAAGGTCAGCTACACCGAACTGGCGCTGGCGCTCACCGTCTTTAATGTCGTCTCCGGGCTGTTACAGACGCCGGTCGGTTTTCTGGTGGATCGCATCGGCGCGCGCATTGTGCTGATCGTCGGGCTCGCCATCAGCAGCATCGCCTATGCGATCGCCGGCCTTGCCGATTCCTACTGGGTGTTCGTCGCCATGTACGGCCTTGGCGGCCTCGGCAACACTGTATTTCATCCGGCCGACTATTCACTCCTGTCGCACCACGCACCGAAGGAGCGGCTCGGTCACGTGTTCGCCTTTCACACCTTCGCGGGCATCATCGGTTCGGCCATCGCGCCGGCAACGCTGCTGTTCATGCAAGCCTATTACGGATGGCGCGGCGCCTATATGGGCGCCGCGATCATGGGCTTCATCGTGCTGCTTGTGCTGATCGCGCAACCTGAGCCGCGCGCGGAGACCACGCACGCCGCCAACGCGGCCGCGAAGCCGAAGACCGATATGGCGCAGGCCTGGCGCGTGCTGATGACGCTGCCGATCCTGCTCAATCTCGGCTATTTCATTCTGACCTCGATCATGGGCGGCGGGCTCAACACCTATCTCGTGGTGGCGCTCGGCGCGCTGCATAAAACGCCGGTCGACATCGCCAACATGGCGCTGACCAGCCTGCTCGCCATGAACGCCGTCGGCGTGCTCGCCGGCGGCATGCTCGCGGGACGCACGTCGCATCATGCGCTGGTGGCGGCGGCGGGCCTCGCGGTGGGCGGCGTCGTCACCGCCCTGGTCGGGCTGTTCGACCTGCATGCCGCCGGCCTCATCGGTCTGATGGGACTGAGCGGTTTCTGCGTCGGCGCCACCTACCCGTCGCGCGACATGCTGGTGCGCGCGGTGACGCCGATGGGCGCCTACGGCCTCGTGTTCGGCTTCGTCAGCGTCGGCTACAATATCGGCTCGAGCATCGCACCGATCATCTACGGCGCCCTGATGGACAACGGCATGCCGCGTTCGGTCTTCCTGCTCTCCGCCGCCGTCAGCATCCTGTGCATCTCGACCGTCACGTTCGGCTTTTCCAAGCGTGAGGTGCGCTGAAGTTGCCTAACTTCGTGCCGCGCCACGCCTTTACCCGCGTGCGGCGGGCTTGCTAACCTGCGCTCGGGCGAAGTGCGCAATTGTGGAGCGCGTGAAATGCGGGCAAGAACGACAGCGGCGCTGACGATCGCAAGCCTGGCCGCAGTGCTTGCGCTCACCATCGCACACGCTCCGGTCCGCGCCCAGAATGCCGCCCCGCCCTCCTGGATCGTTCCCGACCTCCTCGCCGACGCCAAGACCGAGGGCAAGCTGACGGTCTACGGCTCGATGAACGAGGCCGAGGCGCTGCCGTTCTGGAAAACGTTCCATGACGCGACCGGCGTGCAGGTCAATTACGTGCGCTCCTCGGACACGCAGATCATGGCGCGGGTGGCGATCGAGAACCGCGTGCGGCAGCGCACCTGGGATGTCGCCTTGACCACAACGGTGACCTCATTCCCGCACGAGTATCTCGCGCCCTACGATCCGCCCGAAGCCAAGGGGCTTATGGACGGCGCCCGCGCCGCCGATCAGCGATGGTATGGCGCCTACGCCAACTACAACGCGCCGGCCTACAACAGCAAATTCATCAAGCAGGCGGACCTGCCGAAGAGCTACGACGATTTTCCCGCGCACAAGGACTGGGCCGGCAAGACCGCAATCGTCGGCACGGACGCCGAGTGGGTCGCGGCGATGTTCTCCTATTACGGCGAGGCGCGGGCGCGAACGCTGATCAAGAATATCGCCGGCACGCTCAACCCGGTTCTTACCGACGGTCACCTGGCGCTGGCGCGCTCCGTCGGCTCCGGCGAATACTGGCTCGCGCTCAACAACTTTCTCAATCTCACGGACAACGTCAAAATGTCGGGCGCGCCGACGGATTATTGGCTGCTCAATCCGGTCGTGCTGATCTTCGGCGCCGTCGGCATCAACGTGCTGGCGCCGCACCCCAACGCCGCGAAGCTTGCCGAGAATTTCGTGCTGAGCCACGAGGCCCAGATTCTGATTACGCGCAAGGGTCGCTTTCCGACACGGCCCGAGGTACCGACCAATCCGCCCGAGGTCGGCAGAGAACTCAAGCCGATGAAGATCGTGCCGGTCGTGTTCGACGGTACCGAGCACCGTAAATGGCAGAAAACCTTCAACGAACTTTTCGGACGCGGCTGAATTGTTGTGCCGCACGCGTAACGGTTAATCGTATGCGGTGCCGCGTCGAGCGCCCTCGTACGCGATGTTCTGAAATTCTTTCGGGAGATATTCCCGCTGCAGGCCGTCAATAATTTCGTGTGGACGGATGTAAAGACCCATATTCGGCCAATCGTCGTAATGCTCGCGGACCGCAACCGTGACCTCGATCTCCCACCCGGGGAATTCCTTGATGAGGCGGTGCAGCTCAGAAATGACGGCTGACCGCAACATATCCAGCTTGCCGATAAAGGCGATCACTTGCGGGTGACCATTATAGTCGCCGTGTACCGTATAGTCGCCCTGCCTCGAAAGAGAATCAGGACGTCCGTATTTTTCCAAAATGGCGTCAACTCGGTGCCGTAGCTGTTCGAATATTGCAATTTTCTCGGCACGGTTACGATCGTTCTTTGTGGTCGTCATTTTAATCTTCGTCGCCTCCTCGTGGACCACGCAGAAGAAAGTACCTTAACATCTGTCGCATAATCTTTGTCTTCAGCCCGCGAATGCGCGGATCCGGCGAACCGAGCACCTCTTCCACAAGTTGTTGAGCTTGTTCGGGAGTCATTTGTTGCGGAGCAATGTTATTCTTTTGCAAAAAGGCATTAAAGGTCTCTTGGACCGCGTCGTTGTATTTCCTATGTTCGGCGTTCCAGCGGTTCACACTATTGTCTGCCAACGGCCCTGATATGGCATTATCAAAGACTTTTTTCGTTTCCGGTTTCAACGGCTCCTTTTCGTAAACTCCTTTTGGAACCCAATGGTGCCCTTCAGTGGCGTATTGAGCGCCAGGTACCCAGTTGGTGTCGGGCGCATCGGAAACGACTTCCGAAATCGCCGGCGTCGACGGCGCCTTCACTCGTCCATTGACCGCCATCCGGACGGCCCGCGGGCACGCGTGGCTCATTAGGATTGAAGCCGGCCTTGCTTAGCTCCAATCCGGGAAGTGGCCAGTCGCGGCACAGCTTGCGGAGGTCTCGAGCGATGCCTTCCAACTCACTGCGCAGCGACGCAAGCTCCGCCCCTCGCAGCCGAAGGCGTTGCTCCAGGTCCTGCGCCGCGAGCATGTTGACCGCCTTTATGATCTCAAATCGTGTCTCCCCGGTTGTGGGTACAAGGGTTGCAAGGTGCGACTTGTAAGGTATCATCCGCTTTCATCTTTCCTGAGGCATGACAAACAATGCGGCGCGGATTAGAGGAGTATCTCCCGCCCGTGGAGGAGGATTCAGTGAAACTTTGCCGCTATGACGACGACCGCCTGGGTGTGGTGCGCGGGGACATGGTGCACGACGTGACCGAGGCGCAGACCGAGATCCGCAAAGCAGCCCCTTATGCGATGAAGGGGGACGCCGTCGTCGCGGCGCTGCCGCAATGGCGGGAGCGGATCGACCGCATGGCCGACAAGGCGGCCGGCAAGCCGATCGCGTCGGTCAAGCTCCTCCCTCCGGTCGCGCGGCCCACCAAGCTCACCTGCGCGCCGACCAATTATCAGGCGCACATCGAAGAGATGGCGAAGGCCGCCGCTCAGGCGGGCTCGCAGATCGTGAAAGGGCATTCCTCGAAGATTCTCGAAGCCGGAATGTTCCTGAAGGCGAATTCCGCCCTGGTCGGCCCGTCGGAGGGCATTCCGTTGCGTTTTCCCGATCGCCGCAACGATCACGAGGTCGAGCTGGTCATGGTGATCGGCAAGACCGGAAGCGACATTCCGCAGTCGAAGGCGCTCGACTACGTCGCCGGCTATTGTCTCGGCCTCGACATGACCGTGCGCGGCCGCGAGGACAGGAGCTTCCGCAAGTCGGTCGATGGCTATGCCGTGCTTGGCCCGTGGATGGTGACGGCCGACGAAATCGCCGACCCGGATAAGCTGCCGATCAGCCTGACGGTCAACGGCGAGACGCGGCAGAACAGCAACACTAGCAACCTGATCTACAACTGCCGCCGCCTGATCGAGTTCGCCTCCGAGTTCTACACGCTCTATCCGGGCGATCTGGTCTATACTGGAACGCCCGATGGCGTTAGCCCGGTGAAGCCCGGCGATGTCATCGTGTGCCGTTCGGCGCCCGTGCTCGGCGAATTGACGATCAAGGTGCGGGCTCATGAGGGCGCGCGCAGCGCACAGCCTGCTCACGCGTAGGCGTGAACGGCGCCTTTCCGCGGAGAATGAACATGCTGCAAATCAAACGCGCCGGCCATTCGACGCTGACCACGCCCGATATCGAGCGCATGGTTGATTATTTCACGCGTATCGTGGGCTTAAGCCTCGCAACGCGGGAGAAGAACCGTGCGATTTTGGCGACCAAATCGGGCGTCGAGGCGATCGTCCTGGAACGCGGTAGCGCGGTCGAAGCGCCGCGGCTGTCGTTCCAGGTGGCGCCGGACAGCGATCTCGGCGAGGTTGCCTCGCGGCTCAAGAAGCAAGGCATCAAGAGCGAAAAGCGAACCGATATCACGCCTGGCATCGGCGAAGCGATTACGTTCAAGGATCCCAAAGGCACGACGCTGGAAGTGTTTTCCGATTTCAGCTTCACGCCCGAGGATGCGACCTTCAACGGCATCATGCCGCTGAAATTCGGGCACATCGCCTATCAGTGCCCCGACGTGCAGGGCGTGGTGAAATTCTATTGCGATGTGCTCGGCTTCCGCGTCTCGGACTGGCGCAGCGATTTCTTCGCCTTCCTGCGCTGCAGCCGCGACCACCACACGGTGAACTTCCTGCGCAATGCCGATACCGCGATCCATCACATTGCGTTCGAGGTGCGCGACTGGTCCGACATCAAGCGCGCTTGCGATCTCCTGGCGCGCAGCAACATCCAGCTGACCTGGGGGCCGATCCGCCACATCATCGGCCACAACGTCGCCATCTATCATAAGAATCCTGACGGCGTGACCATCGAATTCTTCTGCGACATGGACCAGATGTTCGATGAAGAGCTCGGATTTTTCGAGCCGCGGCCCTGGCATCAGGACCGGCCGCAGCGGCCGAAGGTCTGGGGCGACGAGACACCGTCGAACTGGTGGGGGCCGATGTCGCGCCACACGCCTCCGGCCGATGCCGGCAAGGCGAAACCGGCGGGTTCTGCCGCACATGCGGCAGCACCTGGCAAGCGCACTCCAGCCTTGGCGCATGCGCGCGTGCGGCAGGCGCAGAAGAAGAGCGGCAAGACGGCGAAGGCGCGACGCCGGTAAGGGTTTCGCCGCCGCCGTTATCGGCGGCGACGCCACTGGCGCTAGTGCGCTCTGGTATCCTGCCACTGCAGAAACTCTTGGAATAGAGCTTCACGTTCCGCGGCGTTGGCCGGCATGGCCGGCTGCTTGTTTAAGAACGTCTGGAATTCGACTTTCTGTTTCTGCTGCTGCTGTGCTTCGACCTGTTGCAGCATGTCCTGGGCGGCGCTGAACCGGGTCCATCCCGGGACGGTCGCCGCCAGATTCACATCGCGCCATTTCGGATGATACGGCGGGTGCTGAAATGTATCCCAGCGATTGAACAGATACTGCACGAAGCGCTGCACCCTGTTGTAGTGATCGCTATCCCTCGGCCAGTTATAGACTGCCAGCACCGCAGGAACCGCGATAGTGTCGATGCTGTCTTTGCCGTCGGTCAGAGACGGATAGTCCTTCTTGGTGAATTCGCCGAGCGTGTAATAGTCCTCGAACATCTTCGTGAATGGGATGTTCACCAGATGCAGCCCGGAATGCGGCGGAATCTTCGAGAAGAAATCGACCGGCTTGGGCAGCACCCGTGCGATGGCGTCGATCTCGCCGGATTTCAATTTCTCCAGAGCGCT
>Ga0335081_10004999_pt1 | contig 20960 bp, 26 predicted proteins | sample Lox_Sample_35_FD_206713 | JGI IMG/M metagenome (GOLD analysis project Ga0335081, IMG submission 206713) | Soil microbial communities from Loxahatchee National Wildlife Refuge, Florida, United States - Lox_Sample_3.5 | ecosystem: Environmental > Terrestrial > Soil > Wetlands | place: USA... | reverse complement strand
GCTTCGAAGTCCTCGAAGCAGATCCCGGCGCGGCACCAGATCAGTGCCCGTTCGCCGACCCGGGTGGGATGGATGCGCAGGACCAGGGACAGTCGTCCCGACCGGGTGTGCATCCGGGTCTCGAAGAACACCTTCTGCAGGCGGTGGCGGGAGATGACGCACCAGGCCCACCGGGTGATGAACCGCCGTACCGGCGGCGTGATGAACGCTCCGGTGACCAGGGCGGCGAAGGCGAGCAGCGCCCACACGATGGTGATGGCGACGGCGAGTCGCCAGATGACGGCCGATGCCGTTATCACGGTGGCGACCTCGGTGCGGAACCGCCAGATGACTCCGGCCGTGCTGTGGTGCGCGTTGGCCAGGAGCCCGTCGAGGACGTAGGGGTTGTTGCGGTGGTTTCGGGGGTTGGCCTTGGCGGGCATCATGATCCTCCGTTGCTGAGTGCCCGGCTGGCGGCCGGACGTTTCGGGGTGCTGGGTGCGCGATCGGCGTGCTGGCGGTGGTCGAACCGCGGGTCGCGGTAGCGCCAGGTGCCGGGGGTGATCTCGCGGGCCTGCCATCCGTGCGCGGCGGCGGCTGTGTTGTCGCGGGCGAGCCCGTGGTCGCGGATGCGGCGGGCCTGACGGCTCAGGCGGGCGTTGGTAGCGTGGAACATGCCACGTGCCCCTTTCCGTGCTGATGCGATGGGACAGGGCCTGGTGGGCCGGGCCGGAGGAGCGTGATTCCTCCAGGCCCGGCTTCCGTGTACCAGGGGTCAGAACGGGGAGTCAGTCGGCCGCCAGGGGACCGGGCTGTCTCCGCTGCGCTCTTCGACGACGCTGTCGAGCATCCGCAGGTAGTGGTCTGCGGTCTGCCAGCAGCTGAGGGCCTCGTCCAGCTGCTGCTGGAGTTCGGCGTTGTTGACCGTGGTGTTCCGGTCGTAGATGACGGTGTGCATCTCGTTAGTGACCCGGCAGGTCTCCGAGATGCAGTCGCAGGCCAGGGTGATGAGGGCCTTGGTCTCCTTGTCGCGCATGACGGCGAGGCCGTAGCTGCGCTTGGCGGGCTCGGGCTCGGGGGTGGCGCCGTTGCTGGCGTCCTGGGTGATGGTGCTGGTCATGGCAGCTGGTGTTCCTTTCTGTGCGTGATGCGATGGGACAGGGACGAATGGCAGACCTGCAGCGAGTGATCGCAGTGGCGTGCCGGGGTGTGCGCGTGGGACCTCACGCGGCGCGGGCCTGGCTGGCGGGGTGGATGGCGGCGGCGCGGTAGGCCACGCCGTACTTGCCGTTGTTGTTCCAGGCGATCGCTTCCAGGTCCTCGAACCGGACAGGCTGACCCTGGCTCACCTTGGGCTGATCACCAGTCACCGTGACCCGGATCACCTCCCCGCGCTCGGTGTCCTGGGCGAGCACCTCGACAACCCACTGCGGGCGGCCGGTGTCGCGGTCCACCTTCTGCTGGTCGCGGCCGAAGTCCTTGCGCGGCTCGGGTGCCCTGGTCACCGTGAAGGTGAACTTTTCGGTGTTGAGCATCAGACGCATGATCACCACTCCTTCTGTGGCGCCCCTCGCGTGGGGCTAGATACCGAATTGGCCGGATTGGCCACATCGCTGAGAGTGGTGCAGTCAGCCGGTCACAACTAGTGACACGGGCGGTGGCAGCGGCGGACAGCTGCGTGACACCTGTCTGTCACCATGCGTGTCACCTCGCGGTTGTCTGCGACACTCGAAGGCAGGCAGACATCTGGAAGGGCGACCGCGCATGAGTGAGGACCGGCCCGCGTGGGCGCGTCGGATAACGCGCGAGCGGGAGACCCGCAAGTGGAGCCAGGCCGACGTCATCACCGCGATGCGCATGCACGCGCGGCCAAAGTCGTTGCCCGATGACGGCAGCATGCTGCGGCAGTGGAAGCGCTGGGAGTCCGGCGAGCACATGCCCAGCGAGTACTATCAGCGGCTCATCGCCGCCGCGTTCGGCACCGTGACCAACGCGATATTCCCGCCAGCCGGACGCCGCGAGGGCAGCACCGACAGCCTGGCGGCCAGCGGAATGGACACCCTGGAGCTTGTCAGCCGCATGCAAAGTTCCGATGTCGATAGCGCCACCCTCGACGCGATGCGGCTGGCCACCGATCAGCTGTGCTCCGATTACCCCTTCGTGGCCAGCGACACGCTGCTCATCGAAGCGAGAAGCTGGCTACGGCGGCTGAACATCGCACGCGATGGGCATCTGACCCTCGCCCAGCACCGGGATGTTCTGCTCCTGGCCGGGTGGCTGGCCCTGCTGATTGGTTGCGTGGAGTATGACTCCGGGCTCCGGCACGAGGCCGAGACCACCCGCCGGGCAGCACTGTCAATGGGAACCGAAACCGACAACGCCGAGATCAGCGCATGGGCGCATGAAATACGAGCCTGGATGGCGCTGACCACAGGTGACTACCACGGCGTGGTCGTCGCGGCCCAGCACGGCCTGGAAGCGGCGCCGCATCACGGCGTCGCGGTGCAGCTGGCCGCACAAGAAGCCAAAGCGTGGGCTCGGCTTGGTGACCGACGACAGACCGAGGTCGCGCTTGACCGTGGTCGCAGATTGCTCGACAGCATGCCGTATCCCGAGAATCTTGATCATCACTTCGTGGTGGACCCGACCAAGTTCGACTTCTACGCCATGGATTGCTATCGCCACCTCGGCGATGACCGGATCGCCGGGTCGCTCGCCACCGAAGTGATCGAGGCGGCCACGGACTTTGACGGAACCGAGCGAGCGCCCATGCGGATCGCCGAGGCCCGGCTCACGCTCGGGGTCGTCGCCGCGCGCCAAGGCGAGCTGGACTTGGCCATCCAGCACGGGGAACGCGCGCTCTCCAACGAGCGCAAGTCCCTTCCCTCGCTGATCATGGTCAGCCGCGACCTGACCAAAGTGCTCAAGGACCGCTACCCCAACGAGCCGGCCACCAAGTCCTACCTCGGAGAACTCAGCGCAGTCAGCCGCGCGGCCGAGTTAGGCCGGTCAGCCAGAGCGAGCCGCACATCCGAGCCCGGCAAGTAGCAATCGAAGGTTGAGGCCAGCGATGGACGCTGTCTGGATCCGCACACACGACGACGTCCTCGTGCGTGCCAACTCGATCATGACCCTCGAAAACGAGCACGACGGCCTGTACGCCGAGTGCCTTACCGGCAGCAGGGTTCAGTTAACAAGACGCGCTTGCCCGATGGCCTCACAGCTGGCCTTGCTGGAAGAGATTCGTCACGCTGGAGCAGACGACTCACGTGCAGTAGTAATCATGCCTGTTTGGGAGCATGACTCACTGGTCTGGCATCGAGACTTCGCTGATGCCTTGGCAGACCGCCTGAACGAACACGACCGCAGTAGAAGCCGAAGTACCCGGGTTCTGCGCTAGGGGACGGTTTAACCGACCTCCGCAGACGCTGTGACGTGCCTAAACACGCACAGCAGTCGCCGTTTGGGCACGTATTGGACATGATCACGCTGCCGCCCAGGCTTTCCTTGGTGTCTTGAGGAGTTCGGGGCAAGATGCCGTCTGCGAGCCTCGGTGTCAGGTTGGACGACACGCTCCGAACATGACAGGCCAATCCGTGGATACGGCTACGTTGGTTGCTGTGAGCTGGGTTCCGGTGGTGACTGCTTCTCTAGGTAGCGGCGCAGTCGCAGCGATCGTGATTACCTACGGATCGCAGACGCGAGAGCGTAGGGCTGCCCGTGTCGAACTTGCTGCTTGCCTCCGCCGGGTTGAGCAGCTGGCTCGCCAGCCCACCGCGGCGCAGGAAGATCACCTACGGCTCGTGTCAGCTCTGGACGATCTCGAGAGTGCGATGCTCGTGGCAGCACTGCCCTACTATCTGGCTGCCTTCTATCGCGATGTGCGTCTGCTGGCTTACGCGACCCGCTTTACAGAGCCGCCACAAGAGCGTCATCAACCAAGATCACGTCAGCTAGTATCTGGTCGGGTCGCTCACCAAGCCGCAGTCCTCCTGGCCAAGGTCATCTGGCATCCCTGGCTAACCGCTCCCACACGGCGGGGGCGCCTCCGGCGCCTCCAGCGGGTCTTGGACGGAGGCATGCCCGAACGCGCCCGTATGAGATCGGTGCTACGCCGCAACCTTCGCGAGTGGGAACGAAGCGTTGTTCGACCGATCACGCGAGATGGCGAAGCGGCGTCCTGACACCTCGCACCGAGAGGCTTCAGTCTCGCTCGGTTCGGCAACGTTCGCCGCCACGCCTGCAGAACCCTCGATTTGCCCGGGCGAGTCTGTGACCTCTTCGTCTCGAAGCCAAGTCCATGGGTCACTGCAGCGTCAAGCTGCAGAGACTCGCCCAGCTCTGCTCCCGTCACTTGCTTCGGGACCTGAACTCCTTACTGTCCAGCGCCTTGGCATGGTTGGGACGGCCAGGTTCCGTTACGTCCGGTGGCGGAACCACGACGGGCCGTGCATTTTCCGGCAATGCCCTGTACTCGCGTTCAGCTTCTTTGAACTCCCGCGTGAGCCAGTCACTGTCTTCCATGGCTATGCCCGGTCCTTCAGATTGCCCATGGCCATAAGCCCACTATCCAGCGTTGGGAACCCGATGGGAAGGCTGTCAAGCATGTGTCTCATCATAGAGATGACGTCTGACAGTTAGGTGTTGCTTGCCTCGGGCACTATCCAGCCCCCAGCCCGGAGGCGCGTGACGAACTGCTGAACCACATGCGTCTCCATCGGCACCAGCGGCGGGATGACGCTGTCAGCCAGCAGCCGCGGTCGGCTCTTCGTGCCATCCCAGTCTGCGTACCGGCCAGTAGCTTTGTCCCGTGGCCGCGGGGGCATCCGAAACACCTGCCTGAACAAGCGGGGTGCAACACCTTCGAAGGGCTCGAACACGACAGTGCCAGGGCAGGCGCTGCGGCCTTCGGAGACCTCATCGCGAAACATCTCTTGCACCTGGGACTTCGGGTATGGGTCGACATACACCACCTTGTTGATGCCAGTGGCAATGATCAGACGGGCACACTCGTGACAGGGATACGTGGTGGAGTACATGATCGAGTCACCGAGGGCCGTTCCCCGCCGTGCAGCTGTGCAAATGGCAGCCATCTCGGCATGAGCGATCCGGCCGAACTCAAGCAAGTCGCCAATACGGCTGTTACGGAGAGGGTCGTTCATGGCTCGCTGGGCGAGTCCGTCCAGGTCTGAGACATCCGCTTCGTCAGTCAACCAGCCTGCTTTGTGCAGTCGTGCGAGGACATCCGCCACGATGTGGAGCTTGAGCCGGTCGTTGACATCGTAGCCGTAGGCGAAGTCACGATGATCAGGGGTTTCTTCTGCCCAGTACTGGCCACCCCCTGCCTTGGGGGCCTCGTTGGTACCAGTGACCAGCACTTCGCCCTCGCGGTCGACGATGGCTGTCCCAACCTGACGGCCTGCTGCCGATGACCTCAGGCCCGCCCCGGACGCCTGAAACATCGCGTACTCAGATCGTGTCGGCGTCTCGAATGGTGCGCCGAACAGCAGCCGTACAAGCCTGGTGATGGGCTGCCTGATGGGCTGGCCAGGACGGATGGCCACGTAGACATCGGCAAGCTCAAATGAGTCCCGGACCCCCTGACCAAAAGGTTGAGTTTCGTCCTCTTGGTCTCGGGCCATCAAGGTTGCTGTCTCTCTGGCATACCAGCCCACGTCATGGCCTGGGTGGTCGGCGCGAAGGCGATCCTCGACGTTCGCGGCTCGATCTTCCCGGGTCGCCCACCCGCCGATGAGTACGAACCGTGGGCCATACACCGCACGGAGTGTCGCCACTTCATCCTTGCGCTTGATGGAGCGCAGGATCGTTGCGAGTCCTTCCCGTTCCTCGTCATTACCCCGCCCACCTCGCCGTTGGTTGCGGAGCCGTGTTATCCCGAGTGCTACGGCAGCGTCAGCACCGCCAATACGTCGAAGCTCGTCGCCTTGGCGCATCAACTCTGCCATGCGTGAGTCTTCCTGCGGTTCCTCGCCTGGATGAGCTTGGGTGTAAAGCTCTGAGATCAGGGAGCTTAGGCGGGTTACAGAACTGTCGTATCCGACGGTTCTCAAAGCCGACCGCAACTCCGTCTCAATGGGATCAAGGTCGGTACCGAGGGCTCCGACCAGGCCGAATACGAGCTCGGGACGAGCATGTATCCGCTCGAGAACTGGCCCGAAGGCCTGGACTTCGGATGGTTTGCTTGCCTCTGGCTGGCTGTCCATCACCTATTCCACTTTGACTCAGGCCCTCGATCCCGAGGCCACCAGAAGGAACGTCTATGCACCGAGGCGGAGGCCCAGCGCCCTGGGTAACGAGTATGGACGCGGGCCGCTGGGTGATCTTGTTCGGCCCAGAACATGTAGATCATCACCCCGTAGAGGTGCTCGGACGCGGCATGGAGAGGACGATACCACACTCGGTTGAGTTAAGACGTCGATCGCTAGCAAAGTACGAGGACGGTTCGATCGGCTCAAGATCGCTAGCCGATCTAGCAAGAGACTCACGATGATCAACGGCTGGGCCACATGGGACGAGCGATCCTTGAGGCATGTTGCCGAGGTTGGACTGACGGATGGCAGGGAGGCGCGGTCCGCTTAGAAGCTCATGGAGGATTGGTCTTGCGTTCCAAGTTTGCAATCTGCTAGGGTTTGGCGAACTTGAACTGATCGACGGAAGGACGGTGCCACATGGCTCCCCGCAACTCCCGGACAGCACATCCCGCGGTTTCCCAGCAGGTCGAGCAGATGCTCCTGGCGCGAAGCATCGAGTTCGACTTCGAGGCGAACGTGCAGATCTCCGAGATCCGCGATGCTGAGGGCAACCAGGTCCGCCTCGTCGAGAACCGAGCGCCAAAGGACCAGGTCGCCAAGTACGCCATCGCGATGAAGCACGGCGCGATCTTTCCCGCGGTCGTCCTGAACGACCGACTGGAGCGCATCGACGGCAACACGCGCCTTGAGGCCCGTATCAAGAACGGCGACACGACGACACCCGCCTATATCTGTCACGGGCTTACGCCTCTAGAGGCCCGCTCGCTGTCGGTAGAACTCAATCAGTCAAACGGCCTGGCCATGACCCCGCAGGAGATCCGGGGATTCGTTGAGGGCGCTGTGCTGGAAGGGCAGCACGCCGATCTCCGGACCTTGTCTCGCATGACCGGCGTGAGCCAGACCAAGATCGCACACTGGGTCGCCGAGGCCCAGTTCAAGGGGCGGGCATCTCGTGAGGGCATCGAAGATCGTTACGTCAATGTGCTTCCGGGGAGCACGCGGGCGGCCCTCCACCCGGCACGTTTGGCTGCCGTTTTCCGCAGCGTGACGCAGCTCGCTGCTGAGGCGCGCATGCCGGCCGCTGAGGTCAAGAAGATAGTTGCCCGGGCGAATGCCGCTACGTCGGAGTCGGAGGCGTTGGCTGTCGTCGCGGCCGAGCGCGACGATCGCATCGAAGATATCCGATCGGTCGGATCTGGCTTCAGCCCACGCAATAACCGTCGCTCCAAGGGATCGGCACAGCATTTCGGCGGGCTAGCCCACTTCGCGGTGGACGATCTGCTGGACGTCTCCCCCGAGAAGCAGTTCGAGACGTTCAAGCGCATGAGAAAGGTTCAGGACCTGCTCAATGAGGTCGTTCGGCGTGCTGAGCAAGAGTGGGACCTGACTCCTCCGGCCGATGAAACGACAGATCAGAACGAGGACGAATCCGAACTCGTGACCCTCGCAGCGGCCGGTGTCGCAAGCTAGGTCGTACCTGTTGAACGTGAGGACCCCGGGAGAGGAAGCTCCATGCACCCTTCGGCCTCAGCCCAGACCGAAAGCAAGCTCGCAGCCCGCCATGTGCGGTTCGCGTTCGAGGCGAATCTTGACATCAATCTGATCCGTGACGTCGAGGGCAACCAAGTTCGCTTGAGCGAGCACAGGGCTCCTAAAGCGACCGTTGACCGTTACGCTGAACAAATGAAGGCCGGAGCTATCTTTCCGGCCATTGTCGTCAACGACAGATACGAGATCGTGGACGGCAACAGCCGCTGGATGGCTTCCCAGCATAACAAGAGGGAAGCGATCGCAGCCTATGTCTGCTCGGACCTCACGCCCCTGCAAGCCCGGTCGCTCTCCGTGGAACTAAATCAGTCGCACGGCCTTTCGATGACCGACGAAGAGATCCGGGGCTTTGTGACGAGCGCTGTTGCGGAAGGCCAGGTGCTCGACGCGAAGGCCTACTCACGGATGACCGGAGTGAAGGCCTCTAGGCTGGCGCTGTGGGTGGCTGCCAAGCATTTCAATATGCGAGCAATCCGGGATGGTTTGGCCATTGAGCAATTGAGAGACTTGTCCGACAGTGTCCGCGCAGCACTGAACGCGGCCAAGCTGGAGACAGTGTTCCTTCAGGCTACGGCCCTCGCTGTTGACGCGAGGGTCCCCTCCACGCAGCTCAAGACAATCATCGCCGAGACCAACGCGGCGCCTTCGGAAGCGGAGGCGCTCACACTGGTAGCACGAGCACGCGCAACCCGGTCAGAGGACATCAAGACTATCGCCGCCGGTTTCAAGAGCGTTTCTCGCAGGAGTAAGGGTTCAGCACTCCACATAGGCGGCCTGCTGCGCTTCCAGGTTGCTGACCTGCTGGACGTCTCACCTGACAAGCAAGCCGAGATGTTCACGCGGATGAGCTCCCTTCGGGAGCGGCTCGATGCGGTCCTCGCGCGGGCGAGCGTGGAGTGGAACCTGGATGGCACTTCCGAAGCTGAGGATCGTGAGGTTGCGCAGCCGCATGATCTCGCGCATGTAGGATGACGAGGCGATGCAAGAGACTGCAAAGAATCAGGACCTTCCGCGTGACAACGGGTCACGATTGGCGATCTACGACGCCATCTGGGAGTCCGTCACTCAGACCGGCGCACCAGGGATCACTGATGATGAGCTTTTCGAGCGCGTAATCGGTCGGCTTCGTGTGCTGGTGCCACGGGAGTTGCATATCACAGGGGACCGCACATACGTCAGTGAAAAGATTGACGCCTGTGTGCAGGCAGGAATCATCGCTGCGAGTTCCGAGAACGGGCAAAGGCTCTTGACGTTGACTGGAGAGCGCCCGCTCGTGCGCTACCCCAACGGGGAACTCCGTGACTATCCGCCCGGGCTGGAACTCGCCCGTGAAAGACTTGACCGCGACAATGCCCATCTGCGGGCAGCCGGTTTCGATGTCCGGAAGTTCATCCCGAGCATCGCCGATGACCCCAAGGGAGCTCAGTTTCAGGCGCTGCTCGCGTCAATGCATGAGCATGGCTTCATGAAACAGTTCCCTATCGTCAGGTATGAGGACGGCGTTGTGGTTGACGGTCTAGCGCGGCTCCGGGCTGCGGAGCGCATTCAACTGCCCGTCGAATACTGGAAGGGATCTGACAAAGACCAGAAAGCCGCACATCGACGCGATACACCTCTCAATCGCATTCTAATCGCTCTTCACAGCAACGCCGCTCGCCTGCCGGGTGACGTCGTCGATGCCGTGTACAAGCATGTCGCCGACGTCATTCCCCGGGCTTGGGATGAGACGGCAGCCGACCTCGCGCTGACTCAGGAATGGCGAAGGTCGATAGCCCCCGAGTATTCACCGTGGTTCGACGTCGAGAAGATTCCCTATCGCGAGGGCGGCGAACCGAATATCCAGGTCACGGCAGATCGCAAGGTGATGGTGCGGTCACTGGTAGAGGCCGGCGGGCTAGCAGGCTACAGGGTCGGCACGCAGCTCAAAGCCTATGTTCCAACCGAGAAAGCTCGCAGCGCATACAGTACCGGCCCGAAGGCCGACTTCGCCCGCGCCGAGGATTTGATCACGGGGATCGCCGCGATGCAGCAAGAGCGGCGCGCCGCCAAGCGCAAGGTCGAGCCGGAGTGGGAGCAGATCCGCCAGTGGCTCGTTCGCACCTTCAGTGCTGCACCACGCTGAGAGCGGCACCCTAGCCGTCGGCGTGAGATACCAGCGTGTCGCTGTCGGCAGGCGCTCGACACGAGTATCGTCGCTTCGGTGGAGCGCCAGAGGTCGTGATCAGTGACATCATCCCCCGGTCTCCAGTCAACAGGCTCAAGGGTGACTACAACAAGAAGGACCGCCAACGCGAGTTCGACGCTGAACTCGTCTCAGCCGTTGTCGGAATGAGCCGAGCCTTCATAGCGCGCGCGCTTGACCGGCCTGGCACTCGACCTAGAACCTTCACACTCGGCCAGGTCCTGACGTTGCTTGACGTCGACGGTTTCCAGGAAACCTTCGTACCCCGTAGTAAAATCCCGAAATACCTCCTTGGCCATACAACGATGCAGCCAAGTCAGATACCCGCGCTTCGGCGCTCCACGAGGGAGATCGCAGGCGCGACCCTCACGGTCGGCGATGCCCGCGACCTGCTAACGCGCCTTGAGGCAGGCTCGGTGCAATGCGTGGTGACATCGTCACCCTATTGGGGCATGCGCGTGTACGACAACGAGCGGAACATTCGATGGGCCGACGGTGACAGCTGCCCGTATGGTTTCGAGCAAACACCCGAAGGTTTCATTCGCCATACGGTCGAGCTGCTGGTGCTCTTGAAGCCAGCCATCGCACCGGGCGGATCAGTGTGGTGGAACATCATGGATACATACAACACAAGGACGCCTATTCGGGGAAACGCTCGTGAACGGCTCGTGGCTATGGGCGAGGTGCCCGGCGGCCGTAAAGGGTGGACAGAACATGCGGCCTGCCGACACAGCGCTGGCCATATGTACCTTGATGACACAGAGCTAAGCTCTATACCTCCTAGAATCGCCGAGCGCGCCTCACGTACCGGCTACAAGCTCAAGAGTTTCATAACTTGGCGGAAGCACGCAGCAATGCCTGAGCCTGCCAAAAGCCGGGTATCCCGGCAAGCCGAGTACGTTTTGCATCTCTCGATCGACCGTACACCGTTCTTTGATAAGAAAAACTGGCAAACCCTGGACCAAAGGCTCGGAGGGCCCCATCCGCAATATGAATCGCCGGAAAAAATTACCGATATCTGGTGTTTGCCGACGTCGACAGGGAAGAACGGGCACGGTGCAGAATTCCCCCTGGCCCTTGCAGGGCGCTGTATCGCCTTGACCAGTCGCGAGGGCGATCTCGTACTCGATCCGTTTGTGGGGGCAGGGACGACGGCAGTCGCTGCGGTCCTCCTGGGTCGCCGGTGCGTGGGTTATGACATCAGTGAGAAATACATAGACGTGGCAGCGCAACGCCTTGAAATCGCTGGGCGAGAGCGCCAGCTGACTTTCGAGGAGCGTGCAGATGCCGTTGAGTCATCTATCGCTGACGCGGCAGAGGCACGAGCACCAACATCGAGGATTGCTTCCAAGACTTTCCTAACAGCCCCGGATAGTATGTGCACCGAGGCCAGTCAGGAACCGCAGTCCCAGAGCGCCTGATCGACGCTGATGTCTGTAACATCGGGCTAGTGGCTCGATTTGTCAATTCGCACAGACCAAGAGCCTCGGCGCGACATACTCGAATCATCTGATCTGTCTCGTGGCAGCAGGGTCGCTGAAGGTCTTTGCGGTGCCGGTGGTGGCCATAACGGTCTCATGCGGTCAGCGGTGGGCGGCCTGCACTCGTACGTCCATCCCAATGCCATCTGTCTGGAGGAGCAGTGCGGAAACGTCAACATGACCCACAGAGGCTCCAAGATCGCTGGCGGCCCTGCAATTTCTCGTTCCGTCCGGTACGACCGTGCTGTCGGGTTCTTCTCGTCGAACCTGACGGCCTTGGCTGCAGTCGCAATGGGAGATTTCGTAGGCCGCGGTAGTCAGAGGCGGCGATCCTGTTGCCATAAGTGCAGCTCCGAGGTCGCCAACGGCGCACCCAAGCGACCGCTGGATTGCCTGACAACTGTCAGACCTGATACACTGTCAGACAAGTGTCAGACGCACCGTCCTCTGGAGAACGACCCATGCCCATCGTCAAGATGCGGGACCTGCTACGCAACCCGAATACCACAGTGTTCGATGTCCTGGAGGAGGATGGCGAGCCAGTACTGATCACTCGCAACGGTAGTCCGGTGGCGATGATCACCAGGGTCGAGCCTTCAAGAGCCGTCTCGGCCGTGATGTCGGCCCTGCCGGAGTTCGTTGATAGACGGAAGCGCGCTGAACTCGCCAGGAGTGAGGGACGCACGATGTCTTCGAAGGAGATACTCGCGCGTTTGGCGTCCGAACCGACGGCCGCTGAAGATCAAGAACAGAGTCGCGAGGAGGCTCAAGGAACTGGCCCCGGGGAAGCAGAGGCTCAGTCCCACGAAACGGCGCTTGAGGCCATCCTCGGAGAAGTTACCGTGCTCTTCGGCGCTGATGCGGCCCGTGAGATGGCTGACACAGTGAGCGAACGGGTCATCAGAGCCAGCGAGCCGGTCGTCCAGGTCGTCGCAGCCGCCGACCCGGAGTCGACCGACGCGGAGGACCGAGAAATGGAAGAGCGCGTCTATGCGCTGAGTGGGGAGCTCTTCGGACGGCTTCTTCCCCGTGTGTACTGCTGGCAGGTGGCCGACCTGACCTCCGAGCTGCTGCCGGAACTGCAGAGTGGGCCCACCACTCCTGAGCAGATACATCAATCGCTCCGTAAGCACGTTCTCGATGATGTGACGCTGCGTGTTCGACAGTTCAACGAATACGCCGCTCACCGCACCGTTGCCGGTACCGAGCTGAGCCTTCCGCTGTACGAGTACCTGGTGCGTACTTTCGAGCATTTCCAGGAAGCTGGAAAACTCGATCCGACCGTGGACGTCAAAGGATTCACTCCATAGCTGACCTCACCTCCACCGGATGTGGCTCAGCTAGCCATCCGTCCGCTGGAAAGCGACCCCTTTTGCCCGTCCGCAAGCCTAGAGCGAGTCACCGGCCAGGATGTGTTGCTTATAGGTGCCCACGTAGGGGTCAGTCAACTGCTCGGAGCTTGGAACCATCCAAAGAGAAAGGTCAAAAAGAGTCCCGCAGTGCCGGCGACCGCCAGGCCCAAGACGAGGGGCGCCCCCCAAAGATGCTCATATAAGCTGTCCGGCAGGGCCGGGAGAACCCCGATAAGCGGAGCGACGACAGCACAGATCGCGAAGAAAATGACGAGAAATGGCTTCAAGCGGTGGAGTCGCTTCGGCTGGAACACGAAAACCGAGGCGGCGAGAGTGATCCCTGCCGCCAACAGAATCCCAAATGCAGTCGTCATCTTGTCGAGGTTGTTGCCCTTGGTAGACACAGGCGCGAAGAAGAAACCCAGTAGGAAGCCGCCGATGGCAAATACCAGGGGCCACACCCATACATTCGTGCGAAGGCTGTGCCGGATTGGCACCAGGAAGGCCAATCCCTTGAAGTGCTCTTTATCCTCCATCAGCGTTCTTGCTCTCCGCCTCGATCTGTTCAAGGCGTCTCAGGATGGTGGGATGGTCACCGACGCCAGCTGTCTTTAGAAGGATCGGAGCTCTCAGACGTAGTTTTTGGGGTGGGGGCTTGAGGACCTGGCACATGACAACGTAAACATCGATCTCGATGCTTCCCCACTGCCCCTCCTTGCCATACACGGGCCAACCGTTGAACTCAGTCTCAATGTCGAATTCCGTCAACTTCTCGAGTTGCTTAATGAGCCATGCGGTGTGCTTGGTTCTTCCAATGCGAGCCATGTCGTGCTGGAGGATTGATTTCTCACCATCCCATGGGGCATGGTCGACCTTGACCTTTCGCATGCACACCGCTCCTTGGTTCGGCGACAGCTTACGCTAGATTGGTTCAGCTGTCTGTCGGGCGGTAATCCGAGGCTTCGTGTCTTTTGATGTCGCGGCTGGTGGGTGCGGTCCTCGACGCTGGAGCTGTCCGTTGCGATGCTGACCTCGGCCCGTCTTACCAGCGTGGGCGGCCAGCCGTGGTCGGCTGCTCGCCGATCACGGTCACACTGCGGACCTATATCCGCCCCTGACCTGCAAGGATCCGGCAGCGGCGGCATAATGGCGGTTGCGGCGCGTGCGCCGAGCATCCGGGGTGCGGCCTGCTGCGGGCGGCGCAGTCGATGGTGCGGATCAGGGTGCCGCCGGACAGCATTTGGGCGACCAGGCCATCCAGACGCAACGTAATCCGCTGCGCGGCAGCGCCGCCGCTAACAGATGAGTGAGAGCGGGGCGGAGTCACCGGCACTTATATGGCATCTGGTTGGACTGGCACCGCCAAGCATCGCCGGAACAGGACAATCGTGTGCTGCCCCGTGCCCCCGTACCGGGCAGATGCCAGTTGGACCCACATGCCGAGGCTTACGTTCCCGGATGCGCTGACGGGAGCGTCACAGTTCAAGTGGGCCACCGTGTCGCACATCAAGCGGAGCCGGACATGCCCCGTGGACCAATCTGTTACGACCTTCTCTACATCTTCAAGGGCGCGCGGAGCGCGCCGGGCGGTGGCTGGCCGCCGCACCGGGATAGCGCCGCGCAAGTCACGCTAACTCGCAGGCGGTGCAGCATCGGCCCGCAGCTGGTCGGCCGCGACGGGGAAACCGTAGTCGCCGGGCGCCGGCGGCCTTCCTTTGGCCCTGGCGGGCCACGTCGGCGCCGGCGAGCACTCCCCCTGCGGCGCATCGTTCGGGCAGCTGGCCGCAACGATCAGCGGTAGCGCGCGGGGTCACGGAGGCGGCCGTCGCTCCAGCGCCTTCATCGTGAAGCCCTGCAAGATCAGCCGCTAGGGCGCTCGCTACGCTCGCGTCGCTGCGCGATGCCTTCGGCACCCCTGCGGCTGAGTCTTGACAGGGATTCACTGGGCGCCGATCGGAGCGACGTCCGGGTCCGGGCTCCGCCCACGTCTGTAGCCACTATCTGTAGCAACCATCCGGAACCATGCCGCTCTCTGGCGGTCGGGGCATGTGACGAGTCCCACGTCAGGCACCGTGCGGGACACATCGGCCGAGTTTTGCAAGCAGGGGTTCAAGTCCCCTTAGCTCCACCAGGCAAAACACTCGGAAGAAGATCACTAACTAGGGGCGGCGTGCCCGCCACGTGCCCGTTGGGTCGGTCCGTCCGCTTCGCTGGGCACGTTCGAAGGGCATTGGTGACCGGTCGAGCAAGGTCAGATGACGTCTTCCCAGAGTTGCAGTTGCAGCGGGGTCTTCTGGAACACCCTTGCAAACTTCATCTTGAAGTCGCTCATGTCGTTGCACAGCTTCATGACCGCGATCACTTGCTGAATCTGGTTGTTGACGCGCTCACGACCTAGCTTCTGCAGCCACTGATGATGGTTCTGCCCGAATTTCGGATCAGGGTTGATACGACGCAGCTCCCGCCCTACGTCGGGGTCTACAGCATCGTAGACAAACGCCATAACGTACTTGCCCCAGCGAAGCGGACGATACCTGGGCGAGTATTTGATGCCCTCCAGACGTGCCAGTTCGACCCAAAACTCAGTCGGGAACATCCGCGCCCATTCACCCATCTCGTCGGCGATGAACGCCTGGAGCTTGAGTTGGAGCGCCTGCTTCGCCCGCACCTTCTGGTACCCGGTCGCTTCATCGACCAGGGCGATGATGCCGACCTTAGCGCAGGCCCGCACGATGACCTCTGCCATGGCTGCGAGCTTGCGTTGTGACTGCTTAAGCGTGCCAGCGTCGCGCGCGGCAAGGTAGAGGTCGCAGATCTCGACCAGCATCTCCGCCTCATAACCAGTTGCCACGGTCGGGATACCCGGAACGCGGAACTGTACGGCACGCCCGACGATCATGTCCTCACTAAAGGTTGGAAGGCGTTCGAGATAACGCCTGAGATTGCTGGTATCCGCGCCGCCAGTGAGTACCTTCACGACCTCGCCCTGTGTAAGGACGCGCTTTCCGTCGCTGAGAACGTGGCTCTCAAACTGGACGTCCCCGATGTTGAGCAGGCCACGGAACATCGAATGAGGAAGATCGGAGCGCCGACCCACTGGTGGTTCAGGACTGATCTTGCCCTCCTTAGCCCATCGCGTCCGGATCGCATCACGAGCGATCTGGGAACGTTCCGCAGGGGTTAGCTTGTTCGCTCGGGCGTTGCCACCCTTGCTGGCGCCAAGAGATGACAGCTTCTTGGCTGCCGAGATGACCTCGTCGGCTTCTGTGTCCACGGCTACCTCCCGGCCTCCCGGCGTACTTGCTAGGGCAAGAATAGACATGCCCGAGCAAGTACGCCCGCGAAGACACGCCGGGCCAGGCGCATGAAGTTGTCAAGGTTCTGGTGGTACGACCCGGGGCGCCAGCCCGGCCTGGGCAAGATCGCTAAGTGCAGCGGCGATCGCGCGTTGCCGGTCGTCTGTGTCGTGCAGGTAGACCAACGCTGCCCGGGTGCTGGCGTGGCCCATGCGTGCCATGAGTTCCCGCAGGCTTGCTCCGGCCGTCGCGGTCAGGATGTTGCCGGTATGACGCAGATCGTGGAAATGGATCTCGGGCAGCCCTGCCTGGGCGAGCGCGGGCAGCCAGACCCGGCGGCGGAAGTTGCTGCGGCGCAGTAGTGCTCCGTTCGGGCCAGTGAAAACCAGGCCATCGTCGCCAGGCTGGGCATACCGATCCAGATGATCATGCAGGCTGGGAACGAGTAGGGGCGGGAGTTGGACGGTGCGCCGACCAGCCGCCGACTTCGGCGGACCGAAGAAGAGTGCTCCGCGGTCGGTCTCGGTCAACGAGGAGGCCACCCGTACTGTGCAAGCGTCAAGCGGCGCCGCTACGCGGCGCCGGGTCCGGCGCTCCCCGCGCCGTGCTATGCGCTTGGGGCGCCCGCCCGGCGCGCCCGCGCCGTCCCAGCCCGATGCCTTGTTAGCCTTCCTCAGCTCGGCCCTGACCGTCGCGCTGACCGCAGTGGCGATGCGCCGGTCGCGCTCGGGGACGATGCGGCCAGGCGGGGACCCCGTTGTGAGCGCTAGAGCAAGTCGTCTAGGTCCTCTACTACATCGACCCAATCAGCTGGGTCGCCGTACCTTTCCGGAACTACGTCGTCATACCCTTCCGGAAATATGTCGCCGCCGTACCCTTCCGAAACCAGTTCATCGAATTCTCGTAGTAGGGGGTAACCCAAGTCCGGCTCGACTGCGGCGATGTAGCACGCCCAGCCCAACAGGCGATGCCGTTTCATTTCCTCTTCCTCACCGCCGAACTCTGCCATATAGGTGTCGTAACCGAATTTTGAAATCATGTGCAATATCCATCGCATCCGGCGCTTTATCTTTCGCGGGATCCGTGGCCTGTCCGCTTCCCCGACATACAAGCCGGTGACGTATTGCCGCCCGCCCCGGCGCATGAAAGCGGTCTTGCGCGTATTTACCGACCAGCCAGCGTCGTCGAGAATTCGGTCGATGTCCGCTAGGTGGCGGTCAGTGACCTCGCCAGAAAATGTGAGATCGTCCACATAGCGCGTAAACGATAGGCCCACCGACTGCACATACTCGGCAAGGGAGCGGTCTGTGCTCAGGAAGACCAAATTAGACAAGAAGGGTGACGTGCTTAGCCCAATTGGCAGCTTGCTGGCAATAGTAACGATGCTGACAGCAGTGTCCGCGGCCTTCTCCTCGTAGCCCTGTGCTTGCAACGAAGCTTTTATCATTGCAGAGCTAATCGACGGAAAGAAGTCCTCAAGATCCACACGCAATACGCATGATTTACCGAGGTGTTGGCTCGCATTGCTGACCGTGGAACGCTTGCGAACAAATCCGTGGACATGGTCGGGCGCCTCGTACGGCAACAGGGCTGTGAAGCTTCGGTGCAGGTTTTTGGAAATGGCGTCAAATGGTGGTCTCGGCATTACTATTTCGCGTATGCCGCCGTGCTTCTTACGAGATGTCCACGTAGTATAGAGTCGTCCGGCGCCCGCGGGAAGGGCCGACGATAGCTTTTCCAAGAGTTCAACCGATACGCCCGCGTGCGCGGCGAGGTCATCAACCGAGAATGGCACTAGTCCCCTTCCTGCGGTGGGACTTCTGACGGTAGGGTCGCACTCGCATCCAAGGGCTATCAAGCAACGCACGCGAACTCGCGCACAAGGTTGACTGCGACCCTACCTGAGATGTAAGCCTACCACGTGTCAATGAAGCGGGTCCTTCCGACTAGAGAGGCGGCCGTGCTCGAACGAATAGAGAATAGAAATGAACGGCTCAATCTCGCGAAACGCCCTATAAGGCCAGTTTTCCGGGTTCGTGGTACAGTCCGCTTGGAGCCACCTGGTTACGGCTGACATGACATAGTCCACGATAGCCATGGACATGTAATCAGCCTTGGCGGCCATCACGATCTTCAGCTGCGGCAAGGGTCCAGCTTTGCCGAGCGTTTCGTATGCCCGCCTGGTGGCACTATCAGGAAGCCGGCGAATAATCGACCCCATGCCGTCGCTCTGCTCTATAATGCAAAGCAACTCAGGTTCATCGCGATGTCGGATCAATAGATCACTTAGCAACTTTACGTACATGAACTCGATCCGCTCGGCTTCCGTGTTGCCAGGAACCCCAGTTCGATCGGTAACGACCATGTATGCTCTAAAGAAAAGGGTCTGTATCAGATCTAGAAATGGGCCGGAGACGTCTAGTGGGTCGGTCGAGCTGTGAAATCCGTTCCTGCGAAATTTTTCGTAACCGGGATGTCCGACGAAGCTGCCCTTGGCGCATAGGCGCTTATACAGATCCTGAACCCGTTTCTCTACATCATCTGCATCGTCACCCAGTTCAACCGCACCGACGATCAGTGGCTGGGAGACATTTCCGTTCCCTGACTCGTCCAGGAATAGCTTCACCGCATTAGGCCTTTCGTGAGGCCCGGCCGTTGCACTGCCCCGACCGTGCGAGTCTTGCAATGTGGTGGTCAGGGGTGGGGTCGAACCGCCGACCGCCCGCTTTGCAGACTGCCGGACCAACAAGCCCTGGGACTTCCGCAACCACTGAGCGCCTCACCCGCTTCAGATCGTGCCTACGGATGACGGGCCGGTCAACCCGGCATGATCCTTTGACCTGGCCCCTCCACACCAGCACACCCCACTGGCGCGGAGCCTCTGCCAGCCCAAAGCATCATGCCGCCGCTGCGCGGTCCGGCTGACAGTCCCGCCAGCCTCCGGGGTTCTGGCAGCTATCGGGTGAGGCACCCATCCGCCGATATCAGGAGCCAGCCATGCGCCAGCCCTTCCGCCTCCTTGTTACCGACAGCCGCACCTGGGACGACATTCCCGTTGTCGAGCACGCCCCGGCTGCCATCCTGGCCCGCCACACCGAGGGAAGGAGGTCAGCGTAAGCGTGGTACCGCCATGCACTAAGGCCTTCACTCTACACTGAGGCCTATGGCTAAACGCGACGCGCCGGGGTCGCCTGCCTGCCAGGCCGACGAAGATGCGGAGAGCACACTTTCGCTTGGTCAATCCGTTTTGTGGGATGAAATTACAAGCGACGAAATAGAAGCGTTTGAGAGTGCGCTTGACACGGCACGCGACGAGCATGACATGCAGCACTTTCTCGAAGCTAACCCCCGCATTCTAATACAGCATCTCGTCGGAGGACACGGTACATGGGTTATACCAAAGAAACGTCTCGGCTCAGAGCACGAGACGGATTTCGTAATTGCACAGAGAATTTCTGGCGACTTTATATGGTATGCCGTTGAGCTTGAGCGTCCACAAGCAAAGATGTTCAATAAGAACGGCGATCCGTCCGCTGCCCTAACGCATGCCCTGCGTCAAATCAGCGACTGGCGAGACTGGCTTTCCCAAAACCGCGACTATGCAGCCAAGCCTCGTGAGCGTTCAGGCCTCGGCCTAACTGGGATTGACCCGGAGCTTGAAGGACTAATCATCATCGGAAGGGATGCTGAGCTTGACCAGCGCGCAACTGTATCTCGGCGGCGGCGACTGGAGCGAATCCACAGGATCAAGATTGAGACCTATGACTGGTTGCTCTTCCAGGCGAGCGAGCGCTTGAAAGTCCTGGACAAACGGGCTAGAGGCATGGCAACCACTATAAGCAAACCGCATCCCATCACGGAACTGGTTTGGACGCTCCTCAATAACCCGCCACCACAGAAACCAGCAAGCAAGGCAGTGCAAGAAGTTTTCGGGGGGACATGGACCGGATGGGCAAACACTAGCGTAGTTCGGGGAGACATCGAATGGGAAGGAGTAGAAATCTGGCCAGGTACCGACTCTGACGACGATGTGATAGCACCCATCCAGGTTGTCTACGCGCATGGAATGTCAGTCGATAAACTCTTGCACCCAGGCGATTGGAAGGAATGGATCGATCACGTTATACGCGATCTTGATGCTAAGTATAGCCTGCTTGTTACCGAGATTGCGCCTGCTGACAGCCTCCAGGAAATCCTTAGCCTGGAGAGAGATGGAACTTGGTATGCTTCTGATTGTTTTGACAGGCGGGGTGAGACGTGGCTCTTGCGCCTCGACATACTAGTTTGCTTGCCTCCAGCTATTACTTACGAGGAGAAGAGAAACAGGGTAGCCGCTGCTCGTGAAGTTTTTCAACGCTACATCCCGCACCCAGCCGTAAAGCGGGAGAAAAAACTGAAGGCGGAGAGAGAAGCTGAACTTAAGATAATCTCACTTTCGCTCACTCCTGGCGATACGGTAACTCATGATGTGTATGGCCTTGGTACGGTCGTTTCTACATTCGGTTCCGGCAGTGAATCTGAAGCTGCAATCGACTTTGGAACAAAATTTGGCCTCAAGCACCTCCTTCTAGCTTACGCTCCCCTGCATAGGCTGTGATGGGATTTTCCGATATCTCTAGATAATGAATGCGCGAGTCGGCTACTGTACGGCGCGGGCAAGACATCATCGGGGCTCAGAACGCACAGCAGTGAGTCGGCTGGAAGCAAAGGTTCGTCGCCCGGGAGATACCACCAATCTCCCACTTGAGCGCGACCCTCTCATCCTAGTGCCGTAGCAGGTCACGTTTGCCCCGTGGGCGGCCTGGGCGGGTAGCTGTCGCGGGCCCCGCTGATCCTTGAGACTGGCGGGG
>Ga0335081_10004998_pt1 | contig 20961 bp, 23 predicted proteins | sample Lox_Sample_35_FD_206713 | JGI IMG/M metagenome (GOLD analysis project Ga0335081, IMG submission 206713) | Soil microbial communities from Loxahatchee National Wildlife Refuge, Florida, United States - Lox_Sample_3.5 | ecosystem: Environmental > Terrestrial > Soil > Wetlands | place: USA... | reverse complement strand
GTCGCGAGCAGCCCGTCCGGGCTGAACGCCACACTGGTGACCGTGCTGGCGTGGCCGGTCAGGGTGCGGAGGCAGTCACCGGTGGCCGGGTCCCACAGCCGCGCCGTCTCGTCGGGGCTCGCGGTGGCGAGCAGCCGCCCATCCGGGCTGAACGCCACAAGCCAGACCGTGCTGGCGTGGCCGGTCAGGATGCGGAGGCAGTCACCGGTGGCCGGGTCCCACACCCGCGCCGTCTCGTCGAGGCTCGCGGTGGCGAGCAGCCGCCCATCCGGGCTGAACGCCACACTGTAGACCTCACTGGTGTGGCCGGCGAGGGTGCGCAGGCAGTCGCCGATGTCAAGGAAGTAACGGGCGGTGCCAGCGACGCGGGGGATGTCGGTGTCGGCGACTTCCTGGAGGCGCCGGCGTGCGGTGGCCGCGCGGGAGGGGTCGCCGCTGGTGAGCCAGGCGCCGAGTGCGGTCACGGCTCCGATGCGGATGTCCGGGTAGGAGCTGTCCAGCCCGGCCCGCAGTGATTCGGGGATGATCGTGGGTCCGGCGGGGTTGCGGGCGAGCAGGATTATCCCTTCGGCCCCGTACAGCCAGCGTTGCGGGGTCTGCGCGGCCCCGGCCGCCTGGACCTGGTCGAAGACGTAGGCGTAGGCGTCATCGACTGAGACGAGCCCGTCGTGGTCGGTGTCGGCCTCACCGGTACGCAGGCCCTGGACCAGGGCGGCGGTGAACACCGACCCGGGCGTGGCCGCGTCGGTGGGCTCGCCTTCGAAGGAGTATTCGGTGTCGGTGGAGGCGGTTAATACCACCCGCCCGCGTCCCTGGCCGACGAAGCGGTCTTGCAGGCCGAGGTCGGTCGCGCCCTTGGTGTGGGCGAATGCGCCGCTGAAGCAGGAATCCAGGATGAGGACCTGGCGACGGGCCCGGCAGTCCTCCAGCTGGTCCAGTATCCAGGCCGCCTCGACCCCGGTCGACCTGAGCCGGTCCTTGCGGGTGTCGGTGGCGGCGAAGTACAGCCGTCGGCGGGCGTCCAGCAGCCCGTGACAGGACAGGTAGACCAGCAGCAGGTCCCCGGTGCCCCGGCCGTCCAGGAAGTCCTCGATGGCCAGGCGGATCTGCTGCGCTGACTGGTCGATGACGGTGGTGACGGCGAAGCCGCCGATGCCGGGATCGGCCAAGACCTGCGCCAGGTCGGCGGCGTCCAGGGCCGGGGCTCGCAGCCGCCCCAGCCCTGGATCGGCGGTATACGTGCCGGTCGCTACCACCAGGGCCAGCCGGCGCTCGGACGGAGGATCAGCCGCCGGGGGCATGGCGGGCCAGCCAGGCCTCGATGATCTTCTCCTGCTGCTGCGAGGTAACGCCGGTCACCTTTAGCGCGTCCCCGCCGATGCTGACCTCCACGGTCCGGCCCGTCCGCGCGCTCCACCCGCGTACGGCGGCCACCACGGCGCGCAACCCATCCAGGGTCCCGAACTGGGCCACTAGCCAGCCGATCACGTCCCCTAGCCCCTTGGCGCCCTCCGGGGCCGTCTCGGCGGTGAGAGGGGCAATCGAGGCCCCGTCTACACTGAGCAGTTCGGCGTGCAGCTCTGCGGCCAGGTCCGCCAGCTCCTCGGCGTCGCTGTCGGCCACCGGCAGCACGTGCACGATCAGCCCATCCACGTCCACCGCGACCCACCCCTCCGACGATCCAGACCCTGATATTGTGCCACCGCCTACGCAGGTCACCCGGGGTTCTCGGCACCATCTGGATGCCGAACGGGGCAGGCCGCCCCGTGCCGCAGGCCGGGTCCGGGTGGTGTCCGTCGTCGCGCTGTCAAGCCTTTAATGCCCTGCCTTCCGTGACGGCCCGAAAGGGCAGCAGCTGCTGCTCGAGAAGGACACCACGGGAGGCTTGGCGGAACGTCACTTTGGACGAATTCACTGCCCTTGGCCTGCGCCCCGCCACCGCGATCTCCCGCCGCGCACCCGCCACATCCTGCGGACCTGCATGATGACCGCCTGACCGTCACCATCGGCGCAGACTCCCCCGGCGGGCACACGTGGGCCATCAGCCCGCCAGCGCACGTCTGCGGGCAGCTACGGCGCTACCGCGGGGTTCGCCCTGTCACGGGGTGCTGGTAACAACGGCGCCAGGAACGGCGTTAGACCGTCCAGTTTGCTGAACATCGCTGGCAAGGGCAGGGATTATGCGTACGGCCCTTGCTGGCGGCGCCGGAACGGGTTGTACGCCTCATAGGACGGGATATCGGTTTCGCCGCGCCGGTAGCGTTCAGCGGCGAAGGCTCCGAAGCTGGGCCGGCACCCGTACCGCCGCAAAATCGCGACGCTGCTGGCAACGGTGCGCTGGCTGGAGGTCACCGCCACCGATGACGCCCTGGAGCTGTTCGACGTATTCATGTCCAGCGAGCTGATCGGGCGGGCGGGCAAGGCGGCGGATAAGGAGAAGCTGCGTCGCCAGGCCGGCTACGCCCGGTACGCCGGGGTCCTCAGGGCGGCGGTGGAGGTGCTGTTCGAGGCCGCCGGGTGGGGCGAGAACGTCTCCCTCGAAGCGGTGTGGGAGGCGATCGACAACGCGGTCGGGTCACGGGCACGGCTGCGGGCGGCGGTGGAAGGGGTGCAGGAGTTCATCCCGCCCCCGGACGCGGATCCGGATGGGCAGTGGCGGGCCATGGTTGTCGAGCGGTACGCCACGGTGCGCGGATTCGTGAAGATGCTATGCCGGGTGATCGAGTTCGAGGCGACCGCCGACGCGCAGAAAGTACTCACCGCCGTGCGCGACCTGCCTGGCCTGCTCGATGCCCGGCCCACCGGGCGGGTACCGAAGGACTACCTGGACGCCCGCCGGGTCAGCGTGGACCTGGTGCCGGGCGGCTGGTGGCAGCGGCTGGTGTTCCCCAAGGGCCGCCCGGAAGGCACCGTGGACCGCAACGCCTACGTGTTCTGCGTACTCGAGCTGTTCCACACGGGCCTGCGCCACCGCGACATCTTCGCCGCCGTCTCCGACCGCTGGTCGGACCCGCGCGCCAGGCTGCTGGCCGGATCGCGGTGGGACGACGCGAAGGGCGCGGCGCTGAGCGCCCTGCACCTGCCCGAAGACCCAGACGCGCTGCTGGCCGCGCATACCGCCGACCTGGACACCGCCTGGCGGGCCACGGCCGGCGGCATCATTCCCAATGGTGACGTCAGCGTCGATGCCGAGGGGCGGCTGCATGTCGGCAAGGACAATGCCCTGGACGAGTCGGCGAGCCTGATCGACCTGCGCCGGCGCACCGCCGGGATGCTGCCCGGGGTGGACCTGCCCGAGATGATCCTGGAGGTGATGGCCGAGCACCCGGCGTTTGCGTCGGCGTTCACCGCGGTGTCCGGCGGCACCACCCGGCTCAAGGACATGCACATCTCGATCGCGGCCCTGCTCACGGCGCACTCGCTCAACATCGGGTTCGGCCCGGTGCTCGCCGATGCCGACGCGCTGACCCGCAATCGGCTGGCGCACGTCGACCAGCACTACCTGCGGCCGGAGAACTACGCCGCCGCCAACGCTGTGCTCGTCGAGGCCCAGGCCGCGATCGGCCTGGCGCAGACGTGGGGCGGCGGGATGGTCGCCGCGGTGGACGGAATGCGTTTCGTCGTCCCGGTCCGCACCGCCGACGCCAGGCCAAACCCGAAATACTTCGCCCGCAAACGTGGCGTTACCTGGCTGAACATGATCTCCGACCAGGCGGTGGGCCTGGCTGGCAAGGTGATCTCCGGTACGCCCAAGGACACCCTGCATGTGGTGGACCTGGTCTACAACCCCGACGGCGGGCCACGGCCCGAGGTCCTGATCACCGATCAGGGTTCCTACTCCGACGTCGTGTTCGGCATCCTCACCCTGCTCGGCTTCGACTACCGCCCGGTGCTGGCGGACCTCCCCGACGCGAAGCTGTGGCGGATCAACGCCAGCGCCGACTACGGCACCCTGGACAAGACCGCCCGCGGCCGCCTCGACCTCGACAAGATCCGCCGGCACTGGCCGGACATCCTGCGCGTGATCGCCTCCGTGCACACCAGGGAGATCTCCGCCCATGACGTGATCCGCATCCTGCAGCACGACGGACGGCTCACCCAGCTCGGCGAGGCCATCGCCAGCTACGGGCGCATCTTCAAGACCCTGCACGTGCTGACCTTCGCCGACGATCCCGCCTACCGGCGGCAGCTCAAGGCCATGCGCAACCTCCAGGAAGGACGCCACGGGCCGGGCCGGCACCTCTTCCACGGCCGCAAAGGTGAGCTGCACAGGGCCTACCACGCTGGCATGGAAGACCAGCTCGGCGCGCTCGGCCTGGTGCTCAACTGCGTCACCCTGTGGAACACCCTTTACCTCGACCACGCCCTCAGCGCGCTGCGCGCCCAGGGTTACCCAGTGAAAGACAAGGCACTGCCGATGCTGACGAACCGGACTTCGAATACCTCTACGGCGGGCAGCATACCTACGCCCCGGCCTCCACCCTCATCCCCGCAACGCAGGCCCTGGGAGCACTCCGCGAATTCCACCAGCGCCGCGGGCATCGCCCCGAAAACATCGCCTGGCAGCAAACCTAGGGCTGGACCACGACCTTGCCGGTCGCCAGGTTCGCCTCCATGTAGCGGTGCGCTTCGGCAATCTGGTCGAGGGTGAACACCCGGTCCAGGTTGGCGTGGTAGACGCCGCGCTCGACTCCGCGGACGACGTGTTCGAGCGGCTGCTGCCCGGCCGCGCCCTTCAGGTCGTCGCTGTGGAACGTGGTGAGCTTGGCACCGGACGGGATCATCGCGACTGGCTCGAACGCCTCGATCACCCAGTCGTAGCTGAGCATGCCGACGACGCAGACGGTGCCGCCCGGCCTGACCACGCGCAGCGAGTCCAGCGCCGAGTGCGCGCCGACCAGGTCGAGGACATAGTCCGGGGCCAGGTCCTTGACCGCCTCCGCCCCAGTGTCGACGATCACCTCGTGGGCGCCGCGGTCGGTCAGCAGAGCTGTCTTCGCCGGGTTGCGGGTGGTCGCGATCGTAGTCAGGTTCCGGTCGCGGGCCAGTGACACGGCGGCCATGCCCACTGAGGAGCTGCCGCCGCGGACCAGCAGCGTCCGCGGCCGCCCGTCGTTCGGGATGCCGAGGGCGTGCATCGCGCCCCATGCGGTGAGGTAGGTTTCCGGCAGCGCCGCGAACACCGGCCAATCCAGGGCGGTGCGGACCGGTATCAGCAGGTCATCCGGGAGCAGCGCGTACTCGGCGTAGCTGCCGTCGAACGCGCGGCCCATCCCGCCCATGACGGCCGCAACCGTGGTGCCAGCGGGCAGCGCCGGGTTGACGGAGCCCGCGATCACGCCGACGCACTCGATGCCGAGGATCCGCGGGAACGTCACGTCCGGTGAGTAGCCGAGCCGGGTCATGATCTCCGACCGGTTGAGCCCGAACGCCTTCACCTGGACGAGGGTCCAGCCTTCCCGCGGCTCCGGCCTCGGTACCTCCCGCACCGCGAGGACACCGGGCGGGCCCGGCCGCTCCGCCACCGCCGCCCGCATCACCCCTGCCACGGATAGAACTGTATGCGACTCCCTTCGTGCAGGCAGAGGTCCGCGCAAGGCTGCCGCGAGCGTCTGCTACCGACCGTCCCGGTGAATTACATGGCTCATTCAATTCGCAGCGGGCACGAACCTGCACCCTTTACGACGATCACTGGGGCGGCGTACGCCCGGTCCGGGCCCCCGCCGGTGATCATGTCGTTAATCGTTCGATTCTCGACAGGCCGGATAGGACGACCGCCAGCGTCCCGCGGGGTCCGGGCCCGGAGAACGACGGGCCAGCGGCCGATCGCAGCCGCGGTACGGGCATGACCTGTCATGTCCACGGTATGCTGTCGTCCTGGGGCTGAGCCCCGGTTCGCCGCGGGCACATCCACGCGGTAGCCATGCGGAAGCTCACCCCGCCCGGCACACTTCACGCCGCGCGCCAGGCTACCCGGCGCTGAAGCCACCCCCCTTGGGAAGACCCGGATTCCGCTGTCACCCAGCGGAAGATCAACTATTTGGGCCCCTGGGCGCACGGTCCTTACCCAATGCCCCGGCTGGCCCGGCGCATTCCCGGCAAGCTGATGGACGGGCACCTCCGAACCTCGCAAAGGAGTTCGCGCGATGAGCATCCTCATCCGCAACACGACGACGCTCGAATGCGGCATCGACCGGCGCGTCGGCCGCGCAGGCCACGGCGAGCACGGCGGGTGGTCGCTGAGCCAGGGCACAACGATTATCTGCTTGTGCGGCGAGCGGCTGTTCGGGCTGGCCGACCTGAAGGCGGCGGAGGCCGCGGAAGGGGCAAGCACTGTCGTCATGGGCCCGAACGTGCTCGTCGGCGGGTATCAGGCAGACGCCGGGAACTTGAACGTCCAAATCCTGGTGAGAAATATTGCCTTGCAGAAACAAGTGGCCATAATCTACACGACGGACAACTGGTTTACCTGCCACAACGCCTTCGGTATCTACTCGCGGCCGTTCGCGCCAGCCAGCACGCCGCATCAACTCAATACCGAATTGTGGAACATCGGTCCGGTCGCCGCAGGCACAACAGGCCAGTTCGCGGCTTTTTATACTGTCGCCGGAGCCACCTATTGGGACAACAACTCCGGCCTCAATTACTCATTCGGGCCTCGCGAAGGAGTTCGCGCGATGAGCACCCTCATCCGCAACACGACGACGCTCGAATGCGGCATCGACTGGCGCGTCGGCCGCGCAGGCCACGGCGAGCACGGCGGGTGGTCGCTGAGCCAGGGCACAACGATTATCTGCTCGTGCGGCGGGCGGCTGTTCGAGCTGGCTGACCTGAAGGCGGCGGCGTGATGGCGGAACCCGCATCCCCCTGCCGTCCCGCATGGCGGGCAACAAGCAGCGACGAAAGCCACAGGCACGCTACCGGCGTAGCCGCTTGACCGGGTCATACCGCGACCGGACGACCTCCGGCCCAGCCCTGCGGGCCCATTGCCCCTATCGGGGGTACAGCCAAGATAAGCGTGAAACCCGCAGTAGGAAGCGTTTCCCCTGGTCAGCGGGGGTGCCTGTGAATCGAGCGGGGGGACTCCCACGTGGGTGGTCCAGAGCTTCAGAGAACCCGAAGCTTTCGGCCGAAAGACCTGGTCAACGGCTTCAGAGAACAGGCAGTCCCTCTGGCGGCCAGACCCGGCGGCGAGGACGGGCGAGGGCCTCGACGCATGGCGAGGTCGGCCCACTGTGGGTTTCGTGCTTATCTTGGCCGTACCCCTACATGGCTGCCGTCCGTTGGCTCGCGCCGCGTCACCGCCGCCGCCTGCCTGGACCCGGCCACCGGCCGGGCGCGGCTTTCTCGCGAGATGGCCGCGCCCATGCGGCTCCTCCGGCTGCCGGGCAGAAGCGCCGGTGGCTGAGGCGTCCGCGGACGTGACCGGTCTCCCGGCGGGGGCCAAGCATCACGGCTACTCCCGCTTGCCGGCCGGTGAGTGTTTCCCGTCACCTGACGTCGGGTGCAGCCGGCGGCGCGCGAGTTCCGGATGTCCGTGAACGATCGTTCACGTTACAAGCAAGGATCTTGGCGTTTGCCCAGGTGGAGCGTGTAACGCGACCCGTGTCCGCGCCTTTGTAAAACTGTCGGGGGTTCGCGATACGGTTCGCGCCATGCGGATCGGCTACGGACGGGTCTCCACCCGCGACCAGAACCCCAACGCCCAGCACGATGCCCTCACTGTGGCCGGCTGCGAACAGATCTTCACCGACAAGGCCTCCGGCAAGCTCGCCCGCCGCCCCGAACTGGACAAGGCGCTACTGGTCGCGCACCGCCGCGGCGACCAGCTCGTCGTCACCAAGCTCGACCGGCTCGGCCGATCCCTCGAACACCTCATCGAGCTGTCCGGCCAGCTGCAAGAGCGCGGCGTCGACCTGGTCGTGCTCGACCAGGGCATCGACACCTCCACCGCGGTCGGCCGCATGTTCTTCCAGATCCTCGGCGCGATCGCCGAGTTCGAGCACGCCCTCATGTCCGAGCGCACCCTTGACGGCCTGGCCGCCGCCCGCGCCCGCGGCCGCACCGGCGGCCAGAAACCCAAGCTCACCCCACGCCAGGCCCGCATCGCCCAGGACATGTACGAAGAGGCCGGACCCGACGGCCGCCGCGTCCATACGGTCGCCCAGATCGCCGCGGAGTTCGGCGTCACCCGCCCCACCATCTACCGCCACCTCGCCGAGCTCCCCGCCAGCGAGACCCGCCCGGCGCTGCCAGACGACACCCGGCCCTCACCGACCGTGGAGCACTACGACCGGCTCCTCTCCGCAGAGCCCGGTACCACCGCCATCCGTCGCTGACTACGACCAGTTGCTCACCACGCCAAGCGCCGCTGACAACCCGCGAGAGATCTCACCGGGCACGTCGGGATCGCGCAGGGCGAACGAGTAGTGGCGATGGACGTTGATGTGGCGGTACTCGCAGGCCGAGAGACTGGCCGCGTCGGCGCCTGCCACGGGGTAACCCTTGGGCGCGCAGTGTGCTCGGTCACGCACCCAGCACTGGGCCGATCAGAAACAATCCACTACCGCTGTTTTTTACAAGATCAGGCGTCGAGGGCCGCACCCGACCGGGCACCCGGAGTCAATCAGAGGGGGCATGATTGCGCCTGTTCCGTCGGCCTCGCCAGGCAGCTCCGAGCGCCCGGACGGGAACCGGCCCCTTCGCGATGAAGAACTTCAGCCACAGCCTCGACGGCCCTGTCCGGCCAGTCAGCAGGTTGAGCTCATCGCCGACGAGCGTCCAGTGCTCGATCAGTTCGTCTTCGTCCAGCACACGTGCCACGGCGTCGGCCCCTCCGGCGGACAGGCAATGCCTTCACCCCACGAATCCACCGGGCACTACTGAGGTTGTTGCCGCACCGCGGTGAGGTTGCCACGCACTATCTTCGTCTGGGGGTGGTCCTGGCCCAGGACCCGCACGCTGTCGGCGAGGGTCTGCTCGTACAGGGGGATGGCCCGGTCTAGGTCCCCTGCTGACTCATGAGCGTAGGCGAGGTTGTTGCGGGAGGCCAAGGTCTGGGGGTGGTCCTGGCCCAGGACCCGCACGCTGTCGGCGAGGGCCTGTTCGAACAGCAGGATGGCCCGGCCCGGGTCCCCCGCCGCCTCGTAGGCACCGGCGAGGTTGCTGCGGGATACCAGGGTGTCGGGGTGATCCTGGCCCAGGACCCGCTGCCGGTCGGCGAGGGTCTGCTCGAACAGGGGGATGGCCCGGCCGACATCACCCGCTACCTCGTGGGCGTAGGCGAGGTTGTTGCGGACCAGCAGGGTCTGGGGGTGGTCCTGGCCCAGGAGCCGTACGCTGTCGGCGAGGGCCTGTTCGAACAGCAGGATGGCCCGGTCCAGGTCCCCGGCCGCCTGGTAGGCGCCGGCCAGGTTGTTGCGGGAGGCCAAGGTCTTGGGGTGGTCCTCGCCCAGGACCCGCTGCCGGTCGGCGAGGGTCCGCTGGGACAGGCGGATGGCCCGGTCCAGGTCCCCGGCCTTCTGGTAGACGCCGGCGAGGTTGCTGCGGGATATCAGGGTGTCGGGGTGGTCCTGGCCCAGGACCCGCTGCCGGTCGGCGAGGGTCCGCTCATAAAGGGAGATGGCCCGGCCCAGGTCGCCCGCCGACTGGTAGACGCCGGCCAGGTTGTTGCGGGAGGTCAGGGTGTCGGGGTGGTCCTGGCCCAGGACCCGCTGCCGGTCGGCGAGGGCGCGCTGGAGGTACCCAGCCGCGCGGGCGACCTGGCCCTGATCGTGGAGGAACGATCCGGCCTGGCCGAGGACGTAGGCGGTGGTTTCGGTATCAGCGGCTGGTGGCGTGTGGCTGGCCAGGGCGTCGATGTGCGGAAGCAGCATCCGCCACGCCGGCCATCCCGCCGGGTCCTCCCAGTCCGGACCGGGGAGGGCGGCGGCTAGCTGGCGGGTGCCTTGGGCACGGGCCTCGGCTATGGCCTCGGGGCTGCGATGGGGGTCGCCCAGGTCGGCGGTCCGGGTCACCGCCTGCACCAGCCGGTGCATGCCGAGCACGTGGTTGTCGGCGGTGATCATGCTGTAGGCGGCCAGGCGCCCGACCGCCCGCAGCAGCGCAGGCGGTCCGGCCAGCCCGTCCAGCAGGGTCCGGGGGATACCCTCAGGGGCGTACCAGGCCAGGATCCGCAGCACCTGCCCGGCCAGCGGGTCATCAGCGAGCCGGTCCAGGGTGATCCGCCAGATCCGGGCGATCGTGCGCTCGGATACTGTGTCCTCGTCCCCGGTCGCGTACAGATGGGCCGGGTGCTCGGCCAGCAGTCGCAGATAGTCGCGGGGACCAAGTCCGCTCTGGCCCATGTACGCCCCGGCCTGTGAGAGGGCCAGCGGCAGGAACCCCAGCTCCGCGCACAGCCCGGCACCCCCATCCAGGTCGTCCGGCGCAACGCGAAGGATTCCGGCCAGTAGCACCAGTGCCTCGTCCGGCTCGAGCACCCCTAGCCGCAAAGCCGCCGCACCCACACGATGCCAGCCGGTCGCCCGGCGGCTGGTGGCCAGGAAACGCCCGCCTCCGCCGCCGAGGCGGGCGAGCAGCGGCGCGATGTCGTTAACCGAGTTCACGTTGTCGAGGATCAGCAGCCACCGATCGTGGGCGGCCAGCCACGCCGTCGCGCGTTCGGCCAGCGCATCCGAGGACAAGATTTCGTCGAGCTGAGGTTCGAGCGCGATCGCGAAGCGCCCCAGGCCCGCCTCTATCCCAGCCGGGTCCTCGGCGCTCACCCACACCACCTGCGTGTACTCGCCCGCGTGGAGCAGCGCGTACCGGGCCGCCAGGGCGGACTTGCCGATTCCGCCGAGCCCGTGGACCGCCTGCACGACTACACCGGGCCCGTCGGCTAGGACGCGTTCCAGGTCGGCCAGCTCCCCGGTGCGTCCCACGAACAGCGGCACGTGACCGGGAATCCCGACCGGCCCGGACGCCGGGGGCACGTCACCGGCCGGCGGCAGCGGCCCGACGGTGGTGACACGGACCGGCGAATAGTCCCCGGTGGTGATCGGGGCGTAGTTGTCCCCGGCCACGCTGACCGACCCCTGACCTGGACCGGCCCCCGCGCCCATCACCCCAGCCCCGGGGCGGGTGCGCTAAGAGCCCGGCTGGCACCCTGTTCTGCGCTCATCCCAGGCCGAGGATCGGGGAGTGGTCGCCGGTGCTGATCGGCGCGCTGCTGTCGCCGGCGATCGCCACCGACCGGTCACCGGTCGCGCTGGCCTGCCGGGCCGGGGGAAGCATCTCGGCCAGCTCCGATATGAGCTGCGGGTTCTGCGTCAGGATCTTGCGTAGCTGCAGACGCAGCGCGGCTACCGCATCTGGGTCCTGCCCGTCCGCCGCCAGATCCGTCACCGCCGTCTCCAGCGGTGCGCGCTGCGGGGTGTGGTGCAGGATCTTGGCCAGTATCCGGCGGCCCAGGCTAACCGTCGCGTCCGCCGCGGCGTCCTCCGCCCGGGTGAGTACCCCAGTCCCGTACGCCCCCACGGCAGCACCGATCGCCGGGACGATCTGGCCCAGGATCACATCCACTTCGGGCACGACCATATTCCCCCACTACGGCACTGACGTGACACCGACCTCAAGACGGTGCGGGTCATCCGCCGCACGCTCAACCGCGCGGCCGCCGTAGTCCGGCATCCAGGCATAGCCGGCGTCTGTCCTGGTCCAGGTCCCGCTCACTGCCCCGCCTCCATTTCGGCTTCCCGCGCTGCGGTGAGGGTCTGATGGGCGGCTTCCCAGCGGGCGTACGCCTCGTGGACGGATCCGGGGTGCCGCAAGACCTCCGGGACGCTGGCAACGGCCCGGCGGTCAGCGTCAGCGCGGTTAACGGCCCTGACGAGCTCGGCCAGGCTGGCGCTCATGATCCGGCCTCCGGTCCCCTGGCCTCGGCGGCCCGGGCCGCCTCCATCTCGGAGGCCTGCCTCCCGAGCCAGCTGAGGTGGTTCATGCCTGCGGTCAGGCTGGCCTCAAATGAGGCGAAGGCATCGCGCTCGTAGAGGTTCCTGGCCGGCATGCCTGCCAGCCAGCGGGCATGCGCGGCGGCCGCCCGGTCGCTGGGTGTGTGCTCGCGGACACCGGACCGGACCTCGTGCGTGACGCCCTGGGCGACGTCGGCGGCGCCTTGCGCCGCCCCTGACGCCCGGTCCGCCAGGCCGGTGATCTTGTTCACGATCCGGCCTCCCGGTCGCGTTCTGCAGTGCGGTGTACTGCACGCAGATGGCTGTCGCTGGCCGCGTCGGCCTGTTCCCAGGCAGAGCGATAGTCACCGCGTTCGCCGGCGGCTTTCCCGGCGGCGATCACGGCGTCCACGACGTCATCGCCGGTGGCCTCGCGCGGTCCGATCAGGCTGGCCGCCTCCACCGCAGTTTGCTGACTGCCGCCGTACTCGCACTGGCCAGCGCAGGCCATGTGCGACGGGCTGCCGCCGTTGAAGTGGAAGTAGATGTCGTCCAGCTCAGGGGTCGTGGCCTCAGGAAACCCGGACTTGCAGCCGCTCACTGGCCGGCCTCCCGGTCTGCCTGGGCCCCGGCCCGGGCCCGGGCCTGGGGGGTGTCGTACCGGGGCTGAGGGCCCGGGGCCAGGTAGGACCGGACCGCGTCCGCAGCGGGGCCTTCGCGGCTGAGCGCGGCCCACGCTTCCGCCGCAGTGGCCGGCTCCGGTTCCTCGTACTCCGGTACGAACGGGAGCAGCGCGGGGTCCAGATCCGGCGCCGCCCCGGACTCCCGGCTTCCCGGGCCGCCGATAAGCGTCCCCGCCTCGGCGGGACTGGTGAGGCTGGACTTGCTCATTCACCGGCCTCCATCTCTGGGATAGCCGCAGTCCAGGCACGGCTCTGTCATCACGGAGTCCGGGCCCATGGCGGCGAGCTGGTCGGCGTCGATGCCGGCGTTCGCGGCCGTCAGGTCCTCGCGGGCGAGCGCCAGCCACGTCTCGGTTTCGGCCAGCCGTGTCATGTCGCCGTCCGCGCGCTGGGCTGCCGCTGAGGCGCTGAGCGCGTCGACTGCGGCGGCCGCGCCCTTGATGTAGAGCTGCTGTGCGCGCGATGACCGCCCGTCTCCGGGCCCGGTCTCGTGCTGGCTTGCTAGCTTCACTGTTGATCCTTTCTGCGTGCTACTGGATGGATCAGGCCCGGCCGGGTGTTGCTGCACCTGGCCGGGTCGCTTGTGGGGAGCGCTGACCGCTTCCGGGCCTGCGCTCAGTTGCGCGGTTGCCTCGGTGTCGAGGTAGAGCCGGAAACCCGGACGGAAAAGAGCGGTGCGGCCGTCCGCGGTGTCAAATTCGATCGCCCCGTCCGGGCGTTCGCGGGGTTCGCCGGCGACCTGGGCCCGCCCGCGTGCACCGCCGTAGGGGTTCCACACGACCATCCCGGGCCGGACGTCACGGGCCCGAACGGTACGTGGGGCCGCTGATTCCCGCGGATCGGGCGCCGCGGGGCTCATGCCGGCCTCACCACCCGGGGCCTGGCCTCCAGGTCGACGCCGCCCCAGACGCCCCACCGTTCGCCGCGGGCGAGGGCACCGTCGATACAGGACCGCTGGACCGGGCAGTCCGCGCAGACGCCCTTCGCCTCCGCTATGCGCTGGGCACGGGCCTGCGGCCGCTCGAACTCGGGGCCGAAGAACAGGTCCGGGTCGGCGGCGGAGCAGGCCGGCTCCCCGGGCAGGCGCCACGCCGCCGGTGCCGCGGGCAGGTGGAGGCGCGGCCGGGCGATCGGCTCGGGAGTGACAGGTTTCCCGGCGAGACGGGCGCGGCGCCGCTGCTGCGCGACGCGTGCCCGGCGGCGGCGTTCCTCCGTCTCGGCGGGTGATTCCCGGCGCGGCAGCGGCGGTGTGCCCTCCGGGGCGGCGAAGTAAATCCGGGCGGGACGCCCGGCCCCCGGCCGGGCCAGTTCGAGGGCCACGACGGTGCCCCCGGACTGCATCCGTTTGAGGACCGCGGCGGTGCGGCGGCCGTCGTAGCCGAGCGCGGCCGCCAGCTCGTAAGCACCCTGGCCAGGAGATTCGGCCAGCGCGGCCAGGATGCGGGCCGGCCGGGACGGCGCGGTGACGGTCATTGGCAGGGACATGGTCATGCGGCCCTCCTGGCGCTTATGTGGTCGAGCAGGCGGGCACCGACGAGTTCGCAATAGGCGGGTGGCACCGCCTCTGTGAGTTCCTGCCGGGTGGTCCACGAGACGCCCATGACCTGACGCCACGTGGCGACACCGACGTGCCCGGTCCTGGCGCGCATCCACTGCGGGGTGCCGTGCCCGGCGATGCTGATAGCCGGACCCCAGTGCCGGTGGGGCATCTGGGAAGCGGCCGCGTGCCACGAGGTTTCGAACCAGCGTTCGCGGCGGAGCTGGCCCACGCCGGGCAGCTCGAGGCCGAACATGCAGCCGCAGAGCTTGTAGTCGGGCCGGAGCGGCGCCCGGGGCACGTTCTCCATAACCCACGGCACCGACAGCCTGGCCAGCCTCGGGCGGAGCGGGGTGAGCAGGTCCGGGTATGTCTTGCCGGCGCGGCGCTGGCCAAGGGTGGCCTGCGCCCAGCGCTGACACGGTGGGCTGGCGTGGACCGCGGCGAAGTCCGCGAGCCGCCACCCGTCCAGGTCGCCACCGGCGAGGAGCCGGTCCATCACCTCGAGCGCGTCACCCTCGATAAAAGCGAACGGGTACCGCGGCTGCGGCACCAGATCAACGCCGACGACGTCGAAGCCGGCCCGGTGGTAACCAACGGCGCCGCCACCCGCGCCGCCGCAAAGGTCAAGGAGCCGGGGCCGGGCCGGGCCATGGACGTTGACAGTCACTGGCCCGCCTCCAGGTCTGCCCCGGCCCGCGCGCCGCACTGGTCCAGCTCGCGGTACCTCGCCCGCTCGTCCGCGTCGCGAGGGGGGAAACCGGCCTCGTGCCGTTCCCACGTGGTCATGGCGGTCAGGGGCACGGCCAGGGCGTACAGCTCGTGCCAGCGGTCAAGCTCGGTGTCGCGTGAGGCGGTCGCCCACGCGGCCCGCGCCTGGCCGGCAGTGGGAGCGGGTGCAGGCGTGCCCGGGGGTGTGGCGGTGGGCTGCGCCTGCGCCGTGGTGTTGGATGACATCAGATCTCCAATCGCGGAACTGGGAGGGGATCAGGACCCGGCGGGCGGTGGCACGCCGTGACGGGTCCGCTTGCGGGCCGGGCTAAGGCACCTGCCTCGGCCTCGGCCTGCGGGTGCAGCAGCGCGGCCGCCGCGGTGGTGCGGCCGGCTGAATGCTCAAAAGGACGGGACGGGCCACCCCGGATGGTGCGGAGCGCGGACTCGACTGTCCGTTCGGCCTGACCGCGCCGGTTCTCACCTGCGGCATAGGCGGCCTGGATCAACTCGGGGAGCCGGTCTTCCTGGCCCGCCTCAGTCATGCGGCACGCAGCCCAGAACAGCCTGTCGTTCACGTGGTCGTCGCATTCGGCGACGTAGCGGACGAGGTGATCCAGGCTTTGCGGCTGCCCGTCACCGCGCTCCGGCGCCCGGTAGGGCTGCCGTTGCGGTTGCGGGGCCAGGAGAGTCCGGGCGGCTGACCAGTCGAACGTGTCGGGGCTCGGCTGCTTCTGGGCCACCTCATATGTCCGTCCGGCGATCCTGGACGGCGGGGCGACCACGTAGCCGCCCTGGGAGCGGAAATCGACGTAGACACCTGGAATGTGGCCGTTCCGCTGGTGCCCGGTGCCCTGGTAGTAGGCGTGAAAGCCGCCGGACGGCGTCCGGACGATGGCCATGGGTTCCCGCACGAGGCCCGCCCGCTTGAGCTGGTTAAACGCGGCGAACCCGTCGCCGTCCTTGTGCTTGTCGACGTCGAGCACGTCCGGGCCCGGTGCACCGGTCGCGATACCGAGATTGGATCGCGGCTCGGCCCGCCACCATCGCTGGATCTGGCGGTGATCGGTGGTGGCGTCCAGGAACCCGTGTTCGGTCGCTGGACGCTTGCCGCCCGGCTCAGCGGGGAATACGTGCCATCCGGCGTCGGCGTAGCGGTGGGCGGCTTCCTCCCGGCCGAGCGCCGGGCTCACCGGGAACCCCCATCCGGAGCCCAGGGCGTCAGGGGTGCGTCACGATGCACGTACAGCGGATGGCGAGGATGGCCGGAGACAGTTACACCGAGACATGACAGCGGCGTGCCAGCGGCGGCGAGGCGGCGGCCGGCAGAAAATCCGCGCTGGCTGAGCGCGCCACCTGCGCCCCAGGCGGCGACGACCATGGAGCCTTGCGCGTACTCATTGATGAACCGGTCATTGCATGGCCCGACCGGATCTGGGTGCGTGCGCAGCTCGCGCGGATCGGTGGCCCGGAACGCGAACAGGTTGACGACGCGCACGCCGCCGCAGCCCTCGCGGCGCGCGAATGAGACGCACCGCCGGACGGTCGGATCATCAGTGAAGGCGCCGGCTGTGGACGGATTGAGCATGATCCACGTCATGACCGGCCCTGGCAGCCAGCGCCGTTCCAGCAGGTAACGGAACGTGCGGGGCCCGTTGAAAACTGCGCGGGCGGACACGCCGGGCATGTCCCCGGCGTAGTCGCACGCCAGCTGGTCCCGGCGGCGGCTCACCGCAGACCCGCCCGGTTCCTGCCCGCCACCTGGGGCCGCTGATGCCGGCACCCGGACGTCTCAGTGCCCAGCTGGTCGGCCAGCGCGGGCAGGATCCGGGTCCCGAACTCGGCCTGCGATGACAGGACACTCGCGGTCCGGGTGGCCCGCAGGTACAGCACCGCCCAGAGTTCGCTTGCCCAGTCAAGCTCGATCAGGCAGAGCGGGTGCTGTTCCCAGCACTCACCGAGCCGGGCCGCGAGGTGCCCGTACTGACCGCGGAAGATCACCGTGACCCAGCTGCGGAGCTTGGCCAGGGCCCCGGTCCGGTCCTCGTCGCTGAAGTCCGGGGCCCACCAGCGGACCGCCGGGGCCGGGTAGTACAGCGGTCCCGGCTCGGGCGGCAGCAGCGGCTCGATCGCGGCCGTCAGCTCGGCCAGTCTCTCGTTGATCCCGTCCAGGGACGCGAGGACCTGCCCGTGGCCGGCGACGGCCCCCCGGAGTTCGTCGACCGATGCGCGGAGCCCGCTCAGGGCCTCGCTCACGTCCCGGTAGTGGTCGTTTTCGCGGCCATCAAGGATGCCGAACCGCTCGGCGAGCTGGCGCATCTGGAGCAGTACGGCGGTCACGCCGCTGTCCGGGGCCGTCACGGGCGCCTCCCTGTCCACGCGAACTGGTCATTGAGGTCCGCCGCGGCGGCGGGCGGCGCCGGCGCCGGCTCCAGCTCGGGCAGCGGCAGCGGGCCGTACCGCTGGACGGGGGTTCGGTAGACGGCCCAGCCGCCGCGGCGGGCCCGCTTGTACGCCCGGTCCTTCCAGGCCAGCGGCAGGCGCACCACGACCGGTGACAGGCCGCCGCGCAGCACGAGGGCGAACCGGTCCGGAAGCTGCCGGATCATGTCCGGTGTCATCACCTCGTGCCGGGTGTGGCGCTCCTCGCCCTTCTCCTGGTAGGCCGTCTTGCCGCACAGTTTCGAGGCGGTCTCCAGGGTGCCGGTGTCGGTGATCCCGGGCAGCCAGACCTTGACTCCGCAGGTGTCGAGCACGGCCTGAGCGCCGTCGTTCCTCCAGCGGGTGCGCAGCTGTGCTTCACCGTGCACGACGGGGATGATCTGGATGCCTTTGCCGCCGGAGTCGGCCAGCCACGACGGCAGCGGCACCGGGCAGACCTGGACGATTTCGTCCAGTGCCATCAGCAGCGGCGGGTCCAGGCGGCCGGCCGGCGACGCTTGGCCGATCCGGGCGGCGACGTGATGCACCTCGGCGGCCATCGCGGCGAACAGCGGGCCGATCGGCGACTCTTCGTTGCCGGCAGCATCGGCGATCATGTACAAAGTGCCGGACCGGCGCAGGAACGTCGCCAAGTCCAGGTCATCGTGGTCGGGCAGTGCCGCCTCGGCGAGAGCCGGGTCGGCCATGAAGCCGAGCATCTGGCCCATCACCATCTCGTTCGTGGCGTTGGTTTTCTCGGCCTTGCCGCGCAGCTGGGCCAGCTCAGCCGCCCAGTCCTGGGCGCCGTGCCGCCGCAGGATCTCCTCGGCGTCCTGCGCACCGCCCTTGGTGCCGGTCCTCGCCCACAGCGCCACCAGCCGCATATCGGCGCCGATGAGCGCGGCGGCGTGGAACATCGCCCGCAGGTAGGCCCGGGCCGAGGTCTGGAAGAAGCGGTTTTCGCCTTCCTGGGGCAGCGCGTTGGCGAAGGCGTCCGCGCGCCTGATCGCCACCGCCCGGTCCTCGCAGCCCTCGATCGGCGACCAGCGGAACGTGCTGGCGGCGGTGATCCCGCCGATGCCCTGCGGGTTGAACACGGCGATCGGGCCGCGGCGGGCACGCAGGCCGCTGGTCAGCTCGTAGACGTCCGGGCGGGTCGTCGTCGACAGGACCGGCCCCGGATAGTGCATGATCACCCCGGCCAGCCAGCCGGTTTTCCCGGTGCGTGGCGGGGCCATGACGAGCACGTGCTCTTCAAGCGGGACACGCACACCGTGGCGGTAGTGCGCCCGGCCGGCCGTGATCGAGTAGGCGCGGCTGCCCGCGGCGGCCCGCTGGCTGATGCTCATGGACCGGCGGGAGCGGCCACTACGGCGGAACGCCGCGAGCCGGCCCCACCGCAGCCACAACTCGAACGCCGTGGCGTGCCCGTGGCCCGGGTGCAGCCGCAGCCGCAGCCGGATCCGGTTGTGCCGCACCCGGTTGGCGGGCAGCTTCCGGTGAGGCACGAACGCCCACACACCCGCACGGCCGGCGAGCGCCAGGATCACGAGGGCGATGAGAGCCGGGACGATCAGGTGCAGGTGCGGCGAGGGCGTCATGACGCACCACCCCGGGCGGCGAGGACGCGCGGCCGCAGAGCCGCCCGGGCGGCGCCGGCGTTCAGCCCGACCTCGGGCGCCAGATCACTGGCGATCCGGCCCACCTTGGCCGGATCAATGTCGGCGAGTTCGCCGTGCCGGTCCCTGACCAGGGCGAGGAACCGGGCCGTCTTCGACTCACCGCGGCGCCGGACGGGACTGGTGGCCTTGGCCTGTGCCTCTGGCTCCGGGTCAATGGCTGGAATGGCCGCGCTGCCCGGCGTCTCGGGCGCAGCAGGCAGCGCGGCCACGTTCGGGGCGATCACCGCAGCGGTAAGGCCCGGGGCGACCGGGCAGGAATCGACGACCCAGCGGCGGAAACCGGCCAGGGTCGACGGCGGCGCCAGCGTCAGGCGCAGGACCCACAGCAGCAGACCGCCGAAGACGTCCAGCATCGTTCGGCCATCATCGGTCCGGCCCTGACCGGCCAGCACCGAGGCCCGGATGACACCGATCAGGGTGTCCGAGGCCAGCGCGTACACCGCCGAGGGCATCACCCACACGGCCATGTCCCGCCACCCGGACCGGGCGGCCAGCGCGTTCATGGCCAGGCTCAGGCCCACACATGCGACGTTGAGTGCCCGGGCCCGGATCGCCCGCTTGCCCTTGAGCGCGAGGGCGATGCCCAGGCAGGCGAAGACCATCGAGCCGACGTCAGGGATCCCCGCCTCGAGCGCGGCCGCCCACGGGATGCCCTTGGCTGCGAAGACAAGCTTGTACTGTGCCGCGAACGACACGGCGGCCGCCGCGGCGGCGAGCACGCCCAGGGCGATGATCGCGGACCGCAGCCACGTACCCGCCGGATCCGCCGTCTCCTCGTCCTTCCGGGCACCCTTGGGCCGCCGCATGGTTACGTTCAGGACGCGCAGGCCACGGTCTGGCTCCGGGACGCCGAACGGGCGCCAGGTGGTCTCAGCACTCATCGGTAGCTGCTCCATTCATCTGGGCCGCGAGATCCGCGGCGGTCGGCAGGGCTTGGTCAAGCAGCTGGTCAAGGAACTCGCCCAGGCGCACGTCCCGCAGGACGGCGGCCAGACGCAGGCGACGGTCAACGTCCTTGCTGATCCGGGTCGCGAGGCGGGCGGTAAGAGCCGCAGGCAGCGCAGGATGCGGGTCGATGGATGCGGCGGTCACGACTGCGGGTCCAGGCATGCGAGCGGGTGCAGCATCGCGGCCTTAATCGCCGCGGCGGCCCGGGGCGGCTCGTCGCTGAGCCCGGCCAGCTGGTGGCCATGCACATCCATGCCGTGGGCCCGCAGGATGCCTTCTGGCCCGGTGAACGTGTCGCGGCGTATCCACCCGGCGACAGCACGGGCATCCAGTCCGGCGAGCATCGCGGCGGCAAACAGAGACCGCAGGTACTCGGCGGCCGGCGCAGCCCAGAAGGCCGTGTCGCTGATTCCGTCCATCCGTTCCCCTCTCAAGATCGACTTGCTGTCAAAGCACCTTGGCACTTTGCTGTTAAGTAGTCTGAGACTGACATAACAGCAAAGCGACTGTCAAGGCGCAATGATGGACGGCTCCCGGCGTACCGGATACTGCGCGTGTCTAAATCTGACTAGAATAGACTCAGGCTGTCCCCTAGATGAGTTGCTGTCAAGGTTGCGTGAGGCGAAGACCGGAGACCATGCTGACTAGAAGAGACTCAAATGGACTGAGTACGGGAGGTCAGCATGCGCATCACCAGGAAGCACGGCGAGTGCTCGGACGGCACGTGCCCGGCGATCTACGACACCGACGATCCCGAGATGGTGGGGGTCCAGGGAGCGATCCTGACGGACGCCGAGGCGCTCCACGACGTGGGCGAGGTCCCCGCGCACGAGGGTGTGGTGCTTCTGCCGCGCAGCCTCTTCGAGAGCTATTTGAGGGGGCGCTCGTGACCGACTTCGCAGCCTGCTTCGATGAGTTCCAGGTCTCCGCGTTCCGGCTGGAGACGCTCCGGCAGTACGCGGTTCCCGCAGAGGACGAGCGGATAGCCGCGTTCCGTGAGCGCCGACCGCTGCCAGAGCGCTCGGTGCGCACAAGTCCATGGCTCC